>Ga0316224_1000675_pt1 | contig 44918 bp, 39 predicted proteins | sample TBH18013metaG_FD_206254 | JGI IMG/M metagenome (GOLD analysis project Ga0316224, IMG submission 206254) | Freshwater microbial communities from Trout Bog Lake, Wisconsin, USA - TBH18013 | ecosystem: Environmental > Aquatic > Freshwater > Lake > Hypolimnion/Profundal zone | place: USA: Wisconsin... | reverse complement strand
TATCTATCACTGCATCTTTTGGAATGATCAATTTGAATTGCTGTGATTCTTTCCATTTATAAATCAAGCTGGCTTTTGTTTTAGCTGTATCTAATATAATGTGATAATTTTTTAGTACGGTATTATTCGTATCTGTAAGAATGATTCTTGCACTGTCGAATGTTTTTAATTTTCTTGTGAAGGTCAGTTGTAATGTGTCATTCAATAAATCTTTTCTACCGTTCTCTAAATTATCAGTAATGCGTAAACGTTTGTCTTCTTTTGTATTTCGGGAAGGAGAAGAAGTTTGCGATGTATTGGTTTTACTTTTCGCTTTTGCTTCTTCGAATGCATAAAAAATGGCAGAAGAGGTTTCATCGGAAATATTGATAGAACTGTCTAAGAATGCAAATAACTTGGTGCTGTCATTATACTGTTTGGTATAAAAATCCGATACAACATAAGCTTTAAAAACGCCTTCCGGTAAGTTTTTAAAATTAAAATTTCCTTTGCCATCTACTTTAGCAAAATATCTTGGACGATTTTTTAATACAGCAGTATCATTCAAGTTTTTGTGTAATACTACTAATAAAGTTGAATCAATTTTTCCTGTTTCAGCTAACAATACTTTTCCGGAAAAAGTATTGTTAGCAATGGTATTACCGGTTGAAAAAATATACGTGAAATTTTTAGCAATATTACCTTCATTGATATCTTTTAAACAGTTACCAAAATTGATAGAGTAAGTAGTATTGGGTTCTAAACTATCTTTTAATTTTATAGTAACTGTATTTAATTTATAATCGATCAGCGGTAAATTTTTCGGGTTGGGAGAAACGATCAGATTTTGTTGAATATCTTTTACTTCAACATACTCATTAAAAGTTAAAACGATCTTATTGGTGTTTACATTCTTTGCAGAGTCTTTTGGAATTGCAGCAAATAATTTTGGTGGAATGGTATCCTTAGCGCCTCCATTGGGCGGAATAATATTTGCGCAGCCTGTCATTGATTGAACGAGTATGAACAATATCAGCGGGATAAATAATGCGTATTGAAATATTTTTTTCATTTTTCAAGTACAAACTTAACAGCAATATGATTAACTAAATCCTAAAATCCTTTAAATCACGCAAATTATAGTTCTTCTTCCCCATTTAATTCATGTAAAGCAACTGCCATATTATTGGTCTTAACAAAATTGCACCAATGGCAATCAGGTTTTCCGCACCCGGTATAAAAATCTTTATCTTTAATTTTTTGCCAAACGCTTGCAATTTGCTCTGTAACGGTGGTGATATCTTCCGGAGTAATCACTAATTTTTCTTTACGATAATTTTTCTTTTTGTCGGGTTCAACAAAATCAAATTCGGTGGAAATCACTTTCCAGTCTTTTTGTTCGTAATGATCTACTAAAATTTTATAGAAAACCGCTTGCCGCCAATAATCCCCGCCATTTGGTTCTTTATCATTGGGAGCTTTTAATTTATCTTTTGCTTTATCAATATCACCTGTTTTGTAGTCTACTACATTGGCAGATTTTCCATCAAATTCTATTTTATCCAATTTGCCTTTTAACGGAACATTTTTTACAACTACATTTTTAATAGTTCTTTCAACGGTCACTATTTTATTGAATGAATGAATATTCGCATCATAATAATTGCTCAACACTTCATGGCCATATTCTATTCTTCTGTCAAATTGCTCTTTGGTAAAATTTTCTCTATGCCGATGCAAGTACCATTCAAAATCTGAAATAAATTCTGCTTTAGATGGAAATTGATTGTTATTCTCCTGCATTTTTTTAAACAGTCTTTCTAATGCATGATGTACTGCAGAACCAAATTCTGTTGCTTCCGATTTTCCGGATGGCACACGAATAAGATTGGAATAATAAAATTGTAAAGGGCATTTCAAATAATTATTCAATGCAGTAACATTCATTACAAATTTTTCCAGAATACAGTCAATGAAATCTGTTTCTGCTTTTTTTATTTTCGGTGCAATGTTTTCAGTGAATTGCAATAACTTAAATTGGGATAAAACAGTTGTATCAATAAAAATCTTTTCAACTTGTAACCCTTGCTGTTCTTGTATTTCAGCAATAAACATGGATGGCTCTATTTCTCTTCCGTCATTTTTAAATCGGCTGTAAGAGATTTGCAAATATTGCTTTGCTCTTGTTAAAGCAACATAAAATAAACGTCTTAACTCTTCTTCGTCTTTATGTTTAATGGAAGCAGAGAACATGGTATCCGGAAATGAATAACCACCACCTGGCTTTTTTTTCTTTTCCCAATTGGCGGCATTGCATCCAACAAAAAAGATATAATCAAACTCTAAACCTTTAGAGCCATGTGCTGTTAATAAATTTATGCCCTTATCACTTCCGCTGGTTTGAACTAATGGTAATGCAATATCTTCTTTCTCCATTAATTCAATTACGCTGATGAGCTCTTGCAAACGCATAGATGGATTACGCCTTGTTTCTTCTTTTACAAAATCAAAAAAACCGGTTAACACCTGTAATAACCAATGTTTCTCATTGCTTTGCATGATAAAATTCAATAAGCCTGCTTCACGAATAATATGCTCTAATAAAGTTTGTAAAGTTACATTAGGAACATCCGCAATTAGTTTTTCTAAAACGTTTCCTGCTTTTATTAATCCATCATGTGCTGATTGACTAAACAAATCTTTTGCAGGTGTATGAATCATTTGATACACCAATTGACGCAACGAAATTTTATTATCACCAAATCTTTTATTCGCCGCATCCACACTTAATTTTGCAATGTCAATTGGTGGAATATTAAACCAATCGAAATGCAATATCTCAAATAACATTTCATCTCCGCCAAAAGAAATATCATGCTCTGCTGCTAAATATTTACAGATTAAAATAATTTTTCGTACCAAAGGAAGTTCCAGCAAATTCAAGCTGCGCTTACTATAAACAGGGATATTCTTTAGCTTGAAATAAGTGCTTAATTCTTCGCCATATTTATTTTCCTTATAAATGATACCAATATTTCCCGGATTGATTTGTTTCAGTAGTAATTGTTCAACCTGCAAAACAATGTCAATCATTTCCATATGTATTGTTTCGTATTCCTTTAATATCGGTTGATGGGTTGAATGCTTAATCAATTGATTAGCAGCTATTAAATTTTTGCTTAATCCCGAAATATTATTCACCAACCGTTCATTGTTTTTTTCGATAATGGTTTTTGAAATATCTAAAATGGGTTGTGTGGAACGATAGTTATTGGTTAGTACAATGGTGAGTAAATATTTTTGATAACGCCCTGCAAAATTTTGCATATTCTCAATATTCGCTCCCTGAAAGCGATAAATACTTTGATCATCATCGCCTACTACAAAAACATTGGGAACATCCCAATAATTAATTAATAATTCTACCAATCTATTTTGTGTACCGCTGGTATCCTGATACTCATCTACTAAAATGTACAAAAATTTTTCCTGATAGGTGGTCAACAGATTTTTATTTTCTTCAAATGCTTTGATTACCCAATTGATCATATCGTCAAAATCGTATCTGTTGCGGCTTCGCATTATTTGTTGAAAATGATCAAACTCATTTACAGCAGCTCGCAATTTTTCCATTTTCTCTTTTTCCTCTTCAATCTTATCTGTTCTAACATCGCCTTTTTTAAATTCTTTAGTCGCACGTTTGGCAATGTAGTCATCGCGGAAAGGCAAATCTGTTAAGTATTCATCTATTTTTTGATTGATGAAAAACGGAGTCCACCCTTCACGTTTCATCGTACTGAATAACTGTTTTAAATTATTGATCTCAAAATAAACATCACCTCTGTATCTTTTTAAAGGATGATTTTTAGGAAACCCGTCAATCAATTTTTTAAATAGTTCAATGCTTTCTAATTCTGAAATTGGGTCGAGTGATGTTTTTTCAAACAAGGATAAATTTTCCTGAATCACATCATTACAAAAAGCATGAAACGTATAAATATTTACTTTGTAAGCATCGCTGCCAATAAAATTAAATAAGCGTTTGCGCATGGCAACCACACCGGCATCTGTGTAAGTAAGGCATAAAATATTTTCGGGCTGCGTATCGGTATCCAATAAAATTTTGCCAATGCGTGCCGATAAAATTTGGGTTTTGCCTGTACCGGGTCCTGCAATTACCATTACGGGACCTTCAATGGTATCAACTGCTTTACGCTGTTGTTCATTTAATTGTTTGTACTCCTGTAAAAATTTTTCTGTCTGTTGTTTATTTGCCATCATATCAAAGATAATCTCTTCGGTAAACTTTTTATGCCTTCTTTTGTTTAATAATAAATCGATCGAATGAGTAACGTTTATTCCCTTAAAACAATTCAAAGAATTCCTGCTGATATAAAAGATGTTTGGAATTTTTTCAGTGATCCAAAGAATTTAAAAGACATAACGCCTGATCATTTAGGATTTAAAGTAATCAGTAAGCATCATGGCGATAAAATGTATATCGGTCAAATTATCGAATACACTGTCAAGCCTATTCTGAATATTCCTTTGTATTGGATGACAGAAATTACACAGGTAACAGAAGAAAAGTATTTTATTGATGAACAACGCTTTGGCCCATATCGTTTATGGCATCATCAACATCATTTTAAATTAATTGATGGAGGAGTGGAGATGACAGATATTGTGCATTACAAAATCCCTTTTTGGTTTTTAGGAGATATTGCGAATACTTTATTTGTACAAAATCAACTTAAAAAAATATTTGTTCATCGTTATGTTGCAGTGATGGAGAAGTTTGGCAATTGGCCGGATGAAGAGTTTGCAATCGAATTTAATTAGCAGTATGTAATTGAAATGAAAAAGTACTGCCTTCCCCAAAATTACTTTCCACCCAAATTTTACCACCTTGTGCTTCGATAAATTCTTTGCAAATGGCTAAGCCTAAACCCGTTCCTTCTTCTTTAGAACCGGGAATTCGGAAATAACGATTAAATAATTTGTCTTTATAATCCGGATCAATTCCTTTACCAAAATCCTGAACAGAAAAAATTATTTCTCCATTTTTTTGTTTTGCAGAAACAATGATCTCGGAATGTTCATTGGCATAACGAATGGCATTGGAAATTAAATTTGATAATACCCATTCTGTTTTTTCTTTGTCTGCTTCAATAGCCGGTAATTCAGGCGTAGAAAGGATCTTAATAGTTATTTGATGTTGTAGTGCATGCGTTTTATTCGATTCAAAAGCATATTGAATAATTTCTGTTGGCGATACTTTTTGTTTAGTTAATTGAATTTTACCCGCTTCAACCTGAGTTAATTTTAATAATTCACTGGTAATTCGTAATAAACGTTCACTGTCGTCTTTAATATTATTAATCAATTCTTTTTGCTCGGAATTGGCTGCGCCAATTCTTTCATCTTCCAATAAGCTTAAACTCATTAAGATTGAAGCGATTGGTGTCTTTAATTCATGAGAAACAGTTGCGATGAAATTGGTTTTAGCCAAATCTAATTCATGAAATGGTGTAACATTATTTAAAATGATTACTTCACCAATAATGGTCGATTCATTTTTTACAGAATAATTTTCTTTACTGAAATAACTTTCTTTGCCGTCTGCAAAAATTTTTAGTTGTTGTTCTTTGTTTTCGGTAAGTAATGTTCGCATTAAGTCATTCTTTAAAGCAATATCCGGCGCATATTTCCCCACCACTTCTTTCTCTTTTAAGCCCAACAAATTTTCTGAAACTACATTTATGAATAAAATATTTTTTTTCTCGTCTAAACCAATAATTCCATCTTTCATTTGATTGATAATGGTTTCAATTCTTCTTTTCTCAAACATCAATTTATTTAAGTTGCTGTTCTCATATTCATCTAACTTTTCTGCCATGATATTAAAGGCATTGGCCAAATTACCAAATTCGTCTTCCTGTTTTAAATGAATGCGTTTGCTGTAATCCTTATTGGCAATGGATTGAATGCCTTCTGCTAATGCTTTGATGGGATGAGAAATAATGGCTGGGAAATTAACAACAATCACTAATGCAATTAAAGTTAGAATGGTAAAAATGATGGTAAGCCAGAAAATTATATCTTCTGTCGTTTTTTTTGCCACTGCATTTTTTCTTAGAATCGCTTGTTGATTCAGATCATTAATCGTATGAATAGATTGACGAATATCTGTGTAATTAGAAAGATCAGATGGATCGGCCAATAATTCAGTAAAATTCTTTCTCACCAATTCTGTTGCTTCTTTTTCCCCAACTTCAGTAATATTATTTTCCTGTTTAACAAGATTGCTTTCAAATATGGCGACTGCATTTTTATTTTGTGGAATTTGTTCTAATGCTTTTAGCATGTTATTGTCGTACTCCAAACTTTCGTAATTGTTCTTCAATATTTTTTCTTCATCATTACTTAAGCGATGAATATAAAAGATACTCATTACACCGAAAGTGAGAATTACGATGAATAGAAATGATAAGCCGAATGACAATTTTGTTTTTAAACGCATATCAGGAAAGTATTACAATATCAATTTCAGATGCTGCTAATTTATTTAATAGTTGATTGAATACGGCTGTGCTTAACATCAATCGATACAAACTTAAATGTGGTTTGCCGATACAAACAGTGGTTACTTGTTTTTGTTCTGCTGCTTGAATGATTCCTTTGGAAATGTTACTGTGCTTAAGTTTGATCACTTCTGCTCCCAACTCTGTTGCCAGTTTAAAATTATTGATCAAATGTCGTTGTGCAGCCAAGCCAATTTTATCTCCATCTTCTTTTGGTGTTTGCACATACAATAAAAACCATTTGGCATTATAATAAGAAGCCAAACGCGAAGTTTTTTTAATAACCGTTTTGGCAATTTCATAATTGCTGCTGATGCAGGCCATGAACCTTTCCTGACGGGCATGTACATTACGTGGAATTTCTGTATCAATTTTTCTTTCAACCTGTGAGGCAACTTCTTTCAATGCCAATTCACGCAGTTGTAAAATATTTTCAGCTTTAAAAAAATTATTGAGTGCAATATTTATTTTATCCGGAGCATATATTTTGCCTTCTTTTAATCGGGTGATTAATTCATCAGCAGTAAGATCAATATTCACTACCTCATCAGCCATGCCCAAAACTGTATCCGGAATTTTTTCGGCCACTTCAACGCCCGTAATTTCTTTTACTTCATCATTCAAACTTTCAATATGTTGGATATTAACGGCACTGATAACAGTAATGCCTGCTTCCAGAATTTCAACTACATCCTGCCAGCGTTTTTCATTTTTACTTCCTTCAATATTCGTGTGTGCTAATTCATCTACAATCACTACTTCTGGGCGTAATGCAATTACAGCCTGTACATCCAACTCTTCTAATTCTTTTCCTTTATAAAATAATTTTCTTCTTGGAATAACCGGTAAACCTTCTAATAATGCCACCGTTTCTTTTCGATTGTGCGTTTCAATATAGCCAATTTTTATATCAATTCCGTTTCGTAAAAGAGCATGAGCCTCTTGCAGCATACGAAAGGTTTTACCTACACCTGCACTCATGCCAATATAAATTTTAAATTTTCCTTTCCTCGATTTCTTGATCAGGTCGAGGAAATATTGAACATTATGTTCTTTATCAGGCATGAGTTTGAATGAGCATTATTTTTTACGATCAATGATGTATTTTATCACTGAACCCACTGTTACTAATTTTTCTGCGTCCTCATCCGGAATTTCAATCTTAAATGTTTTTTCTAATTCCATGTGTAATTCTAAAACATCCAATGAATCTGAATTCAGATCGTCTTTAAAAGTAGCATTGTCGTTCAATTGACTTTCTTCAACACCTAATTTGTCAACCATTAGTTGTTTAACTTTTGCTGCAATGTCTTGCATAATAAAATTGCTTTTAGTTTTTATGATTGTTTAAAAACATCTTTAATACGTAAACAATCATTCTAGAAATTGCTTATCTGGTATTTACAATTTTTCATTGTCAAAGCAAATTTACAGCGATTGAAATTATTCAACTTTATTTTATATTAAAGGCAAACTAAAATCTTACAATAAGTGCTACAATAATTCTTGCTTCTGTTTTAACGAGATTTGGTTGCCATCCTCCCCAACTACTGAGTGGTGGCGCAATGGAAGCGCCACTGGATGTATAAGTATATCCACCGGTATTGGTAAATCCTGTTGGAGAAGTTACACCACCATGTCCGGCAAAATATCCTTTCAGTGGTGTTGTACCCGGTGTTGCACCGATATTAACCACATCACGATAAACATATTCGAATTTTAAAGTAAGATTCTGACTAACCAACCAATCGAAAGTTGTTGAGAAATCCATTGCATTAAAAGTAGAACCCGGCCCTGTTTGTTGTTGAAACAATGTATCTGCATATCCTGTTGGTGCAAGCACTAAATATTGTCCGGGGTTATGCATATATCCGCCACCAACATTCCATGCAAGTTTATCGCCAAACCAAAAACGATTGTAGATCATTCCACTGATGAAATTTTGAGCAGTTGTTCCTGCTTTTTTTCCAAAAGGGCTAACACCATCACCATTTTCAAAACCAAAATCACCTGTTATACTAAATGCTGCTTTGGTAATGAATTTGCTTTTGGGATGATTGATGTAACGAAGTTGATAACTATTATCACTATGAAAACGTATTCTGCCGGGTGCGCCCTGATCATCTTTTCCGTAATAGCCATTGAATACATAATCAACATATTCTTTTGGTCTGTAATAAATGGAATAGCCAACACCCGGAGAATGATTAAACATACCATAACTCTGCCATCCGTTAATTAACCAAAATTCTACTTTTAATTTATCGGTTGGGAATGTTTGCAATCTCAATCCATTAAAAAACCAAGGTGTGTTATCAGAAGTATAAGAAGGTTGATAACCCCAATTCTCAAAATTATTATAAGAGAATAAGCCAATGTAGGACATAAAGATTCCTGCATCCAAATTGATTCCATGCCATTTATCCCAATGATAACCTGCATATGCTTCACTGATATAACGATAAATGGTTTGTAAATCATATTGACCTTTGTAAGAACTGCCATCATTACGCGGAACAACAGTAGATCTTGTGCCAAACTGCATCATAATTCTTCCACGGACATTATTTATATGAATATCTCCACCAAACCCTAAATAAGAAAGTTGCAACTCATTGTTTCTTGCCAATGCAGTTGAGCCAACAACTGTATTATCAATAGGATCATTGAATGAATGAGTTGTATTTAAATCAAGGGTGATATCGCCGGTAAAATATTTGGTATCCAACATAGGTGGACTGGTTTTACGGCTATTGCCATTTAACCAGGAAAAATCCCCAAATGCAAAAGGCTCAGTAGCTGACGCTTTTGCTTCAACAGTTGCAGTGTCTTTCTTATTTGGTAATGAGTCTTTTTGACCATTTGCTATTATAGTTATTAATAGGATAGCAGAACTTGTTAATATCATCTTTTTCACCTGATGTTTATTTGCTTTTATTTAATAGTGTCTAATGCAATATTTAATTGCAAAACATTTAATCTTTCAATTCCTGTAAATGATTTTTCTTTTTGTGATTGAATGATTGATTCAATTTTTTCTTTGTTAATATTTCTTAATTTACTTATTCTGTCTACTTGAATTAATGCAGCCTGCAGTGAGATATCCGGATCTAATCCACTTCCTGAAGCATTGAGCATATCTGATGGAATCTGTTCTTTTTGAATGGTTGGATTATGAACAATAAAACTATCTACCTTATTTTGAACATCTTTTAAATAGTCAGGATTGCCCGGCCCTTTATTACTTCCGCCACTTGATGCTGCATTATAGTTTATGGCTGAAGGCCTGCTCCAGAAATATTTATCCTGATTGAATGTTTGGCCTTCTAATGCATAACCTACAATTTTTCCATTTACTGTAACAGTTTGGCCTTTTCCTTTTGCGGGAGCAAATTGAGCAACTGCATAAATAAGTAAAGTATATATACCACAAAATAAAATGGTTGTAAATAATGTTAATTTGATAGCAGGTAAAATATGTTCTTTCATAAAAATTATTTTTTAAAACCAAATGGATACGATCATGTCTAATAATTTAATTCCAATAAACGGAGCAATCACGCCACCCAATCCATAGATCAATAAATTTCTTCTTAATAAAGCACTTGCACCAATGGGTTTATATGCAACGCCTCTTAATGCCAATGGAATTAATAATGGAATGATGATGGCATTAAATATTACTGCTGAAAGAATAGCACTTTCCGGACTATGCAACTTCATAATATTTAAACTTTGCAATGCCGGAATAGAAACAATAAATAATGCCGGAACAATGGCAAAATATTTTGCCACATCATTTGCAATAGAAAATGTGGTGAGTGTTCCTCTGGTCATTAATAATTGTTTTCCTATTTCAACAATTTCAATCAATTTGGTTGGATCATTATCTAAGTCTACCATATTACCTGCTTCTTTTGCAGCTTGTGTTCCGCTATTCATAGCAACACCAACATCTGCTTGAGCCAATGCCGGCGCATCATTGGTCCCATCACCCATCATTGCAACCAGTTTACCGCTTTGTTGTTCTTTCTTTATATAATTCATTTTGTCTTCCGGTTTTGCTTCTGCAATAAAATCATCTACACCTGCTTTCTCAGCAATGTATTTTGCAGTTAATGGATTATCACCTGTTACCATTACTGTTTTAACGCCCATTTTTCTTAGTCTTTCAAAACGCTCTTGTATGCCTGGTTTGATGATGTCTTGTAATTCAATCACACCCAAAATATTTTCATTTTGACTAACCACTAAAGGTGTTCCGCCATTGGAGGAAATAATTTTTACGCGTTCGGTAATTTCATCCGGAAAAGAATTGCCTGCTTTGGTAATTAAATTTTTTATGGAATCAAATGCACCTTTTCTAATTCTTAATCCATTCGGTAAATCAATACCACTGCTTCTTGTTTCTGCAGAGAATTGAATGAACACAGCATCTTGTATGTTGAATGCATTTTTATTGAGATTGGCCAATTCAATAATTGATTTTCCCTCAGGTGTTTCATCAGCCAAAGAAGATAAAACGCAAGCTTCAATAAATATTTTTTCATCAATTTGATTAGCCGGATAAAAATTGGTTGCTTTTCTGTTGCCAATGGTGATGGTTCCTGTTTTATCTAATAACAATGTATCCAAATCACCTGCTGTTTCAACGGCTTTACCGCTTTTGGTAATAACATTTGCACGTAATGCCCTGTCCATTCCTGCAATACCGATAGCAGATAATAATCCGCCGATGGTGGTTGGAATTAAACAAACAAACAAAGAAATAAATGCAGCAATATTTATTGGTGTATGAGCATAATCTCCAAAAGGTTTCAGTGTTACGCAAACAATAATGAATACCAAGGTAAATCCTGCTAATAAAATGGTTAATGCAATTTCATTGGGTGTTTTTTGACGGGATGCCCCTTCTACCAAAGCGATCATTTTATCTAAAAAGCTTTCACCGGGTTCTGTTGTAACTCTTACGGTGATATGATCACTCAATACTTTTGTGCCTCCTGTTACAGAACTTTTATCGCCACCAGATTCTCTTATCACTGGGGCCGATTCACCTGTAATGGCTGATTCATCAATGGTAGCAAGACCTGAAACAATTTCTCCATCCATTGGAATGATATCTCCTGATTCACAATAAAACAGATCGCCTTTTTTTAACTGAGAAGAAGGAACAATTTTTATTTCATCAATAAAAATTTCACCCACACTTTGAATAAACTTGGCAGGTGTTTCCTCTCTTGTCTTGCGTAAACTGTCTGCCTGTGCTTTACCTCTGGCTTCAGCAATGGCTTCAGCAAAATTGGCAAACAATAAAGTAAGCAATAAAATAATAAATACTGTAACATTATAAATAAAATTGCCTTGCGATTTTTCTCCGGTTAAAATCCAGATACAAACAGCGAACATCACGGCTGTTCCGATTTCAACAGTAAACATTACGGGATTACGAAATAAAATTACCGGATTGAGTTTTATGAAAGATTGCTGAATAGCTTCTTTCATAAATGATGATTCGAATAAAGTATTGTTGCGTTTCATGGTATAAATTATTTCATGCTAAAAAAATCTGCGATTGGTCCTAATGTCAATGCTGGAAAAAAGGATAATGCTGCAATGATGAATATTACTGCAAACACCATGATGGCAAATGTGCCGGTATCTGTTTTTAATGTTCCTGCACTTTCAGGAATATATTTTTTTCTGGCTAAGATTCCAGCAATCGCAACCGGGCCTATGATAGGAAGAAAACGAGATAATAACATTACAATACCATCTGTAATATTCCAGAACGGAACATTGCCGCCAATGCCTGCAAATTCAGAACCATTATTCGCTGATGCAGATGAATATTCATATAACATTTCAGAGAACCCATGACTGCCGGGATTGTTTAACCAACCTGCATATGCATTTTGATTATGTATATATAAATAAGATGACAATGCACTGAAAGACAATATCAGTAAGGGATGCAGCAATGCAATGATGGCTGCTATCTTCATTTCTTTTGCTTCTATTTTCTTTCCTAAAAATTCCGGTGTTCGTCCTACCATCAATCCTGAAATAAAAACAGCAATGATCATGAAAATGTAAAAATTTAAAAAGCCAACACCCACACCACCATAAAATGAATTGATCATCATGCCTAACATGGTTAACATTCCGGCAATAGGTGTAAAACTATCATGCATGGCATTGGTTGATCCATTAGAAGTTGCAGTAGTAGTAATGCCCCAGTAAGCAGATGCAGCGCTTCCAAAGCGAATTTCTTTTCCTTCCATATTACCTAATGGTTGTGTAATACCCATTTTTGAAAAGGAAGTATTTCCTTTCATTTCATAATACACAGCAGGAATTAATAAGAATAAAAATCCGATTGTCATTACAGCAAATACCATCCATGCAAACTTTTTTCTTTTAAGGATATAACCTAATGCAAAAACAATGGCTATCGGAATAATCAAAATGCATATATTCTCAACTGCATTGGTAAAATAAGTTGGGTTCTCAAATGGATGAGCAGAATTGGCACCAAAGAATCCACCACCATTGGTTCCTAATTGTTTAATAGCAACCATTGCTGCTGCTGGTCCGCGTGAAACCTGAATGGTATCGCCTTGTAATGAAATGAATTTATCTTTTCCTTCAAATGTCATTGGTGTACCATTGAATAAAAGAATAATGGCTACAACAATTGAAATAGGTATTAATATTCTTGTGCAGGAGCGAATAAAATATTGATAAAAATTTCCGAGCTTTTCAGTAGTTCTTTCTTTCATTGCATTGAAGACTACTGCGCATGCGGCCATTCCAGCACCTGCACTGATGAATTGAAATAACATTAATATCAATTGACCCAAGTAGGATACACCCGTTTCACCCGAATAATGTTGAAGATTGGTATTTGAGATAAAACTGATAGATGTATTAAAAGCAAGATCAGCGGGCATTCCAGGATTGTTATCCGGATTGAGTGGCAACCATCCCTGATTCATTAAAACGAACATGGAAAATAAAAACCAAACAAGATTAATGGTTAATAATGCCATTAAATGTTGTTTCCAATTCATTTCCTTATCTGCTTTAATGCCACAGTATTTATATAAGAAATTATCCAGAGGATTCAAAATCTTATCTAAGCGGGTTTTATCGTTATTGTATACTTTGCCAATATATTTTCCCAACGGTATTGCTAAGGCAATCGTTGCTACAAACATGAGGATGATTCCGAAAAGTTCAGTATTCATTTCTATGATATTTTTTTTGGTAGATGAAAATGTACAGGTATTTAATTATCCTAAAATTTTTCAGGTTTAACCAACACGTAGCATAGGTAGATGAAAACAAGAACTGCAATGATGAATAGTAAGAGCATAAGGATTTGTTTAAATTTTTTCGAACCATTTAACAAATTTGAAAAAGAGCCAAAATGCAATTAAGGTTCCGATAATTAATAATGCCGTGAGCATGTTTTTTTATTTAGGTGATACTAACAACTTCAAATCTTGTGCCCTTGGCATTATTTTAGAGCGAGTGCTTTATAACCTAATCCTATAAAGGCTTTTAGAAGAAGTGTTTTTTTTAAATGGAAAAGCAGATAAGAAAAAACCTTCCATTTTGAAAGGCTTTTTTCAAAATAGAAGAGCTTAATCTGTGCTATTGAATTTTATATTCTTCAATTTTTCTGTACAAAGTAGTTAAGCCAATATTCAATAATTTGGCAGTCTCTGTTTTATTTCCCTTTGTATAATTCAACACTTTTTGAATATGTAATTTTTCAATACTTGCTAAAGAAAATGCAGATAACGAATGATCGCTGTTGACGTTGGAAGAAGACTGAATTTCAAAAGGTAGGCTTTCAACTGTTAAACTGTTGCTATCCGTTAATATTACCGCACGTTCTATTACATTTTTCAATTCACGAATATTTCCGGGCCATAGATATTGTTCTAAAGCACGAATACAATCTTCGTTTATTGAAACGTGTCCTTTTTTTGTTTTAACAATAAATACATCAGCAAAATGTTTTGCTAATAATCCAATATCTGCTTTTCTTTCTTTTAAAGAAGGCAAATGAATTTGAAAGGCTGCTAATCGATAAAAAAGATCTAAACGAAAATTATTTTTTTTCATCTCTTCCTCCATATTTTTATTGGTTGCAGCGATAATCCTAACATTCACTTTAATGGTTTTGCTATCGCCCACTTTTATAAATTCCCGGCTTTCTAATACACGCAATAATTTTGCTTGTAATTCAATCGGCATTTCTCCAATCTCATCTAAAAAAATAGTTCCGCTGTTGGCTTCTTCAAACAACCCTTTTTTATCTTTTAATGCGCCTGTAAAAGCACCGGCTTTATAACCAAACAATTCGCTTTCCAATAATTCTTTGCTGAAGGCGCTGCAATTCAGTGCTACAAAGGGTTTACTGCTTCTGTTGCTGTTTTGATGAATGGCCTGTGCAAATACTTCTTTCCCTGTTCCCGTTTCACCAAGCAACAAAACAGTCGCATCGGTAACAGCCACTTTTTTGGCTAATTCAATTGCCTGTAAAATAGGTTTTGCTTTACCAATGATATTTTCAAATGAAAATTTTTTACCTACTTTTTTTTCTAATTCAACTACTCTTTTAGATAAATTCACTTTCTCTATGGCACGATGCAGTAATGGAATAATCTTATTATTATCATCACCTTTGGTAATATAATCGAAAGCGCCATTTTTTATTGCTTGTACCCCATCGGCAATATTTCCATGAGCAGTTAAAGAGATCACTTCTGTTTCAGGAGAAATTTGTTTTATTGATTTTATTAATTCTACTCCATTGCCATCCGGTAATTTAACATCACACAATACCACATCAATTAAATGGGTTTCTATTTTTTTTAAAGCTCCTTTGCAATTGGCTGCTTCACTAACTTCAAAACCTTCTAAGCTAATAATACGCGATAAGAGGCTGCGTAATTTTTCTTCATCATCAATAATTAATACAGTATTCACTTTTGTTAAATTGAGATAATAAAAGTAGATATAAATCCTCCGCAGTAATGAATCTTTATTTTAATTCAACTGCTTTGCTGATATTGTTGTTGATGTCTACGGCACAAACAAATAATCGATCAGTCGGCGCTGCTACCGATTTGTTTCTGTCGTAAATAATTTTTTTATCAGCAGTGATCACATCAATCAGAGTGGCAAATTCCATACTCAAGTTTATTTTATTAGGAATAACGAAAACAGCAAAAGCTTTTATTTTTTTATCTCCTTTATAATTGATGGTAAAACTTTGGTCTTTATTTTTTTCTATGGTTGGTTTTGCAGGCGGAATACTGTCTATCCATTGCATTGATGGAATTAAAGCAGGCAATGCATAATAATTCATTCGCAAACTATCTGACCATCCATTTGCATTTTTTTCCAAATTTTTACTGCTGAAAAATATACTACCCTGTGTGGTGTTGTAATTACGTAGGCTTTTTATTTGATTGGGTATTTCATTTTTATCTTTCCATGCAGCATTACTTCCTGCCCTGTAAATTCCATGTCCGATATATAAATGCCTGCCATAACTATGTTTATTCCACCAATCCAATAAAACATCATAATCACAAAGTTTATGTCCTCTTTCCCAATACAATTGCGGAGCTACATAATCAATCCATCCCTTTTGTAACCACAATAAAATATTTGCATACAGATCATCATAATTTGTTTGACCTGCTTTGGTGTCGCTACCATTGATGTCTTTGTCTTTATTACGCCAAACACCAAAAGGACTGATTCCAAATTTTACCCTCGGGTTATTAATGCGAATGGTTTCGGAAATTTGTTTGATGATGCTATCGCAATTACTTCTGCGCCAGGTTTCTTTGTCTAAACCTCTTCCTAATTCGCGATATGTTTTTTCATCAGGGAATTCTTTTCCGGTAATACGGTAAGGATAAAAATAATCATCCATGTGTATACCGTCCACGTCATATCTCGTCACAATATCTTTTACAATACGAGTAACATAATTTCTCACTTCTTGCAAAGCAGGGTTAAAATATTTTTTATCACCGTAAACGATAAACCATTCAGGATGTATTTTGGTTACATGTGTTGGTGCGATAGTTGAATTTTTAAGATTGAATACGGCACGATAAGGATTTAGCCATGCATGAAATTCCATTCCGCGTTTATGTGTTTCTTCTATCATGAATTGAAGTGGATCGTAATAAGGATAAGGTGGTGTACCTTGTTTGCCTGTTAAGAATTCACTCCAGGGTTCATATTGTGAGGGATAGAATGCGTCAGCTGCGGGTCTCACTTGCACAATAACTGCATTCATTCCGTTTTGTTTGTGCATGTCAAGCATGCGAATGAATTCTGCTTTTTGTTCACTTACCCTTAAATCTTTTTTGCTGGGCCAGTCAATATTATCAACTGTTGCAATCCATACTGCACGAAACTCAAATTTAGGCGCTACTTGTGCAAAAGCGAAAAACGAAAAGTGAAAAACAAAAAATGCAAATAATATTTTTTTCATGTAATGAAGGTAATTCAATAGAAATAGAATGGATATATTGTCATTAATATAATTCGATGCCAAATCGCACTTCTTCAATTGCAAAGCATACATTAACAATACTTAATTATCAATCTTCCCAAACCTTTAATCCTTCGCTGCAATTGGAGCAGATATCAATATTTTTGCGACTTTGCATCAATTCTTTTCTAAATTGTTTATAGTTATTGTTATTCCAAATCTCTTTGAAGGATTGAGTTTGCAGATTACCTAATTGATGCATCGCATCTTTATCAAAACAACAAGGTACCACCAAGCCATCCCATGTAATTACATTTCCTTGCCATAATTTCCAGCAATGATTTCCCATGCCGCTTTTACTTTGTGTAATGCCGTCCTTATTTTTTTTATAACGACTGTATTTATCAATAGATGGAATGAGTTGATGAGGATCATTTTCAAAATCATATACCTGTGCGGTTTTAAAACGAACTTGATCAACACCCATTTCTATACCTAATTTTTTTATGTCTTTAATTTGATGTTGGTTTGGTTTCACCACTAAGAATTGAAAAAAGATAAATGGTGTTTTGCTATTCAATAGTTTTTTCCATTTTACAATATTTTTTGTTCCTTCTAATACCTTATTCAGCTTACCACCTACACGATATTGCTCGTATACTTCTTGTGTGGTGCCATCAATAGAAATGATTAATCTGTCTAATCCGCTCTCAACAGTTTTCTTTGCTTTCTCATCAGTTAAGTAATGTGCATTGGTTGAAGTGGCTGTATAAATTCCTTTTGCATGAGCATATTGCACCATCTCTAAAAAATCTGAATTGAGATAAGGCTCTCCCTGAAAATAAAAAATCAAATACAATAATTCTTTATAAATATCATCAATTGTTTTTTTAAAGAAATCTTTCTCTAACATACCTGTTGGTCTGGTGAAAGAACGTAAACCACTCGGGCATTCGGGGCATCTCAAATTGCAGGAAGTAGTTGGCTCAAAAGAAATGGATATCGGATAGCCCCATTGAATTGGTTTGCCGGTCAATTTACTGAGTTGATAACTGATTAATACTTTTATTGAATTCCATGCACGCCGAAAAGTTATTTTAGAAATGAAATTAAAGCTGTCTTGTAAATTAAAATAAGGCATATAGAATTGTAAAAATAAGTAGGGACCAATGTTTATTCATTGTTCTTATAAATATCTTCCCCTAATCGAAATAGAAAATACCTTTTGGTGATTCTATCTGTTTGTTTAAACTAAATTAGCGATTGTTGTTTTAATCATCAACGATTGTTGATTTTTTGACGTTTATTTGACATCAATCAATGTGAAATATGACAAATATCAGTTAAAACCTTATTGCAGGCAGATATTTTTGTTTTTAGTATGAATATTGTTTTGGAAGATAGCATGAATTTGCCTGCTGTGTACGAGGCATTCAATAAATTATTTCCTTTTTTAAAAATTGAATTTTTTGAAAAAAGAAATACCGGAGCCATTCTGCGCCGATTTTCGAATGAAGCAAAAAGAACATTAAAGGAATTTAAATATGCCCATGCGAATGGCAGGAAATTAGTTATTTCTCCTGATACGACTGTGCAGGAATTAGATAAAATGTTCACAGAAACTTATGCATTGCAATTGCAAGTATTTCGTAAATCGGGAAACATTTGGTTAGAAACAACTGTTACCGATAACTGGACATTGGAAGAACAAAACGAACAAGGAGAAGTTATCACTGCACAAATGAATCGAAATAAATCTTAATTTTTTTTTAGTTTTTCAGATTACTTAATTTTTGATAATTCAAAATAGTAATTCTGCTGGCCTGTATCTCAATTAATTTCTCATCTTTTAAATCACTTAAAGTTCTGATGGTACTTTCTGTTGCAGTACCTGCCAGGTTTGCTAAATCTTCCCGGGAAATACTCATCGTAAAATTGGTTGGATCACCTTCTTCTTTATAACGATCATATAAAGTAATCAATGCATCTGCCACTTTTTTTCTTACAGAGTTATAAGCAAGTTTTAATAATTGTTCTTCTTTCTCATGTAAATTATCTGAAAGCATTTTAATAAACTTCTTGGAGATCTCAGAACTCTTGTGCAATAATGAATAAAAATCTGCTTTCGGTATCAAACAAATTTCTGAATCTTCCAAAGTCGTTGCGAAATCAGAATATTTGGTGTCTTCCAATAAGGCGAGATATCCAAAGAAATCTCCTTCTTTGTATAATCCGGTAATGAATTCTTTGCCGTAATCACTTACTTTATAGGTTTTTACTTTTCCTTTATTTAAAAAATAAATTCCTTTTGGAAAACTGCCTTCTCTGTAAATATCTTCTTTCTTTCTAAACAATCTTAATTCCTGTTCTTGTGAAATTGTTTTTAATACATCAAAACCTTTGGCCTGGTTCATGAACTCATTCAGTCCTTCAATATTTTTGGTGTATTCTCTTCTTAACAAATCTGCTTTTCTGCATCTGCTTTCCACTGCATTCAATAATTCAATATCATCAAATGGTTTAGTAATGTAATCATCGGCACCCATTTCCATTCCTTTTCTGTAATCACTTCTTTCTGCTTTTGCTGTTAAAAAGATAAATGGAATATTTGCAGTTTCTGTATTTTTTGATAGCATATGCAAAGTGCCATAACCATCCAATATGGGCATCATAATATCGCAAATAATTAAATCGGGTAATTCTTTATGTGCCATTTCAATTCCTTCTTTACCATTTTTTGCAGAAATCACTTCATAACCTGCAAGAGTTAAAATCTCAGAAGTATTTTCACGCATTTCCAGACTGTCTTCTATGATTAATATTTTTTTGCTCATTGGTTAATATTGTTTGGTAATTGAATAATAAATGTAGTACCCTCGCCAACCTTACTTTCAAAGTTAATATTGCCATTTAAAATTTCAATATACTTGGCAACGATATTTAAACCTAAACCAGTTCCCTGAATGTTAGTGGCGTTATGTCCTCTGAAAAATCTTTCAAATAAATGTTCTTTATCATCTTCGCTGATGCCAATACCATGATCTTTAATCGTTGCCCGTATTTGAATACCGGATACATGCGTGGTTACATCAATATGCTCGTTTTCGGGAGAAAATTTAATGGCATTGGAAATTAGATTGAAAAAAATATTGCGTAATATTTTTTTATCAAGATTTACTTCTCTCATCCCATCATGGTTATAAATAATTTGTTGCCCTTGTTTTGCAACAGCCTGTAATTCTAAAACAATCTGTTGTATAAATTCTACAATATCAAATTTTTCCAAAACTGCAGTGATCTTTCCTTCTTCTAATCTGCTGATGGATAACATATCATTTAAAATATCTGTCATGTGCGACACAGATGATTTCACTCTTTCAATATGCCGCATTTCATTCTCTTTATCATTTTGTTCGCGATATTTTGTTACCAATACAATAGAAGAAAGAATCGTTGCCAATGGTGTTCTGAATTCGTGTGATGCCATTGAAACAAATCTCGATTTCATTTCGTTCAATTCCTTTTCTTTTTCTAAAGCAGCACTTAATTCTTCTCTTGATCTTTCTAATTGTTGCAGTGCTTCTTCCAAAATCATAGTTCTGTCTCTCACTCGCTTTTCTAATTCCTTTGTCAATAATTCTAGTTCTTCTTTTTGTCTTTTAATGGCATTCTCACTTCTCTTTCTTGCAGTAATGTCAACAATAAATGCGATTACATATTTACCTTCTTTTGTTTCCAAAGGACTTAAACTAACTTCTACATTAAATTCATCGCCATTTTTTTTCATTCCATATAAATCCATACCAATACCCATTGTTCTGGGATGCGGATTCTCATTGAACTTGGCTCTGTGGTGATGGTGATGTTGTGAAAATCTTTGGGGAATCAATGCTTCAATATAATTGCCTTCCAATTCACCATAATCGTAACCAAATAAAATTTCACAAGCAGGATTGGCAATAACGATCTTCCCAACTGTATCAACAAGCAATATCCCTTCAGTAGCATATTCAAACAATGCTTTAAATTTCTCTTCGCCATAAAAAACGCCACTTGTCATAGATGTCAATATTTTGAAAGACGGTGCAAGGTAGAAATTAGATGAACTTCTTTTATGCAATTTAATCAAAACATGATTAAAATCATCTTTTGAGTTGAGCATCATCATAAATGACGGAATTGATGAATAATACCTTGCTGCTGTTAAAAATAATTATGCCTTCATCAATTAATACTTCTGTTCAATGCTATCATTGTGGAGAGGATTGCGATGCACATCCCATTCATGCACATGAAAAATTTTTTTGTTGCGAAGGTTGCAGAATGGTTTATGAAATTTTAAATGAGAATGGTTTATGTGATTATTACAATATCAGCAAAAATCCGGGCATCAGCCAAAAAATAAAAGTTCGCGAAAATAAATTTGCTTTTTTAGATGATGGTGCAATTCAACAATCATTAACTGTTTTTAGAAATGAGGATGAAACACATATCAGTTTTTATTTGCCTCAAATACATTGCAGCAGTTGTTTGTGGCTTCTGGAAAATTTACACAGATTAAATGAATTCATTATCAGCTGTAAAATTAATTTTACCAGAAAGGAAGCGGATATTGTTTTTAATCATCATTTTACTTCTATTCGTAAAATTGCTGAATTGCTTACTAGCATTGGTTATGAGCCTTATATCAGTTTAAAAGATTTACAACATGCAAAGCCAAGGGTAGATAAATCTAAGATTTACAAATTGGGAGTAGCAGGTTTTTGTTTTGCGAATATTATGTTGTTTAGTTTTCCTGAATATTTAGGTATTGATGCTAAAGAACAAAATCTGGCAAATGTTTTTCGCTACTTGAACGTTTTACTGAGTTTGCCTGTATTTTTTTATGCAGCATCTGAATTTTATGTAAGTGCATGGAAAAGTTTGAAACATGGATTTTTAAATATTGATGCACCAATTGTTTTATCTGTCGTGGTTACTTTTTCCCGAAGTTTATATGAAGTGTCTACCAATAGGGGTGTTGGTTATTTTGACAGCATGAGCGGCATTGTGTTTTTTATGTTGATAGGAAGAATATTGCAGGATAAAACTTATCAGCAATTAAGTTTTGAAAGAGATTATACTTCTTACTTCCCTATTGCTGTTAGCAAAATAAAAGACGATAAAGAAGAAACAGTTTTATTGCCTGATATACAATTGAATGATACATTACTGATACATAATCAGGAGCTTATTCCTGCTGATGGCATCTTAACAAGAGGTAAAGCCTTGATTGATTATAGTTTTGTTACCGGGGAAAGTATTCCTGTAGAAAAAGAAATGGGTGAAATTATTTACGCCGGTGGCAAACAAATAGGAACGAATATTGAAATATTTGTTATCAAAGAGGTGGCTCAAAGTTATCTTACTAAATTATGGAACAGAGAAGAGTTGCAAAAAAATAAAAGAAATGAAGAACGGTCTTTTGTACATTTATTAAGCCGTTATTTTACCTGGATCATTTTTGCCATTGCAATATTGGCTTCAACTTATTGGTATTTTCATGATCATTCCAAAATGTTGACTGCAGCTACAGCTGTATTAATTGTTGCTTGTCCTTGTGCTTTATTGTTAAGCAATGCATTTACGAATGGGAATATTTTGCGCCGACTTGGACGCAATCATTTCTATTTACGCAATGCACAAACCATAGAAGATATTGCAGAGATTGATTTTATTGTGTTTGATAAAACGGGCACATTAACAACAAGCCAATATAAACATTTGGTGTTTGAAGGTCAGCCGTTAAGCAGAAATGAAAAAGCACAAATTGCATCTTTGGCTGCACAATCAACACATCCAATGAGTAAGGCCATTACAGCTTGGGCGAGCGAATCGAAAAGATATCAAGTTATTGGATTTGAAGAATATCCCGGATATGGCATTGAAGGAATTATAGAAGGTAATTTTATTGCATTGGGTTCTAAATCATTCATCATGGAGGATATTAATGAAAAAGCAATTGAATCATCTGTTTATATTAAAGTACAAAATAAGATTTTGGGAAAATTTAGTTTTCAAAATAATTATCGCGAAAAAATTCCGTCTTTAATTAAACAATTAAAGAGTTATTATGGTTTGGCTGTTTTAAGCGGTGATAATGAAAGTGAAAAAAAATATTTGAAAGACTTGTTGGGATATAATGCCAATATTTTATTTCATCAAAAACCGGAAGATAAATTAGAAGCCATTCAGCAATTACAAATAAATGGTAGAAAGGTAATGATGATTGGTGATGGATTAAATGATGCCGGTGCATTAAAGCAAGCGAATGTTGGAATTGCAGTCACGGAAAACAGCAATACTTTTACCCCGGCCAGTGATGGAATTTTAGAAGCGAATGAATTGCATCGATTATTTAATTTTATCCGTTTATGCAAAGCCAATAAGCAGGTGGTTATGCTGGCATTTATCATTTCAATTCTATATAATATTGTAGGACTTTTTTTTGCTGTACAAGGTATACTTTCTCCTATGAAAGCCGCTATACTCATGCCTTGCAGCAGTATTAGCATTTTGCTGATTACTTTTGGATTAAGTAATCTAATGGCAAAAAAAATGAAGTTAAAATAAGCCTTTAACGATAGCCTTCTTGCTGATAAATAGAAGTTACCCAATGGTAGCTTTTATTTTTTTAAACATGACAAATGTCAGTTTTGGGATTGAGCAATGTCATTGTCAAATGAGTCATTGGCAAATAGTTTTGTTATTAATCAAACAAAACTACGTGAGTGTAATCATTCTGTTATTAATTGCCAGCATATCTGTTGCAGCAATTTTTCTTGGTGCTTTTATATGGAGTGTTAAATCCGGTCAGTATGACGATGAAGAGTCTCCACCGGTAAGAATACTATTTGATGATTTCAAGCAATAATTTATTCATCTCATTAATTATAACTATTCATTCAATAATTCAAAACAATGCAAGTAGAAAAATTTTATTACGATAACAAGATTGTAAAAATGTTTGCCTATGCTACTATGCTTTGGGGCGTAGTAGGTATGTTGGCAGGATTATTAATTGCTGTACAGATTTATTTGCCTGCTGCGAATTTTAATTTACCCATTACCACATTTGGTCGTGTACGTCCTGTTCATACCAATGCTGTAATTTTTGCATTTGTAGGTAACGGAATGTTTATGGGTGTATATTATTCACTGCAACGTTTGTGTAAGGCAAGAATGTTTAGTGATGCACTCAGTAAAATTCATTTTTGGGTTTGGCAATTGATTATTGTATCTGCAGCAGTTACTTTATTAGCAGGTTATACCAGTGGTAAAGAATATGCGGAATTGGAATGGCCCATTGATATTGTGATTACTTTGGTTTGGGTAGTTTTTGGTATCAACATGTTTGGAACTATTTTAAAAAGAAGGGAAAGCCATTTGTATGTTGCTATCTGGTTTTATATTGCTACATGGGTTACTGTTGCCATGCTGCATATTGTTAACTCATTTGAAATTCCATTTAGCTGGATGAAGAGTTATAGTTTTTATGCAGGAGTGCAGGATGCATTGGTGCAATGGTGGTACGGGCATAATGCTGTTGCTTTCTTTTTAACGACACCGTATTTAGGGTTAATGTACTACTTCTTGCCTAAAGCGGCTAATCGTCCGGTATATAGTTATCGTTTATCTATCATTCACTTCTGGGCGTTGATCTTTATTTATATCTGGGCAGGACCTCATCACTTATTATATACGGCATTACCTGATTGGGCTCAAAGTTTAGGAACTGTTTTCAGCATCATGTTAATTGCTCCAAGTTGGGGTGGTATGTTAAATGGTTTGTTTACACTCCGTGGTGCATGGGATAAAGTAAGAGAAGAACCTGTTTTAAAATTTTTAGTGGTTGCCGTAACCTGCTATGGTATGGCAACATTTGAAGGTCCAATGTTAAGTTTAAAAAGTGTAAACGCCATTTCGCATTTTACCGATTGGACCATTGCGCACGTTCATATTGGTGCATTAGGTTGGAATGGATTCTTAACTTTTGGTGTGTTGTATTATTTAATTCCTAAAATGTTTAATACGCCATTGTACTCAAAGAAACTTGCAACCAATCATTTTTGGATCGGAACAATTGGTATTGTGTTATATGCATTACCTATGTATTGGGCAGGATTTACGCAAGCAGAAATGTGGAAACAATTTACTGAAGAAGGTCAGATCAAATATCAATTCTTAGAAACTGTTACACATATTATTCCAATGTATGTTACCAGAAGTTTAGGTGGTGCATTGTATCTCTCCGGTGTTTTTGTAATGCTGTATAATTTAATAAAAACTATCAAACAGGGAAGCTTTATTGCCAATGAAGAAGCGGAAGCAGCACCATTACCAAAAGTTGCAGAAACACATGGTAAACAATATTGGCATAGATGGATTGAGGCAAGACCAATTCAAATGTTAGTATTGAGTTTAGTATTGGTTGCTATTGGCGGGTTGTTAGAATTGGTTCCAACATTTTTAATCAAAAGTAATATTCCAACAATTGCTTCAGTAAAACCATACACCCCCCTTGAATTGCAGGGAAGAGATATTTATGTACGTGAAGGCTGCTATTTATGTCATTCACAAATGATTCGTCCATTCCGTGATGAAGTTGCTCGTTATGGTGAATATAGTAAAGCAGGAGAATTTGTGTACGATCATCCATTCCAATGGGGAAGTAAAAGAACAGGCCCTGATTTAGCACGCATTGGCGGTAAATATCCGGATAGCTGGCACTACAATCATATGCTTGATCCGCGTTCCATGAGTCCGGGTTCTATCATGCCATCTTATTCCTGGTTATTGGATAATAAGTTAGATACAGCGATCACCCCCGCCAAAATCAGAGCAATGCAAACTTTAGGTGTTCCTTATCCGGAAGGATATGATAAGAAAGCTAATGCTGATCTGGTGGCACAAGAAAATTCAATCAAAGAAAATTTAAAGAAAGATAAGATCGAAACACCTGCCAATGCAGAGATCGTTGCATTAATCGCTTATTTACAAAGAATGGGAACAGATATTAAAGGCGATAAAAAGCAAACAGCATTCATTCACTAATCAAACGAAATAACATGACAGAGTTTGAAAAATTTAAACATTTCTGTGAAAGTGTTTTAGGCGTTGATATGTATGCTGCAACATCATTTATTATTTTCTTTTCTGTTTTTTTATTCGTGCTTTTCTATGCATGGAAAGCAGATAAAAAAATGCTGGATGAGATTAATAATCTGCCTTTATCAAAATAAAAAACTAACGTTAAAATAAACAACATGAAAAACTTGTTTCAACAATATGGTTGGTTAAAAAAAATTAGTATAGGAATCATTGTATTCGTTTTTCCTTTCGGCTCATTTGCTGCAGGCCCGCCAAAGCCATCAGAACTTTCTAATCCATTAGCAATTGTAATGTTGATTATGATTGTGGGCTTATTATTAGCCATCGCATTATTGGCAAATGTTGTAATGGGTGCTGCAGATATGTATTTACAAAGATTTAAAGAGGAAAAAAAGAGATCAGATAATACAGCTGGAAAAATTGTATCCGTAATTATATTCTGCTTAATAAGCACTTCCCTGTTCTCTCAAACACCTGCTTCAACAGAAGCTACATCAGATTCATCTGTTGCAGGATTATCGGCTGTATCATTTTATTCTTTATTAAGTGTATTGTTATTGGAGTTGATCATCATTCTTGCATTATTGTATAATTTAAAATCGTTGTTAAGAAAAGAAGCATTGGCAATAAAAGCCGCAGATGAAGAATATGTGGTACCAACTGAAAATTCATTTATAAAATGGTGGGATAAATTCAACAGTTTTAAACCTATTCAGGAAGAGGCCTCAATTGATTTGGGTCATAATTATGATGGTATTCGTGAATTAGATAACCGCTTACCGCCATGGTGGTTATATGGATTTTATATCTGTATCCTTTTTGCAGGTATTTATTTGTATCGCTATCATGTGGCACATTCTGCGCCATTAAGCGCAGAAGAGTTAAGAATTGATTTGGCAAAAGCAGAAGTAGATAAGCAAGATTATTTAAAAAGATCTGCTAATAATATTGATGAAAATAATGTAAAACTATTAACAGACCCGAATGATTTGGCAGAAGCAAAAAAAATATTTACTACCATCTGTGCTGCTTGCCATAAACCCGATGGCGGTGGTTTAGTTGGGCCTAATTTAACCGATGATTATTGGTTGCATGGCGGAAGTATTAAAGATATCTTTAAAACCATTAAATATGGTTGGCCCGAAAAGGGAATGAAGAGTTGGAAGGATGATTACTCTCCATTACAAATAGAACAATTGGCGAGTTATGTAAAAAGTTTGCATGGCACTAAACCCTTAGTGGCTAAGGAGCCGCAAGGATCTTTGTACATTGAAACTACAACGACTGATTCAACAAAAAATAAAACCGATACACTAAAAGCCGGATCGGGAAAGAAAAAATAATACTTACAAATTAAAGTCTGCAATTAAAAAAGTGAAGACTTTTTAAACTATGAGCCACATTCAACATATCAATGAAATTAAAACAGAAAATTTTCGAGACCACATTGCAACAGTAGATGAATCAGGGAAACGTAAATGGGTATATGCTTATAAACCCAAGGGTAAGTTTTATACGATCAGAACATTCCTGAGTTTCTTTTATTTTATTGTTTTTTTTGGGATACCATTTATCTATATTGATGGAAGACCCTTCTTTATGTTTAATGTGCCGGCAGCAAAATTTATTTTGTTCGGCAAAGTTTTCTGGCCACAAGACTTTTTTATTTTCGGATTAGCCATGATCACTTTTGTGTTCTTCATTATTTTATTTACTGCAGCATTTGGAAGATTGTTTTGTGGCTGGGCTTGCCCGCAAACCAACTTTATGGAAATGATGTTCCGGAAAGTTGAATATCTTGTTGTAGGAGATGTACCTGCACAAAAACAATTAAGAAATGCACCGTGGAGCGCCAAAAAAATATTCAAGCTTACTTTAAAGCATATACTGTTTTATTTGTTGTCATTTATCATTGCAAATTTTTTTCTTGCTTATATTATCAACATAAAGGAATTAGAAAAAATTGTTACTGAACCTGTTAGTGAACACGCTGTTGGATTTACTGCTATCATTATTTTTAGTGCTGTGTTTTATGCAGTATATGCATTTTTTAGAGAACAAGCATGTACGGTAGTTTGTCCGTATGGAAGATTGCAAAGTGTTTTGTTAGATAAGAATTCTATGATTGTTGCATACGACTACAAACGCGGTGAGCCAAGAGGTAATTTTAAAAAACATGCAGATGAACATTTAGGCGATTGTATTGATTGTTTTCAATGTGTAAGAGTATGTCCGACAGGAATTGATATTCGCAATGGTGTTCAAATGGAATGTGTAGGTTGTACCGCTTGTATCGATGCTTGCAATATGGTAATGGATAGAATTGATAAACCCAGAGGTTTGGTAAGGTACGCTTCAGAAAACTCAATCGCAAAAGGAGAACGTTTGCATTATACCACAAGAATGAAGCTATATACAGGTTTGTGTGTTTTGGTATTAAGTATTTTGAGTGTGATATTAATTACCCGAAAAGATATTGATGCAACCATTATGCGAACTCCGGGGCAATTATATCAGGAAAGAGGAACTGATAGTATTACCAATTTGTATAACATTAAAGTAATTAATAAATCTACAAAAGATATTCCTTTAACTATTGCAATGGAAGATAATAATGGCAAGATTGAAGTAATTGGTAAACCTTATGTTGAAGTTATAAAGGAAGGACAAGGATCGGGATCATTCTTTGTTGTGCTTCCGAAAAAAATAATTAAAGCAAGAAGTACTGCAATTCGATTGGCTTTATATGAAGGAGATAAAAAAATTGCCATCATCAAAACAAATTTCCTTGGTCCTGTATCAGAATAATTTCATCATCAACTAAAAAATATTGTATGAATTGGGGAAACAAATTAATGCTTGTCTTTATTGTATTTGCTTTATTGATTGGCACATTGGTATATAAATCTATCAATACAAAATACGATCTGGTAAGTAAAGATTATTATAAAGATGAATTGCGTTATCAGGAAAGAATTGATCAAACCAATAATGCCAATGAAATTTCTGCAGTTTCTATTTCTCAGGATAATTCTTATTTAATTATTCAGCTTCCCAAAGAACAATCTGGTGTTAAAACCGAAGGAGAAATATTGATGTATTGCAAAACCAATGCTGATAATGATGTGAAATTTATTTTGCAAACAGATTCAAACGGAAAACAAATAATCGATAAAAATAAAATACGCAAAGGTGCTTATCAATTAAAATTGACCTGGCAAACAGCATCGCAAAAATTTTATAATCAACATGATATTTTAATTAAATGATGATCTGGGAATTGTTTATATCAGGTTGTACATTGGGATTGATCAGCAGTTTTCATTGCATTGGTATGTGCGGTGCATTTGCTTTTGCATTGCCAACACAACACTTGTCTGTACCTAAAAAAATATCGGGTATTTTATTGTATAATGTTGGAAGGATTATTACTTATTCTTTATTAGGGTTGGTTTTTGGATTGGCAGGCCGACAAATTTATTTAGGCGGGTTTCAACAAACATTTTCCATACTCGCAGGATTAGTGATTTTATTTATGGTAGTGCCATCTCTTTTTAGAAAAAGATTATATCATATCAAATTCCTCAATCAATTTAATATTCTTGTTCAACAATTTATTTCAACCAATATTCAACAAAGCCAGTGGTATAGTTTTTTAGTGATCGGATTGGCAAACGGATTACTTCCTTGTGGTATGGTTTATTTTGCTATTGCAGGCGCTTTGGTTGCAGGAAGTATTGGTGGAGGTGTTGAATTTATGGCAGCATTTGGTTTGGGTACAATGCCATTGATGGTTTTGATATCTTATTTTGGTTTTATGGTCAATTTGTCTGTAAGAAATACCATAAAAAAATCTGTTCCTTTTTTAATGGGTGCCATGGGTGTATTGCTTATTCTTCGCGGAATGAATTTGGGCATTCCTTACATCAGTCCTTTTTTTGAAAATTCTGCCGCCAGAGCAGTAAGTTGCCACTAATTTTTAAAGCCTTAACATTTTATTTTTAAACCCCGGACATTTATCACAGTCTTTAACAAGTAAATGCTATTGTGAAAGAGTTATACAGGCAGCGTGATGAGTGAATCAGGTATCTTATAAAAGCATTAACACAATATTAAATCTTTTGGCAAGGGATTTGCGTAAGTAAGTTAGAAACAATTAATAATCGATTTTCTCATAAGCAGTTAGTTTTGGTTGCGGCCCCGATTTCAATCGGGGCCAATTTTTTTATAGTTGCTCAACTGCTTTTTTCAATCTTTTATCATTTCTCTTAAAATATTTTTTAGTAAACCACAAACCGGTTAAACATCCAATACCATCAGCAATCATATCATCCACATCACAAGAACGAAAAGGGATAAAATATTTTTGAACAAACTCCATTGCAATTCCATACAATAATCCTAATACTGTAATTAGTATAATCCATTTATTTTTTTGGATTGAATTTTTTAAAGGGAATGAAAATAAAAAGCAAATCAGAGCAAACATAAAAATATGAACTGCTTTATCTCCCTGATATTTATCAAACCAAGTTATTTGTGGTAACGCCGTTCCCGGAATGGTAAGTAACCAAAAACTGATAGCAAACCAAATAATGGCAGGAATGAATAATTTGAAGGAATTTTTCAATGCTTTTTTTTGTAAAAGTAAGGAGACTGCACGAAGCAGCCTCCCTCCATCTGAAAAACCCCGCTATTGATTAGCATCATTTATTCATTAGATACCATACTTACGATAGCTGATGGCATTTAGATTGAATTGAACTAAATAAAAATAATGATATGAACAATTAGCTCGCTGAAACAGCTCCTGCAACGTACATCTGCTCCTTGGTTGGGATTGCACTACCCCCTTTTTTTTCTAAAGTGATGGCGAACATTTGGGCATTGGGAATATTCTTCAACTTGCAAAGACCGTTGCAATTATCTAATAAACCGGCATCAACAGGTTTGCCATCAACAATGGCCCATAACTGATATTGTTTATCTGAGGGAGTTTGAGGTAATTTGTTGGCTAAGAGATAAACATCTTTTGTTTTTTTATCCCAGAATACTGTTGCTAAATTTTCTTCTTTGCCTTTTACACCGGGCATAGAAACTTTAATCATGGTTGGATCGCTCATCAACTGCATGCTGTTATAAATATCTAATGTTTTTGTTTTGTAGATATTCAGGCTGGCTTCCAATCCATTTTTGTCGTTTAACAATGCAGCATATTTATTGCTAACTTCATTGAATTGATTAAAATAATAAACATTTAAAGCAGAGCTGCTGATTAATAATATAACAGAAGCTGCAGCAACGTATTTTAACCAGTTTGTTGAACGAGGCTGCATTTGTACAACTTTGGCAACAGGCACTTCTGTTGCAAATTCATTTTGTAAACCGGCGAATAGTTTTTCCTTTACATGAGCAGGTGCTTGTACAGCATTTTCTAATGCCGTTTTTTCGAGAGAGGCTTCAAATGCAGATACAGCTTGCTTTATCTCGGGATACTGAGCAATCATTTGCTCAAGTGCCGCAGCTTCCTTTGAATCGGCTATGCCTAACACATAGCTTTCAATTACACCGCTTTCTATGTAAGCTTTTATATCCACTGTTTGTTATTTAATAAATTGTCTTAATTGAATCAAAGCTGTTCTCAACCTTGTTTTTACTGTACCTAAGGGCAGATCAAGCATTTTCGATATTTCTTCTTGCGTGAATCCCTGAAAATAAGAAAGTTCAATTAGCACTTTGTGTTCTTCTTTTAATTGATGAACGATCTTTCTTAATCCAATTTTATCTACTTGCATTTGTGTACTGCCTGCTGATTCATATACGTTCTCTGTCAGTTCTCGGTTTTGTTTGTTGTTTTGAAAACCCTTGCTTCTCAATGTGTCGATGGATGCATTACGGGCAATGTTCAAAATCCAGGTATATAGCCTTCCTTTCGTTTCATCGTAGGTCGAAATTTGTCGCCAGACCTTTACAAACACTTCTTGTAAAACATCGTTTGCTAATTCATTATCCGAAATAATATTCAAGATAATGCCATACAAGGCACCGGAATAGTTTTCGTATAAATAACTGAAAGCAGTTTGCTGACGTTGCTTTAACAACATCACCAGCTCTGTTTCGCTGTATTTAGTTACTGCTTCCAAAAGCGATTTTTATTTGGTTAATCAGAATGGTCTTGATAAGATACGAAAGCAGAACGAATTTGGATTTATCCAACCAAATTTTCATAAGCTGCTGCGTCTAATAATGCATCCACATCTGCAGGTGAGCTTACTTCTAATTTAATCATCCATCCTTTTCCATAAGGATCATTATTTACCAATTCGGGTTCTTTTTCTAATTCGGCATTTACTTCTAACACTTTTCCTGCAACAGGTAAAAATAAATCACTCACCGTTTTAACTGCTTCTACAGTTCCAAAAACAGCATTGGCATCTAATTGTTCACCAACAGTATTAATATCTACATAAACAATATCACCTAATTCGCCTTGAGCAAATGCGGTGATACCTATTGTAGCAATATTGCCTTCCAGGCTAATCCATTCATGGTCTTTTGTGTAACGAAGGTTGGATGGGAAACTCATTGTTTTTTTATTTTTAGGTTACAAATATTGAGTATTTTTTTGATTGCATCGAATATATTCAATAAACAAATTTTAAGTTGATTTTAAAATCCATTCTGTTCAAAATATAGCAATACGTGATCTTTTAAAAAATTTTCCTGCTCTCTGAAATCACCGGCCGGTAATTCTTTGATTTGTTTAAAATGCGGCCAGCCTTCTTCATCTTTTCCTTCTAACAAGTAAAAACCACTGGCACTTAAAACGGTACAAACAGCTACGTGCATCAGATCTTGCTTCTGTTCTTTTGAAATTTTATCCTGAATAAAGCCTGTTTCCTGCATACCGATTAAAAATAAAATGGCTTCCAAATCAGGCTTTTTGCCAAAACGTTCGGCCAGTTTGGCTTCTAAATTCCACCAGCGTTGTTGCAGATCATCCTCTATAAACATAATGCAAAGATAACCGTTGATTAAACCGATTAAAAATGATTTATTAGAATTGATGTTATCTTCTTCGTTCAAAAACTATCTTTGCCGCAAATAGCATGTTATGTTACAAGTGAATGTGTTGCGCAATGATCCGCAATGGGCAAAAGAAAGATTGGCGGTTAAGCATTTCAAACAATTGGAATTGGTGGATGAAATTATTGTGTTGGATGATGAAAGAAAAAGAATTCAATCAGAATTTGATAATACGCAATCAAAAGTTAATGCCGCTTCAAAAGAAATTGGCAAAATGATGGCGCAGGGTAATAAAGAAGCAGCAGAATTAATGAAGAAGGAAGTTGCCAATAATAAAAATGTAATTACCATTTTATCAGAACAGTTAAGTGCAACAGAAAAATTATTACAAGAGAAAATTGTTTTGCTTCCCAATCTTCCATCAACATTGGTCCCTATTGGTAAAACGCCTGAAGAAAATATAGCTGTAAAACAAAGCGACATAAATGTTTCCTTACCTGCCAATGCAAAACCGCATTGGGATTTAATTAAGCAATATGATATTGTTGATTTTGAATTGGGTGCAAAAATTACGGGCAGCGGATTTCCTGTTTATAAAGGGAAAGGTGCCAGATTACAACGTGCATTAATTGAATACTTTCTGCAATTCAATACTGCTGCGGGTTATACCGAATTTATTCCGCCTTTTATGGTAAATGAAGCAAGTGCTTTTGCAACCGGACAATTGCCCGATAAAGAAGGTCAAATGTATCATGCAACAGAAGATAATTTTTATTTGATCCCTACCGCTGAAGTTCCGGTTACCAATATTTATCGCGATACTATTTTAAAAGAAATTGAATTGCCAATTAAAATGACGGCTTATTCCCCTTGTTTCAGAAGAGAAGCCGGAAGTTTTGGGAAAGATGTTCGCGGATTAAATCGGGTACATCAATTTGAAAAGATAGAAATCATTCAAATCGTTCATCCGGATAAAAGTTATGAGGTGTTGGATGAAATGGTTGCTCATGTAGAACAATTGGTTCAATCATTAGAATTGCCTTACCGTATTTTGCGATTGTGTGGTGGCGATATGAGTTTTGCTTCTGCACTCACGTACGATTTTGAAGTGTATAGTGCAGCACAGGAACGTTGGCTGGAGGTAAGTAGTGTAAGCAACTTCGAAAACTTTCAAACCAACAGAATGAAATGCAGATTTAAAGATGCCAATGGTAAAACGCAATTGGCACATTCATTAAATGGAAGTTCATTGGCATTGCCGAGAATCTTTGCTGCATTGATTGAGAATAATCAAACAGAAAACGGGATTAATATCCCCAAAGTGTTGCAACCCTATTTTGGTGCTGCTTCAATTTGATTAATAAAACAATTTTTCAGACTGTCAAGCGTTAGTTTGACAGTCTTTTTATTTTACTATTTTAAATAGCCCTCTTTTATGCAAAAATGGTTGAAAAGAATTGGCTATACTCTGTTAGTCATCTTCATTTTATTAAATGTGATGATGGCTTTTCAAGCGTATAACTTTACACATTTTTATGCAGGTGTTCCCAAACCGAAAAAGCCGGAAGAGATGAGCACCAAAGAAAAACTGTCTTCTATATTTTTTGGCGTGAAATATCCCAAAGCTATTGTGGTTGATTCTTTGCATATTCCTCACGAAACCATCCATCTTGCAACAACAGATGGAATTAATTTAGAAGCTTGGTATGCAACAAAAAACGATTCTTTACATAAAGGAACAGTTATTTTATTCCATGGTCATGGTAGTAGTAAATGTGCTATTATCAAAGAAGCTGAAGCATTTTATAGTTTTGGTTATGATATATTGATGGTTGATTTCAGAAATCATGGCAACAGCGAAGGCAATACCACAACTATCGGCTATGTTGAAAGCAAAGATGTAAAAGCAGCATACAATTATGTGCAATCGAAAGGAGAGAAGCGTATTGTATTGTATGGAATATCGATGGGTGCTGCAACAATTATGAAATCAATCAGCGATTATAATTTAAAACCTGTGAAAGTAATCTTGGAAATGCCTTTCGGTTCATTGTATGATGCTGTGAAGGGAAGAATGCGAACATTTCATTTGCCGGAGCAACCATTTTCTGCATTGCTTACTTTTTGGGGTGGAACAGAACAACGTTTCTGGGCATTTAATTTTGAACCATGGGAATATGCAACAAAAATTAATTGTCCGGTTTTATTACAATGGGGAATCAATGATCCGAGAGTAACAGAAGCAGAAACCAATCATATCTTTAAAAACTTAGCATCACATCAAAAGGAATTCATTAAATATATACAATGCGGACATGAAAGTTTATGTAAGAAAGAAAATGTGAAATGGGTTAAAACGGTGAGTGATTTTTTGAACCAGTAATTATCTCTTAATAATCACTTTTGTTCCAACGGGAACTTTTTCAAACAACTCTTCAATGTATTCATTCTTTGTACTTACGCAACCCATCGTCCAGTTTTGATATTGATCTACTGCAAAATCCTCATGCGGCCATGTACCGTGAATACCAATATCACCGCCTATTTTAGCATCTTTAGGAATTAATCCTTCAGCTTTTCTTTCATTGAACTTTTGATAATCATCTTGCGTTGGATAATCTAAAGCTAAAAAATGATCCCATTTTGGATGTGGTCTTTTGCTGGTAATATGAAAAGTGCCTTCGGGTGTCTTTCTATCGCCGGCCATCATTTTATCACCCAAGTCCTTACTGCCAAACACAACCGGATAAGTGATAAGCCAAGTTCCATTGGCATCATACAATGTCATTTCGTAACGACTTTTCGTAATTAGAATATAATAATCATCAGCCCCTGCTTTTGGTGCATGAAAAGAAGTAGTTAATGAAAAAAATAAAACAGCGATGATAAAATACAAGAAACCTTTCATAACCATTTTTATTTACAACGTTAAACTACATCAAAAGCGTATATAAGAAATGTTGTTTTGCAAAAAATTATCTTAATTTAAAATTAAAAGCCTCTGTAAAGAGGCTCTTATGCAGCACGAGAAAAAAAACAATAAGTAAATATAAAATTTTTTACCAATTACTAAATCTTATGCCCACTGCGTAAGGGTATTGTTGTAATCCGGTACTTTCATTATGAAATGCATTTAAACTGTATGAACCAAATAACCTAACCGGTCCTAAGCCTAATTCGCCGATTAATGCCACTCTCCATGGTTGCAGGTCAAAATCGCCATGATATTTTTGTTTCCCTCTTTGTGCGCTGATTTGTTTATCATGTGCGCCCAGCAAATAGCCTGCACTGATTCCTCCGCTAAAACTAAATCCATTTCTTTTATGTGGCGTTGCATTTACATTGATCATTAACGGAACGGTTAAATAGCCTGCATATATTTTATTCTTTGAAAAACCAATGCTGTCATTAAATATAAAAGCATTGGGGCTACTTCTGTAACTTAGGCTTTTGTCATATCTGTAATTATACATTTCTAGACCCAAACCATATTTTAAGTTTAAAACATGTTGCGTAATATTTAATTTTTGCATGAAAAACCAAATATTTGCGTTAGATGATTTGCCTGTATTTAATGCCATACTATTTTTGGTAACAGGCCCTGATGTGAGATTCAATGTTTTTAGATAACCTAAAGATTGTGCAATTGTATAATTGGTATTGTCTCTGAAATTTGCAAAGCCAAGATCGAATATCCACCAATTGGTACTAATATTAGACTGTTTTCTTTTTCTTTTTTTAAGAATATCGTCCTGATTATTAAAATGTACATTAACACCAATATGCGGCTTTTCCTGAATACTGTCGTTGGTGATTTTTATTCCCTGGGGTCCGCCATCGCCAAAATGAATTCTTAAGTTGCGATAGGTTTTATGTTGATTACTGTCTGCAACTTCTTTGTCTTTATTTTTTTTAATGATAATAAAATTACCTGCTTTAATGGTATCCACTTTGCCTGTGTCATTTTTATCTTGAGCCATTGTTACTATTGCAGCCATGCTACAAATTGCCGTTATCATCATTTGTTTCATAAAAATTATTTTAAAATATTATTCTGAAGATTTAGTAATAGGAAAACCTGCAATAGAAGTTTTTGCATCTTCATCTTTTGGTCTGTTAAATAAATGACCTGCTTTTTTAATCAAGCCACGCAATTTATTTTTATTGATTTCCATATTGCCGATGTAAATATTGTTTTTGTCATCTTCATCAATATCCAATTCTTTATAAACTGTTGGTTGAATGATATTGGAATGCTCAACATTATCAGAAACAGGCGTTGTATTATTTGATGAATTTGAAACAGGCTTTACATTTATTATTTTATCTGATGGAATTCGGATTGTATTTACAGCAACATCTTTATTTGATTGATCATTATTTGTGGAAATGATATTTTGAGCAACTGTATTGTGGTCATTGATAACATTTCTTTCTTTGTTTTCTTGCTTGTTGTATGATTGCCGTATTGCAATAACCTGTTGGTTATGTATAGTCGTAGCAGGTAATACATTTCCTTTTCCCGGATTTAATTTTTTAATCTCAATGGTTTCATTGTTTTGTTGACGATTTTCTGCTACTGTTTTTATATTTTCAGATGGAACAATATTCCATAGTAAATTACTCAAACCCATGAAAACCGCTGCTATAGCTAATCTTTGCCAGTTTAAATAAATAACGGGTTCACTTTCCTTTCTATATAGAACTGATTTATCGGCAAAAATAATTTCTTCTTTCTCCAGCTGTGTTTGTTTTAAAACAGTAAATACTTCTTGCAATTCAGGATGTTGTAAAACAAATTTTTCAACTTCATTTCTTTCATTCAAGCTCAATTCATTATCAACATACAATAAAAACTGTTCTTCGTAATTATCTGCTTGAATAGAACTATAATTATTTTTTAATAATGCCTCTTTGTTATTAAAATAAATTTCATCAACAGGTAATTTGGTTTGCATCAATATATCCAATTCTGCTTGCAAATCCGGATTTTCCTTAACAAATAACTCAACAGTTTTTCGTTGTTCTGCAGATAGTTCACCATCTACATACAGTAAAAAAATAGTTTCGTAATTATTTCTGTTGATACTCATTTATAAAACGTTTTCAGCACTTACTAAATAATTTCTCAACGCCAATCTTGCTCTGTGCAAATACACTTTCACCTGGCTTTCACTCAATCCCATTATTTTTCCGATCTCTTCATAATGATAGCCTTCATAATCTTTCAGCATTACCAAACTTCTTTGTGTTTCATTCAGTCTGTTCAAAGCCTCCATCAAAATTTCTTTCGTATTCTTGTTTGTTTGATAATTGGTTTTGGCAGATTCGTTAAACTCATCTTTGAATTGTATTCTTTTGTTCTTTCTGATATGATCGATCATTTGATTATAGGCAACTGTAAAAAGAAAAGATTTGCACTTTTCATTTTCAACACTTGCTTTATTACGCCATAATTTTTCAAAAGCTGTCTGCACAATGTCTCTCGCATCCTCTTCATGTCTTAAATTTTTAAGAATGAAACGATATACAGAATCTGCATATTCATTCACACAGTTATTGTACTCATTTTCTGTCATAAACAGCTTAAAAATTTATTGTAGTTGCTTTATCCTGTATGATACGGCTGAAAAGTAATTTTGTTACAGTACAAAGAAAAAAAATCCCGCTGTAAAGCGGGAGTTAATATTTTTAAATAGAAGCGATTAAGCGGTTCATCGGATCAAACAGTGTAGACTCAGGCTTCCCGGAAGGTGCCACTTTCTTGCATTTCTTTTCGGAACAGGCTTTACAGGGTTGGGTAGTATTATCACTTCCCAAATCCGTAAAGGAAAAAATAAATAATATAATGGTTCCAATAACAAATACTATTCTAAGTTTCATTTAATTTTTTTTCGTTAGACGCAAACCCGAATAAAATGTTACAACGAACAATGATATTAATTTCTATTTTTCAATGGCCAATAATTCTACTTCAAAAATTAATGTTGAACCAGGACCAATCTTAGGGCCTTGTGCATTATCACCATACGCTAAATCAGATGGTAAGTATAATTTCCATTTACTGCCAACAGTCATTAATTGAACAGCTTCCTGCCATCCTTTAATTACGCCGTTTAAAGGAAATGTAACAGGCTCACCTCTGTCAACAGAACTATCAAATACAGTTCCATCAATTAATGTTCCATGATAATGACATTTTACTTTATCGCTTAATGTTGGTTTGATAGTATCGGTACCTGCCCTTAAAACTTCATATTGCAAGCCATCCGCTAATGTTACAACGCCCTTTCTTTTACCATTTGCGGCTAAAAATTTTTTACCTATTTCTTTATTTGCATCTGCTTTTTCACTGCTTACTTTTTGAATATATGTGGTAACACAGGTATTCGCTGCTTCTTCGCTTAAACCAATTTTTTTATTTTGTAAAATATCATTCAATCCTTTTTCCAATAATGTAATATTTAGCGATGATAAATTCTGCGCTTTCATGTTTCTGGCAATATTTACACCTAAGGCATAACTGGCACTATCTTTTAAAGTTTTTAAAGGATTTACAGGTGTGGCTGCTACGGGCGCAGTTGTTTTTTTTGCAGCAGCTGTTTTTGTTTGTGCATTTAAAGTAATAATGGATGCACTTATTAATACGAATAATACGATCTTCTTCATTTATAATAAATTTAACGGCAAGATAATTGAAGATTATGTAAATAAAAGAATAAAATTATTGCAAATGAAGATCAGCTGATTAGTGAAGCGATAGCACGATGAACTTGCCCAAATGCAAACTCAGCAAGTGTTTGCTGCATCATGCTTTCAATGCTATTGTTGCATAAATTACCAATGCTTCCCTCGTGTGTATGATTAACTGCTGTTGAATAAGTAAATTTTCCGGCTTCAATATCTAATCCGATTTTTTTATATGCATCTCTGAAAGGCATGCCTTGTAAAACTAATTTGTTTACTTCTTCTACACTAAAAATGTATTTGTACTTTTCATCAGCAACAATATTTTCTTTGACCGAAATATTGCTCAGCATCAATGCAGCCATTTGTAAACAATCTTTCAAAGTTGAAAATGCAGGAAACAAATGTTCTTTTAATAATTGAAGGTCGCGATGGTAACCACTTGGTAAATTGGTTGTCATCATCATAATTTCATTCGGCAAGGCTTTGACCATATTGCATTTGGAGCGAATCAATTCAAATACATCCGGATTTTTTTTGTGCGGCATAATACTGCTGCCTGTTGTAAGTTCTGCTGGAAAGGAAACAAAATCAAAATTTTGGTTTAAGTATAAACACATATCCATGCTTAATCTGGATAAAGTATCTGCCACATTTGCTAATGCCTGCGCAGTAATTCGTTCGGCTTTACCTCTGCCCATTTGTGCATACACTACATTGTAATTCAAATCACTGAAACCCAATAACTGTGTAGTTTGTGTACGATTGATAGGAAAAGATGAACCATAACCCGCTGCACTTCCCAAAGGATTTTTATTAACGATTTTATAGGCTGATTGCAAAGTAATTACATCATCTACCAAACTTTCGGCATAAGCGCCAAACCACAAACCAAATGAGGATGGCATGGCTATTTGCAAATGCGTATAACCGGGTAATAAATGATGTTTGTATTTTTCACTTTGCTGAATGAGTAATTGAAAAAAAGGTTGAATATTGTTTACCAATGCTTCAATCTCGTGTCGTAAAAATAATTTTACATCAACCAATACCTGATCATTTCTGCTTCTGGCGCTGTGAATTTTTTTGCCAACCTCACCTAATTTATTTGTTAATAGAAATTCTATGTAAGAATGTATGTCCTCAATTTCGTTTGGAATTTGGAATTTGGAATTTGGAATAGATGAATAAATAGTTTTTAATTCTTTTACTAATTGCTCGGATTCTTCATTCGTTAATAATCCAACACTGGCAAGCATTTTAGCATGTGCAATATTTCCCAGTACATCAAATGGGGCTAATAGCAAATCAAATTCACGGTCGTTGCCAACCGTAAAATTTTCTACTGCTTTGTTTACATCAATATCTTTTTGCCAGAGTTTCATTTTAATAAAATTAGTGGTAAAAGGTGTAGGGCTAATGGTTTGCTTTATACCTTTTATCTTATACCAATGTTTTCAGTAACTGAATATACAAATCTATTCCGTTCTTTATTTCAGCAGTATAAATAAATTCATCTGCCGTATGGCTTCTGGCGCTATCGCCGGGCCCCATTTTTAAAGCCGGAAAATTCATCAGGGCTTTATCACTGGTGGTAGGAGATCCATAATATTTTCTTCCTAATTGAATGCCAGATTGAATAATTGGATGTTCTTTTGGAATAGAAGTAGAGCGCAACCTGCAACTTCTTGGTATTACATCACTCACTACATTTTTTCTAACAATTTCCAATACTTCTTCAAACGTATATAATTCATTTACCCTTACATCAACAGTAAATTTACATTCGCTTGGCACTACATTGTGTTGAGAACCTGCATTGATAATCGTAACACTCATTTTCATTGGGCCTAACAGTTCACTTACTTTATCAAATCGATAATTTTTGAACCATTCAATATCTTTTACTGCTTTGTATAATGCATTCTCGCCTTCTTCACGGGCTGCATGACCGGGAACGCCATGTGCAATACAATCCAATACCAGTAAGCCTTTCTCGGCTAAAGCCATATTCATTAAAGTAGGCTCGCCTACAATACCAAAATCAATTTTAGGTAAGCGAGGTAATAAAATTTCTACACCATTTGGTCCGCTGATCTCTTCTTCAGCTGTTGCAGCAATAATGAAATTATACTTTAAATTTTGTTGCGGATAGAAGTATATAAACACAGCGATCAGTGAAACCAAACTTCCACCGGCATCATTGCTTCCCAGACCAAATAATTTTCCATCTTTTTCAATCGGCTCAAAAGGATTTAATGTATAAGCTTTATTCGGCTTAACAGTATCGTGATGAGAATTTAATAAAATAGTAGGCTTGCTTTCATCAAAATATTTATTCTTTGCCCAAATATTATTTAAGTATTGATGTGTAACAACTGTTTTGGATTCAAGAAAATGTTGAATGATCTCAGCTGTTTCATCTTCTTCTTTACTTAATGAAGGAGTGGCAATTAACTTTTTTAATAAATTAATGGCATCTTCATGCAACATATGTAAAGTTTGTTCATTCATTGAATGATGCTTGTTCCGGATGTGCCGGAAATGAGTTGATGTATTGCTTCTGCTTTACCAATAATCACTTTTGATACCCCATTTTGTAAAGCAGCGAAAGCATTGTCCAGTTTAGGTATCATGCCTTCGAATATTTTCTTTTCTTCTTTTAATTGCTGATAAGATGATGGATTGATAGTATTGATTACACTGGATTCATCATTCACATCTAACAAAACACCGGCCTTCTCGAACGAATAAATTAATTCAACATCGTATAAAACACTCAATGCTTTCGCTGTTTCCTGCGCAATTGTATCTGCATTGGTATTTAATAATTGCCCATTCTTGTCTATGGTTATCGGCGCTAATACAACAGCCATATGTTGATCTAATAAACTTTTTAATAAAGCTGTGTTTACTGAATCTACATCACCTACAAAACCATAATCAATGCACTCAACTCCAGAAGGGGATTTAGAACTACGTTTATGGGAAACAATACAATTACCATCGGCGCCACTTAATCCAATGGCATTGCAATGATGTGATTGTAATTTTGCTACTATATTTTTATTGATCGAACCTGCATACACCATGGTTACGATCTTCAATGTTTCAGCATCGGTAATTCTTCTGCCATCAATCATTTGTTGTTCAACACCTAATGCATTGGCAAGTTTAGTGGCTAATTTACCACCACCATGCACTAAGATTTTTTTACCATTGATTAATGCAAATGATTGTAGAAATGAAGAAAGTTTCGTTTCATCATCAATAATATTCCCGCCAATCTTTATAACAAAAACCTTTTCCATTTCCCATTCATTATTTAACATTCAAAATTTCACTCAATACTGCTTGTGCAGCCCACACGCGGTTTCCGGCTTGTTTAGTAACCAAACTGTTTGGTCCGTCTAATACTTCATCGCTCAATTCTACATTCCTTCTTACAGGTAAACAATGCATTACTTTGGCATTGTTGGTCAATTTCAATTTTTCATTCGTCAACATCCATTCAGGATCATTCTCATACATTTTACCATAATCAGTAAAAGTGCTCCAGTTTTTTACGTAAACAAAATCTGCATCTTGTAATGCTTCATCCTGATCGTGTGTAATCGTAGCCCCTTTCGTAAAAGTTTCACTCAATTCATAATCCTGCGGATGGGCAATAATAAAATCTGCTTCACCCCATGCATTGATCCATTGCGCAAAACTATTGGCTACACATTGCGGTAATGGTTTAATATGCGGTGCCCAGGTGAGAACAATTTTCGGTCGACTGTCAACTGTTAAAAGCCGACGGCTTTCCTGAATCGTGATAATATCTGTTAATGATTGCAACGGATGCAATGTGGCACTTTCTAAACTTACTACCGGCACATTTGCATATTTAATAAATTGCTTAATAAACATCTCACTGTAATCATCTTCTTTATTTTTTAAAGAAGGAAATGTTCTGATGCAAAGAATATCAAAATAATGACCGAGTATCGGCGCTGCATCTTTAATATGTTCAACCGTATTGCCGCTCATTATGGCACCTTCTTCAAATTCCAATGCCCAACCTTCTTTATCAACATTGAAAACAATCGCTTCCATTCCTAAATTCTTTGCGGCAATTTGTGTGCTCAATCGTGTACGCAGACTGGGATTCAGGAATAACAATCCAATTCGTTTGTCAGCACCTAAATGACGGTCAGCAAACGGATCGGCTTTATAAGCCAATGCTTTTTTTACCAGAGCATTGATGTTACTTACATCGTTTACGGAAATAAATTGTTTCATAAGCCCCTATCCCCTGAAGGGGGACTTTTTGTTTTGTTATAAAATATTTTGTTGCCAGCTTTTGTTTTTCATAGCATCAACTCTTGCGTCGCACACTTCAGCAGTTTAATATCAATCAGCAACTTTTTCCAACTCCCCTTTAGGGGTTGGGGCCTTCATCTCTTCAATACACTCGTTCAATGCTTCTAAAAATTCATCCGCTTGTTTTCTTGATAATGCCAATGATGGTAATAAACGAATCACATTTGGTTTTGATTCACCGGTAAACACATTAAAATCACTTAATAATTTTTTCTTCAAATCTTTTATTTCTTCAGGTACATCAAAGCCGATCATCAAACCTTTACCGCGAACATTTTTTATGGCATCAATATTTTTTAATTTATTAATAATGTACATGCCGCGTTGTTTTGCCATCTCAATTAAATTCTCCTGTTCAATCACTTCCAATACAGCTAATGCAGCTGCACATGCCAAATGATTACCACCGAATGTTGTTCCGAGCATACCATGTTTAGGCTTAATGTTCGGTGCAATTAAAATACCACCGATCGGAAAACCATTGCCCATGCCTTTTGCCATAGTATAAATATCTGCATCCACACCGGCATAATCGTGTGAGAAAAATTTACCGCTTCTTCCATAACCACATTGAACGCTATCTGCTATGTACACGG
>Ga0316224_1000669_pt1 | contig 45131 bp, 43 predicted proteins | sample TBH18013metaG_FD_206254 | JGI IMG/M metagenome (GOLD analysis project Ga0316224, IMG submission 206254) | Freshwater microbial communities from Trout Bog Lake, Wisconsin, USA - TBH18013 | ecosystem: Environmental > Aquatic > Freshwater > Lake > Hypolimnion/Profundal zone | place: USA: Wisconsin... | reverse complement strand
TCTGGAAGAAGAACTACTCCGTCTACGGCAAGCGCAAGCTCACCAAGGCGGCGCGTCGCCGCGGTCACGACTGCGGGCGCGAGCAGGTGGCGCGGCTCATGCGACGCCAGGGGATCCGCGGGGCCTCACGGGCCAAGAGGCGCTTCACGACCCATCGCGACGCCACGCACCTTCGCGCACCCGACCTCGTCAATAGGAAGTTCGTGGCGACGCGTCCCGACCAACTCTGGGTCGCCGACTTCACCTACTGCTCGACGTGGTCCGGGGTCGTCTACGTCGCCTTCATCGTCGACGTGTTCTCGCGGCGCCTCGTGGGATGGAAGGCGTCACGCTCGATGACCGCCGACCTCGTCGTCGACGCGCTCAACATGGCCGCCTGGACGAGACGCACCAATCTCGACGGTCTGACGTGCCACACGGACGCCGGATCGCAATACACGAGCGTGAGTTACACCGACCGCATCGACGAGTTGGGCATGACCGCCTCGATCGGCACCGTCGGTGATTCCTACGACAACGCCATGGCCGAGTCGGTCATGGGCATCTTCAAGACCGAGCTGCACCGCAACCCAGCGGTGCTGAGTGACAACGGCGGGCACTGGCGCGGTCTTGACGACCTCGAGATCGCGACCTGCGCCTGGGTCTCGTGGTTCAACGAGGAGCGTCTACACGGCGAGTTGAAGGACCGGACGCCCGAGGAGGTTGAAGCGGACTATCGTGACAATCCTCAGGTCATCGCGGCCTGATGAAACCAAGTGAAAAGGTCTCCGAGAAACCTGGACCGATTCAGTTCGCCCTCGTGCCACACGGTCGCCGTGATGCCAACGGCGCCCACAACTTCCAGTGCCCCGCCCAAGTAGGCAACATCAAGTGCCCGCTCGTTCCCGCCTCGAAGGCCTGGCCCGTGGGCGCACGCCTAGCGCAAGGTCCCGCCACCAAGTCACCATCGGGCAAGGTCTGTTCCCAAAAGTTCGTCAAGTTCGACGCCACCGACATGCCCCTCTCACAGCGTGACCTGTTCGGCACCTCTGCTTGGTACCAGAGCTACACCCGCCGCAACCTCGTCGAGGGGTTCTTTGGTTCCCTTAAAAACAATGGTGTAGAAGGGGTTCGCCCAGGCAACGTCCGTATGCGTGGTCTCGTCAAGCACGGCCTCTTCATCGCCGTGGCCACCGCTGCTGCCAACCTCCGCCACGTCGAGAGCTTCCGAGCTCGCAACCCCCAAGCCCCCAAGCGCGTCCGCCGAGGCCGCCCTCTAAAGACCAACCTCCACCGCTACAAAGAGCAGATCAATATGAGCGGGATCCGCCAAGAGGCCTTCGTCAAGGCCGTTATGGCCGCCAGCTCTCCGCCGAGCTAAACCCCTGGCCTTCTAGCCAAAAAGGCCCCGCTTTAGTCGGGGTGCTTTGTCGTATCTGCCTACACGTCGCCCTCTCTTTCGAGAGGGCTTCTTCGTGTTCGGACCTCACCAGATCACCCAGTCAACCCACCAAAAGCAAAATCCGAGGGCAACTTGTCGTCACCCTCGGATTTCGGTATCCATTTTCAGCCAATTCGGTATTTGACTGTTGGTGGAGGTACGGGGATTCGAACCCCGGACCCCTTGCATGCCATGCAAGTGCTCTACCAGCTGAGCTATACCCCCAAAGGCTTTCCAATGCTAGCAGTTGGCGAACAGATCCCCTTCGTTCACGCGATGAGCAGATCAGCCAGGTCCGACGGATGCGACAGGAACGGGGAGTGATCACTTTCGATCATGACGAGCTCGTCACAACGCGACGCCATGATCGATTGAAGACTCGGATCGATGGCGTGATCGTCGCGACACGCGACATAGCGGGTGGGGACGTGGACGTCTGCAGCACTTCTGGGGGCTCGAAAACTGGCCACCGTCTGCGTGGACAGCTTCGACGTCGCCCACGACTGGGTCGCCGGCGCGCAGTGTCCGTAGAGGGCTGAAGACGCCAGAACAGGATCGAGGCGCAGAACGTCGCCGTCGAGTTCGATCGCGTCGTCGAGTTGGGTGCGAACCCTCACCATCCTCGAGGTCGCCGTGGCGCTCTGTCCGATCAACGGCACCAGCGCCGCGACGTAGACGAGCTTTTGCAGGCTCGCGACGAGGGGCGCGGCCTGCGTGATGACCATCCCTCCGTAGCTGTGCCCGACGAGCACGATGGGCGCGTCGGTGCCGCACGACTCGAGCACGCACGTCGCGTCGTCGTCGAGATCGGTGGTAGCGCGCGCGCCTTCCCGACTGCTCGGAAGGTCCATCGTTCGCCACGCGATGCCTCGGACGTCGAGTTCGGGGGTGAGATCACGCCAGCACCAGGCACCGCCCCATGCGCCGTGGACGAGGACGTAGGTGGGCTGGGGCATCGGACCTCGACTTTCTAGTAAGAGGCTAGGTCGGCCGTTCCCTAGAATGGCGTGATGGCCCGCCCTTTTGAAGTGACAGCAGTCGAAGCCAAGTGGCAAGCCCGATGGTTTGACGAGGGTACCTACGAGGTCGACAACGATGACCCGCGCGAACGGTTCTTCGCCCTGTGCATGTATCCGTACCCGTCGGGCGCGGCCCACCAGGGCCACGTGCGCAACTACACGTTCGGGGACCTGGTGGTTCGCTACCAGACCATGCGGGGCAAAGCGGTCCTGTCGCCGATCGGCTTCGACTCCTTCGGGCTGCCCGCGGAGAACGCCGCCATCAAGGCCGGTAGCCACCCTCGACCGTTCACCGACGCCCGGATGGCCGAGTTGAGCTCGTCACTGCGCCGCCTCGGCGCCGTCTACGACCACCGGCGCGAGGTCTTCAGCCACGACCCGGGGTACATGAAGTGGGCTCAGACGTTCTTCCTGGCGTTTTGGAAGGCGGGTCTCGCGTACCGCGCCGAGGCGCCGGTCAACTGGTGTCCCGGTTGTGCGACGGTGCTCGCCAACGAGCAGGTGCACGCCGATGGCACCTGCGACCGCTCGGGCGACCTCGTGATCCGCAAGAACCTCGAACAGTGGTTCTTCCGTATCACCGACTACGCCGAGGAGCTACTGAACGACATCGACACCCTCGACTGGCCAGAGCGCGTGAAGACCATGCAGCGCAACTGGATCGGTCGATCCGAGGGCGTCGAGTTCGACCTGCCGCTCGCCGCCGACCCCTCGAGGGCGCTGCGCGTCTTCACGACCCGACCCGACACCGGGTTCGGCGTCACCTACGCGGTCATCGCTCCCGAGCACCCGCTGCTCGACGAATTGACGACCGATCACGAGCACGAGCTCGTGGACGAGCTCGTGGCGCGCGCGACCTCGGCGAGCGAGCTCGAGCGTACCGCGTCGTCCGACGCCGGGGCCGGGCTCGAGAAGCGTGGTGCGTTCACCGGGAGTTTCGTCATCAACCCGTTCACGAACGACCAGGTGCCGGTCTACGTCGCGGACTACGTCCTCGGTACCTACGGCACCGGAGCGATCATGGCCGTGCCCGCCGAGGACGAGCGCGACTTCGCGTTCGCGACGGTGCACGGACTGCCGATCGTGCGCACCATCGCGCCGCCCGAAAGTTTCGACGGTGGCGCGTACTCGGGCGACGGTGTGCACATCAACTCGGGTTTCATGGACGGCCTCGACGTCACCGAGTCCAAGAAGGCCGCGACGCAGTATCTCGGCGAGCACGCCAACGGCGTCACCAAGGTCAACTACCGACTTCGCGACTGGCTGGTGTCGCGTCAGCGCTTCTGGGGATGCCCGATCCCCATCGTCTACTGCGACGTCGACGGCATGGTGGCCGTGCCGGCGGACCAGTTGCCGGTCGTGGCACCCGATGACGTCACCATGGACAAGAGCGGGCAGTCACCACTCGCCACCCACGAGGGATTCCGAAACACCACGTGCCCGACCTGTGGTGGTCCGGCGCGCCGCGAAGCCGACACGATGGACACCTTCACCGACTCGTCCTGGTACTACCTGCGTTTCGCCGACCCCTTCACCCCCGGCATGGCCTTCGACCCGGTCGAGGCCGCGAAGTGGATGCCGGTCGACCAGTACATCGGCGGCATCGAGCACGCGATCCTGCACCTGCTCTACGCACGCTTCTATCTCAAGGCGCTGGTCGATATCGGTATCGCCCCCGGACTGCCGCGCGAGCCCTTCAAGCGGCTCTTCACCCAAGGGATGATCCGACTCGACGGCACCAAGATGTCCAAGTCCAAGGGCAATCAGATCGCTCCCGAGAAGTACTACGAGACCGTGGGGGCCGACGGTCTGCGGCTGTTCCATCTCTTCGCCGGCCCTCCGGCCGATGACGTGGACTGGACCGATCAGACCGAAGAGATCATCGAGGGCTGCGCCAGATTCCTCGACCGCGTCTATCGCCTGAGCGAGTACGACGACGTCAATTTCCACGAGTTCGACGAGGCGAGTGATCTCGAGGTGCGCCGTGCCGTGCACCGCGCGATCGCGACGGTCACCGAGAGTTTTGAACGCTGGAGTTACAACATCGCGGTCGCCGAACTGATGCAGTTGTTCAACACCGTCTCCAAGGCTGCCCGAGGCGAGCACGGGATTGAGCGCGCGACCCTCGACGAAGCGATCGACACGATGTTGAAGCTGCTGGCGCCGATGGCCCCGCACATTACCGCCGAGATCTGGGAGTCACGTTTTCCCGACCTCGCGTCGGTCCATCTCCAATCGTGGCCGGAACCCGACCCGGCGCTGCTGGTGACCGAGACCGTCACGATGGTCGTTCAGATCAACGGCAAGGTCCGGGCGCGTCTGGAGATCACCCCCGACACCACTGAGGAACAGGCGCAAGCGCTCGCGCTCGCAGACCCCACGATCATCGAAGCGTTGCGCGGAACCTCCGTGCAGCGAGTGGTGGCGCGCCCACCACGACTGGTCAACATCATCGTGTGATGGCCCAGCGCGTCTCCACTCCCCAAACCTCAATCCAGGTAGTGCCTCCGCGCTTCGACCGTCCCGAAGTTGAGGTTCGCGCGTCGACGCGTCGCAAGAAGACGGGCACGGCCCACTGGTCGGGCAGCCGGATCGTGGTCCAGATACCCGCACGTCTGCGCGGACGAGATCGAGTGGTCTTCGTCGACAACCTGGTCGAACGCCTTCTGACCCAGCGTCCCCAGAACGCCGCGGGTGACGCGTCGCTCGAGGAGCGCGCGATCGTGCTCGCCGAGCTGTACAACGACGGGGTCACCGCGAGTTCGGTGCGTTGGGTGACCAACCAGCAATCGAGGTGGGCGTCGTGCTCACCCGCCACCCGAGAGATTCGCGTGTCGAGCCGCTTGCGCCAGTGTCCCGACTGGGTGATCGACGCGGTGCTGGTGCACGAGCTCGCGCACCTGCACGAGGCCGACCATTCGCCGATGTTCTACGAGATAGCCAATCGCCATCCCCGTCAGGGGGAGTGCGCTCAGTTCCTCGACGGGTACGCCCTGGGTCTCGGACTTCGCATCGACGACGTCGACGTCACCCCCTAGGCGCGATCAGGCCAGACCCAACTGGTCCTTGATGTCGGGTGGTACGAAGTTGTTCTCCGTCGTGGTCGCAGCCTCGACCAATTCCACGAGGCGGTTGGCGACCTCGACCGGGTCGCGCTGGCCGGTGGTGACGAACTCGCCGATGACGCGAAAGAGGTCGGCCTCGGAACCGTTGAGCGATTGGTCCCCGAACCACTCCCACATCGAATCCGCCATCCGGTCATTGAAGCCGGTTTGGTAGGGACCGGGGTTGATGAGCGTCACGTCGATTCCGAGGGGCGCCAGCTCGGCGCGCATGGCCTTGCCCATGGCCTCGAGGGCGTGCTTGGTCATCGCGTAGGGCCCGAAGGCTGGAGCGGCGAGCACGCCGGCGATCGACGACATGATGATGACGCGTCCGCTGCGCTCGGCGACCATGCGCTTGAGGACGGTCTGGGTCACGTTGAGGGTGCCAAAGACGTTGACCTCGAAGAGATGGCGCAGGCGTTCCATGGGAATGTCCGCGATCGGACCGGTCTCGCCGACGCCGGCGTTGTTGATGAGGACGTCGATCGGCCAGTCGAGACACTTGTCGACGTCGTGACTGGTGATGTCGAGGCGGTGCACCTCGAGCTGGGGTGCCTCGAGACGCAATGCGTCGGCCTGCTCGTCCGTTTCGGTGGTGGCGATGACGTGGTGGCCGCGTTCGCTGAGCGCCAGCGCGGCGAGCTTCCCGAATCCGGAACCGGCGCCGGTGATCATGATGGTCTTGTTCATACAGGCACGTTAGGCGCTGGCGCTAGCTGGCCTCGCCGCGCAGGAAACGTTCCAGTTCCGCGGCGAGTTCATCGCCGCTCGGCAGTTCGTCCCCCAGGGAGGTCCCTTCGACCTCGTCGGCCGCGTCTTCGAGTTGCTCGACCATCGAACTGTGCTCGGGATTGTTGGCGACCAGATCGTCGACCCGCTGACGGGCCTCTTCGGCGGACGAGCGCAATTGGCCGGCGTCGAGGGTCAGCCCGGCGATCCGGGCCAGACCGTCGATGAGCGCGGCGCCGGCCTGCGGATACGGCATGGACGCGACGTAGTGCGGTACACGAGCCCACAGCGTGAGGATATCGATGTCGACTTCAGCGAAGCCGAGCTCGAGGGCCGCGCTGATGCCGGCGGGCACCTCGAGGTCACCCGTGACGGTGCCGACCAGCGGTAGGAGATGGGCGCTGGGTTCGGGTGCGGTGGCGATCACGCGCACCGGACGGGTGTGGGGGGTGGGGGCGGGAAAGGCGCCCAAGCCCACGACCAGTCGGACGTCGAAGCGTCCCGCCGCGTCGGTGACCACGTCGACGAAGTCGCTCCAATGGAAGTCGGGCTCGGGACCCACCAGGAAGAGGATGTCCGCGCCGTCACCGTCGCGGCCGTAGCGAAGTTGGATCTCGGGCCAGGTGAGTTCGGTCGTAATACCGTTGACGATGCGCGCAATGGGTCGCCGAGCCCGCTGGTCGATGAAGTACTCGGTATCGAAGGTGGCGAGCACTTCGGTCGGAATGGAACTCAGCATCGTCGAGATGGCGGTACTGGCGCCGAGGCCGGCGTCGATCCATCCTTCGACGCAGACCACGAGTACGGGCTCGTTCAACTCGGGGTCGGCGAGGTAGATGATGCGGTCGTAGATTTCGTCGTCCATCAGTGGCCCTCCAGGGTTCGGCGCGCGAGTTCGGCGAGGAGGGTGACGTGTTGGGGGAACTCGGCCACGCTGCCGTGGTCACCGGCGGTCGCCCCGGCGCTGTAACGGGCGTAGACCCCCTGCATGATGCAGGCGAGCTTCCAGTAGCCGAAGGCCTGGTAGTAGGCGACGTGGCTCACGTCGAGCGACGAGTTGCGGGCGTACGCCTCGAGCACCTGTTCGCGGGTGGCGAAACCGGGCGCGGTCGTGGGTGCCGAACCGAGGATCGTCTGGAGTTCGTCCGAGGGCTGCGCCCAGTAATCGAGCAGCAGGCCGAGATCGGCCATGGGGTCGCCCAGGGTGCAGAGTTCCCAGTCGAGGATGGCCTTGACCGCACCGTGCTCGTCCAGGACGGTGTTGTCAAGGCGGTAGTCGCCGTGGACGACCGATACGCGCTGCTGGGCGGGAATGGACGCGGCGAGCATGTCGCCCACCAACTCGATGATGCCGGCGTGGGCGACGCCCCCGACGCTCATCTGCTCGTACTGGGATCGCCAGCGACGCACTTGGCGCTCGATGTAGCCCTCGTGGCGCGCCAGCCCCGAGAGGCCCGCCTTGTCGACGTCGACGTCGTGCAGCTTGGCGAGGGTGGTGGCCAGGTGGTCACCGATCGATCGTCGCGTCTCGATATCGAAGGTCGCTTCGGCTTGGGCTCGATCGCGCACGATCGCCCCCTCGACGAACTCCATGACGTAGAAGGGCTGCCCGTTGACGCTCACGTCGACGCACAGCCCGAGTGGCAGGGGCACAGGAATCCCCTGGGGGTGAAGCGCCGCGATGATGGTGTGCTCACGAACCATGTCGTGCGCGGTCGCGAGCACGTGGCTGGTTGGCGGACGACGCAGCGCAAAGGACGTGCCCGCGCTGTCGGTCACGCGGTAGGTCAGGTTCGAGCGACCACCGGCTATGAGTTCGAACGAGAGAGGCGCGAGCGCACCGACGTTGTCGCGCATCCAAGCGGTGACCCTCTCGTCGTTGATGCCAACAATCTCACTGTTCATAATCGCCGAGGCTAACAGCGCGTGAAGGGTCTCTCCGTTCGGTGACGACCCCGTTAGGCTGAACGTCGTGCACAACGTACTTCGTCGCTCGACGGGCTCTTCCAAGCTCGGTGAAGGCCGCTGGTTGCGCTGATGGACGCCTACCGACCCGACCAGCCGGTACAGCTCACCTTGGGCGACACTCGCTATGACGTCACGCGACGTGCGCTGGTGATGGGCATCCTTAATCGTACGAAGGATTCATTCTTCGCACCTGCGGCGACCTTCGATCTCGACGCGTTCTTCACCCGGGCCGATCAGTTGGTGCGCGACGGCGCCGATGTGCTGGACGTCGGTGGGGTGAAGGCCGGTCCGGGTGACGAGGTCACTGAGGCGCAGGAGCTCGAAAGGGTCGTACCGGTCATCGCCGAACTCAAGAAGCGATTCGACCTGCCGTTGAGCATCGACACCTGGCGCGCCTCGGTCGCGAGGGCGTGCTTCGACGTGGGCGCGTGCGTGGGCAATGACATCAGTGGTTTCGCCGATCCGGACTATCTACCGGTCGCCGCTGCGGCGGGGGCGACCGTGGTCGCCACCCACATCCGGTTACGTCCGCGCGTCGCGGACCCGTCGCCGCACTACGACGACGTCACCGCGACCGTGCGTCAGTTCCTCACGGAGCGGCGACAGTGGGCACTCGACGCCGGGGTGAGCCCGGACCGAATCATCGTCGACGCGGGCCTTGATCTTGGCAAGACCGCCGGGCAGTCCCTGCAGTTGCTGCGCGACTCCTCGGTGCTGGCCACCCTCGGCGCTCCGTTACTGCTATCCGCGTCGAACAAGACGTTTCTCGGCGTCATGTTCGACCTCGAGGTGAGCGAACGGCGCGAGGCGTCACTCGCGGCCACGGCACTCGGCATCACCGGCGGTTGTCGTATCGTCCGGGTCCATGACGTCGCGGGATCGGTTCGGGTGCGTGACACGATCGAGCGCGTGCTCGAGGCGGCATAGTGGTTAGCTCCTTCGCCGTCGTCGGCACCGACGCCACCATGGTCTACGACGCCCTGCACAACGTCGTGGCGCGCGCGCTCGGTGACCTCGATCCGTCCTTCGCGCTCCAGGATTTCACCGCGAAGGACGTCACGTCGTCGGGTTCGGTGCCCGTGGCGTCACAGGTCATGGAAGCGCTCAACACGCCGCCATTCCTCGTCGAGCGGCGCGTGATCGTGCTGCGAGACGCCCAGTCGCTCATCGCCGACGAGGTGGCGCTGTTACTGGCGTGGATGGGGAACCCGACACCCGACACCGTCCTCATCTTGGGAGTCGTCGGCACCAAGTCCCACAAGCTCGTGAAGGCCGCCGTCGAGGTCATCGAGGTCAACGTGGGCAGCCGGGCCCAGGATCGGGTGGCGTTCGTCGAGGCCAAGCTGGGCGAGTACCGCGTGACCATTGATAAGGTCGCGGCCCAAAAGATCGTCACGCAGATCGGTGACGACGTCGCGCGAGTGGATTCGCTGGCGCGAACCTTGCAGTCCATCTACGGTTCGGCGCCGCTCAATTTCGCACACGTCGAGCCCTACCTGGGCGACGCCGGCGACGTGCCCGAATGGGACCTCACCGACGCCATCGACAATGGCGACGCCACGAAGGCAATCGTCGTCGCGCGACGCATGCTCGACTCCAAGGGACGTTCGGGGCTTCAGATCGTCAACATGCTGCAACGCCACTACCTGCGCATGGCTCGCCTCGAGGGCAGTGGTGTGCGCGGCGATGACGAAGCGGCGACGCTCCTCGGGATCAACCGCTACCCGGCCGGGAAGGCGCTGCGCGTCGCCGAGCGCATCGGCGCCGAGCGCATCAGCACCGCAGTGCACATGATCGCCAACGCCGACGTGGACATGAAGGGCGGCGTGAGTTACGGGGGTCGCGATCTCAGCACCGACCTCGAAGTGACCGACCTGACGGTCATTGAGGTGTTGGTGGCCCGTCTCGCCAAGATGACCCAGAGCGCCCGACGTCGTTGACACCGTCGAGGTGGACGACGTCGGGTTTCGAACGGTTCGCGGTTCCGCGACGGCCCTCTCGCGGGTTCTAGGATTCGGTTGAACTCGCCAGAGCGTCTGGTCCGTGAATGCGTGTGCACTTCCATAGTGTGGGCGGTGCCCTTCTCGCAGTAGGGGTGTGGAGCATGATTGGCATTGACCTTGTCGACATGAAGGAGTTCCAGCGCCAACTCGACATCGGCGGGGCCACTTTCGTGCGCCGCGCCTTCGGTGACGCGGAGTCGGTCGGGTCTGGTGCGAGTCGCCTGGCGGGACTCTGGGCGGCGAAGGAGGCGATCGTGAAGGCGGCGTCGACGACGCCCTGGCGCCTGAGCGACGTCGTCGTCGTCGATGACGGTTCGTCGCTGTGCGGACTGGTTGGCGACGAGCGGTTCGCGCTCACCCTCAGACGTCAGGCGGGCTTCGTCCTGGCGTTGGCGGTGCGTCTGACGTGAATGAGCCCCAGACCTTCGCCGATTACGTGAGCGACCTCGATCGCTTCGGGGCGAATCTGGCCGTCGCGAAGCGGTCATTCCTGAAAGTCGAACGGCTCACGTACCGCGAACTCCGTGAGCGTTCGTACCAGGTGGCCAACTTTCTCATCGCGAGCGGCGTGCGCCCGGGAGATCGGGTCATGGTGATCGCGGCGAACTCCCCGCGGTGGGTGCAGCTGCTGCTCGGCGCGCTGCAGATCGGCGTCGTGGTCGTGCCCGTCGACGCCAGCAGCTCGCGCACGACGGTACTGCGCTTCATCGCTGAGGTTGCTCCCGCGATGGTCTTCGTCGAAGGGGACCTCGGGCTCGGGTCTCGGGTTGGTTCCGCGGTCCACGCGCTCGATGACCTGGACCGGCTGATCGGGACCGCGCCGGCGAGCGCACCCGGTCTCGAGGTGACCAAGGAGTCGCCCGCGGTCATCGTGTTCACCTCGGGCACGACCGCTGCGCCCAAGGGCGTCGTGCTCTCGCACGCCAATATCCTCGAGGACGTCGCCGGCATCCTCGAACGGATCGAGGTGCAGGAGGACTGGCGGCTCTTGTCGGTGTTGCCGTTGTCGCACATGTACGAGATGTCGGGGAGCCTCGCGGTCCTCGCGCGCGGCGCCAGCATCTTCTACATGCCCCGGGTGACGCCCTCGGCCATCGCCGAGTCCATGGTCGACTACCGGATCAGCGTCATGCTGGCGATTCCCCAGTTGCTGACTCTGATGCTCGAGCGCATCCGCCAAGTCGCCGATGAACAGGGACGGAGGGCTTCGTTCGAGCGCGCCCTCACGCTGGCGCGCTACCTTCCGTTTCGGGCGCGTCGGATTCTCTTTCACAGCGTGCACAGGCAACTCGGCGGGAACCTTCGTCTGGTCGTGACGGGCGGCGCCCCTATCCCCATCGACGTCGCGACCACGTGGGAACTGATGGGGGTGCTCATGGTCCAGGGATACGGTCTCACCGAGACCTCGCCCATTCTCACGGGCAACGGTCTCAGCGAGCGCCGGCTGGACTCGGCGGGCAAGGCGCTGTACAACGTGCAGCTGCGCATCGGTCCCGAGGGCGAGATCCAGGCGAAGGGGCCCACGATCTTCCTGGGCTACCTGAACAACGATGAGGCGACCAGGGAGGCGTTCACCGACGACGGATGGTTCCGTACGGGCGACGTCGGTCGCCTGGAGGACGGTTGGCTCCACATCCAGGGACGACTCAAGTTCGTCATCGTGCGCAGCAGCGGACTCAAGGTCTTTCCCGAGGATGTCGAGGTCATCGCCGACGAGAGCACGACGTGGTCGGCCATCTGTATCGTCGGCAAGAAGGAGAACGACGGGGAGTCAGTGGTCGCGGTGGTGACCGGTGACGCGCCCGACCACGAGATCGACCGCGAGATCGCGACGGTCAACGGCCGTCTGGCCTCGTTCCAGCACATCGACGCGTGGCGTCGCTGGCCCGAGGTCGACTTCCCGCGCACCCGCCTGCTCAAGATCGACCGCCGCAGCGTCCAGGATTGGGTGAACGAGGTCGCGGCGACATCGAAGTCAGACGCCCGCGACGTTGCGACCGACGGTGACGCCGTGCTGCACGCGGTACGCCAGAGTCTCGGGCACCCCACCGGGGCGCTCGAGGACGAGGACTGTCTGGCCGACATCGGGCTCGACTCCCTTCGTCGACTGACGGTGCTCTCCCTCCTCGAGGAGCGGCTGGGGGTGACGATTCGCGACGACGCGATCGACGTGCAGACGACCATTGGCGATCTTCGTCGGTTGGCGGGCGAGGGGCGTGCGGTCGAGGCCCCCCCACGCCGCGCGCGCTGGCCCTACTGGCGCGCGGTGAGGTTCGTCGGGAACGGCCTTCGCGAGACGTTGATCCGCGCAATCGTGCGAATCTGGGTGACGACGAACGTCGAGGGTCTCGAGCACCTGGCGAGCCTCGACGGTCCGGCGATCTTCATCTTCAACCACAGTGACGACTTCGACGGGCCGGTGGTGTACCACGCACTGCCGGTGGCGATCCGACGTCGACTCACGGTCGCGATGGGTGACGACGTGATGCGTGACCACACGATGCTGGCGTTGCTCGCGCGGTTCTGTTTCGCGGGCTTCAGTTTCGCCCGCAGTGAGCCGTACCTGCCGAGTCTGAAGTACGTGGGCACGTTGCTGGACGACGGCTGGAACGTGCTGGTCGCCCCCGAGGGACGCCTCAGCACCGACGGACGTCTGCAGCCCTTCAAGTCTGGCATCGGACTGCTGGCGGTGAACTACGGGGTGCCGATCGTGCCGCTCAAGACGATTGGGCTCGCCGGCACGGTGCCCCTGCACGCGAAATGGCCCCGCAGGCGCAGCACGGTCACCGTTCGCATCGGCGAACCCGTGCGATTCGGCTCCGACCGCGACTACGAGGACGTGACGACGGCGCTGCACCAGATCGTCGAGGACCTCTAGGGCGATGCCGGTCCTCGCCACTGTCGAACCGACCCTTCGCGGCGAGTCCGTCTCGACGGCCGACCGGTGAGCGGCCCCCCGTCGCCTCGGGGCTGGTCTCGGTTCTTCGACCGGATCACGCTCATCCTCTTCCTCGCCGCTCTCGGCGCCGGTTTCGCCGAATTCGGGGCCACGTCCTCGCTCGACGACGTGGCGAAGCACTTCGGTCACCTCTCGTCGAGTGGATCGTTGCAGAGCGTCGTCGGACTGTCCGGTTCGGCGCTCGGCCTCGGCCTCGCGGCGCTTCGTCTCTCGTCGCTGGCGGCGCTGCCGCTCTCGTCGCTCGCGGATCGCTGGGGTCGCACGCGCGTCCTGCGCCGGACGTTGCTCGTCGGACTGCTGCTCACCGCCGCGGCGGCCGCGAGCCCCACGTACTGGGTCTTCGTGTTGTGCTTCGCCCTGGCGCGACCTCTCTTGACCGTCGCGACGACCCTGGTGCAGATCGTTACCGTGGAATTGGCGAGCACACAGCGGCGGGTCGAGCGACTGGCGATCATGGCGGCAGGTTTGGCCATCGGTTCGGGGCTCTCGGCGGTGGTGCACGGACTGTTGAGGGGTTCGGGCGCTTTTCGTTGGCTCTTCGCTCTCGCGCTGATCCCGGTGTTCGTCATCGTCCCGATGCTCGGCGCCATCCCCGAGCCCGTGGCGCGACGCGACCTCGTGCCGCTCGCGCGTTTGGGTGCGGTGCCGCGCGAGGCATGGTCTCGACTCGCCGTGGTCGCCATCGTCGCGTTCATCATCGGTGTCATCACGGGCCCGTCGGGTGGCTTCACCTTCGTCTACGCCGAGGGCGTCTTGAAGATGAGGCCCTCGACCGTGTCCGCCGTCGTGGTGGTGAGTGGACTCGCCGGGCTGGTGGGGCTCGTCGCGAGCCGCCGTTTCGCGCGGACCCTCGGACGACGGTGGACGGTCGCGCTCGGTGTCGTGCTCTCGGCGACGGTGTCCGCGTACGCCTATGGCGGGGGCACGGAGGCCTTCGTCGTCGGCTACGTGCTCAGTGTCGGCGTCGGCGGACTCCTGTCGCCCGCGATGACCGCGCTGAGTACCGAGCTCTTCGCGCACAACTTCCGGGCGACCGCGCTCGGGTGGATCACGGTCGCGGGCGTCGTGGGGGCGATCGCCGGACTCGGCGTGTTCGGGTGGGTGGGTGACGTGGTGCACGCGTCGAGCGCGTCGGGACTTCGCATCCCCGCGCTCGTGACGTTCTTGCCACTGCTCCCGGTGCTATGGCTCATGCGCTATCTGCCCGAGAGCAAGGGAACGGAATTGAGCTGAGCGTCAGCAGTGCGACGAGGATGTGCGACGGGACGTGGCCGTTAGAGGTGCAACTTGGGCGACTGGACTGCGAGGGCTGGGCCCCGAGGTGGGACTAGGCGTTCGCGCGTAGTGCCGCGATGCGCTTCATCAGGCCGCTCTTCTTGTTGGCAGCCTGGTTCTTGTGGATGACACCCTTGGAGGCGGCCTTGTCGATGCGCTTGACGGCGGCACGCAGAGCGGTCTCCTCGTTCTCGGTGCCCACAGCGGCGATCGCGGTCTTGGTACGGGTACGCAGTTCGGACTTGACGGCCTTGTTACGGTCGCGGTCGACGATGTTCTGCTTGTTGCGCTTGATCTGGCTCTTGATATTTGCCACGAAAACCTCGTTATCAGTACGCCGAAACTGTCCGGCGGGCTGCATAAGGCTAGCAGGAGTGCGGGGTCCTGCTCGACGTTGCCCCGGATGGTGCTGTGACGGGTAGCCTTTCTACACCGTGGCAACTCCCTCAACAACCGTCGATTTCAGCAAAATCCGGAATTTTTCCATCATTTCGCACGTCGATCATGGAAAATCGACGCTCTCGGACCGGATCCTCGAGATCACCGGGGCGGTCGATCCGCGTCTCATGCGCGCCCAGTACCTCGACTCGATGGACATCGAGCGTGAACGCGGCATCACCATCAAGGCCCAGAATGTCCGGGTCCAGTACGCCGGCCACATCCTCCAGCTCATCGACACCCCCGGCCACGTGGACTTCGGGTACGAGGTGTCGCGCTCGCTGGCCGCGTGCGAGGGCGCGGTACTGCTCGTCGACGCGAGTCAGGGCATCCAGGCCCAGACGCTCGCCAATTGCTACCAGGCGATCGAGAACAACCTCGAGATAGTCGCGGTGCTCAACAAGATCGACCTGCCCGCCGCCGACCCCGAGCGCTGCAAGGAGGAACTCGAGCGGGTGCTCGGACTTCCGGCTAACGAGATCCTGTCGATTTCGGCCAAGACGGGAGAGGGCGTACCCGAGTTGCTGCAGGCGGTCATCGATCGAATCCCGGCGCCTACCGGCGACCCCGATGCGCCGTTGCGTGCGTTGATCTTCGACTCGTACTACGACCAGTACCGCGGGGTGATCAGCTCGATCCGCATCATCGACGGCACCTTGCGCGACAACGTGCGGATCCGCATGATGCAGGCGGGCGAGAACCACGAGATCGAAGAGATTGGCATCCGGACCCCCGACATGCTGAGCGTCAGCCAGCTCGGACCGGGTGAGGTGGGCTTCATCGTCGCGGGTATCAAGGACGTCGGCGGCGCGAGGTCCGGAGAGACCATCACCGAGGCCGCCCGACCCGCGAGCGAAGCGCTGGCGGGCTACAGCGACCCCAAGCCCATGGTGTTCTGCGGGATCTACCCCATCGATGGCGACGACCTGCCCGACCTGCGCGACTCGCTTGACAAACTGAAACTGAACGACGCCTCGATCACCTACGAGCCCGAATCGAGCCACGCGCTCGGCTTCGGCTTTCGCTGCGGATTCCTCGGCCTCTTGCACATGGAGATCGTGCGCGAACGCCTGGAACGCGAGTTCAATCTCGAACTGATCGCGACGGCCCCGTCGGTCGTCTATCGGGCCTACCTCACCGACGGCACCGAGGTGAAGATCGACAACCCGACCGACCTGCCCGACCCCAGCCGCCTCGACCACATCGATGAGCCGATCCTCAACATCTCGATCCTCACCCCCGCGGAGTACCTCGGGACCGTGATGGACCTCTGCCAGTCGCGCCGTGCCGAGATGATCAAGATGGACTACCTCTCGACCGAGCGCGTGGAGATCCGCTACACGATCCCGCTCGCCGAGGTGGTCATCGATTTCTTCGACGCGCTCAAGAGCCGGACCAAGGGCTACGCCAGTCTCGACTACGAGCAGAGCGGCTACATCACGTCGAACCTCGTACGCGTCGACCTGCTGATCAACCACGAGCCCGTCGACGCCTTCTCCACGATCGTGCACCGCTCCAACGCCGACTACTACGGACGAAGGATGGCCGAGCGGTTGAAGGAGCTCATCCCTCGTCAGATGTTCGACGTGCCGATCCAGGCGGCGGTGGGTGGACGGATCATCTCGCGTGAGACCGTCAAGGCCCGACGCAAGGACGTCCTCGCCAAGTGTTACGGCGGCGACATCACGCGCAAGCGTAAGTTGCTGGAGAAGCAGAAGGAGGGCAAGAAGCGGATGAAGAACCTCGGACGCGTCGAAGTCCCCCAGGAAGCCTTCGTCGCCGCGCTCAAGCTCGAGGACTGAGCGAAGTCCCCGGTCACGCGCCCTTCGTATCCTCGCGAGCCACCAGAATCGCTCGTGGCGGGCCCCGCAGGCCCGAGAGTGCACTTTCTCGTTGGCACTCGGTAGAATTGACTGCTAACAAGGAGGAAGTATGGCCGGTCGCGCCACGAAAACGTCATCGTCACCCAGTGACCTCGACGCGCGCAAGGCCACCATCCTCGAGGCCGTCGTCGCCGAACACATCGACACCGCCCAACCGGTTGGATCGTCGTCGGTCGCGCACAGTCCCGACGTCGACGTCTCGCCCGCCACGGTGCGCACCGAGATGGTGGCGCTCGAGCGCGAGGGCTACCTCGCCCAACCCCACACGTCAGCCGGACGGGTCCCGACCGACAAGGGTTACCGCTACTTCGTCGACCACCTGAAATCAGGCGTACTCACCTCGGCCCAGCAGCACCAGGTCAAGGACTTCTTCGCCAGCGTGCGCGGTGAGGTCGAGGACGTGCTCGAACAGACCTCGACGCTGCTGAGTGAGATTACGAGTTACACGTCGGTCGTGGTGAGCGGTGGTCACTCGCACGCCTCGATCCTGAGTGTGCAACTCGTCAGCCTCGACGCCCGCCACCAGCTGCTGGTGACCATCTTCTCCGACGGCGCCGTAGTCAAGCACAGCGTGAATACCTCGTCGGACGCGGACTTCGTCGACGTCGCCGAAGCATCGCGCCAGCTCAACGCCCTGCTCATCGGCACGACCCTCGAGCACCGGGTCCAGGTGCCCAGTCGAATGGACGCCGTGGCGTCACTGGTGCGTGAAGCGGTCAGCGTCCTGCACGCGGCGCAGCCAACTCGCGACGGCGAGCAGATCTACATCGGCGGCTCGTCGCGCGTCGCCGAGGTGTTCAACGGCGTCGAAACGGTTCGCAAGGTACTGAGCATCCTCGAGCAGGAGCTGCTCGTCGTGACCCTGGTCCAGGACATACTCGATCAGGGTCTTTCGGTCGCCATCGGCTCCGAACACGGCTACGAATCGCTCGCCGAGTGCGCAGTGATCGTGGCGCCGGTGACCATCGACGGTGAACCCGCCGGTGCGGTGGGCCTCGTCGGTCCGACACGGATGAAGTACCGCGAAGCCTTGGCCGCCGCCGGGATGGTCTCCCAGCAACTAACCCGGCACTTCGCCGGAGAGGACGATCTTGCCTAATTCCGACCTTTACGCAGTGCTCGAGGTGGATCATGACGCCACCCCCGACGAACTGAAGAAGTCCTACCGTCGTCTCGCCCGTCAGTACCATCCCGACGCGAACCCCGGTGACGCCGCCTCGGAGGCGCACTTCAAGGAAGTGTCCCAGGCCTACGAGATCCTCTCGGACCCCGAACGCCGTGCGAACTACGACCGTTTCGGCTCTGACGCCGGCGCGAACCCCTTCGGGGGCGGTTCGGTCCAGGACATCTTCGACATGTTCTTCGGCGGCATGGGGGGACGACCCCAGCAACGTCGAGGACCCCAGCCGGGTCCCGACGCCGAGGTGGCGGTCGAGATCACGCTCGACGACGCGGCCTTCGGCGCCAATCACGAAATCACCGTCACCCTGCCCCAACGTTGCTCGACGTGCGCCGGCTCGGGCTGCGCTGACGGCACCTCACCGGTGACCTGTGTGGAGTGCGCCGGGTTGGGCGAGGTCCGGCGGGTTCGCAACTCGATACTGGGCCAGATGGTCACGGCCATGCCGTGCACCCGCTGCAACGCAATGGGCTCGCGCATCGAGTCACCATGTGCCGACTGCCGGGGCGAAGGACGAAAGAACGAGACCACCACCCTCACGATCCAGATCCCCGCGGGGGTAGAGGACGGTTCGACCATGCGTCTCGCCGACCGGGGTCCGGCCGGGACCCGAGGCGGTCCCAATGGTCGGCTCTTCGTCCACCTGCGCGTGGCTCCCGACGAGAGATTCGAGCGCCGTGGCGACGACCTCCACCACGAGGCCCACATCGCGTTCACCCAGGCCGCGCTCGGTGCCGAGATCGAGGTCCCGACGCTGCGCGGCACCTCGAGTGTCGAGGTGGAACCGGGCAGTGCGAACGGCACGGTTCATCGCGTACGTCACGAGGGCGTCGAGCACCTGCACGGACGCGGTCGCGGCGACCTCTTCGTCCACCTGGTCGTCGACGTGCCGACCGAACTGGACGACGTCTCGAGGGACCTGCTGCGTCAACTCGCCGAACACCGCGGCGAAGCGGTGAAGGAACACGCGGGCGGCCTCTTCACGCGTCGACGGGCGAAGAAGTGAGCCACCTCGAGTGGCCGCGTCGAGTGGGCGCTCTCGGGCAGTTCCTCGTGGACGATCCGGAACGACCCGCGCTCGGCCGTGACGACGACCATCACCTGCGCACCGTGCTTCGCGCGAGGAGCGGCGAGGAGATCGTCGTGACGAACGGTCGGGGCCAGTGGTCAATCTGTGAGGTGAGCGACGGCGGTCTGACACGGGTGACGCCGGTGCACCTCGATCCAGCGACCCCCGAGACCGTGCTCTACCTCTCGCCTCTCAAGGGTGACCGAAGCGAGTGGGCGGTGGCGAAGGCCACCGAACTCGGGGTGAGCCGGATCGTGCCGCTCATCAGCCAGCATCTGGTCGTGAAGTTCAAGGGTGAGACGCGCGACAAGATCGTCGCGCGTTGGCGGCGCATCGCGCGTGAAGCGGGTGGCCAGTGCCGTCGTACCTACGAGATCGTCATCGGCGAGCCGGTGAACGTCGGCGACGTACCCCTCGACGTCGCGGTCGCCGATTTCGACGGGAGTTCGGACTGGACCGGGGTGCGCGCGGTGGCGATCGGTCCCGAAGGCGGCTGGGGACCAGGGGAATGGACCTGCGACCGGCTCCGCGTGGGACTCGGGCCCACGGTGCTGCGCGCCGAGACCGCCGGCGTCGTGGCCGCCTCGTTGCTGGCGTTCGGAGCCGGTGACTGGGGATTTACACTTACCACGGGTCCGATGAGTAATGATGAGAGCACGACATGAGTGATTGCCTCTTTTGTAAAATTGTCGCGGGAGAGATTCCTTCGAAGAAGGTGGCCGAGAGCGATACCGCCTACGCCTTCTACGACATCGAGCCCCAGGCGCCGGTCCACGTGCTCGTCGTGCCCAAGCGGCACATCACCAGTGCGGACCACATCGCCGACGCCCACGGGGGAGTGGTGGACGATCTCGTCCTCCTCGCCCAGCGCGTCACCGAGATCGAGGGCGTTCGCGAGAGTGGCTACCGTTTGGTCATGAACGTCGGCGTCGATGCCCAGATGAGCGTTCCCCACCTTCACCTTCACGTCCTTGGCGGACGACGTTTGGAGTGGCCCCCCGGATGACATTTGATGCCTCGGCCACTGAGGCCCTGACGGCGACCACCTCGATTTCGAACACGCATCTGATGTCGGGACTGCTCGGGCCACGCGACGAGCACCTGCGCGTGATGGAACGGGCGTTCCCCCACTCGAAGATCCGCGTGCAGGGCAACCAGATCTCCGTCGCCGGACCCGACGCGGCGAAGGTCCTGCGACTCTTCGACGAGTTGGTACTGGTCCTCGAGAGTGGTCAGTCCCTCGACCCCACGAAGATCTCGCGCACCATTGACATGGTCGCCGACGACCTTCGCCCGAGTGAGGTGCTGAAGCACGAAGTTGTGCGCGGCGCCAAGGGCAAGACCATTCGCCCGACGACCGCCGGACAGAAGCGCTACACCGACGCCATCGACGGCTCGATCATCACCTTCGGCATCGGTCCCGCCGGCACCGGCAAGAGCTACCTCGCGGTCGCCGCCGCCGTGCAGGCGCTGCACCGACGCCAGGTACAGCGCATCGTGCTCACCCGTCCCGCGGTCGAGGCGGGCGAACACCTCGGCTTCCTGCCCGGTGACCTGATGGCCAAGGTCGACCCGTACCTGCGCCCCCTCTACGACGCCCTCTTCGACATGGTCGGCCCCGAGGGGGCTCAACGACTGATCGCCAACGGCACCATCGAGGTCGCTCCACTCGCCTTCATGCGCGGGCGCACCCTGAATGACTCGTTCATCATCCTCGACGAGGCGCAGAACACCACGCCCGAACAGATGAAGATGTTCCTGACGCGAATCGGTTTCAACTCCAAGGCCGTCATCACCGGCGACGTCACCCAGATCGACCTGAGCGGCAAGCACAGCGGACTGGCCACCATCGAGAAGATCCTCTGGAACGTCGAGGGCATCAGTTTCATCCACCTGACCTCGAAGGATGTCGTGCGCCACCGTATCGTGGCCGACATCGTCGCGGCCTACGAGAAGTCACAACCATGAGCATCGACATCTACGCGGCCGACGAGCAACGCGACCACGACATCGACCTCGAACGTTGGGTGGCGCTCGCGAACGGAGCACTCACCGACGAAGGAATCCGCGGACTGGCGGAGGTATCGCTGATCTTCTGCGACGAGGCGACCATGGCCTCGCTCAATCTGCAGTTCATGGGCAAGGACGGCCCGACGGACGTGCTGAGTTTCCCCATCGACGGCGAACCGGACCCCACGGGACGCGTGCCCGACGCCGGGGGCACCGGTCCCGGCGAGCCGCCCGCGCTCGAGATCCCCCAACTCGTCGGCGACATCGTGATCTGTCCGGCGGTGGCGGCGCGCAACGCGGTCGAGCACGAGTGCACGTTCAACGACGAGATCGCCCTGCTGGTGGTCCACGGCGTGCTGCACCTGCTCGGCTGGGACCACATGGTCGACGACGAGGCCGAGTTGATGGAGGCGCGCGAGCGTGCACTGCTGGGTCGCCACTACCAGGCGGACGGCGAATGATCGCGGCGGCGTGGTCGGGCGGCGACACGTACCTGGGTATCAGCGTCCTGATCCTGCTCATACTCTCGGGGTTCTTCGCGCTCGCGGAGACCTCGCTGGTTCGAATGAACAAATCGCGGGCTCGGTCGCTACGCGACCAGGGCCGCCGGGGGTCCAAGGCGCTGGTCGCGCTCGCCGAGTCGCCCGAGAAGTTCCTCAACCCGTTGCTGCTCCTCGTGCTGATCTGTCAACTCGTGTCGGCCACGATGGTCGGCGTGCTGGCGGAGCGGTTGTTCGGCGCCGCGGGAGTCTTCATCGCGACCGTCGGCGAAGTCGTCGTGATCTTCGTCATCTTCGAGGCGATCCCCAAGAACTTCGCGGTCCAGCATCCCGACAACTCGGCGCTCGCGGCCGCCCCCGTCGTTGGAGCGTTGCTGAAGTTCTGGCCCATCAAGTGGGTCTCGACGCTGTTGCTCTCCATCGCCCACGGCGTCATCGGACTCTTCGGCTCGCCCGGCCAGACCCAGCGGATGACCGAGTCAGAAGTACTCGCGATGGCCGACGTCGCGCACGAGGACGACGCCATTGCCTCCGAGGAGCGTAATTTCATCCGTTCGGTCATCGAATTCGGTGACACCATCGTGCGCGAAGTGATGGTCCCTCGTATCGACATGGTCGACATCGCGGCCACCGCCACGGTGCGTGAGGCTCTCGATCTCGCCATCGCGACGGGTCGCTCGCGTATCCCCGTCTTCGGCGACGGGGTCGACGACGTGGTGGGTATCGTCAACCTTCGTCTGCTCGCGGGGCTCGTGAACGAGGGTCGAGGCGAGGCGATGGTCTCGCAGTACATGGGCGAGGCCCGGTTCGTGCCGGAGACGAAGAAGGTCGCCTCGCTGCTCGCGCAGATCCGCCGCGCGCAGAGCCACCTGTTCATCGTCGTCGACGAGTACGGCGGCACCGCGGGGCTGGTCACGCTCGAGGACGTGCTCGAAGAACTCGTCGGTGAGATCACCGACGAGTCCGATCCGACCGTGATCGACGACGAGGATCAGACCATCGAAGCCGGACTCACGCTGAGCGGCCGGCTCAACATCGACGACGCGAACGATGAATACGACCTCGCTCTGCCCAAGGACGGTTGGGACACCGTCGGTGGTCTGGTGCTCGACCTGGCCGGAGGCGTCCCCAACGAGGGTGACGTCTTCTCGACCCCGCACTACCACCTGACGGTGCTGCGCATGGACGGACGACGAATTGAAGAGGTTCTCGTAGAACCGGTACTGGAGATGAAGTGACCCACTCAGGCTTTGCCGCCATCATTGGCCGCCCGAACGTCGGCAAGTCGACGCTGCTCAACCAAGTGATCGGGACCAAGGTCTCGATTACCTCGTCGAGTCCGAACACCACCCGCCAAGCCATTCGCGGCATCCTCACCGAGGACGGCATTCAGATCATCTTCGTCGACACCCCGGGGATCCACCGTCCGAAGACCTCGCTCGGGGGGCGACTGAACTCCACCGCGCGCGCCGCGGCCGACGGGGTCGACGTGATCTTGGCCGTCGTCGAGGCGGGCAAGGCCATTGGTCCGGGCGACCGCAACGTGATCGGCACCTTGCTCGAGAACTCGAAGCACCCGAAGGGACCACGGCCCATCGTGGTCGTCAACAAGATGGACAAGACCTCACGCGACGCCATCGCCGCCCAACTGATGGCCGCGCACGAAGCGGTGCTCGAGATCGCTGCCGAGAAGGGTCTCGAGGGCGCGGCGAACCGGGTGGAGTACTTCCCGGTGTCGGCCAAGACCGGCGAGGGGACCGAGGACCTCGTGCGCTACGTGCAAGAGGCGATGCCCGAGGGGCCGTATCTCTTTCCCGAGGACGAGGTGTCCGACGTCCCCGAGGCCATGTGGGTGGCGGAGTTGGTGCGCGAGCAGCTGGTTCGAAAGACCAAGCAGGAATTGCCGCACTCGATCCATTGTCGGGTCACCGAATTCGAATGGCCGCACATTCTGGTCGAGATCCTCGTCGAGCGTGAGAGTCAGAAGGGGATGGTCATCGGCAAGGGTGGCGCCTTGTTGAAGGACGTGGGAATCGCGGCGCGTCGTCAGCTACCCGAGGGTTGCTTCCTCGAGTTGAAGGTCTCGGTCGAGCCGGGCTGGCAGAAGCGCGACGACATCCTCGACCGCCTCGGCTACTGATCAGGCGTTGACCGGCTCGAGCTCACCGTCGAGCTTCTCGACGTGACGTATCCACATCGTCGCGATGACGACGAGGGTGAGCACCACGACGGCGCTGAGGCCGAGCGCGGGTATCGGGACACCCACGTACTTGAGGCCGCTCAGCAGCGCGACGCCGGCGATGAACGGCCTGATCAACCTGCTCATCTCGCGCGACGACAGTAACGCGCCGACGACGACCATCGGCACGCTGCCGATGATGATCGAACTGGTGAGGGCGAACTGGACGTGGCCGAAGACCAACGTGCCGACCGTGGCGGCGAGCGTCAGCGGGATCGACTGGGCGAGGTCGGTGCCCACGAGTTGGTCGCTGCGCAGGTTGGGGTAGAGGAACGTGAGCGCGACCAGCACCAGCGAACCCGCTCCGACCGACGTCAGGCCGACCATGAAGCCGCCGACGACGCCGATGGCGACGATCGGGAGTCGACGGATCACGATGTCGGTCGACACCGGTACGCGTCGGCCGGGCAGAGCAAAGCGGGTGATCATGGCGCCCGCACCGATGATCAGCGCGACGCCGAGAAGAAGCTGCAGCCGTTTCTCGGCGGTGACGCTCTGTCCGCCCAGGTGCATGGCGTAGGTGCCGAGAAACGCCGCCGGCACCGAGCCCAGGCAGAGGAACTTGACGACCTGGCCCTGGACCGTGCCGCGGCGCCAATGGACCGCGACGCCCAGGGGCTTCATGAAGAGCGCGGCGACGAGGTCCGAGGATATGGCGGCCGAGGGGGTCACGCCGAAGAGCAGTACGAGCATCGGCGTCATGAGGGCTCCGCCGCCCATACCGGTGAGTCCGACGAGGAATCCGACGACGGCACTGCCGAGAACGAGAGGTACGTCGAAATGCATTGGAGGTTCCTATCAAGTATTACTATTGATTTAGTAGTATATGGCAGAACCACGCGACGATCTGGTTCTTGGTGCCCTACGTGCGCAGATCGCGCAGGAACTCGTGCACCAGCTCCTTGTCGCGGGTCCTCTTCATGGGTGGCAACTTGCGGAACAGGGCCGATTTGTAGGACGCCTCGGCGAGGCGGGTGTCGAGCACCGCGACCACACCCCGATCGGTGCTGGAACGAATGAGGCGGCCGACGCCCTGGGCGAGCAGCATCGCGGCGCGTGGCAGGTCCACCTCGTAGAAGGGCTTGTCGGACCTGGCGCGGCGGGCCTCGGCGAGGGGGTCATTGGGGACCGCGAACGGCAACCGGTCGATGGTGACGAGGCTGAGCGAATGGCCCGGAACGTCGATCCCCTGCCAGAAACTGGTCACCGCGAAGAGGCTGGCCTCGGCGTTGTCACGGAACTCCTCGATGATGCGTTGACGCGAGAGGGTTCCCTGCACCAGCACCTCGGTGCCGATCCTCGGGGTCACGGCGTCAGCGACCCGGTTCATCACCGACCGGTTGGTGAACAGCGCGAGCGTGCGGCCTCCGGCCGCGCCGATCAACTCGACGAGTTCGTCGATGATGGCCCGCTCGGCGCCGTCGGCGTTTCGCGACGGGAACTTGTCGGGCACGTACAGCAGCGAGTGGTGCTGGTAGTCGAAGGGGCTGTCGAAGTGTTCGACCGTGCAGTCGTCGAGACCGAGGCTTCTCGCGAGGTTGTCGGGGATCGTTGCGCTCGTGAGCATCGCCGTGACGACCCCCCAAAGGTCATCGCGTAGTCGTGGTCCCACGTCGACCAGCGAGACCTCGATGTCCACTTCGCGGTCGCGTCGTGCCAGATAGAGCAGCTCGCCGTCGCGGAGCCGGTTCACGCGCTCGAGGTCGTTCATGAGGTGCACCCCCGGCCCGAGGGCGCGGATCTTGCGCGCGTCGCTGTCGGCGTCGTTCGCCTCGAGGGCCCGTAACAGCTCGACGATCCGGGTGACGAGCTCGGTGGCGCGACCCAGTTCGCGCGTGCAGTCCTCGGACAGTCCCGTCAGTTCGTTGGTCTCGAACTGGATCAGCAGCGACGCGGCCAACCGGTCGGCGCAGTTCACCAGGTCCGCGCACGTGTCCGTGGCGCCGGCGCCGAGCAGGGAGCGCGCCGCCCCGGAGAACGCCCGAAGCCTCGATGCGTTGAGCGAGGTGCCGAGCAGCGTGGCGAAGATGTCGAGCACTTCGTGGGCCTCGTCGAAGACGACGAATTCGTGGGCCGGCAGCAGCATCGAGCCCGAGGCCAGGTGGGCAGCGTAGAGGTGAGTGTTCACGATGAGCAGGGTGCTCTCGGCCGCGCGGTCCTTGGCCAGTTCGGCGAAGCAGGACTGGCCCTGAGGGCACTGGACTCGTCCGAGACATTCCTGGGGCGTGACCGAGAGGCCACGCCACGCACGGTGATCGATCTCGAAGGACAACTCGTCACGGTCGCCGGTCGTCGTCTCGTTGGACCACTTCATGATCCGTCGCATCTGATCGGCCACGCCGTGCGGGATCTCGGTGCCGTCGTCGAAGCTCATCTGGGCGCCGCCGCCGAGCGCGTGCACGCGATTGAGGCAGAGGTAGTTGTTCTTGCCCTTCAGTACGGCGACCTTGGTGCGGGACGTGTGGGCGCTCACGGTTGGCGCGTCCTTCTGGGCTAACTGGTCCTGGAGGTTCTTGGTCGCGGTGGCGATGATGACCCGCTGACCAGCCATGGCGGCGGGCACGAGGTAGGCGAGGGACTTGCCGACTCCGGTGCCCGCCTCGATGATCGTGTGGCGGCGACGCGAGAACGCCTGCGCGACGCTGCGAACCATCTGGCGCTGCCCCTCACGCACCTCGCCGCCGCCCGGGAGGTCGCTGGTGATGGTCTCGAGCAGCGCAATGGCCCGGTCGACGTCGATGGCGACGACGTCGTCATCGAGTTGGATACCCTTCTCCTCGTCCGGCTCCACGTAAGGGGTTTGCTCGTCGGGGTCGAAAGAATCCACGCGACGACCTTAGAGGCTTGACACCGGCGTCTCTTTGCACACCACTGAACTAAGTTTGCGCCGTGTCCGATCCGCGTCCCACGCCCATACCCGACGTGCTCGAGCTCGCCACCGTGCCCGCGCACATCGCGGTCGTGATGGACGGTAATGGACGTTGGGCGCAGCGACAAGGACTCGCGAGGACCGAAGGTCACGGCGCCGGGGAAGAGGCGTTGGTCGACGTCACCTACGGCGCGCTGGCGATAGGCGTCAAGGCATTGACGGTCTACGCCTTCTCGACGGAGAACTGGCGCAGACCCATCGATGAGGTCCGTTACCTCATGAACTTCAACCAGAGCCTCCTCGAGCGTCGCCAGCACGAATTGAACGATGAGGGCGTGCGCATCACGTTCTCGGGGCGGCGCGACTGGCGTGTTCCCCGGCGGGTGCTGAAGAACATGGACGAGGCGAGCGAACTGACGAAGAAGAACAAACGGATGACCCTCAACATCGCCTTCAATTACGGAGGACGCGCCGAGATCGTCGACGCCGTCCAACAATTGGTGCGCGACGGCGTCGCGGCGAAGAACATCGACGAGAAGGCCATTCGTGCCCGCCTCTACCATCCCGAACTGGCCGATCCGGACCTCGTGATCCGCACGTCGGGCGAGTTCCGTATCTCGAACTTCCTCCTTTGGGAGATGGCCTACTCGGAGCTCGTCTTCACCGACGTGCTGTGGCCGGACTTTCGTCGCGAGGCGCTCTTCGACGCCGTCGCCGAGTACCAGCGCCGGGAGCGTCGTTTCGGGGGGCTCGACGCGTGAGGGTGACCCGGATCATGATCGTGCTCGGCGTTCTCTTTTACGCCTTCTTGTGGGTGCTGGCGGCCAACGGCGTGACGAGCCTGGTGGCGCCGCTGGTCATCCCGGTGGTGCTCGCGGTGCTGGTCGCGGGCGGCGTGGCGCTGAATCGCTTCATGGGCATCACCCCTCGTCGTCCGCACTTCGATGACGGTGACGCTGACGATGGTGACGCCGACGACGAGACGGATCGGTGAAGGAGCTCGAGGACGACGCAGTCGTGCTTCGCACCTACAAGTCGGGCGAGGCGGACCGGATCGCGGTGCTCTGGACGAGACACCACGGCAAGGTTCGAGTGTTCGCCAAGGGGATCCGCAAGACCACGAGCAAGTTGGGTGGGAACCTCGAGCCGCTCGCCTACGTCCGCGTCCACCTGGTCAAGTCACGCGGCGACCTCTACATCGCGCGCCAGGTGCAGCACCGTGAACGGCTCACGACGCTTCGTGGTTCGTACCAGCGCATCAATGCGGGTTACGCCGTCGTGGAGGTCGTGGACGCCATCCCATCGGACGACGTCGCCGACGAGGGGATCTTCGATCTTCTCGCACGCGTGCTCATGACGCTCGACAACGCCGACTTCGATCCCACGCTCGTGCCGGCGTCGTTCTTCTTCAAGTTGCTCGCCTACGACGGTTCCGAACCGGTTGTGGACTGCTGCGTGAACTGCGGGCGCGAAGGTCCGCTCGTCGCCTTCGACGCCGCGGCGGGCGGGACGTTGTGCGCGCAGTGCCGCTCGGGGGTGTCGATATCGGCGGACGCCCTCGCACTGGTGCGCAGAATCCTCGGTGGCGAGCTGGCCGCCGTCCTGAAGGACCCTCCGTCAGCGGGCGCGGGCGAAGTCATGAGCCTCGCCAGTGACTCGATCGAACAGCACTTCGGGCGTCGACTCCGCGCGGCGCGCTCGACGGCCCCGCTCACTCCATTGGCGAACGACCAGTAAGGTGCCTTCGAGCACTTCGAGGAACCGTGTCACCTAACCCCAACATCTTCTGGTTCCGACGCGACCTTCGACTCGCCGACAACCCCGCGCTACTGGCGGCACTCGATGATTCCGACGGCGACGTCGCACCGATCTTCGTCGTCGACGCGACGTTCGCCGCCCCCGCGGGACCGACCCGTGTCGCCTACCTGCGCCACACGCTCGAATCACTCGACCGCGCGCTCGGTGGACGACTCATCGTGCGAAGCGGCGATCCGGCGAAGGAGTTGGCGACGCTCGCGCGCGACGTCGGCGCGCGCACCGTCTACGCCACGACGGACTACGGCCCCGAGGGTCGCCGGCGCGACGAACGGGTGCGACGCGAGCTCGGACGCGCGAACGTTGACGTGGTCTTCGTCGACTCGCCCTACGCCGTGACGCCGGGAACGGTGACCACGAAGGCCGGAACGCCGTGCCGCGTGTTTGGCGCCTTTCGTCGCGGTTGGGAATTGCGCCCGCTCGTCACGCCGCTGGACGCCCCCGGCCACGTTGACTGGCACGGCGCCGAGTCACTCTCGCTCGACGTGCTCAGCGCGACGTCGTCGACCCGTCGTCCGGGCTACTTCGCATCCCTGCCCGACGGACCGGCGAGCCCGCCCGTCGGCGTCGGCGAAGCCGCGGCCCACGAGCAGCTGGCCGCCTTCTCCTCGTTGGTCGACGGCTACGACGTGCAGCGCGACGTCCCCGGCGCCGACGAGACGAGCAAGCTCAGTCCGTTCCTGCGCTTCGGGGTCCTGCACCCCCGTCAGGTCCTCGCCGCACTCGAGCGACGCTCGCCAGGTGCGGTCGTCTATCGCTCCGAGATCTGCTGGCGCGAGTTCTACGCTGACGTGATGTTCCATCATCCCGACTCGGTGCGTCGAGTCTTGCAGCCTTCGCTCGAGAACCTGCGGGTCGATCGTGACCAGCGGTCGGTGCAACGTTTCCACGCGTGGGCCCTGGGCGAGACGGGCTATCCGTTGGTCGACGCCGGGATGCGCCAACTCCTCGAGGAGGGGTGGATGCACAACCGGGCGCGGATGGTCTGCGCGTCGTTCCTCGTCAAGCACCTGCACCTCGACTGGCGCTGGGGAGCGCGGTGGTTCATGTGGCGCCTCATCGACGGTGACGTCGCGTCCAACCAGCACGGGTGGCAGTGGACCGCCGGTACCGGCACCGACGCCGCCCCGTTCCACCGGGTCTTCAATCCGACGCGCCAGGCCGAGCGCTTCGACGGGGACGGTCGTTACGTCCATCGTTACGTGCCGGAACTCGCCGGGGTCCCCGCCCCGCAGTGCCTGCAACCGGGCGGGGGTGCGGGGATCTTCGCGCCCGCTGGTTACGTGGCACCCATCGTCGATGCGGCGACGGAGCGCGACGAGGCGCTCGCGCGTTTTGCCGAGACCAGGGCCCTCGCGAAGGCCGAATCGTGAGACGTCCCTTCGGCGTCTACGTGCACGTCCCCTTCTGCGCGCACCGGTGCGACTACTGCGCGTTCGCGACCTACGCCGATCGTGATCACCTCATGGACGACTACGTGGACTGCGTGATCCAGGAGATCGAGTGGGCGCGCGGCGACGGATTGGAGCCGGCGACGTCGGTCTTCTTCGGTGGCGGGACGCCCTCACGACTGAGCCCGAACCAGTTGTTGCGGATCCTTGACGCCATCGCACGCACGCCCGACTGCGAGGTGACGGTCGAATGCAACCCCGAGGACGCGAGTCTCGAGCGCCTCGTCGCGTACCGCGAGGGCGGGGTCAACCGCATGAGTTTCGGCGTCCAGTCCACGCAGCCAGCGGTGCTCGCCGATCTCGGACGCCGTCACGGGACCATGGCCCACGAAGAGGTGTCGCGCGTGGTCACCGCGGCGGGTTTCGCCACGTGGAACATGGACCTCATCGTCGGCTCGCGGGCCGAGACCCTCGCGGACGTGCGCGCCACCCTCGATGACCTGCTCGGGCTGGAGTTCCCTCCGCCACACATCAGTTGCTACGCGCTGACGCCCGAACTCGCGACCCCCCTCGGCCGCGACCCCGCCCGTCACCCTGACGAGGACGAGACCGCGGACGCCTACGACCTCGTGGGAGGCACCCTTGAGGCGAACGGCTACGAGTGGGAGGAGATCTCGAACTGGGCGAGGCCCGGTCACGAGTGCCGGCATAACCACGTCTACTGGGACCACGACGACTACGTCGGCTTCGGCTCGGCGGCGCACTCGCACCGCCACGGGCGACGCTTCTGGAATGTCCGCACGCCCGATAGGTACATCGACATGGTCCGAGCGGGCGAGCGACCGCTCGGCGGCGAGGAGACGCTCGACGAGACGACCCAGCAGTTCGAGCGCGACTCACTGGCGCTGCGCACCCGGCGCGGCGTGGCGATCGAAGCCTTTGAGTCCATCGAGGAGATCGCGCACCTGGTCCACGTGCGCGATGGTCAGGTGACCCTCGCGCCCAATGGTCGTCTGCTCGCCAATCAGGTGATCATCCGGCTCAAGAGCGGTAACTAGTCCGGTAGCCTTGGCGGATGGAATCAACACCCGTCTCGGACCCGAACCTTCTCGAGAAGGTCACTAATCTCGCCAAGCGCCGAGGTTTCGTCTTCCAGTCAGCCGAGATCTACGGCGGATTCCGTTCGACCTACGACTACGGCCCCCTCGGGGTGAACATGCTGCGCAACGTGAAGCAGGCGTGGTGGCGGGCGATGGTCCAGTGTCGCACCGACGTCGTGGGCCTCGACGCCGCCATCCTCGGGCCGCCCGCGGTCTGGGCCGCGTCGGGTCACCTCGAGACGTTCACCGACCCACTGGTCGACTGTCGAAAGTGCAAGGAGCGCTGGCGCGAGGACAAGATCGACGGCGTCTGCCCCAATTGCGGTTCGACCGAGTTCACCGAGCCGCGGGCGTTCAACCTCATGTTCAAGACCCAGGCCGGTCCCGTCGAAGGCGAGGGCGCGACCGCCTATCTTCGACCCGAGACGGCCCAGGGCATGTTCACCAACTTCGCGAACGTCCTGTCGACGGTGCGAAAGAAGCCGCCCTTCGGCATCGCCCAGATCGGCAAGTCCTTCCGCAACGAGATCACCCCGCAGAACTTCGTCTTTCGAACCCGCGAGTTCGAACAGATGGAGATGGAGTACTTCGTGGCGCCCGCCGAGGCGCCGGACTGGTACGCGTACTGGATCAAGGCGCGACTCGACTGGTACCTCGACCTCGGAATCCCCGCCGAGCAGCTCCGCCTGCACGAGCACGCGAAAGAGGACCTGTCGCACTACTCGCTCGGTACGACCGACGTCGAGTTCGCCTACCCCTGGGGCTGGGACGAGCTGGAGGGCATCGCCAATCGCGGCGACTACGACCTGAGCCAGCACTCGAACGCCTCGGGCGTGAAACTCGAGTACTTCGATCAGAACACGAACGAGCGCTACACCCCCTACGTCATCGAACCGGCCGCGGGAGCGACGCGCGCCATGATGGCGTTCCTGCTCGCGGCCTATCACGAGGATGAGATTGAGGGCGAGGTGCGCACGGTGCTCCGTCTCGACTGGCGACTGGCTCCCTATCAGGTCGCGGTGCTGCCCCTCTCGAAGAAGCCCGAGTTGGAGGGCGTCTCGAAAGAGGTGCTCGCCAAACTGCAGCCGCACTTCATGTGCGACTACGACGTGACCCAGTCGATCGGACGGCGCTACCGCCGCCAGGACGAGGTCGGCACGCCGTACTGCATCACGGTCGACTTCGATACCCTCGACGACCACAGCGTGACCGTGCGCGAGCGCGACTCGACCCTCCAGACCCGCGTGAAGATCGAGGATCTGCTCGCGGACCTACGAACCCGAACGGGCCAGTTCTAGTCAGACCGCCGCGGTCGCATTCTCGCGTGACGGCCGCCAACGAATGGCGGCGCCGGTGCCGACGGCGCCGATGACCAGGCCCAGCACGCACGTACCGCTCCAGGCGAAATGGGAGTAGGCGAGGCCCGCCCCGAGTGAACCCAGGGACGCGCCAGCGAAGAAGCAGACCATGTAGGCGCTGTTGATGCGACTGCGCATCTCGGGCGCCAAGGCGTAGATGATCGACTGGTTGGTCACGTGCACGGTCTGCACACCGGCGTCCATCAAGAAGATGGCCGAGGCGAGCACCCACACGTCGCGCGCGCCGACGAGCAGTAGCGCGAAGGCGACCGCGAGCAGCACGACGCCCGTGAGGGTGGAGAACTGACTTCGATCGTGGTCGGCCAGGTGACCCGCCGCGTTCGCCGCCACGACGCCCGCCACGCCGATGAGTCCGAAGAGACCGATAACGGCGCCCGAGTAGTGGAAGGGGGCCGCGCTGAGGTGGAACGCCAAGGTCGACCAGAGCGCGCTGAAGCCTGCGAAGCAGATTGCTCCGAGGAACGCGCGCTGGCGCAGGACCGGATACGTTGCGAAGAGCGAGAACGTGCTGGTGACGAGTCGGTGGTACGCGACGTGCGCGCGGGCCGGTTCCGGGGGCAGCGCGAACCGCAGGACCGTCGCCATGACGGCCAGCAACGCGGCGGCGAGCACGTAGACGCCCCGCCACCCGAAGGCCTCGGAGGCGATACCCGATAGGGTTCGCGACAGCAGCACGCCCAGGAGTAGCCCGGATACGACCCGGGCGACGACGCGTCCGCGTTGGGCCGGGGCGGCCAGATCCGCCGCGAAGGGGATCATGACCTGGCCACCCACCGAGGTGAGCCCGATGATGACCGTGACGACGGCGAAGAGCGCATACGAATGGATGAAACTGGCGAGCAGCATCGCCGCGGCGGCGGTCACGAAGATCGCGACGATGAGGCGTCGTCGCGCGACGATGTCGCCGAGTGGCAGGATCAGCGCGAGTCCGGTGACGTAACCGACCTGCATCAGGGTGTTGAGCGCTGACGCGGCCAGGGTGTCGATGGAGAAGTCGCCGCGAATCTCGTGCAGGAGCGGTTGCAGGTAGTAGAGATTGGCGACGATGACGCCGGTCGCCACCGACATGAGCACGACCGTTGCGCGTGACAGGGTTCGCTCGCGCACGGCGCAGTCTCGCGTCAGGGGCGGCTGGAGGGAATGGAGTAGGTGACCTGCGCCTTGGCGACCACGGCGTCGCTCCCGAGCGAGTAGATCGTCACGTCGACCATGGCCAATTTGCGCCCCAACTTGAGCAGCGTCGCGCGCGCCATGAGATCGGTCATGTCGGGCTTGCGCAGGAAGTCGATGTGCAGACTCGTGGTCACCGCCAGCAGCACGGGTCCGATCTGGGCGAGGATCGCCATCCACGCCGCGGTGTCGGCGAGCATCATCATCGTGGGACCCGAGATGGTCCCGCCGGGACGACCGTGGCGAGCGCCCACCGGCTGGCGTAGAACCACCGTGTCGCCGTTCACCTCGTCGACGAGGGGGGTCTCGCTGCCCGGGAAGGACGACGCGAGGATCTCCTGCAATTGTTCGGCGTTGAGCACCGTCGCCGTCACTAGGTGGCCTTGCGGTACTTCGACACGGCGAGGGGGGCGAGGATCAGGATGGCCCCGGTCGCCCACGCCAGCGAGATGTAAGTGGAATCACCGTGAGGCGTGCCGAGCATCAGGCCGCGCACCGCTTCGGCGGTTTGACTCACGGGCTGGTTGTTGGCGAAGGGCCGCAGCCATCCGGGCATCGTCTGGACGAGCACGAAGATCGACGACGCGAACGTGATGGGAAAGATCAGGGGGAACGTCATCGCCTGGGCGGTCTCAGAGTTGGGCGCGGCGAGTCCGATGAAGGCGAACCCCCACGACAGGCAGTACGCGAAGAGCAGCGCCAGGAGACAAGCCTGGATGTAGGCCACGATGCCGCCGTGGGGTCGGAAACCGACGGCGAGGCCGACGCCGGTGATGATGAGCAGGACCAGGATGTTTCGAGCGAGGTCCGCCACTGTTCGTCCGGCGAGCACCGCCATGCGGGCCATCGGTAGGGCGCGGAAGCGCTCGATGAGACCTCGCTGGAGGTCTTCAGCGAGGCCAATGGCGGTACCGACCGCGCCGAAGATGGTGGTCTGGACGAGAATGCCCGGAATGAGGTAGTTGACGTACTGTCCCTCGGGAATCGGGATCGCGCCGCCGAAGACGTAGCGGAAGAGGAGCACGAACATCACGGGCTGGATCAGTGCGAAGACCAGCGACGACGGAATGCGCACCAGCGCCAGGATGTTGCGCCGGGCGACCGTCATGACATCGCTGATCATCCAACGCAGGTTGCTCTTTTGCGCCTGGATTGGAAGTTGCCTGGAGGCGGTGGAGAGACTCATGCGCGGGCCTTTCGTGCGCGACGGCCGGTCGGCTCGTCGAGAGTGGCGGCGATCAGGGCTTCTTCCGCCTTGTGGCCGGTGAGATTGAGGAAGACGTCGTCGAGACTCGGTTCACGAAGGGTCAGCCCAGCCAGGTTGATGCCGTCCCCGTCGATGCGGCGAAGTGCGTCCGCCGCCGCTGAGGGTCCGTGCTCGACGGTGATCTCGACGACGGTGCCGTCGAGATTGATCAGCTTGGACGAGATATCGGCCAGGAGACCGGCGCCGCGGCTCGCGTCCGCAGTCGTGTTGAAGGTGAGCGCCAGCACCGTGTTGCCCAAACTTGTCTTGAGCTCCTGACTCGTGCCCTCGGCGATGATCTTGCCGTGGTCGAGCACGACGAGCTGGCGACACAACCGATCGGCCTCTTCGAGGTACTGGGTGGTGAGGAGCACCGACGTGCCGCTCTCCACGAGGCTCTCGATGATTGCCCAGAGGTCCTGACGACTCTGGGGGTCGAGTCCCGTCGTCGGCTCGTCGAGGAACAGCAGGGGCGGGTTCGCGACCAACGCCGCCGCGAGGTCCAGACGGCGACGCATGCCACCCGAGTAGGTCTTGGACGTCCGGTTGGCCGCGTCGGTGAGACCGAACTGCTCGAGCAGTTCGTGACTCCGTGCGATGACGAACTTCTTCTCGAGATGGTTGAGGCTCCCGATCATGCGCAGGTTCTCGAAACCAGTCAGGTTCTCGTCCACGGTGGCGTACTGGCCGGCGAGGCCGATACTTCGTCGCACCTCGTCGGCTTGCGCCACCACGTCAAATCCATTGACGGTGGCCGATCCGCTGGTGGGCGTCATGATGGTCGACAGGATGCGGATCATCGTGGTCTTGCCCGAACCGTTGGGCCCGAGCAGACCGAAGACCTCGCCGCGCGGCACGTGCAGGGTGACGTCGTCGAGGGCGCGGACCTCGCCGTCCTTGAAGGTGCGCGAGATATTGAGTGCCTCAACGGCGAAATCGGACATGGCACGAAGTTTAGGGATTAATCGCCGATACTGAATCCCATCTGACATGAAACGGGTACCGTCTGTTTATGGCTATTTCGGACAGTGAGATTGCACAAGTCCGTGCAGCGACTGACATCGTGGCTTTGATTACTGAATACGTGGCGTTGAAGAAGACCGGTCGTCGTTGGACCGGACTGTGCCCGTTTCACGGGGAAAAGACGCCCTCGTTCTCGGTCAACGCCGAAGAGGGCCGTTACTACTGCTTCGGGTGCCGGGCGTCGGGCGACCAGATCACGTTCGTGCGCGAGATGCAGCACCTCGACTTCGTCGACGCGGTTCGCCTGTTGGCCGATCGAGCGGGTATCGAACTGCACGAGGACGCGAATGCGGGCCCGGCGCGCCAGGAGCGCCAGGAGCTGCTCACGGCGATGGACAAGGCGGTCGAGTGGTACCACGACCGTCTGCTGAACGCGCCTGACGCACGTCGCGCGCGCGACTATCTCCGTTCGCGCGGCATCAGTGGCGAGACGGCCCGTCAGTTCAAGCTGGGCTGGGCGCCCGACGAATGGGACGCGCTCTGCAGTTCCCTCAAACTCAACGAGAAGGTCCTGACGGGAACCGGGCTCGGCTTCGTCAACAAGCGTGACCGGCGCCAGGACGCGCTTCGCGCCCGGTTGATCTTTCCCATCATGGACTCGGCGGGGCGGGCCATCGCGGTGGGCGGGCGGATCTTGCCGGCCGACGCGACGAAGCCAGTTCGCGAGGATGCGAGGGTCGAGGCCAAGTACAAGAACAGCCCCGAGACGCCCATCTACTCCAAGCGAAAGACCCTGTACGCCCTCAACTGGGCGAAAGACGACATCATCAGGTCTGGCGAGATCATCGTCTGTGAGGGTTACACCGACGTCATCGCATTCTTCGCTGCGGGGATGCCTCGGGCGGTGGCGACGTGCGGCACGGCGCTCGGCGAGGAGCACTTTCGCACCATGCGTAATTTCGCCACACGGATCGTCCTCGCCTACGACGCCGACAAGGCCGGCCAGAGCGCGGCGGCGTCGGTCTACCAGTGGGAGCGCCAGCACGAGGTCGACGTGTTCGTCGCCCGCCTGCCCGTCGGCAGCGACCCCGCCGAACTGGCGCAGAAGGATCCCGAAGCCCTTCGCGAAGCGATCACGACGGCCGTTCCTTTCCTGCAGTTCCGACTGGACCGCGTGCTCGAGGCCGCGAATCTGGCCACGACCGAGGGACGGGTCCGCGCGGCGGAGACGGCGATGAAGGTGATCGCCGAGCATCCGAGCGATCTCGTTCGCGACCAGTACGTCATGCAGGTTTCTGATCAGTTGCGCCTCGAGGTGACCTCACTGCGACCACGGGTGGCCGAATTCGCTCGCAATCCGGTGGTACGCGAGATTGCGAACGAACCATCCGGTGTGGACGCGCCGATGCGCCGCCCGATCGCAAGCGGACCAATGCCCCGACCGGGTCTCGAGGCCTTGCGACTGCACCTGCATTTCCCAGCGCAAACCAGGGAGCGTTTCATCCCCCAGTACTTCGTCAATGAGGTGCAACGTGAGATCTTCGAGGGCTTGGCAACGTCGGCTCCGGTGTCGGACGTCATCGATCTACTCGAACGGCGCGGGCAGGACGAGGCGGCGAGCGTGCTCAGCCAACTGGTGGTCGACGAGCTCGACCGCGAGTACACGGCCGACGACGTGACAGCGGTGGTGTCCCAATTGCTTCGCAGTTCGGTCGCCGATGAACTGAAGAACGTCGAACGTGAATTGCGGACCGGGACGTTGAGCCCCGACGTCGCGATGGCGACGGTTCGTGACGTGAAGGAGAGGGTCGCGTTGCTCGAGACGCCCCACGGCGAACTGGCCGAGCACGACCTGCGGAACTGGTTGTTGTCGCGTAGCGCCACGGCGCCGTGACCCACTCCGCGCGCGGGATCATTGGTGGCCTCGAGATGTTGGCACCGCTGGACGTGGATGAGGAGCGACGGCTGTATCCGCTGATCCAGCGAGGCCGAGAAGCGAGCGTCGTACTCGCCAGCGACACCACCGCAGATCCGGTGACGCGACGTCGTCTACTCCGCCAACGTCAAGCAGGACAGGAAGCCGAGTCGCTGCTCTTGCGTGCGACGTGCGGACTGGTGCGAACGCGGGTGCTCGAGCGGGGCTACCGGTTCGGAAACGAGGACCTGGAGGCAGCCGGGATCGAAGGCCTCGTCAACGCGTTGCGACGCTTCGACCCCGAACAGGGGACCAGGTTCTCGACGTACGCGAATTACTGGATCATGAAGTTGGTCAACCAGGCGGTGCAGCAGCAGGCGGGTCTCACCGACAGCGAAATGCGATTGATCCTCCGTTTGCAGAAGTTGGAGCGGAGCAACCCGACCAAACGACTGGCGCGAAAGGACGTCGCCTCGGCGCTGGCGCTTTCGCCCGCCAAGGCGCACGAGGTCATGCAGATGAGCCGGGAGCTCGCGTCGCGACGTTTTGACCCGACCGACTTCAACGAGGTCATCGACGTCAATCAGCCCATCGAGAAGCGAGAGGCGCCCGCCTGGGTCATCGATGAACTACGTCGACTCTGTGGTGCGGACTTCGACGCGTTCTGGCAGTACGCCTTTCGCACCATGTCGATTGACGAAATCGCCCGTGCGCACGGTATCTCGCGTCAGGGCATGAAGAAGAGGATCGAGCGATGCCGCCGGGCAGTGCTCGAAAGTGCTGAAGCCGCCCAACTTCAGGAGTGGTTCGCACGACAGTAGGTCGGCATTGGGTGCTACTGTTGCTTTGCCCTCGGGTGCATTCCCAGATAGCTCAATTGGCAGAGCAAGCGACTGTTAATCGCTAGGTTGCAGGTTCGAGTCCTGCTCTGGGAGCCCATTAACGGTTCATCGGAATGTAGCGGGGAGTTCCGTCCCTGGAAGCCCTCCAAATGAAGGACGAAGGCGCTTCAGTTGGAGTTGTGAGACAACAACCGGGAAACACCTTCGTCCTTAGCGGCCCTACCGAGATTCTCGAAGCCCAGTGCATCATTGTTGAGCGAGGGCTTCATTGAGTACGACATCGAGAAGCAGATCGCCCACGTGCACGCCACCGAAGTTCATCCGCGACGTATGTGAAGCCGTCGAGCCTAGGTTCCACCAGTAGCGCGAGGGTCGCGGTTCCCAACGGATCCGTGATGAGATTGCTCCGGCGGCACGACGATATCGTGATGTGATCGGTGGGGAATGACCGTCTGCTGCTCGTGCCAGTTGTATGCGCTGTCGTGCTTGGCCATGGCGAGCACCGAGAGCAGGAAGACGATCATTCCACCTACCGCGAGCGCGAAGCCCAGGAAATACGAGGAGACGATATTCATACAATTCACGCTCACGCCGGCACCGGTGTAGCTCGAAGAGTCTGCGTTGCACACGACGTCCAATTCGTGCGTCCGAGTGATCAGCCAGATTCCGACGGATGCCGTCGCCACGCTGAGGATGATGAAAATCCTTCGAATCACGATGCCGTCCGCTCCGGGCCCGATGAGTGTCCCTCGCGACCCGTCTCCATGGTACCGAGGAATCATCGCCAATAGAGGTCGCAGCAGAGTTCGACGACTCGCGGTAGCGCCAAGGTAGTAGCCGCGGATCAGTCGTTGGCATTCGCCGGTCGATGCTTCTTAGCGCACGTTGCGTCGCGTGCGCTTTGCTTGACGAACAGCGCCGACCTTATTGATTGCTCGCGTGATGACCGAACGTAATCGGTTTAGGCAGCGTTGTGCAACTTCGTGTCCGTCGCGCGCGATCGAGGCGTCACGCTCGTGGGTGCCACAGGGTGGTCGACATCTCGAACCCTCTTGGCCATTGCCAGAAGTGCCAACAGGAGGAAGACCAGACCACCGATGATCAGTGCGAATCCGAGGAAGTACATCGACACCATGTTCATGCAGTTGGGACTCACGCCGGCGCCGGTGGAAGGGCTGGCGTTCACGCTGCACGCATTGTTCACCGCGTCCACGCGGGTGATTAACCAGATGCCGACCGCGACCACCACTACACCGAGTGAAATCATTGAACGCCTCATTTCAACACCGTAGCGTCAATACCTGGCCATCATTGATATGGCTGGGTACGTGACGCGCAGATCGCGCCGCGAGAGTCGGGCACGAGTCAGACCTTGGTACTACTCTTTGGAAATTGTTCCTACAAGGAGGCGATGTGCCGCACGACCTTTCCGCTGATGCAAGGCTTGATCCTCGAGTGAAGGGGTTCCTCGCGATGCTGCCGGATATGTCCTCGCCGACTTTCGAGAACCGCGAGCAGATGCTGGCGGCGGCCTCAACCCCTGAGGCGCTCGCCGCCGTCGCTGCCACGGTCGCGTTGACCGACATGTGTGACAATGAGGAGGTCGCGCCCTCGAATGGACTTCGTTTCTCGACGCACGACATCGTCTCGAATCCGGACGGCAACACGATCAAGTTACAGATCATCCGGCCCGACAACGATGAGATTGTCGCGTGCGTGTACTACATCCACGGCGGCGGGATGGCCACACTCTCGAGCTTCTACGGGAATTACCGAGCGTGGGGGAGGATCATCGCGGCCAATGGTGTCGCGGTCGTCCTGGTGGAGTTCAGGAACTGTGTCGTCCCTTCAGGGGTAGCGGAAGTTGCTCCCTTCCCCGCCGGACTCAATGATTGCGTGGCCGGTCTGAAGTGGGTTCACGCCAACGCCGGAACCTACGGCATCGATCCAGCGCGGATCACCGTCGCTGGCGAGAGCGGTGGTGGCAATCTCACTCTGGCGACGGGGCTCAAGTTGAAGCGCGAGGGTGAGCTGTCGCTCATCAAGGGCATCTACGCGCTCTGTCCGTTCGTGAACGGCATGTGGCCGGATGAGCGGTTCCCTTCGACCGTCGAGAACAACGGCATCTTCATCGATGTGCACGGCAACCAGGGCGCCATGGGTTACGGGATGGACGCGTTCGAGGCAAAGAATCCCTTGGCGTGGCCGGGCTTCGCCACCAAGGAGGACGTCGAGGGTTTTCCACCCACCGTCATCAGCGTGAACGAATGCGACCCCTTGCGCGACGAGGGGATCGCCTTCTATCGATTACTCCTGTCGGCGGGAGTCGCCGCTCGTGGTCGCGAGGTCCTCGGAACCATGCACGGCACCGAGATCATCCCTATCCTGTGCCCCGAGATCAGCCACGACACGGCCCGCGACCTTGCAGCGTTCGCGAAAGGCTGAGTCGTACGAGCATCGCTTTCGCGAGTCGGGGATATTCAGTGACGTAACCTCTGGGTCAAAGCGGACAGACGTGTAACTGACAGCAGGCCAGCGAACGGCCCTGCTACCTTGGTGGAGTTGTAGATCGATTCGCGCGGGCTACTCAGGTTTCGACAGTTCAAAGGGCCGTAGCTCAGTGGTTAGAGCAGGGGACTCATAATCCTCCGGTCGTGGGTTCGATCCCCACCGGCCCTACGATGCTTCATGTTCGCCCTCAGAATGGGCACGTTCTTGCTCCCAAGAGAACAGATTTCCCAGTTGAACAAGGGACTTTCGACGCTCTTCGATAGCGTCGGTCAAAGAAGAATTGGATTGTACTGACCGTGTTGCGATCATCGAGAGAACGGCCACTTCGTGACGCGTTTACGACAATATCCCACGTTTTATCCACGCTTTGGGCAAAGTGTGCAGTTGGCCTACGTCTGACAGAAAACGTCCGCCGTTACCCGGAGATGCAGCGCGCCGCATCGAGAAGTGGAGCGAGGTAGCGGCGGCTGCGCCGCTCGACGTCTCCGAACGCAGGGATCTCGCCCGGCAGGTAATCGCCAAGCTCCTCGTCCCAGCGACTGCGGTAAGCGACCATGCGCCGCTCGAATGTTGTCGACCACTCGCGAGGCGATGTTCGCTGCCTGCCCCGGCCCCGGTCATTCTCCGCCTTGCGCAAGTAGAGGTGCCAGGCTTCGAGCGGATCCACGTGGCCACCATCGGGCAGTTGGTGCATGTCGTACAAGTCGCGGCACTGCAAACGCTCGGCAATGCATCGCACCTTCTCGGCGGCCACCTCGTCGAGGGTGTAGCCGTCAATCGCGGCGCCCTCGGGAAGGTCGGGCCATCGTGGTTGCAGGTTGATCCGGGTGTGCGACTCAACCAGCTCGGTGTCGGAGATATCAAGTTTGATCTTGCGCGCCTTGGCACCGAGCGGCCCGACGTAGCTCACCCAGGGCGCGCCGCCCTCTTCCTGGACAACCTCCAGCACGGGCAACTCCAAGCGCTTGCGGCAGGTGTCTGTAGCAGCGGCGACAAGGGCGGTGGCTTCGGCGCTGGACAGGCCGTTGACGGCGGAGAAGTCGAGATCGGCGGAGTAGCGGTAGTCGGCGAAGTAGCAAAGGCGAAGCAGCGTGCCCCCTTTGAACACGAGCCGCGAGTCACCAGCAGTTCCGATATCCGCGCAGATGTGAGCAAGGACATAATCGCGCTCGATGGTCTGGGCGGGCAGTCTCTCGTCGTTGGCACGCTGGGTGATAAGGCCTTTGGCAATCATGCGGCCACTACGGTCTCGAGCTCGGATGCCGCGTACGGCCAGGCGACGCCCCACTTCTTGTCGACCCAGCCATTGGCCCCCCGTGCGTTGCGGTCCAACTCAATTAGCGAGCGCCACAACGGTGGTTCCAGCCCCCGCCCCACGGGAAGCGACAGCGTGGTCGCCATAGAACCAATCCGGCGGTAGGCGGGCTCGGCGTGGATCTCACTGGCGAGGTCTCCCAGTCCCGCGACGTTGTCCACGGCCGCAAGGGCCTCAGCGACGCGCGACGCACCGCCAACCAAGTGCGGACGCGACGCCGCGTCGAGCAGCGCTCGCGGAATCGTCGCGATACGCGACGGGCCGAGGGGCTCGGTCCCGACGAGCACGGTTGCCTCGCTCTCGCGAATCACCCGCAGGGTCCGTCCGGTTAGGGCCTTCTCTCGAGGACGGTACGGACTCGCCACCTGGATGGAACGCACGGGCCGCACGAGCAACCCGTGATGGTCAAGGGCGGTCAGGAAGCCGATGCGATGGGGGCGGCCGGCGAACACGGCGGCGACGGCCGAGCCCAAGTCGTCCCATACCGCGGCCGTGCCCAAGGCGCCGATCTGACGAACGGCGTATCTGCCAACGGCCAGGCGATCCACCAAGCCAAGACTGGCCCAGCGAGCGAGCAGGTTGGAGGTTGCTTGAGGCGATGTGCCGAGAGCATCTCGAACTTCAGCCGCGCTAAAGGCCGTTCGCCCTTCGCTGGTGAACCGGTCAAGGAGCTTCAATGTTCGATTATTTGCCATAATTGGCTCCTATTCATGATTACCGTGTACTAGTGACAACTATAGCAAGTTCTACTTGTTGAAGATGTCGGCTCTACACGTTATACGTGAACTATCGCCCACTGAGACAAATAACGGTATGGCGTCCCAGGAGACTCGGCGCGAGGCGGTCAGTTCGAAATCCCCTCGTCAGACTCCAAGGTAGGCGGCATCACTGCCGAAAGTGGAGAGCCTCGCCCTCAAGTCGTACCTGACATAATATGGTTTATAGGCCATACTCGGTAACGGAGGTTTGATGATGCCGGGAAGTTATCGAGATGTCAGTGCGGAGCGCAAGGTTCGCCTGCCCGCTGACGCCGTACACCAGGGGGAGATCTTTGCGGGCGCCTACAAGTTTGCTGTCTCGCTCATTGCACTCCGAGAGTCCCGTGGTCTCACCCAGGAACAGCTCGCCGCTCAGACGGGTATGGACCAAGGCGACATCAGTCGCATCGAGCGCGGCTCGGCCAATCCCACCGAAAAGACGCTCATTCGTATCGCCGATGCGCTCGGGGCTGAATTGAAGCTTGTTGATCGCGTGACTGCTCAATCAGTTTGGGCCGAATCAACGGTGTGCTGTTCCATTCTGTCTAGAAGATGGTCACGCGAGTCCACGTTGCTCCTCCGTTCGTTGTGCGAAAGATTCGAGACGGGGGATTGTAGTTTCCTCCGCACAGAGCTAGGCCTTCCGTTTCGCTAGTGAAGACGAGGGGGTTGACGTCAACGCACTTGAAGGTGCCCACGAACTTGGCGGAGTGAGCGTCGTTCGTAATGCGATAGAGGTCGTCGTTCTGAAGACCTACATCGAGGTATCCAAGGTTGCTGGAGACCGGATCAAAGTATCCGCCCCCCGTGCCGGAGATCTGTGACACCGGGTCGATGAGAGTCCATCGGGCGCCGCCGTCGTCCGAGTAATAGAACTGAAGATCCATTCCGGTGGGACACTGCGCCCAAAGTGTCGCGAGAGAGGTTGCTGTTAACGCGCACCCTGCTGTGCTGCCGAGAGTAGGAAAGCGAAGCACCAATGTCGTCAGTGTCTTGCCATAGTTGTGAGATCGCACAAGTAGATCGTGGCTGCGCTGTTCGGAGATCCAGATGTTGGAGCCGAAGGCCGCGATGGGTCCGAGAAAACCCCACGTGAAGTTGCTGTTAGGTATTGGTGTACTCGACCAATGAAGTGACGTGAGCGACGACTGCGCGAGCCGGTAGTCCGTGTTGCCACCATCCCCCTCGTTTAGTTTCTTTTCGAAGTTCACCGTCACCGCATAGACGTTCTTCGATGTGGTGGCGAACCCCGCGATTCGATTACCAAAGGGCAGCTTCTCTTTGTGCCACGTTTTCGCGCCGTTGAATGTGACGTAGAAGGTTGAGGTGGAGACCAGTCCCACCTCCGCAAAGCCGACTTCGGGATTCGCGAAGACGAGTTCGTAACTGTTCACGTATTGGACTTGCGTTCCACCCGCTACGGGAGGTGGCGTCACGGCGGTGAACGTGGCGCCATTATCAGTCGTTCGCGCGAGGCGTAAACAAAGTTTTGGACCGCATTTGACGTAGCCCATCAAGTACACGATTGACGTACCGGGTACTCGTGCCAGCGTCACGGGAATCATCTGAGCGGGCGACGAGCTGGTTGACGAGGCAGAGGCAGGTCCCGCCGAGTACGAGAAGGCTACCGCCAACGATGAAAGCATGGCGAAGATCTTGCGAACTCTTCGGTTTCGAAGGCGCGTCACAACTTCATCTTCTCACGCACCTACGTGATTCGTCCGACGAATTGCCAGTCGATTGAATTCCTACGCCCCTCGTAATCTGTAATTGAGAAAATCCCACGGAAAATCCCACAGACCAATCCGACACCACCGGACGAATCCGACACCACCGGACAAGTTTTCTTGCAAATCCGGATGAATCCGACCTCACCGGACCATTCCGACCGTTTGCAGCCACCTCATAATCCCTCGGTCGTGGGTTCGATCCCCACCGGCCCTACTGAGGCGATGTATTGCAACACCTGAGCCTTGACATTTGGCTTTCAGGTGATGGTTGACACAACAACACCTGATGCCTGACACAACAACAGCTGACCCTTGACACCGGTCGACCACT
>Ga0316224_1000666_pt1 | contig 45330 bp, 51 predicted proteins | sample TBH18013metaG_FD_206254 | JGI IMG/M metagenome (GOLD analysis project Ga0316224, IMG submission 206254) | Freshwater microbial communities from Trout Bog Lake, Wisconsin, USA - TBH18013 | ecosystem: Environmental > Aquatic > Freshwater > Lake > Hypolimnion/Profundal zone | place: USA: Wisconsin... | reverse complement strand
ATAAATGCACCAACCTATGGAAAAAATTGGAAGGGAAGAAGTAGATGGAAATATGATAAGGATGGTAATCCAATAGTTGATGAAAAATATAGGGAACGTATAAAAAATACCTCCACTGGTAGAAAAATGCCAGATGAAGCTAAGAAAAAGATTTCCGATAGTATGATTAAATATTTTATGGAAAATCCAGATATGATACCTTATATAAAATATCATAGTTCTAATATGAGTTATCCGGAGAAAGTATTTAAAAATGCTTTAGAATCTAGAAAAATAGAAGGATGGATATACAATTATAGAAATGGGATTTATCAGTATGATTTTGCTTTTCCTAATCTAAAAATAGATGTGGAAATTGATGGTAATACTCATACTTTAGATAAGATTAAAAAAATCGACGAAAGAAGGGATAAATTTAGTAAATCTCAAGGATGGATAGTAATAAGATTTACTGCTTCCGAGGTAAAACTAAATGTCAATATTTGTATAAATAAATTATTAGAAATTTTAAATTATGAAAAAAGGTTGGATTAAATCAATTAGACGTTCGAAAGGACTTACGTTCCTTTCCGTAACGGATGGATCGAAAGATTATCAAATTACAATAGAAGATAGTAAATGTACTATCGCTGGTGAATTAAAAGTAGGGGCTTCGTTTGAAGCAAAAGGAAAAGATTCCGAAACACCAAAGGGTCTTTATGAATTCCTCTCTACTGATTTCAAAATAACAGGTGAATCTGATGATACTTATCCAATCCAACCCAAAAATCATACAGATGATTTTTTAAGAACTATTCCAGAATTAAGAGGCAGGGCAAAAAAATACCAGGCCACTTGGAAAATCAGACATCACTTAACACAAGCAATACATAAATATTTTGACGAACATGCTTTTTATCAATACTACACTCCGATCATAACTACGGCAGACTGTGAGGGAGCAGGAGAAACATTTGATGTGACTACAGAATGGCTCCATGAAAAACTAACAGTCTCTGGACAACTTCATGGCGAAGTTGGTATGATGTCACTAGGACAAATTTATACCTTTTCCCCTTGTTTCCGGGCGGAAAAATCAGCTACTAAAAAGCATCTGTCCGAGTTTTGGATGATAGAACCAGAAATGGCATTCTATGATTTAGAAAAAACTATAGCCTTTGCAGAATCATTTGTTAAAGGTGTAATGGACGAAACAATGAAAAGGTCTAAGTACGAATTTGAACAATTGGGATTTTTAATCGACTCTAAGATTACACTTAGTAAACTAATTGCAGATAAATGGAAAGTAGTAACATATGATGAAGTATGTGAAACTTTTGGAATTAAATGGGGGGATGACGTTTCTTCCGATATGGAAAAGAAAATAGTAGAACATTTTGGGGTACCTACTTTTATCACCCATTACCCAAAAGATCTAAAACCATTCTATATGAAAAAGAATGAAAGAGTAGCATATTGCTTTGACCTCATCTTTCCAGAAGTTGGTGAATTAATTGGCGGATCTCAAAGAGAAGACTCATTGGAAAAATTAGAAAAATCTATTTTAGATGGCGGACTTGACCCAGAAAAAATGAAATGGTACACAAGTACTAGAAAATGGGGTTCCGTCGAACACTCTGGATTTGGTTTAGGTTTTGAGAGATTACTAATGTTTATAACTAAAGCAAGTAAGATCCATGATACTATACCATTTCCTATAAGTTATTAAAACTATATGAAAGGATATGACAGTATTGAGTATTACGGAGACTATTGGGGTTTGCCCATAATCGCATTTGATAAACTGGATGGGAGCAACCTCAGGTTTGAATACTCACACAAAAGAGGATTCTATAAGTTTGGATCCAGGAGCGTAATGATTGACAGGAGCTCCGAGAATTTTGGATTTGCGATAGATCTATTTTTGAATAAGTATGCAGATGGTTTGGAAAAGGTTTTCAAATCAAAGGAATATAGAAATATACCATCTTTTGTTTGTTTTGCCGAACTAATTGGTAAGAACTCTGCATTTGGTCAACATGAATTTGGTACAGATAATTTCGACACCATTCTTTTTGACATAAGCGCATACAAAAAGGGATTTATTCCGCCAAGACAATTTGTAAAAGATTTTGGACATTTAGGAATACCAAAGATTGTATATGAGGGAAATCTTAATATGGACTTAGTCAATGACATCAAAACCAATGTGTATGGGTTGTCGGAAGGGGTTATTTGCAAAGGCCTAATAAAAAACAAGAAAGGGGATAATCTCTATTATTGTAAGATTAAAACGAATGATTGGTTTGAAAGATTACGTTCTAAATACATTGATTTGTACGAAGCAGAAATAAAACAAGCCAAGATTTTTTAATTCAGAAACGATTGATTATATTTGCTTAAATAAGAAAACATGAGTCTGAAACAAACAATTCTTAAAGATTTTACTACAGCCTTTAAGGCAAAACAGGAAGTAAGGAAGGCCACTTTATCTGGGCTGAAAGCAGAAATAACAAAAGTGGAAAAGTTAAATGGTTCTACTGATCTGGATGACGCTTCTGTATTGAAAGTATTACTAGCCTCTATCAAGGCAAGGAAGCAATCAATCGAAGGATTTGAAAAGGGTAATCGTCTGGACTTGGTAGCTAACGAAACGGCGGAACTCCATGTTCTGGAAGAATACCTTCCAAAGGGGATGTCAGAAGAAGAAGCAAAGGGTAAAATTGATATACTTGCTGCTGCTCTTTCCGGAGAAACTAACAGGAATAAAAAGGTGGGAATGATAATGGGTGCTTTTAATAAGCAGTACCAGGGGCAGTTTGATAATGGTGAATTGAAGAAATTGATAGAATCTATTGTTCCTTAAGGGAATATATAGAAAATGAAGTATATCAAACGATTTGAACTAATTACAGAAGGTACTGGATACAGTGCTCTTGGTGAGGGATCTAGCTTTAAAGAGGTAGTTGAATTTATTAGGAATTACAAAGACTCTGAAGGGGATGTAGAGTATATTGCGATCATTGGAGTTAGAGTAAATCCCGATGGAAAAATTGAAGTAATAGATACTAATAAATTTGAGCCATACTATAGTAGGGAATATGTAGTTTTTCAAGCTGTTGTAGATTATCCTGCTATCAGTAAATATTTAAAGGATAATAAAATACCAAAAGAGGAATTTGATAGATTATTCCATTTTAATCCAATCGAGAGAAATGATCGGTTAAGAGAGATTTTAAATAAAATTGAGAACGTTGAGAAATTTGATTATCTTTGGCTATTTTTCGATGAAGACGGAATATTGGAAGGGGCATCAACATGGGGAGATAATAATGCTATGTGGTTTGCTGATGAAATGGGCTTATATGAAGAGGGTACTGATGCATATGAGGAATATATGGGAAGCGGTGAGATTTGGGATGATGAAGACGAAGAAAATTTAAAAGAGAGGGGATTGGCAGATGACGAAGAATAAAATACGGCGATATAGCTCAACTGGCTAGAGTGCCGCTTTCATAAGGCGGAGGTTACGAGTTCGAGTCTCGTTATCGCTACAAATAGTCCTATAGTATAATGGCTATCACGTCGGGTTTTGGTCCCGAAGATCTAGGTTCGATCCCTTGTAGGACTACAACATTCTCAGTTAGTATAATGGCAGTATGACAGGCTCTGACCCTGCAGGTAGTGGTTCGAATCCATTACTGAGAACTTTAAATTAATAGAATGCATAGTAATTGGAATCAATTTTGTCCATATTGCCTCATTGCTAATAAACAAAATAGCAAATGTGGGGAATGTGGGCAACCTATGATGTCTATATCTAAGTATGCAAGGGTTCCTAAAAGGAATGCAAAAAAGAAGGAATGGGAGCAATTATTTAAGCTTTTCCCTTATATCTTAAAAACCGCTCCTAGAACAAGAGCCTTAATTAATTTAGGTTTCAAAACATAGCGGTCTGATATATAATAGATGAAACATTTAACACCTCTAAACGAATCAGACTCTTCCTATCGAGTAGAAGTAGAAGTAGATATTAATTATTATGGCTCTAGTTTTAAAGGTAGAGAAATTAATACTATTACTACAGATAAAATTGTAGTTACCTTTGATATTGAAATAGAATATAGAAATTGGGGTATTAATGGTGTTTCAATTTGGAATATTCAGGGTCCTAGTGAAATCCAACTTGGCGTAGAATATTATGGAGAGGAAATAGAGAATGAAGATTTTGAAAATCTTAATCAGGATATAATATTAAAGCTGGATTGGGATAAAATAAAAATAGAGGAAGAATTAGAAAAGGGTGCATTAACAATTGAAAAAATATCGATTGAACTCATAAACGATCCCTCTGGAGGATATATGGTAACGGGAAAGGAATTAATGAAATCCGGAGATTTAATGATAAAGGAATTTATAGCTCATGTTACAAAATTCTAAGATAATTGAAATGAAAATGGTGCTTATTAAGGCACCATTTTTTCTTTATTAAAGATTATCATTAAAGATTAATTTAGCTGTTAAAATTCATGCTTAAAATCAACCAAAATAAACACCAAGTTTATTATATTAAGACAGAAATTTAAGATAACATCCTATAATTTTGAGAGGTAATCAAATAATTCTATTTGGCCTTCTTTTTGAGCTTTATTTTTTACCATTTCAATAATACCAGCATCAAAAGTAAGTGTAGCAAAATAAGTGGGCTCGTCATAGAAAGTATCTGAGACTATCTCAAATACTTCCTTTTCTAATGCTATTTTTGTATCCCCTGATATTTCAAAACCAATAGTAGATGACGAAGCCGCAAAAATTTCTTTTAAGAATTGGGACATTATACTTAATCCCTCCCAGAGCTTAATAGAGATTGTTTTATTAGCAGGGTATGCATTAGCTATTTTTCTAACACTATTGGAAAGTACTTCACTAACATACTCACTTCCCCAATCGTGTATTTTAAGTAATTTTTCAAAGATGTATGCAGTCCCAGTTTTCATATAGATGACGTAATTCTGTTGAAATCCTGGAACAGTAGCAGTTTTCTTAAACTCAACAGTTCCTATTACATTTACCCCTTTAGGAACTTCCTGCTTTTTTGTAGGGTCCCAATTCATCATTATAATGCCATCATTCTCAGGCCTTGCTGTTACAAGAAAATACCCTTTGATGTCAGGAAATTCATGATTCTTCATCCATGGGCTAAAAAGTATTTCTTTTGTGTCCAAAAAAGCAGGTATTAATAAAAAGCCTGCTACTCCTTTTAGATCCAATTCTGATGGGAATGAAGTATCAGAAGTTTCTAAATTATCGATCAATGAGTTGAAATCTTTATCAACAGGAACGAATATGAAGTTACAATCTTGAGTAAACATAAAGCGTTAAATTTATTTTAGTAATGCAAATATAATAAAAAAATTCTGAATAGTTTGAAATAATTTCTCCGGTTTTTCATAAAATATCAAAGTGATATTATGAAGAAGTTCTGGAAATTTAATGATGTTATCGATTGGACTAAGAAAACAATGTATGATTATTCTTATGAGGTTCATACTGAAAAATGGCAGGGTAAAGAAATTAAGGATGATGATAGATTTAAAATGATAGAAATTCTATTACATTCTTTTTCTTGTGCAATAGACCCAGATATAGAAGAACTTAAAAAACAAATTGATCCTAATCTACCGTGGGCAGACGATCATTTTTTAGAAAGAGTTAGTGGTATTCCCTATAATCCACCACCATCCCACGAATGGTGGCCTTTTGCACAAAAGAACAATGCAGAGTTCGGGGGTAATGAAAAATTCTCCCATACTTATCCTGAGAGAATGTGGCCCAGATTTGCAGGTATGGGTACAGTAGAGGCAAAAGCCGATATGAAAACTATTGATCAATGGGTTAACCCTAATAGGGGCATTCGATATAATTATGGAGATCTTCAAGATGTTGTGAATCTTATATATAAAGAGCCCTTTACAAGACAGGCATTTCTACCTATCTGGTTTCCTGAGGATACGGGAGTAGTTTTTGGAGGTAGAGTACCTTGTACAATAGGATATCACTTTATAAGGAGGGGTAATAATTTACATATAGTTTATTATATAAGATCCTGTGATTTCTTCCGTCATTTTAGGGATGACATTTATTTAGCATGCCGTAAAGTTTTGTGGATGTTAGAAAAATTAAGATCCTTGGATCCTGATGAATGGAATGATGTTAATCCAGGACTTCTAACTATGCATATTACTTCCCTTCATGCATTTGCTCATGAAAAACCTCTATTAAAGAGGTAATATTATGGATATATAAAATTATGAAATATATCCACGACTTTAAAAAATATAGGCTAATAATAGAATCAGTTGAGGTTGAACAAATTGAGCCTGAGCAATATTCAAACGAAACAGTCCCAAATTTACCATTTAATGGTGATGTTAAGGATGCAAAAGAGGATTTTCTTAAAAAATTAACATATATTTGTAAAGAGTTAAATTGTAAGCCGGAGTGGATGATGATTAATATAGCAGGAGAAAGTGGCTTTAAACCAGACGCAGTTAATCCTAATGGAGGAGCAACGGGATTAATACAATTTATGCCAAAGACTATTTCAGGATATCTTAATCCTGATACTAAACAACCAATGACAACAGAGGATCTTAAAAAAATGAGTGCTACCCAACAATTGGATGTTGTATATGCTTATTATAAAGAATGTATGAAAGAGGTTGGTATTACAAGTTTTAATAGACCTGGTGATTTTTTTGGTATTACATTCTTTCCAAAAATTGTAAAAGAAGGAGACGATTTTCAATTTCCTCAAAATGCGGTAGACCAAAATAAACCACTATTTGCCAAAATAGGAGGAACTACCAAAAAGGCTTATTACGATTATTGTGATAGGCTTGTAAATGATCCAGTTGCAATGAAGAACTCTATTAGTAACTTTGACCAAGAAGGTTTCTTCGGTGCTAAATCTGGTGCTAATAAAGACTTCTTCCAAAATATGGTAGATGAATTAGGTGGTCTTGTTGGTAATATACTTTCTAGTAACCCAGGAATAGCGGATGATAAAGGCGACAAATCAGCGGCAAAACCTGAAACAAAATCAGCATAACGATATATAATATTAAATTTAGGTGACTTAGCCTAAGTTACTTCCGGGTCAACCAGCCTTTGAGTATTTTGAAAGAGATACGATGGAAGTTACTATTAATATAAGTTATCAACATGACTTACAAATCAAGTGTAAGCGCTGCTACCCTGTGCACCGCTACTATTACACGAAAGAAAAACAGGATCAAATCTTATGGATCTTCTGCATCCGTCCAGCCATTAAAATATTTCCTCAAGGATGGCGAGGAATTTGAGATTGAATTATTTAATCCCCACACTACCCAAGTTTTGGCAAGAATTAAAGTAAATGGTACTCCGATTTCTTCTTCTGGTATTGTGCTTATGCCAGGACAGAGGGTATTCCTGGAAAGGTATATTGATACGAGCGAAAAATTTGTATACAAGACCTATGAAGTTGAGGATTCTAAGGAAGCAAAGGATGCAGTTGTTAAGAATGGTGACATTTCTGTTGAATTTTACCACGAGAGAATAAAAACTCCATTCCAGCCTTTAACTTGGCCTGTTAATACTTATACTATTAACAATTATCCTGGCTATACTGGTGGATATTGGGGATACCCTAATTATTATGGTGGTACGGGAACAACATTGGGTGGAAGTCCTTTTAATGCCGGAAGTACTTTAACCAGTAGTAATTTATCTGGTGGGGGCACCTCAGCATCGAGTTTTACCTCAAGTGTTGGTGGTACAACAAGTAACTGTTTTTACAGTAACCCTATGATGAGTGATAACCTAATGTCCAGTTTAAATGAGGAGTCTACCCTATCAATAGAAACTGGACGAATAGCTGGGGGAACAGCGTCGAGCCAAACCTTTGAAACTGTATATGGCGATTTTAATACCTATGCAGCTCAAACGATTTCGATGAAGGTACTCCCAGAATCACAAAAGCCAGCAGATGTTTCAGAGATTAGAAGCTACTGTCCAGGCTGCAGAACCAGAATAAAGAAAACCTCCTGGAAATTCTGCCCATCTTGCGGTGAAGATCTTAGTTAACTAATATTCAAACCCAACCATGGAAAAGAGGAAGAGTAAAAACTTCCTCTTTTTATTTGGTGTTAAAATCATAAAAAATAGCTAAATAAATTTTTTTATTCAAAAACTTTTCATTACTTTTGTTATTCAAATTTAATTAATCATGACGACAGAAGTAACACAAGACGAGATTAAGATCAATAACGAAATATATGAAACGATCGTTGAAGGCGGAATTGAGATATTAAGTAATCCGATTAGTTTCAGAAGTGCAAATCCTATTGAATATTTGAATGCGTGCATTCAATTTTTCTCTGAATTGGACACTGTTGATGGATATAACAAATGCGCAACTTTGCTAAAACTTAGAGATCGTTATAACGAAGGTAAATAAGATAATAACTACAAAAAGTTACTTATAGACCTCGGATTTTACGAGGTCTTTTTTATACATTAACTATTAGTAAATTAATTGAAAATGACAACCGGACCAGCATCAATCAGAAGAGTTAAAGAGGTATCTAAATCATTGAAGGAAACTTATCAGAATTATTTTTATCGGGGAACTGAAAAATTCATTTCTAGATTTGGATTTAAAAAGGAAGACTTAGGTAAGAAATACACATTACCAGAAGGGGAATTTACTCTAGCAGGACAAATAAGTGATAAAATACTTCTTATGGAGAAGGATGGTATGGATTATTATGTAGATGGATCATATTTTATGAAGGAGAAGAAAAACGAATAAAGGAAATAAGATGGCAACCAGGATTTTTAAAAGGGCTTCTGATGGAAAAAGGGTGGATTTAATTAAATATACTAAACAGATAATATCTGAACATCCGGATTGTAAAATATATATTGGTTGCGATAGTCAAAATGTAGCTAAAAAAACTGTTTATGCGACTGCTGTAGTTTTTAGATATGGAAATAATGGGGCCCATGTTATTTATTATAAGGATGATATGAAAATTATAACTAGTCTTCGGGATAAATTGTGGGGTGAAGTTGAAAGATCAATAGATGTTGCATACTATCTACAAACAGAAGGGGAAATAAATATTTTTCGGATTGATTTGGATTATAATAAGAGTCCAAAACATAGATCTAATATAGTATTAAAGGAAGCTACTGGTTGGGTTGAGGGAATGGGCTATTCACATGCATGTAAACCAGAGATGCTAATAGCAATCAGAGTTGCAAATAAACTTTGTAGGCATCCTGTTGGAAAAAGAGAAGGTGCAAATGCTTTAATAGAAGAATAGTATATGAGTTTACTATTATATTTTGGGTCTTATCCATTATTGGATAAATCAATTGCAAATACTTATATAGGAATACTAGATAAATTAGATATCACTTATAAGTATGACGAAAAAAGAAATCTGATGGAATTAAAAACTGATGACCCCCTATTTATTTGTTCCTTATTGGGTATTATTCCAGAACCCCATCCAAATTGGCAATCTCCAAATTCTGATTGGAAAAGGCCAATTAATACTTTTCTTTTGTGTAAGCGCACACCCCCAAATTCTCCGTCAGTATCGGAGATGTAATAAATAAACTTGTTGATTTGATATAAAATCGAGCCTTTTGGCTCGATTTTTTTGTGTGAAAAGATTTTAACTATTCGGAAATTTAATCTCTTTTTTTGCTATAATCTGTAATAAAAGTTAATATAAAAACAAATTATGGCAACAATTAAGAAAGAAAGCAAAGGATTTTCATTTTTGGATTTAGACAAAGCATTATCAAAAATAGATGGATTCGAAATGGGATCAATCTTGGAAACTAATACATTTTCCGAGACTGACGAGTATATCGGGACTGGTTCATATATCATGAACGCGCAGATAAGTGGATCATTATTTGGTGGTGTTCCTAATAATAGATCAACCGGTTTAGTTGGAGACCCCGAAACAGGCAAAACATATTTATGTTTAAATATAGCTAGAGAAGCACAAAAAATGGGGTATGATATTATCTATTGCGAAACAGAAGGAGCTATAGATAAATCTACTGCAGAAAAATTAGGATGCGATACAAAAAGGATTAGGTATCAACCTATTAAAACTGTTAATGATTTTAAAAGATTTACCGTTCAAGTAATAGATTTAATTTCAGCTGCTAGGAAGAAGGGAGAAAACCCAAAAATAATGATGTTCCTGGATTCTCTTGGAATGCTTACAACAGAGAAGGAAATAAATGATGCAATGTCAGGTAAGGATGCTAGTGATATGGGATTAAAAGCTAAACAAATGAGAGCTATGTTTAGGTTAATTACATTAGATCTTGCCGGTAATAAAATACCATTGGTTGTAACAAATCATACTACTACTGGGGGTATAGGAAGTTATACTGGACCAACAAAAGAAAGTGCTGGAGGTTTAGGCCCAATCTTTTCCATGTCTACAGTTTTGATGATATCCAAAAAATTCCAGACCGAAGAAAATGATAAAAAAACCAAAACTGGTGTTATCATTACATCAAAACCGATGAAAACGAGAAAAACTATACCAAAAATAGTAAGTATGCACATCGGCTTTGCGTCTGGTATAAATCCATACGTGGGGCTAGAAGAATATTGTAATTGGAATGCATGTGGGATAGAAAGAGGAAAAATTCTCACTGAGAAAGAATATGCTAAATTGGGAGTTTCTACTGGAAGCCCTTTTGAGTTTATAAATAATGAGGTTGATAAAGAAACAGGGGAAGTTTTAAAAACCACAGTAGAACGTCTTGTTTTTAATCCTAGTGAAACAGGAAGATGGTGTGTTAAACATTTAGGTAAATCATTAACAAATGGGGGATTACTATTTAATAGCTCTGTATTTACCGAAGAGGTATTAAGAAATTTGGATGCTAATGTGATACAGAAAGAATTTAGGTTCCCTGATTATGTTGATAGTGATAAAGTAATGATGCTAGATGGAGAAGAAGTAGAAATAGAAAACGATTAAAATAATTTAATGGAAAAGAATAAGGTAAAGATGAAATATCATATGGGTATCTGGAAAGAACTTCCAGATTATCCGTGTGAGGAGGATGTAATATTCGAGTTAAATACATATCTTATTAAAGATGGAAGGCCAGATGGAGAATTTTCAGAGCATACTTTCAATTCGTTCCTTTCTAATGATTGGAAAAATACTAAACACGGAGAAATTGTTAAAGCTTTGATTGAATCCAATTATTTCGTGAAACAAAAAGGAAAACCAGGGGGTATAATAAAGTATAAGATTAAAGATAATCCCCATTATTAATTATGAACAACGAACATGTAGAACCTGTATGGTTTTGTAGTATCGTTTCGGATCCGGTTTATATCGAGTCGGCCAAAGCGACATTTTTTAAGGACAAAAGGCATCAAGAAGCATTTAAAATTGTTAAGTCTTTTTGGAAAAAATATTCTGAAATTCCCACTCCCAATCAAGTAAAGGAGGTTGTTAAAATGTTGGGGCTACAGGAAAAAATACCAGAATCACAGGTAGAAGCATTATTTGCTTATAATTTGTCAGACTATGATCCAATTTGGTTAAAAGAAAATACAGAGGCTTGGATTGAATGGAAAAATTTGGAACAAAGTGCATTAGATTCTATAACTTACATTAAATCTACCCCTGTTAATGTTGAAAATATTAAGGATGTTGTAAATACTTTTAAGAGTATCATCGTAGACCGAAACAATCTTGATTTTTCATTTAACTTAGGACTTGATTTTACAGATCCAGAAAACCACAAACAATCAAAAAATAGCACATTTTCTTCCGGGTATGATTTTATAGATCTTGCATTAGGAGGAGGTTTTGGTGCTAAGGGACTTTATGTATTTTTAGGACAACCTAAAGTAGGTAAGTGTTTTCTTGGGACGACCCAAGTTCGGAACAAGAAAACACATGAGATATATAATATAGAAATAAGTGAATTATATAATCTTATAAAAAATGATAAACTGTAAAATTTGTGATAGAAATTTTGAAACTTATGGAAAACTTCAACTTCATATAACTTCTAAACATTCTGAAGTGGATAAGGAGAAATACTATAAAATGTATATTACTAATATTTCTGGTGATTGCAAGTTTTGTGGAAAACAGGCTATATTTAAAGGATTTACTATGGGTTATTTAAATAATTGTTCAAATATAATATGTGTTAAAAAGAGTCAATCCCCTTTTAGTAAAGAATATAAAATAAAAATTAAAGGCTATACAGAGGATGAATATGAAAAATGGTCAATTCAGGATAAAATTGACAAGAAAAAAAATACAGAGGAAGGATTTAAAAAGAAAAGAATAAATGATCCTGATTTCGATAAAAAAAATTCCAAATATTGTAAAGAATTTTGGGCTAATAAGGGCTATACAGAGGATGAATCTATTGAATTAGCCCTAAATGAATCTAAAAAAAACAGGGAGAAATTCCAAAGTAAATTAAAAGAAGATCCTGATTATATGAAAGGTAAATCATGGGTTTCTAAGGATTATTGGATTAATAAAGGATTTACTGAAGAAGAGTCTATTAATATAGTATCCCAAAAACAAAAGACCTTTTCCAAAGATATTTGTATAGAAAAATATGGAGAGGTGGAAGGTATTAAAAGATGGACAGAAAGACAATATACGTGGTCTAAAAATTATAGGAAGAGTAATTATTCTAAAATTTCACAAGAATTGTTTTGGCGTTTGTATCCATTATTAGATATTAATGACCAGAATAATACCTATTTTGCAACGAAAGGCATGGAAAAAAATAACGAATATACATTAAGGTGTAATGAATTCGTATTAAAGCCTGATTTTATTATATTAAGTAAAAATAGAATAATAGAATTTGATGGAGATTATTGGCATGATTATAATAAAAGAAATAAGCCAATAAATAAATTAAGAGAAGAGAAGAGGGATATACTTCTTAAAAATAGCGGGTTTCAAATATTAAGGATATTTGAAAAAGATTATAAAAATAATATGGAACAAACAATTAGTAAATGTCTAAAATTTTTAGGTTATGATAGAACAAAAGGATAAAAAATTTATTGATGTTATCGATGTGAATGACTGGGATGTTATGACCGATACTGGATGGCATTCTATTAATAGGATAGGAAAAACGATTCCATATAAAACATGGAAAATTTCAACTGAAAATCATTCCCTTGATTGTGCTGATGAACATATAGTATTTAAATATAATTTCCAAAATGATAGTATTTCGGAAATTTATACTAAAGAACTTAAAGTAGGGGACTTTATATTAACAGATAGAGGTCCCGAAGAGATAGAGGAAATCCATGAAACAGATGAATATTTAAATATGTATGACCTTGAGGTCGATGATGATAATCATCGATATTGGACATCCGGTATACTTTCTCATAATACTTTATGGCTTGGTAATATAGCAGCACAGGCAATTAAGGCCTCTAATAATGTTGCTGTAATAACATTGGAACTTAGTGATAGAAAATACCTAAAAAGGATAGGTTCTAATTTATTAGATATTAAAATAGGGGAATATAATAAAGCAGCAGACGATCCTGAATTTTTAAAGAAAAAAATGAGGAATCTGGCTTTTGATAATATGTCAACACCCGGCCAATTATACATTAAAGAATTTGGAACAAGTCAAGCATCAGTATTAGATATTGAAAAATGGCTTCGGAAGGTTGAAGAGGTAAAGGGCATTAAATTTAAGATTGTAATTATTGACTATATCAATATTATGAAAAATTATAGAAATCCTAATACTGAAAATACCTATATGAAGATTAAACAAATAGCAGAGGATCTAAGAGCGATGGGACAAAGAAATCATTGGGCTATCGTAACTGCAACACAAACTAAACAAAGTGAATTTGATAGTACGGATCTAAGCATGAATTCAGCTTCTGAATCTTCTGGCTTAATAGCGACTGTAGATGGTATGTTTGGTATTATACAAGATCCCGTAATGTATACTAATAATGAATATAAATTAAAGGTAATAGCAAATCGTGATGAAGGTTATAAGAATGCTTATAGAAAATTCATTGTTGACTATAGCCATATGAGAATCTCGGAAGACCCGAATTCCCAAATAATAAATGAATAGAATGAAACCTAAGAAACAAAAAAAACTAATTGAAGAGGATGAAGTTCCAGAAGAGAATGTAGCAAAGGAGAAAGATAGTGAATTTGATGAAAGCTACATGGATGATTTTTATCAGGATTATCGTTCATTAAAATCCTCTGTTGATTATAATGATGAAGAGTATCGGCATGCCTCTGCATTAAATGAGAAGATCTATCAAGTGTTCCATCAATCGAGATGGTGTGCTTTGGGCCCAAATAAAAAAATTCCAAAGGATCTAATACCTTTTATCTTCCAGGAAATGTTTGAAGCTACTACAGATACAGATTTCACCATGGTGGAAAAGTTCGTTTCTGTTTGCGATTTTATGAACGTAAACTATCTAAAAGCATACGAACTTATCCACATGAAGTACAGGGAAGATATTGTTTCGGAAATGGACAAAAAATTTGGAATTTTAAGCAAAAAACGGATAAAGAAAATTTTCTAGGAATCTTTGGAAATCATGATATATAAGAAAACTAAATATCATGATTTCCAAAGATTATTATACGTATATTTTATTCAAGACTTACAAGACGGGTAAATTTATTTACCAAGATCTAATATTTAATATGGAGCCTTTTTATGTAGGAAAGGGTAAAAATGATAGATTAAATGGAAGTAAAAAGGAAACTAATTCATGTAATAGATACAAGGGTAATATTATTGAAAAAATCCATAGAGAAAATTTAACAGTTACTTCCATGAAATTCCAAGAAAATTTGACGGAGGAGGAAGCTTTCGAACTCGAAAAGAAATTAATAAATATAATAGGGAGGAAAGATCTAAAAAAAGGTCCCCTTGTAAATTTAACAGATGGGGGAGAAGGTCATTCTGGATTCATTATGTCAAATAAAACAAAGTCTTTATTAAGAGATATAAATAAAGGTAAGGTATTTCCTGAATTATTTATTCCAATAATAAAGTATGATTTGGATGGTAATTTTATTAAAGAATATTTTTCTATTAAGGAAGCAGAATTAGAACATTTATTAGAATCCGGAAAAAGTAATATTAGCTATTGCTGTCAAGGCCTTCGGGATACAACACTAGGATATGTGTGGAAATATAAAACCTCAGATTATTATGATAAAAAAATCGATACTGAATATTTAAAAAATCGGTCTCATAAGGGAAATTTTCCAGTAAAGGTGAATCAATATGATTTAGAAGGAAATTTAATAGAAAAATTTAATTCTATTAAAGAGGCAAGCGAAAAAACTGGTTGTAGTGAAAGTAAAATAGTTATAGTTTGTAGAGGAAAAAGACCAAAAACTAAGGGATACATTTTTAAATATGAAAGAGATTAACGGGAAAAGAATTTTTTTTATCACTGATACTCATCTAGGAATACGAAATAATTCCGAATTATGGATAGAGATCCAATCTGACTATTTTTTCAATTGGTATATTCCAAAAGTAAAATCCTTATGGAGACCTGGAGATTTATTGGTACATCTTGGTGATGTTTTTGATTCGAGACAAAGCTTAAATTTGAAAGTATTAAATTTAGGTATAAGAGTATTTGAAGAATTGTCCAATATATTTGTGGATGGTATTTTTATAATTGCAGGAAATCATGACTGCTTTGGAAAAAATGATACACAAATAAATTCTATTAATTTTTTGAAATGGATACCAAATACTAATATTTATATTGAGCCTATTTCCCTCAAAATGGGAAACAAAACTATTTTTATGATGCCATGGAGAAAGGATCATGATGTAGAGGGAGAACTTTTAAATAAAATTCCCAAGCATGATTATCTTTTTTGCCATACTGATATTAGTGGTATGAAGCACAATAAATATGCTAATGTCCCGCATGGTATTAGTTATAAGAAATTAGATAACTTTGAAAGAGTTTATTCAGGTCATATACATTATGCCCAGAACTATGGGAAAGTCCGTATGTTAGGTTCCCCTTATGAATTAACCAGAGCCGATGCAGACAACACTAAACATTTTTTAGTTTTAGATTTGGAAACAGGGGAGGAGACTTACTATAAGAATGACTTTTCTCCTAAATTTATAAGGGTTCCTTTGGTAGAAGTATTTAATAAAACACCAATTGAACTCGAAGACAGATTTAGGAATAATTTTGTGGATGTAATGATCCAATCAAAAATATCCCAGCCCCAGCTGGATGTTATAACCCAGATGATTAAAACACAGAGGGATATAAAATATGTCACTGAATCCAAAAAAGGAGAACAAGAAACCGACAATGAGAACATACTTTATCGTGTAGATGGTAAGAATTTTTCTATTGTCGATATAATGGATCAATATGTAGAAGGGCTGGAAGAAAATAAAACCGAAAAAGAAAGAATAAAAAAGACTCTAAAATCTTTATACACAAGGGTAACTAAAAAACAGGAGGAGCAGGATGAAATTAAATAGAGTTGAATGGAGAAATTTTGCTTCCTATGGAAATAAAATCCATAGCATAGATTTTGACAAGGACCGTGCTAATCTATATTTGGTTGTTGGTGAAAATGGCGCAGGAAAAAGTACTATCTCAGATGTTATAACATTTGCTTTGTATGGTAAGTTAGATGGAAAAAATTTAAAGGATATACCAAATAGGGTAAATGGGAATACCTGGGTAAGAGTAACTTTTGAAGTAAATGGAATAGAATATCAGGTTGAAAGAGGCTTGGAGCCTTCAATATTCAATCTTTATATAGATCGAACATTATATGATAAGGCAGGAGCTAGATCCATTCAAGAATATCTAACGGATACAATATTGCAAATGCCAAGCTATGTATTCAGTAATACAATGTCACTTTCCATAAATGATTTTAAGAGTTTTCTTAAAATGATTCCAAAAGACAAAAAAGCTATCATCGATAAAATTTTTGGTTTCTATATCATTAATATGATGAGGGACCTATTAAAGGAGGAAGCAAAAAACATTAAAGAGAACTTAATAAGATTGGATGCAGATATTTCTACTGTTTCTAGGTCAATTAATTCTAGTTTATATGAATTGGAGAATCTAATGGAGAAACTGAAGGAGGATTCCAAAGGACAAATAGGTGAGTATCAAAAATCTTTGGCAGATTTTAAATCCTTATATGAGCTTCATAAAAAGAGGGTAGCTGAATTTTTAGCTAAGGAGAATGAAATAAGAGAAGAATCTAGGAAAATAATGGATCTTTTAAATGAGGGAAATGTTTCTTTGAGAGGTATAAATGAAAAATTAAGACTTTATGCTAATGATAAATGCCCGGAATGCCAATCAGATCTTCAAACTACTTTTCATCAGGATCTGAGACATACATTGGAAGTACAAAGGGGTCAATTAGAGGATCAGATTAAAGAATATAATTTTCTCTATAAACAATCCAAAGATAGTGAAATTTCTATTTCTACGGAAAAAGCGAAGTTGAATGAAAAGGGGGGTAAAATAAGTTTTCAAATAAGCAATCTGGAGGCAGAGATTAAAAAATTATCTACCAGAAAAGGTAATGAGGAAGCTAATTCATTAGAAAGAATTGTTGAAAATCTTCGTACTGATTTACAACAACATTCGGAACAAAGAGTATCACAAGAAAAAAAATCAGTTTGGCTAAAAAAATTAGAAGAAATCCTCGGGGATAAGGGGGTAAAGCAATTGGCTATTAAATCAATACTCCCTGCTTTAAATGCTAATATCTTCGAATTAATGCACGGCCTTCATTTACCCTATGATGTTACATTTGACGACAATTTTGATGCCTCTATATTCCATTTAGGGCAGGAGATAGCAATATCAACATTAAGTACTGGACAAATGAAAAAAGTAGATTTCGTAGTTCTTCTCTCGGTTTTAAAATTAATGAAAATTAGATTTAGTTCTATGAATTTATTGTTTTTAGATGAAATATTTAGCTCTATAGATGCAGATGGAATTTACACAATATTAGGAACCCTTAGAAAAATTTGTGATGATTTGGGATTAAATGTATTTGTAATCAACCACTCACCTATGCCATCAGAGCTTTTTGATTATAATATAAGTTTAGCATTAAGAAATAACTTTTCTGAGATGGAAATAGATAAGGTTTAGTAGATTAATATATATAGCTTATGGCTATAAATGTTAATTTGGTAACCTCTAGAAACCAATTACCCACATATACTTATTTTTTGGTAAGAAGCAATTCTGCAAACATCCAATCCTTATTACCATTGCAGGAATATACAATGTTTGTATTTACTAATCCCGTTACACAGGCTAGGGGGACAACAATTTTAACTAATAGTTATACCCAAGAAATAGTCCCGATCACGAACCAAATGTTTCTGATCGGGACTATTTCGCATCCGACGTATACGAACCAGAATAAGCAGCCTTTACAATTCTTATATACTGACGTAGCTCAAACAATTATACCAGTATCAGCAAGTAGAACAGAAAATATGTAAAATGAGATATCTATATAGTTATAAATTATATGAGAGCAGGAAAGTAATGATGTCTGGTATTAATCAGCTAAGGGAAAAATATGCTAAAATGGGTTGTAATATTGAAATTGCCCCCCGGTATTACGATTCCGTTTATTTAACAAATATATCTATACCTTTAGAACTAAGGGGAAGAGGCATAGCTAGTGAATTTATGAATGAATTTATTAAATGGGCAGATAGTTTAAATCTAATAATAACACTTTCCCCTACTGATAAATTTGGATCTAATCTTCCTAGATTGGAAAATTTCTATAAAAGATTTGGATTTATAAAAAATGGAATAAATCACAGGGAACCAAAGTATGTAGGATCCATGATTAGGTTTCCAAATAATAATATGTAAAGTAAAATGGATTTTTTAAAAAAGTTTAACCATGATGAAGTTTTTTTCAGAGGACTTTTAATAGGACTTATTTCTGAATTAAATAATACGATAACTTATCACCAAGTTAATAAGGATAATACTATCTCTGAAATATTTATTCCTTTTTTACCTACATTAACAGGGGATGAGCCTTTTTTGCAGGATAATTTTTTAGATTATGGGGATTGTGACGGAAATCCTGTATTTGCAGAAGGTAATTATGATGTAATACCTAGAGGGATGATAGAGGTTGGGGATTGCCAAATAGTAACTAGCTCTTCTACTAATAAATATGTTAGAGCAACATATGTAAAAGAGGTACCAAATCCAGACAATAATGGTAATGTTGAAATGCAGGCATATTCGTCATATTTAGCACCTATTCCCCTTAGTCAAACTTTTACTGTTAGAATTAGGGTCGATACCGAAATAGAGGCCTTTAAAATACAAGCTAGAGTTATAGAGGTTTTATTTAAAAATTTTATCTATTTCTTTGAATATAATGGAATGAGGATACCATGCCAAGGAACAATGCCTACTAATGTTGGTGAAAGACCTAAATTATTTAACTATTCATATGGAACGGACAGACAAAGTGTTAATATCTCTTTCCCTATTGTAGTCGAAACTTATTTACCACAATTAGATTTAACGTCCGAAAGATTCAGAGGAAATTTAATGCAGGCTGGAATTAAATTGAGAACAACAATAGGTGATACTATAACTAATTCTGACGGATCTCAAATTATAGAAGGAATAGGTCCTACACAAACAGAAATTAATGTGAATTATGGACCTACTACTCCCCCGGATCCAGGTCAAATACAAATTACTTAGGAGTTTAATGGCTTTACATCAGCATCAGCATCAACTGAGGGATCAGCTTTAGTTGCTGTATCATCTGTCTTTACTATTGTACTTGTATCTGCTATAGTTGCAATAGGACCATCTGTCTGTTCCCTTGATTTTCTATAGCCAAGTAAACCAGCTCCAATAACTGCATAAGCTACTGATTGATTGATTAGGTCATTTTGTTTTGAAACCGCACCCCAAAGAAATCCAATTGCACTAGCAGTACATAATAAACCGCCCATACATCCACTCATTGATGTTTTACCGTTTGCATTAGACGTCATTTGTGCAAAACTAAATTTGTTAATCATTTCTTTGATATCCATAAACTTCTATTATTTCACCGATATATATCTATATAATATATTTATAGATGGGTTATACTGGATATTTAGGGTCGCCAAGTTCAACATCTACTGGTTCTCCAGCTTCTCCATTTATTGGGTCCCCTGGATCCGGGGGAGTAATAAATTTTACTAATATAGGTAATTATCGCACAATTACTTATGATGTTCCATTTGTAGATGTTACAAATATAAATGGTTTCGTTTCTGATACAACAAACGAAATACCAAATTATGCTTATTTATATTACGAATTTCGTTGGAGTATTAATGGAGATAATTGGTCTTTATGGATAGAAATGACACCTGATAATCTTAATCTAATCCAATTAGATCCAAATAATTCTTTCTATCTAGAATTTAGGATTACTGCTGTAACTAATAGTACAAATCCAAGTAGGAGCCCGGCATTATCAATCGGGAGCCCAATAAATCCTGCTATCCTACTAAATGATATAGAACCAGATTTAACATATAAGACTGTAGATCCGAGAGATCTAGCAACTAAGCCTAAAATAATATGTTCCAATCAACTTTATGATAAACCTATTATATTTAATGCTAGCTGTACTAATGTTTTTGATCCATATGCAGTAAATAGAGGTATTAATATAGAGCAGGATCTTAGTTTGGCAGTAAATAATTTATTTGGGCATCTTATTAATTATTATTCAGTCCAACCTAATGGTAGAGGTAGGGATATAATTCTAAGGGAATATAATCTATTCGATGTAGTAGGGGAGCAATGTTTAAAGGTATTAATTAACAAAAATGAATTTGGTGATGGAAAGCCAGTTTATGATAGCTTTGGTGTACAGTTCGATGAAGCTGGTATATTAGAAGCTCATATAGATAAAAGATATTTTGAAAGTTTTTTTGGAAAGGGTGCACAACCTAGAAAAAGGGATATAATATATTTTCCTTTAACAAATAGGATATACACAATAGAATCAACCTACTTATATAGAGGTTTTGATTATTATCCTATATACTACAAATGCAGATTAGTTAAATACGAAAAAAGGCAAGATACTAATTGGAATGATCCAGCTATGGAGGCAGAACTACATGATTACACTGTTAGTGCAGAGACTCTTTTTGGTAAAGAAACACAGGAACAAATAGAAAAAAATATTAAGCCCCAACAATATTATGTTTCGTCTCAGAAAAGAGGGCAAGATCCTGTTAGGAGCTATATAAGTGTTAATTTACCTATTATTGATTATGATCTTAACAATAACTGGACTATTGTATTCAATTCCTATTATGATTTAGAAACACTAAACTATGATAATGAGTCTGAAGCAGTTAGATATAATGCTTCTCCAACATTAACGGGTGAGGATGAAATGAGCTTTACTTGTTGGTTTAAAATAAGAAATTTTATAGACCAAACTAAATTGGTACCTAAGCCTCCGAGGGTTCTTCCGATAACTTCTGTCACACAAGCAGCAGGGACCGCTACTTATTCTACCCATCCTATAAAGCATCAATTAACATCCAATAGTTATGTTTCTATCCTAGGAGGTACAAGAACAGGAGGATATAAAATATTAAGTGTTGATAATACAGGATATCAATTTACTATTGTAGATGATGGTACTCCAATCGGAACTGTTACTTCATGGCAAATGCAAAAGGCAGATTCAAGGTCTTTAATTAGTGGATATAACAATTCTAATGGTATAAGTATAGAAATGATTTATACTGGAACAAATACGGTAAGTACAGATCCCATTACAACAAGTCCTGCTCAAATTATCCAAAATTATCTCCAGGTAGGATCATTTAGAATCCTATTAAATGGGACAGAAATACTTTCCCCGTTTGGCTATTCTATTAATAATCCTTCTAGTAATTTTATACCATCACTAGATGATTGGTATGGTTTTGTATTTAATCTATCTAATGTTTTTAAACAATATTCTATTAATGTATGGGGGTTAACTTATAATCCTAGCAATCCTATGGTACAGACTTCAAATTTATTACTGTTGCATACCAAAGAAGGATTTTTATCAACTACTTATTCGTATAATTTTCCTATTAATCTGGAGACTGATCTTAATAACCCTACCTGGAATACTGATAACAACTCATATAAAATATTAACTAGCCCATTATATTTAACAAATATAAGGGTTTTTAAACATATGATCGCTCAGGAAAAGCAATCTGCTATACTTAATGAGAATATAGTAGAAGATTCTCAATTAGGAATTATAATCGATAATGCTAAACCTGTTCTTAAATTACCTAAATTCGTTGATAATAGATAATTGAGAATAGTAAAAATTCCTCCGTTCCATAAAATAAAATTATAGCATGCCAAGAAGAAAACCAAAACAGCAAGTCTCGAAAGAGCAGGAGCTTAAGATTAAGAAGCAATTGGATGATATTTTGCTAGCAGATGAAATGCTGTCTGGTCTATCAACACCAGATATACCACCGATTAAACCTGTTAGAATGATGAATTTTGATGCTGCTAGAGTGGAGGTGGAATCAGAAGCTAAGAATTTATTAGGCTCCCTTTTAAAATTCTATCTTGATGATAACCTAATAAAACAGGATGATTTTGCTCTTTATAAATCTAAGATAGATGTTCTTAGTATATCTACTATGGCATTTGCTATCAGATCAGCACAGCATAGTATAACTAAATTAATGGATGAGATAGATGCTGGTGGTGGTGGTCAATATATGGCCAGAAATTATGAAGTATTGGCTCAATTACAGGGACAGCTCTTTGCCATGCCTGAAAAATTTCAGAAATACATTGCAGAAATGGAAAAAGGATATAAAAACCATGCCGAGGAAAAAAAGAAAAGGGATTCAACTGGGGATGCTATTCTATTAAATGATAATGGAGAAGAAGGGATACCTGGGATATATTCTGGTGGTAATGTAAAAATTAGGGGGAACAAAGCCCTTATGGAAAATATACAGAATTCAATAAAAAACAAATCGGAATACAAGCAAGGTGAAATTGTAGGGGAAAAAAATGAATTAGTAGATCCAAGAAATAAGGATTTAGTAACGCCTGAACAATTTAATATCAAGGAAGAGGATGATCCGGGATTTGATATGGACCAAGATTTATTCTAATTATTATGGCAACAGAAACATTAGTACAAGAAAAAACAAATAACTATTGGACTACCGCAAAGGTTAATAATATAATGAAAAGGGCCGACGAGGAAGGATTAGATTTTAAATCTATAGATAATCCTTTTCATGAAAATGACCCTGAATTAAAAAAAGGACAGATTCTCTTTGAACTTACTGAGTGGGAAAGGAAAGAGATGGAAAAATGCGCTAGTGACGTAATATATTTCGCTAACAATTATTGTCATGTAATGACAGATGATGGTATTATCCAGGTTGTTTTGAGGGATTATCAGGAGCAAATTTTAAGACAATACCAAAATAATAGGTTTAATATTTTTTTAAGCCCTAGACAAAGTGGTAAAACTATTACATCCTCCATTTTTCTTTTATGGTATTTACTATTTAATTCAGAAAAAAACGCTATGATCCTTGCAAATATTGGAGATACATCTGCGGAGTTAATGGATAAAATTAAGACTATCATGAAAAAATTACCATTTTTCATGAAACCTGGTATCAGTGTATATAATGTGATGACCATGAAATTTGATAATGGGTGTAGAGTAATGGCAAAAACTACAACCAAATCATCATCTATTGGTTTTACTGTACATTTTTTATATATGGATGAGTTTGCTCATATTAATCCAAATTTTATTGGGTCCTTCTTTAAATCAGTATTCCCTACCGTAGCTGCTTCCTTAATATCTAGAATTATCATAACATCAACTCCAAATGGAACTAATAAATTTTATGAGATCTATACTGATGCTCTAGCTGGTAAAAATAGTTTTAATCCAATACGAGTGGATTGGTGGCAAGTACCAGGAAGGAATGAGGACTGGAAAAGAATAGAAATTGCTAACCTAGGTTCGGAAGAGGACTTTAATCAAGAATATGGAAATCAATTTTTAAGTTCTTCTCGACTTTTATTAGATTCTTTCACATTAAAGAGGTTAAAGAAGACAGAAGTTAATTTTGTACATAGAGAACTAAATGCTTTTTCGAGTACTACTATTAATTATGATGAGTTAAAATGGCATCCATTATTTGATCCAACCTCTTTATGGGAATTAGATGAAGAAAAAAGATTTGTCATAGCAGTGGATACTTCTGCTGGCGTTGGTGGTGATTATACAGTGGCGAATATATTAAAGGTTTCTCCTTTACCATTAAATCTAATACATGAGAAAAAATTCTATGAGGACGAGTCGGATTTCTTTTGTCTTTTACAGGTTGGTATGTTTAGATCCAATACTATGTCACCTGAGGAATTTAAACCTCTTATGGAAATACTTACAACTCAAGTATTTAATCCAGAAACAGTAAAAATAGCAGTTGAAGTAGATTTTAAGGGCGAACAATTAATAGAAAAACTTTTAAATGGAGATAAGGTTTTTGATGAAATGTTTGTTTTTACTAAGCATTATGATAGTTCTAAACAAATGAAGGTTGGAATAAAAATGACTCCTGCCACAAAAGAAAGGTGCTGTGAGATGTTAAAAATTAATTGCAGAGGTGGAAAAATAATACCAACAGATAAGATTGGTATTTTAGAATTAAGTGATTTCGGTGAAAATACCAAAGGAAATTATTCAAGCCAGAGCGGTAAAGATGATATAGCTATGACGTATGTTATTGCTAATTCTGTATTTGATTATGCTGATTTTAACCAGTTAGTTCAGGAGGTTTATGATACAATCCCACAAAAATTCAAGGATGCCATTGATAAAAAGATGGAAGAAATTAATACTGGTGGGGGAGGAACATCCAAAGATTACGAAGGAGAAACCTGGAACATATTCAAGGAATACTTTTAGTAGATTTTATTGATATATAGTGTTAGGGGTAATCCGAGTATGGACCCTAATAAATTGGATATATACAAATAAAAATAGGCAAATGGCACAAAAAATAACATTAGATCTTTCTGTATTCAAAAGTTCAGGGGTATACACCTTGGAATTTGATGCTTCTCAGAATATAATACTGAACCCGCAGACAGTAAGATTGGTTGTTGGTTACTCTAACATTGGACCTTTCAATACTGCAGTATATCTACCAGATCCGGCTACAGCATTAGCAGTTTTTGGTGATATAGATCGTTCTTTAGAAAAAAAAGGATCTTTCTTCCATAGATCTATTTTTACCTGCTTAAATACAGGTCCAATTTTTGCAGTAAATCTATTAAGGCTTAATAACGCTGTAACTGTAAATAATACACCAGATGTTGCGAATGGAGCTGATGTTGCTAGGTATAGAGCTTTTTCTGTAGATACTGCTCAAGTCAATGGTCAAAATCCTACCACCGACTATGCAACAGTAGATACTTTATTAGCAAAAGAGGATAAACTACTTTCTTCCTATTATAACAAGCAAAGATTTTGGTTTCCTGATCCTAATGCTTTGTTAGCAACTATGGATACAAGTAATGGAGATAGCACTAAATTATTCAGTTTTGTTAATCTTAGCCAAAATCCTGTTAGTATAATTGTTAAAAAATCATTAGATTCTAGTTCTCCTATCAAAGGATTTGATATTAGTGCACAAGAATATTACGGCGCTAATAATGTTCCCTCTTATATTCACCCATATGATTATATTTCTGACTACTTCTTGGATGTAATAGTAATTAGTGGTAATTGGACAAATTATGCAGAACTTTCATTAGATCCTTTATATTCGGATTATTTTACTCCTAAGGGATTTATAAAATCCCAATTAGATTCTTTTGTAGCATTAAATAGTGTTAATATAGTATTATCTGTAACTGGATGTTTTATTCCTGATTTTGTGGATTTAAATGGTATTAATCAGGATATTAAAGTATTAGTAAACAATCAAGTAGGACAAACTGGTATTCTTTGTGCCGTAAATGATCAGGCATTGGATGATCTAGCAACGGGAACATATAGTTTGATTGATCTAGTAGGTCACCACCTTATCAATGCACTAGCTAATGGTAACCCTACCCAATCAAATCCTAATATAGATTTTCTTAGCTATTATTCACCATTGTTTTCCGATTTGGTTTATAACCAGAACGTTACGTCCCTTTATGATGCAGTATCTCCAGGTAGTACCCTAAATGAAGCAGGAAGTTTATTTATATACAATTCATTAACTGGTTTACCAACCTCTGATTTTGCATCATATAACCCAGCATTATTGGATGGTGGACTACCCTACTTACAAACAAATGTAACCGGAGCAGGTGCAACAGCTATATTAACAGCTCTGCAGACCTTTTTAACACCTTCTATAACTGCTCCTGGTCCAACATATATTCTTGGACAAGCTGGTAATTTAACTGGTAATACCCTTGCATTAGCATCTTTCAATAGCCACGATCTGGTAAAACTTCAGGTACAGAATATAAAAACTGTTACAGTTGGGGGAAATCCTCAATTGAGAATTACATGGTCACATCCATTATTTTCTGTTGGCTCTGCATTAGTTGCTCCTTATGGGGACACGAATATAAATTCTGCTAGATACCAATTTGGTTTATCCGATTATTTTAATAGAGTAGAACCAAGCCTTGGCAATTATAATTATATTGGATATGAATCTTCTGTTATTTACCAAAATTATCAGATAGGAGTGATTTCTAATGGGGATGTAATCTATCTTAACTGGACTGGATCATCATTGCAATATATTAGTTTAGTACCTTCTGTTGATAGGGATGGATTTAAAACTATTGGAATGTATGGATTTAGTGATGCTGGTTTATCTTCTCCTGCTGTGATACCTAACTTTGGTACAACTTTCACAACATTTGCTACTGGCCCAGGAAATACAGTTGTTGGTAACCAAATTGCTATTATCTCATTATCTGGTAATTTGAGCCAAGAGATTTCTATAATGTCTTCTATATCAACTACACAGGTACAATTAAGTAGTACTGTTGCAACAGAAAGCGGAATAGCAGTTGGTAATTTATTAGTATCAACAGACCAAGATCTTTTCTTACCCCAAAACAGGCTTACTAGAATTATTAGTGTTAACAGAGTACCTACTGGCAGTCCTGGTGTTTATACTATTTATGTAACAACTGATAGACCAATACTTCTTTACCCTGGATCACCTTTAATGATTAAGAAATTTATAGCGATTGAGGATTTTATAAATAACTACACATTCAGTTATTTACCAGGATTCGTATTGAAACCTTATCATAAACCAGATGGTACAGATAATCAAATAAATAACATTCTAAATGTTCTTTATACAACCAATATTGCTACCACCCTTGCATCTCCCGATATTATTACATTCAGATATGTTGTTGATACATTTGACGGAACAATTGGGCCAAATTCAAAATATCAATTGACTACGCTTGCTATGAATAGGCAAAAATGTTTGGCCATAATAAATGCTCCGTCCATACAAAAATTCATGGCATCTACTGACCCAATTTTTACTGATGCACCAACTGCAACTAATCCATCCCCATTATTAGATACTGGTTATATTGCAGATGGCGGTAATCTGTCTTTAAATCCATCATTTACATTCACACTACCTGATGAATCAAATGGTGCTAAGTTTGCTGGTACGTTCTCTCCATTCTTAACTATTAGAGAGAACAACACTAACATAAATATACCACCAGCAGCTCACGTAAGTAATAATTTTATCAGAAAGTTCATTACTGGTGAACCATATGCAATTGTTGCAGGACAAAAAAGGGGTATAATCACTGGATCCAATGTAATTGGTTTGGAATATGACTTTAGCCAAGCAGACAGGGACAATTTAGAACCATTTGGAATTAATCCGATCATCAGAAAAAGAGGGGTTGGTATCGTTATTTATGGTAATCAAACTAACTATCAAAGAACTAATAGCGCATTTAATAACTTGCATGTTAGAGATCTATTGATCACTCTTGAAGATAATGTTGAAACAATACTCTCTAATTACTTATTTGACTTTAATGAAGATTCCGTTAGATTAGAAATTAAAACATTAGTTGATAACTTCTTATCTGGTGTTATGAATGTTGGTGGTATCTATAACTTCCTAACAATTATGGACTCCTCAAACAATACACCTGCAATCATAGATCAGAATATAGGTATTATAGATGTAATAATTGAACCTGCAAGGGGAATACAAAAATTCATCAATAGAGTAACCGTTACAAGAACAGGTGGTATTAATTCTGGTGGTTTCATCCAATTTGGTTAATTTATTGGATAATCAGTAAATTGAATATATAATAACAAATGGCAGGATTATCACACTATACGACATCAAAAGCTTCTACTTTAAAGTACGAGCCAGTATTCTTAAATCAGTTTGAGATTACAATAACTCCACCGGCAGCAATACCAGTTCCAGCAGGTAATCCGAGTAATGGAAATATTATGTTGGAACAGGTTATTAGTATTAATGGTCTAGGAGTAGATAAAAACCCAGGAGAGGTAACACAGAAGTATAAAAATGCTAAAAGGTACTACTCTGGCGCAGCACCAACTAATACTTATATTAATTTAGATATCAATTTTGAAATTAACTTGGATACTAATAATTCCATGTATGCTTTCAAAGTACTTAGGCAATGGTCTGATTTAATATATAACCCATTAACAGGCGGTATGGGTTTAAAAGTAGATTATACCGGTACCATCTTAATTAAAGTGTTTGATAAAGCAGGTAATGTATTTAGACAAATTACTTGCCAGGATGTTTTTCCGATGGAACCGATTAAACCTATGGATTTGAATTATACAGGAGCTGGTACTAATATCTATAAGATTCAGATGAAATGGGCAGTAGATTGGTGGAACGATATTTGGGTTTAAATAAAATAAAAAAATGGCAGGACTATCACATTTTAATTCAGCTAAAGCAGCTGTAGCACTATACGAACCGGTTTATTTAAACCAGTTTGAGGTTATTTTGCAACCACCCCCAGCAGTATTTAATCCTGCAGGAAATAGTGGTAGGACTCTATTGGTTGAAAACCTTTTATCTATGACAGGTTTAACTGTGGATAAAACACCAAATACTCCAGTTGAGCAACACTATAAATTCTCTTTCAGGAGATATGCAGGTCCAGCAGTAGAGGATACAGGTATTAGACTTAAACTTGTATTTGAAACTAACTTAGATGATAATGGATCTAACTACGTATTTAAAACACTAAGACAGTGGTCTGACCTTGTGTACAATCCGCTAACTGGTGCAATGGGTATAAAGAGTACTTATGCTAATGGTACTTATATGCTTATTAATATCTTCAACAAAGAAGGTGATGTATTTAGGCAAATTAAGTTACATAACGTATTCCCAGTAGAAGCAATTACTGCAATGCCACTTAGCTATGATAGCGGTCAGGCCCTTTATCAAATTACAATGGATTTGAGAGCAGATTGGTTTGATGATATTTTCAACTAATTTTTGAATATATACCGGGTAACTCTGGTAAGAATTACACCCTTTACATTTTATGTAAAGGGTTAATATTTTATAAGCATGGACCAAAGTGATAAACAGAAACAAGTTAAACAGGAAAATGGAAGTTTGGAGTTTAATGCTTGCAATGTTCTTCCTACCTTTTGGATATGATGCACTCTTCAAATTTGTGATGGATGAGTCTCATTCTTATTGGATAGCAGACATAACATTTTACACCATCTCAGGTATCTTTTTTATAACCCATTACTATTTCCGTAGAAAAAATAATAAAGAACAATAACGGAATTTTTTGCATATTTTTATCTAAAACGATAGATAGAAATATAATAATTTATGGAAAATTACAACGAAGAACTAATTAAAAAATTGCAGGAGAAAGAGAAATCTAGTGGATTGGAATATGATGCTCCAAAATTGAGCACCTCTTCTCTTCCGGAGGATACAACTCCTTTACCAACTCCACCACCAAAGAGCTCACCTTTAGGTAAAGCTTCTTTTGTCCAGGAACAAGTACCTCTTGGTATGGAAACTCCGTGGAAACCCCTCCCCTTAACCAATTTACCTTCGGAAGGATTTGGATATCCCTCTGGATTAGAGATAGCAATTAGAGCATGTGAGGTTGGGGAAATCCGTCATTATTCAACTATTGATGAATATGATCCTATTGATGTGGATGATAAAATAAATCATATACTAAGTAAGAATACACAAATTAGGTATAGCGGCGGTGTATTAAATTATAAGGACCTCTATCATGAAGATCGTTTCTATATTTTTATGGTTATTAGGGATATTACATTCTCTAAAGGGGAAAATAAATTAATACTACCAATAACTAAAGAATGTAAGGAAGAAAAATGTATTCTTGGTAATGAAATAGAATTACGCTCTAATCTTTTGACTAGTTTTAAATTACCAGCAGAGTTAAGGAAGTATTATGATACAGATAAGGGATGCTATTTGCTAACTCCAAAAAATGGGGAACAGCCAATCGAATTATTTATACCAACAATTGGAATTGTAACAGGCATTAAAAAAATCTTGAAGTCCAAGAAGGATGCTGGTAAAAAATATGACGAATCTTTTGCCGGATATTCTACTTTTATTATTCCAAATTGGAGGGATTTAGATGATGGACTTTACACTAGTTATGAAATAGCATCTCGTGGTTGGAGCTATACACAATTTAATATAGTAGATCAGATAACTAAGATGATAACTTTTGCTACTAAAAACCAAATTGCTCTTAGTTGCTCAAAATGCGGTGCAGAGGTCACCGCTCCTCTTCGATTTCGAGGTGGACTTCGATCCCTTTATACTATATCAAATATCTTTGGAGAACTTCTCTGAAATTAGAAGAAAACTTGCTGGGCATCCGCATAATATTTCATTCTCAGAGCTTCATAAATTACCTTTTTATGAATACGAAGATATTGTGGATAAGATAAATGATGAAATAGATAAAGAAAACCAAAGAAGAGTTGAGGAATCGACTGGTATGGTATCTGTATTTAATTTGGCTGCTGGTAAGTCTGCAAATATATAAGATAATATAAATCTTTAAATGGCAGAGGATAAAAATAAGGATATAGATCTTTCTTCAGAAAAGGCTAGAGTGGATTATTTTGCTTCTGCTAGACCTGAAGAGAGGAATGAATTTTCAAAAAATCATCCAGAAATTTCTAAAGAAGGGTATGACAATATACTACAAAGTGCAATAGGAAATTCAATTTCTCCAGATTTTCTTTTTAATCCAAATAAGTATGATACAATTGAAAAGATAGACGAGGTAAATAAAAATATTAGTGGAGAGATTGAAAGGATAACGGGTGTATTAGATAAGGCTATGTTAGGTGGTCCTGATTTGTCTATAACTGTAAGCCCTTTTGATATAGATAATTCTCAAGCTGGGAATAAATTGAGACTTGCGGTTGGGCAAAATATTAAAGGTATCAATGAATATATTAGTGATCTAGGAAAGGGGGAAATAGACAAAAAGGATTTACCAGATAATTTAGAAGGTCATGAGTTAAGAGACTTATTAGAAGCTCAAAATCTAACAATAAGTAATTATTTAAAAGAATTAGGATTTCCAAGAAGTGAGGATTACAAGCAACCTAATAATCTACAGCCTGATATAGATAAATTATTTCCTAAAGAAGGACTTCCATCTGTAACTGATAGAACAAATGAAACTAATATTAGGAAGGAAGACATAAAAACAGAGACAAGAACATTTACCGAGATACAATCTGTCCCTGTACAATCCATAAAACCCATTGAGAATAGAGGAGGTATATTATCTGGACCAATATTAAGTGAAATCCCCCGTGCAAATATACCAAATATTGTAGTTCCTTCTACTACACAAAATACCTCAGTTACTAATAGCCAGACAAGATTAACTAGTCCAGCAAATGTTTCGAATATAAATAATTCTAATTTAACCAATAATGTAAATACAACAAATCCTACTATTATTAATACTAATAAAGAAAATCCAGAATCATACAAGGAATATGATGCAATGGATGAAATTTCACAGGAATTAGGCCTTACGCCCGTTATTAAAAAAAATAATCCGGAGGAACTTACTCAAGAAAATTCAAGGAAAACGGAAGTAACTTCCTCAGCCTCCCCTAATGATACTTATGATGCGCTGGATGAAATGGGGGGTCAATTAGGAATTAAAAAAGAAAAAGGATTAGCATTAATAAGTGAGAGCCCATTACCAACGATGGTTGAAAATATTCAACCATCTGATAGTAGAATAATTCCCATAAAGAAATCTAATAGTACTAATATTATTCAGGCAGAAACACCCGTTACTAAATCAACTGGTGTATTAGGGATAATATCAGAAATGCCAAGAATTGAAAAATCTGAACCTCATAGCTTGAAGGAGCTTAAATCCGTGCCTACTCCACAAAAGGACGAAAAGATAGAAGATGTAACAACTATTGGTAAAGGTTTAGAAAAACCAATGAATGAAAAAATAGCCACAAATTCTTTATCTACTAAAGAAGAGGGGAAGAAGGAAAATGATAAAACAATCCCTACTACAGAACCTGTAAATTTGGAAAGGCTAGAGGGTATAATGTTTCAAATTTTGAATGTTTTAAAAGGTCCTATATTAACAATTGACAGTAGAGTAAAATATTCTTAAAATAAATTTTTTTATTCTGAAACTTTTGATTAAATTAGCATATCATAATAAAATAAACAAAATGACAAAATATAGATTGACCCCAGAGGCAAAAGAAAAATTAATTACTTTTTTAGAACCTTCTGTATCTGCTAATACTATCTTGGGAAAAGAAGATTTAGAAACAGAGGATATTAATACTATATTAGCTGTACTAGGGAAGTTCCCTGCATCGATGGTTTATTCGTTAATAGAAGATTTGAAAATTAGTTTAAATCCGGTGGATAATGGAGGGGATTTAAACTAAATATTCTATATGAAAAATTAATTTCCTTATTTGGCGAAATTAATAACGAAAGAGGATTTGATTCGGTAACTAACGGAATAGAGGATAATAATTTACTTATTAAATTTGATTAAATGATATCAGATGGATATTTTGCAGGATGAACAATATCGGGAAAAAAGAAAGAAGCAAATTGATACTACATTTTTAAAAATAGCTAAAAATATTAGCGAATTGTCCCAGTGTAATAGAGCTAAAGTTGGTGCACTTGTAGTTAATTCAGAAAAAAATATAATAGGTTATGGATTTAATGGAACCCCATCAGGGTTTGATAACAATGCTGAGATTCTTATTGATGGAAAATTGGTAACAAAATCAGAAACACTCCATGCAGAAAGTAATGCTATAGCAAAAATAGCAAAATCTACTTTTTCTAGTGATGGTAGTACGATGTATATTACATTATCCCCCTGTTATGACTGTGCTAAACTGATCATACAATCTGGTATTAAAAGAGTTGTGTTTTGTGAATTTTATAGAAATACCGAGGCATTAGAGCTTCTAAACCTCGCTAACATAGAGGTCAATTATTTGGAATTAGAAAAAACTCATTAGAAATATATGTCAAAAAACATTCAAGAATTAGCAGAGAATTATTTACAATCTTCATTAGAAAGAGACTTTAAAAAACTTTATGATAGATTAAAACCAGGCCTACTAAATCATTGCAAGGGTATTTTAGTAGATGAAGAAATTGCAGAGGATGCAGTTTCTAAAACATTCGAAAAGATCTGGACTAAATTAGAACAGTATGATTCGGAGAGAGGAAATTTCTCAACATGGGCTTACAATATAGCAAGAAATGAATCCCTCCTAATCAAAAAGAATTCAATCCGATATACCCCTCTTGTTTATGAGAATGTAAACCTTGCTGATAATAACGGGGAAGGTGGCCAAGGAGGATCATATAGAGGGGATCATATAGAATTAACCCCTGGCATTGCAGAATCTTTCTCCGATCCGGATTGGGATCTACAAACGAGAGAAATGAAAATGGACGGTCTTTATACAGATGTTGTAGACAAGATACAGGATTTACCAGCTATCTATAAAGATATTCTCATAGATAGGGAATTAAATAAAATGAAGTATCAGGATATTGCTATCAAGCATGGCATGAAAAAAAGAGCAGTCGCAACTAGAATAAGAAGGGCTAGGATGAAAGTTCGTGAAATGTTTCCTGGTATAAAATTAATATTCAATGATTAGTATATGATAAAAATACACAAGGTCTTAATAGACATAAGAAACTATTTCAGTCTTCGTAAAATAGCAAAGAAAGAAGCACAGTCTTCTCCCATGTGGGCAAAGCAAGGATTAAGAATGGATTGGATTGGTAGAATTTATACTGTTTATAATATGCCACCAGAAGTAACATTATCACCAGATGTTCCAAAAGCAGCATGGATAGCATATGTGATAGAACAATCAAAGCCACTGAATGAATATTTAACCAGTCTAAATTTACAGGAAATAATAATACCCGATTATAGATTAATTCCTGGGACTGAATCATATCTTTTACTTTACAAACCATATTTCCAGGAATTAAGTTGGTCCTGGATTTTAAGTAGAAGTATATTTTGGCTTTCTGTATTTTTCTTACAACACAAATTCCATCTATTTACAAGCCTATATCATTGGGCACAACATTTATTCTAAATATATGGAAGGAAAAATAGAAATTGTTAGAACGGAACAAAAATGGGGTAGATCATATGTTGTAACGAATGGGCAAAAAAAATATGTTTTACCCTCAGTAACCACAATATTAAAATTATTGACCGGTCCAAAATGGGATCCAATAAGAAAAGAAATGGGGGCGGCAAAATGGGATCTTCTCTTGGACAATGCCTCTTATAGAGGAACAGTAATGCATTCTATGATGGAATCATTTCTTATCCAATATTCCGAAAATAATAACGTAGAAGATTCATTATTAGCTGCACAATTAAAGGCTAAAGCTATTTTGGACGAGGATCCATCAAGAGCACCACAAGTAAAGATAGGGAGAGATCTATTTTGGAATTTCTACCATGAGGAATTTTGGGCCCCTATTAAAAGGGTAGTTTATAATGAAATTTTTCTATGGACAACGTTTAAAGGAGGTTGGGCAGGTGCTTGCGATTTTATTTTTGAAGATTGGAACAATGACCATGTAGTTATTGACTTTAAAAGTTCCTCTACTATTAAAGTAGAAGAAGATATTGAATCATATTTTTGCCAAATAGCTGCGTATATGTTTATGTACGCAGAAAGATATGGTATAATGCCTGCCCGTGGTGAAATTTGGATTTCTAATGTTGAAGATGATACAATCCAAAAATTTATAGTCAAAGGTAATGAATTAAAACCGCATCTTAGAAAATTTTTATCCCTACTTAATGAATTCCAAAAAAAGAATGAAATCCAAGGAAACATTTCAGGAGCTCAGTAATATAATAATAAAAATATTAAAATGGAAAATAAAGGAAAAGTAACAGTTGATGGTATTGATCAGAAGCAATATTCTAAAAAAATTATAGAACCAAATGATGGCACTATGACTGACGCGATTGATGAGGATCAGGACTATCAATCAGATGCTCCCGAGGAATCTCCTGTTGATATGGAGAGGGTAAAAAAAGCTATGCAAGCTTTAGAGGACATGCGTAAAGAAAATTCCTCCAAGGAATATCTTGTAAAGATGGACGTAACTCTTCTGGAATTTTATGAAAATTTTATGAATTACCAGGCTCCTTGGAAAGGGAAGGAAGCATTAGGGGTGTTTGAAGTTTTGAAGAAGATAGAAAAAATTAAATCTGATGGTATTAAAAATAATTCAATTTATCTTAATAATCTCCATATAGAGGCTACTCATTATTTCCTTACAAAATATGAAGGGAAAGGATCGGATCTTGTACCACATTATGTACAGATTTATAAAAATATAGAAGATGCTCTTCAAAGGGTTGCTGCTGATAACCAAAAGGCTAAAGATCTTGAAAAAGAATTAGTTGCTGCTCAGCAAGGTATTGAAACGTGCTAATTTTTGTCATTAACCCTACCCCATTAAAAAACTCCCTACGAAATTAGGGAGTTTTTTAATGGGGATATATAAAGCATATGAAAAACAGTAGAATATTTCCTTGGATTGTTGCTTTAGCAGCATTTTCCGTTTCTGGTTCTGCCGCTTATTATTCCATATTTGGAATAAGTAAAATGTTTGCTGGAGCATCCATAAATGTTATGATAATGGCGGGAAGTCTTGAATTTTCTAAATTAGTAATTGCATCTCTATTATATGGATATTGGAGTACATTAAATAAAATATTGAGAACTTACTTAACCATTGCTTGTTGCATATTAATTCTTATTACCTCTGCTGGTATTTATGGATTTCTTTCTTCCGCTTACCAAGAAACTTCTAATAAGGTTGAAGTTATAGATAAACAAAACGGATCCCTTGATAAACAAAAAATTATCATACAATCGGATGTAAAAAGATATGAGGATCAAATAGCACTAAAAGACAATAGGATTAACTCATTAAGTGATATTAAAACCAAACAGCAGGGTACAATGGATAATTTAATTTCTAAAAATATATCCATTAAAAGTATTAAGGCTCAAATGATTTCGATAGATCAAGAAATCTCACAATTGGATAATGAGGTTAAGATTCTTAATGATAGCTTAAATTCAAAAAATGAGAAATTAAAGGACTTAGATCTCCAATCTTTATCACTTCAAACTAATCAGGATGTAGCGAAAGAAGTTGGTCCCTTGAAATATATTGCTAAGTTAACAGGCAAATCCCTGGATCAGGTTGTTAACTGGTTTATTATAGCCCTCATGCTTGTTTTTGATCCATTAGCAGTGTCCTTAGTGATAGCATTGAATTTTCTTTTAAGCTCAGCAAACAGCAAAAGAACTGCCGTTGCATATACACCAGAAGATAAAGATATTGAGAAAAAAATACAAGAAGAAGCCCCAATCGAGGATAATTCTACAACTCCCAACTCTGTGTCTGAAATAGCGATTGAAGACACCAAACAGGTGGAAGAAATACCAATAATTTTTGAAAAGACCCAGATAGAACCAGAAGAAACAATACGATCCAATAATAATGATATAATAATAGAAATGCCATTAGAAAATAAAATTGGTGATGATAATATTGAAAATGTTCAATATATACCACAGAAGAATCCAACTAAACTAAGATAATGCCAAACGTATTAACAACAGATACTACATTAATACAGGGTTATGATTGTAATCCTCAAAAACAAAAGAAATTAATCTTTGAAGGATGTACTCTAAAGATCATATCAGGTAGTAATACACTATATGGATTAGATCTTTGTAATTTTGGTCAATTTGGATCTGAAAACGGGGGAAGCTTTAAGAAAAGTTATTACATTCCAACAGGAGGAACCTATACCTTATTCGGAGGAAATGTAGCACAGGAGCAGGGGGAGGTTGGAATGATAGTTATTCAAGTAAATTACGACAAAACTGTTGCAATAGAGGATCGCTATATAACGATTAATTATAAAGGTAGTGTTTTTGCTTGTGGTCCACTTATGTTTTTAACTGGTACCACAGAGGATACTATTGTATGGCATGGATGGGATTTAGAACCATATAATACCTCTGCACCACCTATTCATTTCAGTCCTCAGATAGACCCAAATGTTACTTCTCCTGATTTTAATTTAGGAGGAATGTTAATATACAACCCTACAATAGGGGAAGTAGAGGTACAAATATTAGTTATGAATTAATGGCAACTCCACCACTAGTGTGTGCAGCAGATATAGCAAATAGTCTTATAGAAAGAACATATTTTGATAGATGCACATTATTAATCACTCAGGACTCATCTTTAATAAATTCAATGAGTTTTTGTAATTTTTCCATGGATATAGATGATTTCTTTACTCAGCATACTAGATTAAAATCCATGGGTGCTTTTTTATTAGATGATGCAGGTCTTGGTAATTCCTTCGGTGAAGTTAGCTTTCTTTTAATAAAAGTTACGTACCCAAGTACTTTTACATCATATGCTGATAAATATATCGATCTAAAATACTTAGGTAATACTTATCCAATAGGAGAATTACATATTTGGACCGGTACTCCCGGAGCCACTGGCGGAAGAGGCGTAATTATATCTCCTGGAAAAAGCGAGTTTACTAGCCCCTATTTTTCTACTGGTGGTATTGTTATATACAATCCGCATCCAAATTATGTGGACCTTGATATTATAATAGCAACTAAAGTTCCGGATAACTCTAATATAGATCTAGATAATACAACAGACACGCAACAAGGAATTATTAGTGAATAAATTTGGAAAAAAGGTATATATTTGATGCTCATTAAAATCCAGGATAAAACGGATATATAGATCAAGTAAAATAAAACTCCCCCATAAAATGGAAAAAATGAATTACGAAGAGAAACTTTCAAAATTAGCTATGGATAAGGCTAAAGATATAGCTCAATCTTTGAACGAAAACTGGAGAGGTATAGATGGTAATCAGAAATCTACTAATGCCGGCTCTTATGTAGACGGGATTAAAAAAGCAGTTCTCAATGAGACAAATAGTAATACTGAAGTAGCACCTAAGAAAGGTTTTTACTCTTTAGGCTTAAATAATACTATTCTTGCATTGAGGAATACCTCGCTGAATGATTTACCAGAGGGTAAGATAATGTTAGAAAGGTACTTAAATGACCTAAATATTAAAGGCGTTCCTGAAGTTTACTTGTTTGAGAGCTTTTTGAGAGATATTTCCAATTTTTCTTGGGAAACAAATGCAAAAGCTACATTAGCTAATCTTACAAAGATTTATGAAGCTAACGTAAGGGAAATTTTAGTTTTAAAGACTATAGCAGACCTTAAAAATTCCGGGGGGAGAGAACTTTTTTCTGGTCTATCTGAGTCATTAGTTGAATGGTTAATGTCACCAAATAGGGTTTCTGAAACTCTTCTTTTCGAGATGAAAAAATGGGCATTTACTCCAGCAATTAAGGGTTTGATTAATAATATTTCCATTTTAGAAAATAAATCTTCAAACAAGCTAAACATCAAATCCGATAATTCTAATTGTGAGGTTAAAAGGATTATAGCACCTAGTATGGTATTTGAAAGCTATACTATACATTCGGTTGGTGGAAGATTCCTCAAGATTGGTAATGGTAATTTATCAATTATGGAAAAGAAAGAAGTAGCTAAATTACCAGGAAGATTTTTAAATGCAGTCCTTGCTCTAAAAGGTTCAGATATAAGAATTAATGAAAGTGGTGTAGAATTTGTTGCACCAAGAACTAAGGTTTCTGTAGTATTTGAAGGCGGTGAAAAGAAAGTTTATCTGAATGGTAGAAATATGCCATTAGAATCACTTGGTACTACACTTTCTATAGAATTTAGGAACTATTTTGGTAATTCTGCTCCTATAGTGGAAAGAGTAATGAATATGATTAAGTATGCTGATGACCTAGCAGAATTAGATTTTGCTAAATCTATTAAATCAAAGGTATATGAAGGGGTAGAAGCTAATCTTTTCAAAATAGGGAAAAAAATCTATGTACAAAGGGTTAATCCTGGTATGAAGAAAAACGAGCTATTTGAAGCTAATGGTAATCAAACAGTTAATTTAGTTAAAGAATTTATTGGCTTTGATATTTCTGAATCATTAACCGAATTTTTGGATGGTGAAACAAGAATTAAATCCATAATGTATAATGATAAAAAGACCATAGCAGACAACATGAAAATAGTTGAAAGTGAAATGGCTAAAATAGAAACTGTAATTAATAGTAATCCATTGGTTGCTAATGCACCTGAAATATTAGCAGCAAAAGAAATGCTTGCTAATGAGTCTGAGATATTAAAGTCACGTTGGAACGAAATTAATGTAGAAATTGAAAGGTTTGAGAAAGGATCTAAGAAAATTGAAATTAATGAGACCGGCACTTATGGTATTGATACGGAAGTTAAGATTAAGAGAAATGGCGTTAAGGGGCATATTATAGGGATTAATGGTAATTCTAAAACTTATACTATCATGACCGAAAAAGGTGGTAGTGGTGAATATTTCTTTAGTGATGTTATAAATGTTGCTGACGAAATAGAAAAAGTAGATATTAATCCAGTAGTAGAGGGTGCAGATATTGATAATTTAAAAAATATGAATCTTGCTGATATATTGAATAAAGATACAGAAAAAGTAGTTAATAAGCCTTCTGGAACATCAGCTGGTACATTTGCATCCGAAAAAATTGGAGGTAAAGATAAGATGACTGGTGGTAAAAAGGGAGCAAAAGATATTGATAATGAGAATAATATGAATTTGGCTACTTTAAAATTCAAGGAAGCAAGCGGAAAAGTAGAGGGACCTACTGGAATACAGGGAAAATCTAATATGGCTAATATTTTAGGATTTAAGGGGGGTGCAGGAAAAGCAGCTCCTAAAGAAGTAAAAGGAACTAGTAAGGAAGATAATAATATGGCAAAAATGCCAGGTGGTAATGCAAAAGGCGGTACCAAAGATATTAATAAAGAATCTTCAATGAATTTGGGAAAATTACCAAAGGTTAAAGCGAAAACAGGAGCGAAAGATATTGATAATGAAAAGAATATGAAATTAGGAGAATTACCAAAAGGTGAAAAAAAGAAAGTCGTTAATAAACCATCAGGAACATCTGCAGGATCTATCAAAAATAAATTAACAGAAGGAAAAGAACAAAAAAATGCTCCCCTGGCAGTAGCACCTGGTAAAAGTGCACCTGCAGGTAAGAAATTTATAGAGAAAGCATCGGATTCTAACATGGCTAAAATACCAGGATCAACTAAACACAATGGTAAACCATTTCACAATAATCTGAAAAATTCTAATTTGGCTAAAGCCCCTGGAAAATCAGCTGGAACATTAAAAATGTTAAATGGTAAAATTAAAAGAAGTAAGTAATCTCATAAAAATTTAGTTAAAGACCTTGCTATAAAACAGCAAGGTCTTATTCTTTTAGAAAGGTTTGGAAACTTATATTAATTAGCTCTCTAAGAGAGTGTTGAAGGCCCTTTATAAGGTCTTTTTTAGTACTCGCTAAGAGGCTATTCAAATAATTCATATCTAAAGATGGAATACGTAAAGAACAAGGACCTAAAAAGAGCTCTACTAGAATCTATGGACAAACAAAGATTGACACCAGAAACAATTAAAATGTTCACTTTGATCGTAGCTGGACTATCCAAGACATTTCCTTATCGGGATCCACAAGATAAAGAGGATTGTCAGGCTTTTGGTATGGAGGATTTAATTAAATATTGGAATAGATATAATCCTAACAAGTCGGACAATCCATTTGCTTTCATATCACAGATTGCTAAAAATGGAATGCAGAAGGGTTGGAAAAAAATACATTCACTAAGATCTGTTAAAACTATCGCATTTTCAAGAATAGTAAGAGAAGATAACGAAAATTATAATGTATAGGATGTATATTATTTAGTCAAATGAATAGACAAGATATAAAGAAATTAAAGGCGAGCGAAAAATATTTAAATGGTAAATATAAACCTACTAATATAGTAAAATATATTGGTGATTTAGATTCTATCATTTTTAGATCCTCCTGGGAGTTTAGATTTTGTCAATATTGTGATTTAAACCAAAATATTATAAAATGGAGCTCTGAGCCTTTATCTATAGAGTATTGGAGTCCTATTGATAAAAAGATGCATAGATACCATCCTGATTATTATGTAAAGGTTTTACAAAAGGATGGTACAACAAAAGATTGGATCCTGGAAATAAAACCAAGAAATCAATACGCACTAGAATGTAAACCAGTAATAACAGGTAAAATAACAGAGAAGAAACTAAAGGCATATAACGATAAACTATCTGTTTGGATTATTAATAGATGTAAATTTGAGGCTGCAAAAAAGTTTGCGGAATCAATAGGATATCAATTTGGTACTATAGATGAATCATTTGTATTTGGATAATGGATTTCAAAAAAATATACGAAGAAGCTTTAAAAGAAGCAGGTTCCATAGGTAATTTATCAAAAAATTCCTTCCAAAACTATGGGGCTAAATATGCAAAATCTGAAAAATCGGAAGGAAGTAATGAAATCCTCCCCGGCAAACTTTTTACATTCTATTACAATTCAAAATTTAAGCCGGAGATGGGATTTATAAATAGGAGGCCCCTCCTATTTATTGTATTAAATAATCCAATACAAGATAAAAAAATAATAAGGGGTGTTGATTTAATGCTTCTCACTCCCATGGATCGTTTGATGTTTCTAATACGATTTATGAATATTTACGAAAAGCCTATAAAAGTTAACCAAAAAAAGATAGAAGATAAAACACCCAATGCAGAGATGCCTCTGTTATTTACTGAAGAAATTTTAGAAACATTATTCAGTGGTATTAACTATAATCATGCATATACCGGCTTCAAATTCGAATGTATTCAAAATTTAAAAGAGATCCCCATGAATGATTGGCAAAATATAGTTTACTTAAATACTAAATCTATAGAGGGTACTAATATCGAAGAAATATATAATAAATTCAAATAATGGCAGGATTTACAGATCAAGGAGGTGGCTCTACGCCATTTTTTAAGAAGGCACTTGAAGGATTAAAAAGAATCGGATCCTTTGGTATGTATTATGGAGATATGGTTGTAAAGAATTCACAAGGTGTGGGTGTTACAGAAGCGATGTTTCTACAAAAAGGTGGAATTGAAGACGAGAATTTTTTATATTCCTTGAGAAAATCAGACACTACAAGCAAACAATATGTAGCGTATTTTGATAAGGACTACAAATCAAAAAGATTATATCTAGGTCAGTTTTCAATGAATCCGGAAATAGAATATATTCTAGATACCTTATGCGACGAATGTATTGTTTATGACCAAATGAATTTCTTTGCAGGATTATATAACACGGATATAGAGGGAATAGGACCAGAGAAGGAAAAGAAATTACATGATAGATTTAGTGAAATTTATACTTTGTTTGGATTTAATCAGGATATTGCCGCATGGCATTATTTTAGAAGATTTTTGGTTGAAGGTATTTTAGCATTTGAAATCATTTTTGATGACAAAGGTAAAAATATAATAGGCTTTAAGGAATTAGATCCATCTTCTCTTTTACCTTCTACCGAAAAACAAGCAGATGGCAGTTTCGTAGAAGTTTATATACAATATCCAGATAATCCACAAATGACTAGGAAATTGTATGACTCTCAAATTATTTACCTATCATATGCAAAAGGTAATACCACATCTAGAGTTAGTTACGTAGAAAGATTAATTAGATCATTTAACCTTTTACGTATTATGGAACATACGAGGATAATATGGAATGTAATGAATTCCTGTTATCGTTTAACAATGACAGTTCCGATTGGAACCAAATCACCACAAAAAGCTAAACAGAGATTAGGGGAATTAATGAGTATCTATAAAGAAGATATTAGATTGAATTCAGATTCGGGAGAACTTTCTATCAATGGTAGACCAAATTTACAATTCTTCAAAAATTATTTAATGCCAAAAACACCTCTTGGAACTCCTGATATTAAGCCATTAACAGGATCTGGTGATGCTGCAGCATTTACTGATGTAAAGGCATTAGCATTTTTTTCGGATAAACTTAAACTAGATTCAAAAATACCATACACAAGATTTGATAGAGATGATAAGGGTACATCTGGTACATATTCTGGTAATGCAGAAGGATTAGACCAAGAGGAAATTAGATTTTTTAAATTTGTAACTAGGTTACGTTCTATATTTCAGGATATCTTGGTAAAACCTGTTTGGGTTCAATTTTGCTTAGATTATCCAGAGCATCAAAAAGATTGGTTAATTAAGGGCCAATTAGGATTAGATTATAATAAGGATAATAATTTTGCAGAGAATCAGTATAAATCCTTATTGGCTGCTAGAAAGGATCAAGTTTCCAAAATAGCAGGATTAATAGATGCTGATGGAAATCCATATTTTTCGTTAAATTTTGCTATAGATAGATGGCTTTCAATGACAGACGAAGATAAAGCCCTTAATCTAAAATTTAAAAAGAAAACTGATGAAAGGAAAAAGAAGGCCGCTGAGTCAGCAGGTACAGATACATCTTCAGCTACAGATGAAACATCCCCGGTAGAAGATTCTACAGAAGATACAGCAGATGATTCAACGGCTCCGGTAAACAATAATCCCAATTCAGAGGAGAATAAAACTAAGGATGACGGGGGAAGTTTTGAAAATGGGGAAGCAGGAAAAGATAATACACCAAAAAATAAATAATTAGTATGGCAGGTTTTATAGATAATCCAGAAAAAGGTAATAGTGCAATATCCAGAATACTTAAAGTTGTTAAAGGAATAGGTTCCTTTGGCATGGAGTATAAAGATATGGTTATTAAAAATTCACAGGCTATCGGTATGACCGAAGCTGGTATGAGAGAGAGGAGCGGATTTAGTATGGAGGATGAAGAATTTATCTATTCTCTTGCTGCTCAGGATACTTCAAACAGAAAATATATTGCTTATTACGATAAAGATTTACCATTCCAAAGGGAATTTTTAAGATCCTTTGCATTAAACGCAGAGATAGAATGGATATTGGATATTGTTACTGACGAGGGAGTTGTTTATGATGATAAAAATTTCTTTTGCTATCTTTCTACACTCCAATTAGATTTAAAAGAAGAAGTTCTTAAAGACCTACGTGAAAATTTCAGAAAACTTTATATGCTCCATGGATTTACTAATGGTACTTCTGCGTGGCAATATTTTAAACAACTTCTTATAGATGGGTTTTTATCTTTTGAAATTGTATATTCCGATACTGGTAAAAAAATAGTTGGTTTTAAAGAATTAGATCCCCTGTCATTGGCTCCTATTATTGAAAAACAAGAAGATGGGTCAATGGCTCAAGTGTGGTATCAATATTACGGTGATACAGTTAGACAAAGAAGGCTCTATGATTCTCAGGTAATTTACATTTCTTATGCTAAATCTAATAGCATGTCTAGAATTAGTTACACCCAAAGATTAGTTAGA
>Ga0316224_1000664_pt1 | contig 45428 bp, 46 predicted proteins | sample TBH18013metaG_FD_206254 | JGI IMG/M metagenome (GOLD analysis project Ga0316224, IMG submission 206254) | Freshwater microbial communities from Trout Bog Lake, Wisconsin, USA - TBH18013 | ecosystem: Environmental > Aquatic > Freshwater > Lake > Hypolimnion/Profundal zone | place: USA: Wisconsin... | reverse complement strand
TTGTTCGGGAAGAAGCTCATGCGAAAGGCGCATCTTTGTTTTTTACACCGCCTTATTCGCCGTGGTACAATCCTGTAGAAATAACGTTTTCAGTACTGAAACGTCGTTTTCAACAAGAAAAACTCACCCTTTACCACGGTGTGGTGTGCCCAATGCCTTTGGTATAAAAGCTTTATTTTATCGATCGCTGGCACGAAGTGTAACGCATTTTTTATGTGGTCGCGCGCGGCCCCGCGAAACAAAAAGGATCGGCTCATGGCTCCCGCCCCAGCCCAATGGCGGCGACGGCGACCATCGATGTCCCCTACTGCTTCCCCGTCCCACTCGCCGAGATGTTCGCGCGGACGGCCCCCACGATGGACCAGGCCACGCGGACGCTCCGCGCGCACATGATCGACACGATTTGCACCCTGTCCGCGGCGCCGCAATCCTTCCACCAAGACGACCTCGACACCCTCGTGATGGTGGACGTGCAGCACGGAAACATCGTCGGGCTGGACACCTCCCGGCTGCTCTTCGGCGCGGGCTTCCCGTCCGCGTGCGTCGGCACGCCCGTGCCGCTGGGACGCCTGCAAGCGACCCACTGGATCACGATGACCTACCGCCGCCCCTAATCGAACGGCTCGATCTCCAGCTTCGGGGTCGTGTAGCCGCGCGGCTCCAGCGGGCGGTTGTACTTTTTGCGGAGCGCCTGAAACCGCGTGCTCTCCTTGCGCATCGCGGACACGACCGGCGGACCGCCGCCGGCCTGCGCCGCCGCCTCCGACGACGCGTAGGCGCGCGTCTCCTCCGCGGCGACGCCCTCCGCGTCGGCCACCATGCGCTCCCGCATCTGGTCGTACATGTCGAGCTCCAGCTTCTTCTGCGCCGAAAACTGGAGGAAGCGCTCCACGTCCACGAGCGCCTCCGGGCCCACCTCGGAGAGGTTCACGAACACGCCGTTGCCGTTGTTGGTGTACTCGCAGCCGTTCTTGCGAAAGATGCGCATGAGCTCGCGCTGCTCGTCGGGCGACATGTCCTTGGCCTGGTCGACGATGCGCCGCAGACGCTCCATGGCTTAAGCCCGGGCGCGGGGCCTTGTGTAGACACGGGAGGGGCCACCACCCCTTAAGTAAACATTTAATTTTTTTCAAACCTACGGTTCCCATGGACGCCTGCCTCGCCCTCCTTCGCACTCGGGGACAGACGCCGCTCGTCGCCCCGTCGGAGCACACCCAGGCGCCCTTGGCTTCGGCCTCGTCCTCCGCTTCGGCGCCGTCTCCCTTCCCCGACCTCCTCGGCCTCGCGCGCTCCCGCGCGCGCGCGGACTTCCGGATCGCCCACGCGCTCACCCTGCTGTCGGCGCTCGCGCCCGACCGCGTGGCCGAGGCCCTGCGCCCCGCGTTCGGGGACGTCGAGCGCCGCCGCCTGCTGGCGGGCGACACGCTGCCGACGGAGTACGCGGCGCTGGGGCTGCACCGCAAGAAGAAGTTCACGCTAGACGACCTGCGGGCGCTGGTCGCGGACCCGTCGCGCGAGCGCGACGCCTGGGCCGCGGGCGACCTCGACGCGCTCGCCCCGCTGCTGGCCTTCGTCGGACGCCGCCTCGGCGCGGAGGTCGAGGCGAACGGGGTCGGGTACCACGACCTCGCCGCGCGCCGGCCGCGCCGCCTGTGCACGACGTGGGCCGACGGGCGGCTGAGCGCGTCGCTGGCTTAAGGCGGTGCGTCGCCCGCCTTCACCACAGGAAATGGAGGCCCACAACACCGTCCGGGTGGAGGACGCGTGGATGCGCGAGGCGCGCGAGCGCGCCAAGGCCGCGCCGCCGCCCAAGGAAGGCGCGGGCGCAAGCGCGCTCGAGTGGCGGGCGACGTGGACCGTGAAGCCGCTCTCGCGCCAGGCGGTCGACCGCTTCCACGCCTACTGCCGCGCCACGGCCGCCGACTTCGAGGAGCTGCCGCGCAAGCAGACGCTGCGCATCATCGCGGGCGGGAAGCACTACGAGTTCGAGGGCGACGACGCCATCACCACGTTCCTGCGCCGCCAGCCGGCGTCGCTGTTCGACGGGAACCGCGTCGTCGACACCGCCGACTTCGGCGACCCGATGCCGCTGCCCGAGTACTACGTCTCCGTCGCGCTGACGCGCGAGGAGCGCGCCCCGGCGACGAGCGACGAGGCGGCGCTCGCCGACACGCACAAGCGCTTCGAGAACACGGTCGTCGACACGTACGCGTTCAAGGGCGCGCCCGACCTGCGCCTCGAGGCGGTGGCGCGCGGCGTGTGCCGCGGCTACGCGCTGTCGGCCGCGTTCGACACCGAGTTCGAGCTGCACGCGTCGTCGGGGTCGCTCGAGACGTGCCTGCGCGGCGCGGGGCTACTCAACAAGATCATCACGGCCACGCCCTTCCTGCTGGGCCGCTCCGCGGAGCTCGCCGTCACGCGCGCGTACCTGGAGCTCGCGCACCCGGGCAAGCCGCCCGTGGCCACGCTGGAGGACGCGCAGAAGGACGCCAAGAAGCTGCTGGCGGGGCCCAAGCCGGTGACGCTGGAGCAGCGCCACGTGACGGGGCCCAACTCCATCTTTATAGCAGGCTACGCGGTGTGCGACAAGACGGACGGCGAGCGCGCGCTGCTGTTCGTCGACGCGCAGGGCGACGCGTTCCTGCTCACCACGGGGCTGCGCGTGCGCGCGACGGGCCTCCACTTCAAGGCCGAGGGCGCGCGGCGCTCGGTGATCGACGGCGAGCACGTGGCGACGCGCGACGCGCCGGCGCTGCTGCGCTTCATGGTGTTCGACGTGTACTGGGCGGGCGGCGTCGACGTGCGCGGCCAGACGCTGGCCGAGCGCCTCGCGCTCGCCCCGCGCTTCGCGACAGCGGGCGGCGGCCTGCGCGTCGAGCCCAAGACGTTCCTGGGCCTCGACGCCAAGGACGACGACATGCACGAGGCGTGCGCGTCGCTGCTGACCAGGGCGCGCGACGAGGGGCCCGCCGGCTTCTCGTACCGCACCGACGGGCTCGTGTTCACGCCGCTGTACGCGCCGGTCAAGGACCTCGCCAACAACCTGGTGCTCAAGTGGAAGCCACCGGAGCAGAACACGATCGACTTTTTGGTGGAGCAGAACGGCGCGGGCGCGCCCGTCGTCGCGCCCAACGGGCGCTCGTACGCCGCGTTCACGCTGTACACGGGCTTCAACGAGGCGTCGGGCGACTTCGGCAACATCACCGACGTGCTGCAGCAGCTGTACACCAACGCGGGGCACGTGCCGACGGGCGTCAACTTCTACTCGAAGCGCCCCTTCCGGCCGGCGCTGTTTTACGAGAACCACATGGAGAACGCGATGGTGCCGGTGGCGGACGGCGTGCCGGTGTGCGAGGACGGCACGCCGGTGCGGCACGGCACCATCGTCGAGTTCGCGTACGGGCTCAACACGTCGCGCGTCGCGAGCTACAACTGGCGCGCGCTGCGGTGCCGCGAGGACAAGACGCTGGCGTACGCGTCCAACAACCGGCGCATCGGCGGCGCGGCCAACGACTACCGCACCGCGCTCAGCGTGTGGAAGAGCATCCACCTGCCGGTGACGGAGGCGATGCTGCGCGGCGACGAGGCCGTGAGCGCGGACCTCACCAACTACTACGAGGACGTGGGGGAGCGGCGCAAGAGCCACGTGCTGGCGATGCTCAAGCTGCACAACGCGATCAAGGAGCAGATGTACGCCGACGTGGTGGCGCGCCTGCCGCCGGCGCGCAAGACCCAGGCGGCGCTCGCGGAGCTGGCGTGCGGCAAGGGCGGCGACCTGTACAAGTGGGTCAAGGCCGGCTTCAGCGTCGTGTTCGGCGTCGACTCCAACCGCGACTGCATCATGAACGGGCTCAACGGCGCGTACCGCCGCCTCGTCGACGCCAAGGCCGAGCGGCAGTGGAGCCCGGCGCGCTCGACCATCGTGTTCGCGGTCGCCGACTGCAGCGAGCCGTTCGCGGGCGAGGGCGCGCCGCGCGACGCGCAGTCGGGCATGCTGCTGAGCGTCGTCATGGGCCAGAAGGCGCCCGGGTCGAGCGCGTACCTGGCGCGCCTGCACAACCGCGGCAACGGCAACGGCGGCTTCGACGTCGTGAGCGCGCAGTTTGCGGTGCACTACATGTTCTCCTCGGTGGACCGGGCGCGCGTGTTCATGCAGAACGTCACACAGCTGCTGCGCCCCGGCGGGTTCTTCATCGGGACGTGCATGGACGGCGACATGGTGCACGCAATGCTGGAGGACGCGCCTGGCGGCGTGCGCCGCGGCACGGTGGGCGCGAGCCCCAACCTGACGACGATCTGGGAGGTGGCGCGCAAGTACGAGGAGCTCGCGCCCTACGGCTCCATCGTCGACGTGTACCTGGAGCGCACGGGCCACGTCATCCCGGAGCCGCTCGTGCGCTTCGACGTCTTCGTCGCGCTCGCCAAAAACTACCACCTCACGCTCGTCGAGTCCAAGCCGTTCGAAGACTTCTTCGGCACGACCGGCGACGACCTGTCGGCGGACGAAAAAAGCTTCTCGGCGCTCAACCGGACGTTCGTGTTCCAGAAGCGCGCCGTCGCCGACGCCCCGCCGCCCCCGGAGGAGCAGGAGGGAGGCGAACCGGAGGCGGAGGAAGAGGAGGAGGAGATCAAGTCCATCGTGGTGAGCGCGTCGGCCGCCAAGACGTCCTTCCTCAACACGGGCGGGGAAAGCGGAGAGGCCGAAGAGGCCGCAGAGGCCGCGGAGGATGAAGCCGAAGAACAGTAATATTCACGGGAACACGGGAAGGGTCATGAATCCGGCCAACGGCACAGACCGCACGCGCACGCGAGCGTCGCACTCCGTCGCCATGTGCAAACGCCCATCGTGGATGGCGTATTTATAAAATGCATTGTAACGAAGGTCGTCCACCTGCAAAAGAGCGATGGGCTGAAAGTCACGAAACACGAGAACGCCATGTCCGAGTCCCTCATCCAAATCCGGAGAATACGGGTCCGACGAGTCAAACTCTGTGGCCATGAGGCGCCCATCCGCGCTGGCCACCATGTTCCACCGCAAGTGCTCTACCAGTACACCCCTTTCAGTGAATTTGTCCTTTTCCCACACCGGCATGCGAATACCAGGAATGCACACGTTCGCATCGATCGTGTGCACCGTTCGCAACCCGTTTTGGATCCTCGTAACTTCATGCTTTTCGACGTCAATTTCGAGGAAGGCGAGCCAGCGAACGCAGGCGTCGTCGCACTCGACCCGTTTGGCGATACCTGGTACACCAACCAGCGGCGTGCCATCTTCAAGCAGGAACGGTGGTACAGACGTGTCCATCTTCCGTCCGAACCCACGACATACACAATGTCACCGTGACCAGTAATCAACGCGACTTCCGTGGTCGTCGCGTAGAACATGCACCGGTGACATAATTTGCCCGCCACAGGCGGTGGCATGGCAACGGACGCGCGTGCAACATGCACGCGCCAATCCCACCACACGATGCGTAGATCATTCTTGTCGATAAACACAGCGGTCTCCCCGTCATACGTCAGCATCACATTGATAGTGCATCCGTCAGGAAGGCTGTGGACGCTGTCGGAGGCGGCCGCCAGGTCGACGACCGTTGCGCCGTCGTCGCCGCTCATCAACAGGGTATTGCGCACAATCACGACGGTGTCGATGGTGTTGTCCTCGTCCGGAAACGACCACCTCCGCTCCGTACGGCACGCGGACCACGCCGTGCACACACACTTGAACGCCGCCGCAGTCTTCCCGGTGAGATCGATCGCGCCGGCCTTATCGGCGATAATTTGCAGGAGGTCTTCTGGCAAAGTTCCCCACTGGGTTTGCGTGGCACGATATTCGTACGCGACCACCCTTCAGCCACGCGCACCATCTCCCTCGCCATGTCAAGCAGCTGGGTCGCGGTCGCCATATCGGTTTAAACGTGACAAAACGAATCCTGCCTCCTTTTTTTTTAAGCTTCCATTCGCCCCGATGAATCCGCTCGACCTCCCGCTGGTCGCCGGGCACATCGCGCACTTCGTGGCCGCGGTCGACGCGTCCGACCTCGCCCGCTTCGCGTGCGTGAGCCGCACGTGGCGCGCCGCCGTCTCGAGTTGCTCCTCCGTCACCGCGAGGGACGAAGCCCACGTGGCCGGCGCCATCGCGCTGCTCGGGCCCGCGCTCCGCGAGCTGCGCCTCGCCTTCCCCGTCGCGTATCACGAGGACGACAATCGCCCCTTCCTTACCCTCGCGTCCTTCGACGGCCTCGACGCGTTGCCCCCGAACACGGTGGTCCTCCACGACGCCCGCGATTACACTCCTTCTCCCCTTGTCCCGGGCTACCCCGCCCTGGGGTGGAACTATGCCGCCTATTTGCGTTGCTTCGCCCTCGACTACGACGCGATGTTGGACAAACCGGCCGTCCGCGAGTTGCGCCTCGACCGCTTTTCCCCGAGCTACACGAGATTTCCAAACGACGAGGTGGCGGTCAACCCCCGCCTGTCGTTGGTCGGCCAGCTGGTCATCGACGACCCCCACGTGTTCCGCGACCTCCCCGTCGCAACCTTCACGCGGCACACGGCGCTCCAAGAGCTCATCCTTACCGATTGGTCGGACATGCTGGTCGAACTCACGGAAGGCACGCACGCGCGCCATCTCGTCGTCGACATGACCAACGACTGGGAATGCGAACGAAAGCTCGCGGCCGAGATGGCCGCCCCACGGGTCCGACGGCTCACCTATCTCTTCGCCGATATCGAACACACGCATGACCTCCTCCAGCTCCTCAAGGGCGTGCACACTTACACCGACGGCCTCACCCTCGAATTTGTCGAAACTCACGAGTGCGAGTACAACGACGACGACGGCACCGTGTACGCACGCGCGCTGGCCGTCGCACTGGCATCTCCCTCGTTGCGCGTGGGCGGTCGCATGGACATCGACACCACGTTCGCGGTGTCGAGCCTGGCCACGCCCTGCGACGCGCTGCTCGGCGCCATCGCCGCGTCCGCGCGCCACAACGATCAGCTGCACGAGCTCCGCCTTCGCATCGACGGCGTCCCAGAACCCGGCGCCGGCATCCGCGCGATCTTCAACCTGCCTGCGCACGTGCATACGCTCACCGTCGAGGTCTACATCGACCGCAACTTCAACATTTACGTGAGCGATGCCTTCGACATTACGGAGATCCCCGAAGAAGTCGTAAATACGCTGTTGTCCAACGGACGTCGGTCCCACGGCTGGCTGTGGGACGCACTGGCCCAGGTCGATCTCCCCGGCGTGCGCGCGCTCACCGTGAAATGCCACATCAACGGGTCCGGCGGTACCCCCGCCGCCTTCACCGCGGCGGGAATCGCGGTGCGGCGCGGCTGCCCGCAGCTGCGCTCGCTCACGCTCTTCTTCGAGCGCAACGTCCAAAAATGAACACAGCCGTTCGAGCACGGGCTCCAGCGCGCAGGCCAGTATAGCAACCCCACTATGGACGTGGACATTTTAATTATGCATTTACATTTACACTCGCCGTTCGCCCTGCACAAAGGTTGTGGTCGCATGAATGCGAGCACGATACGCGTTGGCGATGTCTGCCAACCGAAACAGCTGACGCCTCGAAAGGATCACCGACGCGGACCCGGGCACCGTGACTCGAACTCGGGCGCCGCCCTCGATGATCTCCATGGTGGCGCCGTGAGTGAGAGAATGCGCCGCGTCGGTAAGCGTCGAGCCGTCGCGCACACGAATCAGCCCGAGCGCCGCCTCGCGCTCCCGGTCGCTGGAAGGCTGCCCCGCGTCGAACAAGATGCGCGAGCTGGGCTTGCGCTCGCGCTTGCCGAGTGCGGCCACCTCCTCCTCCTCCTCCTCCTCGTCGTCGTCTGCCTCCTCCTCGTCAGCCTCGGCCTCCTCCTCGTCGGCCTCCTCCTCGTCGGCCTCCTCCTCGTCGGCCTCCTCCTCCTCTGAAATGGGCGCAGACATCGCGGCCACGGTCGCCGCGACCGCGCGCATCGTCTTGTGGTTGGCTTTGGAATACGCCTGCTGCAGCCGCTTCGTGTTGTCGTCCAGGTCCAGCACGCGGCACGTTTCCATGGCCTTTTTTTGCGCGCGCAGCTCGTCCACGCTTTTCAAAGACACTTTGGACGCGCCTGCAAAAGGAGCGCCCGTGGTCTGCACGTTAGAGATGAGGCGGTCCAGGCTCTTGATCTTGCGGAAGGGCCAGCGCATGATGCCCAAGCGGCGGCACTGGCGCTTGAGGACGGTGAGCCCGACGTTGAGCTCCTTGCACGCCTTATCCTCCGGCAGGTGGAAGCACTTCGACAGCATGTCGCGGGTCAAGGTGGCCGCCGCGCCACTACCCGGGGGACGGCCTCGCACGCGCTGCTCGACAACCGGCACCGCGGCGGCCGCGGCCGCAGCGACCGCAGCCGACGTCCCCTGAAAAACCCACGCCGACGAGCGCGCGCGACGCGACACGCCGCTGCGCTTGCCCGAAACGCGCGCGCCCCCCGCGGCGTCCGCCACGTCCGCGACGTCGGGCAAGGGAGGCGGCATGCCCTCCGCTTCCGCGACGTCGGGCAAGAAAGGCGGCGCACCCTCCGCCTCCACGAACGCTGCCTCTGCGACGTCAACGTCCGAGGAAACGGGCAAGGGGTCCACGGCGACCGCGGCCGCGCTCCCCGACGCGCGCACGACGTCGGGGAGCGCAGAAAAGAGCGGCGTGAGAAGAAGACTCGCGTTCAGCACGTCCCACGTCATTCCGAAAAAAGGGGGGGCGCCTGGCGCGGGCGCAGGCGATGGCGCGGGCAATGGCGCGGGCGCTGGCGCGGACGCTGGCGCAGACGCTGGCGCAGGCGTTGGCACATGCGATGGCGCTGACACAGGCGCGGACGCGGACGCGGGCGCGGGCGCAGGCGTTGGCACAGGCGCGTTAACCGTGCTCCTCCGTTCCTTGGCCTCAAACGCCAGCCGCAGGTTCGTCTCGCTTATCTGAGAAGAAAGGGCATGATGTCAAACGTCGCCGAGTCGGGCGCGAAGGCCCTCCTCCCGGTGCGCACCTCGACGAGTTGGTCGTTGAGCCTCAACGTCCACTTACGATTTCCGTCCGACCGCAAGTCGCAGCGCTGAAAATCGCGCACCACGGTGTCCGCGTTGACCACCACCACGTCGCAGGCGCCGTCCTCGCGCCACTTGCGGTAGGTCCAGTTCACCGCGGGCCGCGCGCACAGCGCGCGCACGTCGGCATCGGAGATGCCCTTGAGGTCGAACATCCTGCATCGCACAAGGAAGCCTCGTCAAGAGTAGGCACACGACCGTTCTCATCTCCCCACCCGACAATTCTTACATGATGCGACCATCCTGCCAGAGCAGAGCGCCGGCCGGCAGGGCGCGCAAAAAGCGCATGATTTTGGAGGGGGCGCAGTTCCCGCCGGCGGGAACACCGCCCCCGTCTTCATGAAAGCTAAAGCGCCGCTTGGAAGGGGGTGGCAGCGCGGAACCGTTGTCCTCCGCCAGGTCCGACGGGTTCGCCGGTTCCGAGGCCGTGACGATTGGTAAGTCCATTCACGACCGGCAAAGGACGTGCCGACGGGACGGTATGCGCATCCCACACGCCACCAGCGCGAAGGCACGAAAGAAACCGTTTTGTGCGTGTATCGCCGAGGGGGATGGGAAATGGCGAGGACGAGGGCGAAGAAGGGGGGGGGTGGCGAAAATTTACTCTTTTCGAGATCGCTTTGAAGATTCGGGTACGGTAGGGGGCACCGAAGGCACGGGCAGCGACTTGAGCGTCGGCTCCACGTACTTCTTCGCGAGCGCGATGCCGATGGCTGCGTTGGCGTCGTCCTCGGATATTTTGTCCGCCACCATGCGCTTGCGCATGCGCAGCATCATGCGCAGCATGTCCTCGTCCACGGGCCCCTGGCACGCTTTGTCGAACAGCATCGGGTAGACCTCGATGAAATCGGCGTAACGCTGGCGCTTGACCTCGTCCGACAAGCGCGACGCCGAGACCTCCCGCAGGACGCGGACGATGTCGTCGTCCGTGAGCGTCATCGTCATTATCCACACGCGCGCCTTATTGTTTAAGTCCGTTCGACGCAGTGGTGTCCCTGGTGTTGCCAAAAAAATGGAGACCGTTCGCTCGCCCTCTGCCACGTACGCATGGACCCGCCGGACGAGGAGTGCGTCGTGTGCATGGACCGCCGGCCGAACGCCCGACTCGTCCCGTGCGGCCACAGCTGCTACTGCCACACGTGCGCTCTGCAGCTGCACGGCACCTGTGCCATGTGCCGCCAGGCCATAGAAAGCGTCGTGGTCGTGCCCACTGGCTCGCGCGTGGTCGTCGTGCATCCTCCCCCAAGCCCGTTAAACGCGGCGCTCGCGCGATTCGCCGCCTCCCTAGGCGCCAATGCCACCGCGGCGCGCGCCACGGCCGACGCCGCGGCCGTCATCCTTCGCGGTAGCGCGTGACACGTGTCGCAATCTTTTTCGATCAATAAACACCGCACGTGCCTTCTCACCTCACTTCCCGAAGACCCAACCATGAATTTGCGACCGCGCGCGCCCGCCGTCGCGCGCCATCCATCCATCGAGGTCGACCGCATCGAGCACGTGGCGCCGGACGGGGACTGTTTGTTTCGCGCGTTCGAAATCGCGACCGAAGGCAACGGCGACCCCCTTCTTCTTCGCAAGTGGCTGGCCCGACGCGTCGATAGAATCGTGTGCGCGACGGACCTCCTGCGGTGGAACGTCGACGACAAATCGGCCTTCGTCAAGTTCTTGGCGGAACTGAGCGCGTACAACCACAACGATGGCGACATCGTGGTGTCGCTCCTGTGTGCCCTCAAATGCGTCAACATCAAGGTCATCGACATCGCCACCGGATTAACCTTCGAGCACTCCGCATCGTTCCTCCGCGCGGAATTCCAACTGCCCAAGGTAGCCGCGAACGAGATTACGGACGCGCCGCACGCCATGTTGCTCGAGCCCAACCACTACAACGTGTACCTCGCTCCCGAGAAGCCCCACCGACGACGCAGATGAAAAATTGGATTTGGGCCACATAAGAATCTCGCGCGTGCTTCGGGAATGGACGTCCCTCCCGACGTCCTCCGCTTCCACGTGTTCGCGTCGGCCCTTCGCACGTGCGGCCACACCGACGAGGCCGCACGCCTCGCCGTCACGTGCAAAGCCGCCCACGTCGCCTACCGCAACAGCCCTTGGTACACGCTGCCCCGCGTCAAAGCGTCGGCCTCCGACGCCCGCATCCTGGCCGACCCGCTCGTGACCTACGGCTTCCCCGAAGCGTTTCGACCTCTTCGCTTCACGTGGCTGATGGACCACCCCGCGAACGCCCCCGTGTACTGCGTGGTGATCGCCCCTTCCGCGACGCCGCGCGTCGTGCGCCGCAACGTATACCACAAATTGGGGGGCTCCCTACACTCCGTGTACCACGGCGCGGTCTGCGGCCCGTCCGCCCACGACCGCGTGCCCGACCTGTACTTCAGCGACGGCACGCTGTACGAGTCCTCCGCGTGCTCCGCCGTCCGCGCGTACGTCACCACCGACGAACGCATCGTTCGACGACACGGCCTCCTCGAGTCCGAGCGCGCCCTCGCGCGGGAACGCGCCTTCGCGCGAGAACGCGCCTTTCGAGCGAGGTAAGCTACATGGTTTCCGTCACGCGCACCGCTCCCCGACCGAAGGGCCACTGACGGCGACCGCCCCCGATGGCGAATAACTTGTCCATTTGACGTCGCCTTTTTACGTCATCCGTTTCGGACGGAAACAGGGGCGCGTCAAGTCGGTCTGGAGAGGCGAGGGGCGGCACCGACGGGAGCGCGTCGGCGCGGACGATCCACGTGATGTCTTCGATGACCAATCCCGACGAGTCGATCAGCATTCGGCGTACCCAGCTTCGCGTGACTTGGCATCCGAGCGCGCGGCTCGCATTCGCGATGAACGCCGACGGGGACGAAGCCGCCGCGTAAAATGGGCGGAGCGCTTCCTTCAGCCCGCGCCGCACGCTGTTGTCTGCGCGGTTCGCGATCCAGCGGTCGTAGAACGCGTCATACGAATCCCGCAGGGGGTCCCGCAGCCAATTCCAATTGGCCATTTTAAGCGTGTCTGCCTCGTCGTACGGCACCGCATTAAAACGACGTTGGTACCACGTTTTTCCGTACATGCTCGCTTGCAAATACGCTAGGTCGACGTTCCCCCCGTCGTCGCATTCTAGCGTGCTCGTGTCTTTGAGCGTGAACCCATACACATGAGGGTACTGGTGCAATACAAACAGGAACGCCGTCATGGCCATTTGAAACGTGCCGGTGTTTGTCGGCATTTTATTCCCAACCGCACACTTCGGGTCGTGAGACACGCCCTCCACGTGCGCCAGCCCCACGTCCACGTCGTCTTCCCCGTCGTTCGCGAAGTACACCGTGATCACGACGCACCGATTCTTTTTTGCCCCGAGCCACACGGTTTGGCGCCGTGTGCCGTCCACGGCATGGTGGACCGTGACGCCAAAAGTGAGCGCTTTGTTTGGGGACACCACGCGGTAGTACTCCGCCATTGCCAGCCTTTGGAAAATTTTTTTACGCCAACACCGCGCTCACTGCGCATCAAACAACACCCGCGAATAATTCGCATCCGGGACGGAGCGAGGGGACGCGCACGGCCCGCTGAAACGACGCGCACACTTGTTGGCGCACGGCCCGCTGAAATGACGCGCACACTTGTTAGTGGGGATGTCAAGAGAACTGGTGCGGTTCCCTTCGCCCTCGACGTACAGGGCTGCCATCCAACAATCGTCGCACTTGTTCGTCACCAATAATCATGATGATGACGTCCTTCAGCCCCTCACCCTCAATCGCGGCCGCGATTGTGGGGTACTTGCGCGTGTTCGGCACATCCTCGTCGTTGACCTCGATGTGGCCGTCGCTCTCGCACGTCAAATCCAGGCTGTAGGGCGACCGTCCGACAAAGTACACGGTAGCTCTTTCGCGTGCGCGCGCCTTCGCGAAAAAGTCGGTCAGCAAGGTCAGCGGGTAAGGCTCCATCGCGAATGACAAACAAGTGCACGTTTCGTGCCCACGACTTTACATCTAATGTGGAGCGCGTTTAAAAATAATATTTGGGGACGGATCCGTCCCCTAAATTAAACAGTCAATCCGCCCAAGGCGTTCACGAGGTCGCCCACATTCACGGCTGGTCGCTCGCCGCGCCGGCGGCGCATGTGCGCCGGGAGGTGCGGAAAATCGTCGCGGCGGTTGCGCCCCACATGCAGGTCCGGGAAGTTCCTGCGCGCGTACACGTCCACGTCCTCCGTGCGCTGCCGCAGGTTGCAGCGGTCGCACTGCGGCACCAGGTTGTGCATCTCGTCGGTCCCGAGCTCCGCGCGCGCGATCACGTGGCCGGCGTGCCACGACGTGCTGTTGCCGCGCTCAATCTCGACGTCGCACGAATAGCAGTGCCCGGCGGGGGCGTCGCCGAACCAGATGCGCCACAGGCTGTTGCGCGTCGCCTTGGCCGAGCGAGGCGCGGGCGGCGGCGGTGGCGGCGGCGGCGCAGCAGGAGGCGCGGGCCGAAGGGCGCCTGCGCGCTGGCGCGCTTGCGCCTGCGCCATCACGTCCGCAACGAAGGGCGCGACGTCGGACGCATCCACGTCGCGAACGAACGCGACCGGGTCCGCGAGGCGCCGCGGCAGCGTGTCACCGCGCGCCACGAGGTTCAGCAGCACGGCGACCCGGCGGATGCGCGGAACGGCACACCCAAACTCCTCGGCCTCGTCCGGCCGGCCGTGGTACTTGCACATGACGCAGCGTTCGCCCGTGGTGCACGCCCGCGTATACCCGTCGATCACGAGATTGCCGGCCACGTCATGGCGTTTCAGCACGGCGCACGCGACCCCGTTGAGCCGCTGCTGCTCGTTCCGGCCGCGCGGGAGGGTGTACATGGCCAGGGGGGAGGGGTCCGAGGGGAATGCGCCCGGACCCAAAAATTTCCCAAAGGGAGTAATGGTCCGGCTCATCGTGTTCGACCTCGACGGCGTGCTCATCGACTCGCGCGAGCTGCACTACGTCACGCTGAACGAGGCGCTCACGGAGGTCGGCGGCGGCCCCCGCTACGCCATCTCGCGCGACGAGCACCTCGCGACGTACGACGGGCTGCCGACGACGCGGAAGCTGCACATGCTGACGGACCGCAAGCAGCTGCCGCGCGCGCTCCACGACGCGGTGTGGCGCATGAAGCAGGAGCGCACCCTCGCCTTCATCCGCCGCCACTTCAAGCCCGACGCGCGCCTGCAGCACATGATGTGGGCGCTCAAGGCGCGCGGCTACACGATCCACTGCGCCTCCAACTCGGTGTACGCGACGGTGAAGACCGCGCTGCTGTACACCGGCCTCCTGGACGCGATCGACTGGTTCGCGTCCAACGAGGAGGTGCGGCACCCCAAGCCGGCGCCCGACATCTACCTCAAATGCATCGCGCGCGCCGGCGTGTCGTGCCACGACACGCTGGTGTGCGAAGACTCGCCCGTCGGCCGGCGCGCCGCGCTCGCGTCCGGGGCGCACCTGTGCCCGATCGCGGGGCCCGACGACGTCACGCTGCAGAAGGTGCTTAACGCCATCGCGGCCCTCGACGGCATGGCCCCGGGCGGCGGCGGCCCCAAGTGGCTGGGCCCGCTCAACGTCGTCGTCCCGATGGCCGGCCTCGGCAGCCGCTTCGCGGCGGCGGGGTACACCTTCCCGAAGCCGCTCATCGACGTGCACGGCAAGCCCATGATCCAGTGGGTCACCGACAACCTGCCGGCCGAGAACGCGACCTTCATCTTCGTGGTCCAGGCGTCCCACCGCGCGAAGTACAGCCTCGACGCCGTGCTCGCGAACTTCGCGCCCCACGTCCGCATCGTGGAGGTGGACGGCGTCACCGAGGGCGCCGCGTGCTCCATCCTGCTCGCCCGCGCACTCATCGACAACGACACGCCGCTCCTGCTCGCCAACAGCGACCAGTTCCTGGAGTGGGACTTCCCCGCGTTCATGTACCGCGCGTCCGCCGCCGGCGTGGACGGCTGCATCTCGACGTTCCACAACACGCACCCCAAGTGGTCCTACGCGCGCCTCGACGACGCGGGCCTCGTGACAGAGGTCGCCGAGAAGCGACCCATCAGCACGCACGCGACCACGGGCGTCTACTACTGGCGACGCGGCGCCGACTTCGTGCACTACGCCGACGCCATGATCGCCAAGGGCGTGCGCGTCAACGGCGAGTTCTACACCGCGCCCGTATTCAACGAGGCGATCGCGGACGGCAAAAAGATCGCGACCGTCCCCGCGGACCGCATGTGGGGGCTCGGCACGCCCGAGGACCTCAAGACGTTCCTCAAGGAGTACGCGTTCTGAAAAAAAATAACCGAAGGGCGTTCGCAAATGAGCCGACACCTCCGACACCTCCTCCGCAAGCTCGCGTCCCCAAAAACGTGGCGCGTTTGTTGAGGCTCTCCGGACCGACCAACCCGGACGCGTGGCGGCGGTGTTTGTCGTGAGCCCGGTCTTGGCCGCAAAAGGCCTCCGCTACGGCGACCCGTTCATCCAAGCGTTCTCCCTCACGCTGTTCGCGTGGGACCTGTGGTGGCTCTTGGCCAAACCCGCACGTAAAATCAGTCCGAGAATCTGTCAATCGCACCATGCGCAGCCGGGTACGTCTCACACTTCGCGTACAGCGGCGTGCGCACCAACGGGAAACGGTCTTCCTCGCATTGAATCCCCCGAAGCGCGTACATGACGGGGGCGAACACTTGGTCATTGTGCTCGAATCGCACCGACTCGACCGCGATCAACGCCGACGCGTCCGGCGAAAAGGCCATGCCGATGATGACGCCGTAATGCCGATCGGAAGAGTTCAGCGGAGGGAGGCTCGACAGCGGCACCCCGATGCGATGCACCATCTCGAAGGTCGACGCGCGAACCACGTTACACGGTTTCCCAAATAAAATGGGACAGTAAATTTAATGTAAATTCCATTACATTTATAAAATCAGATTGTAATTTTTCCCAAAATATCGCCCAACAAAATTTATGAACGTAAAAAATCTCATGTTGTCGACGATGATTAAAATTTACAAAACTAAAACATGAGTATTTTGCAGTGCGCATTAGTGTCCCATTTTATTTTAAACACCGCTGTAATGGCCGCGCCTGCGGCCACCGCAATTAAAGCGTCGTCGCGGGACCACGCGAAGGCCGACGCGGCACGAAGCCGGGCGTCGCGAAGGACGCGAATGCCGATCGCGTCCGGCATGCCTCCGAAGTCCAGCATCCACACCGCCTCCCCGTTGCTTTTTGCGAGCACGCGGTTGGACCCGTGCGCGACCTGAATGTCGCACAGGGCCATGCCTCCCGGACCCACCACCAGCCTTTCCTCCGTCCTCTCGACGGACCAGACGTGCAATTCCGCACACCGTACGGACTGGTCCATAAACGACTTGAGCGAAAACATCAGCGTCCCGTCAAAGGAGACCGCGCAGGACACCACGTTCAACTCGCAAGTACACCCCACCGGGTCGTGGGACAGCGGACGCAGTTTCCCGAAGTCAGGTCCCACGCGACCATCGCAGTGGTGGTCACGAGCACCACCGTCGAGGCCGTAAAGGACACATGGCGTCGCATTATTCGGTCGTCGTCGTTCACATCGACCGTGAGACGGAGATGAATGCCCCCCCCCCGTGTCCGACCGCCACACCGTGACTTCCACCTTGCTCGAGGGCACAAACCGTTTCACGCTCGCCGCGACGAATCTCCCGCACGGTGACCACGCCACCGGCGATTTGCCGAACCATGCATCACTCGTCAATTCGCTCACTAAATAGGCGGGGCGCGCCATATCTCGGCTCGCACGCAACCAGTCGCGGTTGAGCGACGCCGCGCGGTAAAAGTACTTCGGAACGGACCGCAGATCGTTCAGCACGCGGGCAAGAAGGTGGGTGTCCATGAAGGTGAGTAAAAGTGAAATTATGAAAACCTCCTTTTTTTCGGGTTTCATTCGCCTCCGACCACCATGGTCGCTCCCGTCAAGATCGCGCGCCTCCACGCCGCGGCCAAGATGCCCACGCGCGGCTCCAGCGGCGCCGCGGGGTTCGACCTCAGCGCGAGCGAAGACGTCACGGTCCCGGCGCGCGGCCGCGTCGCCGTGCCCACGGGCATCGCCGTCCAGGCGCCGCCGGACACCTACGCGCGCGTGGCGCCGCGCTCCGGCCTGGCGGTGCGCGGCATCGACGTGGGCGCCGGCGTCGTGGACGCCGACTACACCGGCGAGGTCAAGGTCGTGCTCATCAACGCCACCGACGCGCCCTTCGCCGTGCGTGCCGGCGACCGCGTCGCCCAGCTCATCTTCGAGCGCATCGTCGTGCCCGAGCTCGTGGACGTCGCGTCGGTCGCGGAGTTCTCCCACGGCTCCGAGCGCGGCGCCGCCGGCTTCGGCAGCACCGGCGTCTGATGTGTCCGCAATCCTTCCGGCGCCTTTCGCGCCCAGCCGGGACCGGATCCATCCCTAATTATTTATTTTTAAACGCGCTTTATTTTGTCGTGGGCACGAAAAGATTAATTTCAGTCTAAAAATCGATGGACGCCTTCGTCCTGCAGCCGGGCGACGACGTCATGGACTGGATCACGTTTCTCCTCGCGTGGACGGCGGCGGGCGGCGGGCGTCGTCGCGTTCTTCGTCCTCGGCGTACGCACTCGGTTTGGATTACACTGCCGTGAACGCACAATGCAAACGCGTCACTCTAAGGGGGCTCAAACGTTGCACAACTCAACGGATATTGAGGCTTCTTCGACTGCGTCAGCTACCTGCCGGATGGATGGAAGACCCAAACAAACCAGGAACGATCCTGATCAGCCGCGACGGCAACGCCGCTCTCAATATTCGAGAGGTGCTTGCGCGAGGAAATCGCCCTCGCTTTTTGCGCCGCGTGATCAATTAAAATAACACATTCTTTGACGCTAGTTGGGCGTCAAAGTTGGGAGATTTACGCTTCACACATGAGATAAAATCGGTGCACCATTGGCGTTTGTTCGCCCGATGTCACTGTCCCGTTTTTAAATGAATGTGAGTGTATAGTATGTCCACCCTCACGTCGTGGTGAAAGACGTTTCCGTCCCACGCCGACGCGTCCATCTTGCGTTTCGACAGGACGTGCACGCCCGTATGCACGCCCGACATCCGATTTCCTCTCACCACCACACCCCCGTCTATTCCTCTGTGAATTGTGATCCCACACTGCACCCGCCCATCACCCACGATGTCAGTCCCAACAATCGCGGGACGTCCGTTTGCCAAGACAACGATTGCTGAATGGGGAAAGCGCACTTGGGGCCCGGACCGGAGACTGCAACGCTGGAGGCGCGCCTGATGATTCAAATACACACCCTCGCAAAACTGAAATTCGATCGCCACGCAGGAAAGCGAACCGACACCGCGCACGTCCACGCTCTCACACACCCAACGGCAGCTGTCCATTCCAGAGCCGAAGACGTGCACGTCCTTCACGCATAGACATGCGTAAGATGAGTGCACGTACACCCCGGCGCGCGCCAAGATGGCGCATCCCGCGGGACACAGGGCGAGCGCGTCGGTGAGCTCGTCCACGGTCGCGACCTCGCGCCAAAAGCGTGGCGGTGGCATCACCTCGGCGTCGTCGGCTGCATCATCGACGCGAAAACGACGCCGATGGGCGGCCACGGCGGCTCCAAACACGGGCAACGCCGACGCAAGCGCCTCGCTCTCCTCGTAGCCCAGGTGCCGGACGAGAGCGTCCGGGCAGGCGTAGGCGACGGCTTCCATGGCGAATGACGTTTATCGCGGTGCAAATCCTTTTTTACATGCGTCACACGTACTTTTTTTTAACGTCCTTTGCCAATGGGACCCAAGGCCAAGACTAAGGCCGACGCATCCAAACCGCGCCTCGACGAAGAAGAAGGGGCGGGGGCGGTCGAAGAAGAGAGCCTGCCCGAGTTCCTGGCGCGCTACTTCGAACGCCGCGAGCCGGCGCGCCACGGGCCCGTGCTCGGCCCCGCGTGCTTCGGCCCGTCGGACCGGCCCGCGGCGCACCAGGAGGACGTGCGGCGCATGGCCGCCGCGCTCGCGGGCAAGGGCAAGAAGCGTGGCCTGCTGGTGTGGCACAGCACGGGCACGGGCAAGACGTGCACGGCGGCGGCGGCGCTCGACGCGTTCTGGAAGACGAAACGCGACCTGGTGTTCGTGACCACGGCGGCCGCGCTGGCGCTCAAGCCGCTGGAGAAGCTCCAGCGGTGCGCCACGCGCAAGTGGGGGCACGCCGCGGACTCGTTCGCGCAGCGCGGCGTCGCGGCGCGCTCCTTCGAGGAGCTGGCCGCGCAGCCCTTCGCCGCCGCCGCCACGGTGCTCGTCGTCGACGAGGCGCACCACCTGCTGGAGCCGCGCTTCCTCGCGCTGGCGCGCCGCCTGCTGGCGGCGCCCGCGTCCGTCGCCGTCGTGGCGCTCACGGCCACGCCCGGGCCCTTCCCGGAGGCGACGACGCTGCTGCTGAACATGCTGCGCCCCGCGGGGGCCGCGCCCTACGCGCTGCCCGCGACGACGAAGGAGCGCGAGGCGCTGCGCAAGCGGCTCCTCGCGGACGGCGCGGTGGCCTTCTACGACGCCGTCGAGGACGCCGAGCACTTCCCGGCGGTGCGCGTCGTGGACGCCACCGCCGGCCCGGGGCCGGTCGCCGCCAAGGTCGCGGCGATGGTGGACGACGTGGCCGCGGCGCCCGGCGACCGCCACATGGTGTGGGCGCCCGACGCCGACGTCGGGCGCGCGGCCGCCGACGGCCTGCGCGCGGCCGGCGTGCGCTTCGTCGAGCTGGCGGGCGACGTCGCGCACGTCGCGCGCGAGTTCAACCGCGGCACCGAGCCGGGCGTGCTCCTGGTCGCCGACCGCCGCCTGGGCGAGGCGGTGGACCTGCGCGGCATCCGCCACGTCCACGTGCTGGACGCGGCGCTCGACGCCGACGGGCTCAAGCAGGTGGTGGGGCGCGCGTACCGCTACTGCGGCCACGCGTTCCTGCCGGAGCAGGACTGGACGCTGGAGGTCAAGATCTACCTGCCGCGCGTGCCGGGCCACGTCGACGCCACGCTCACGCGCCTGGACGACGTGGCGGCGCACGCGCGCGAGCTGCTCGTGCTGCTCGTCGGCCTCACCGACGAGGTCCGCCGCGCGTCGGGCGTCGCCGAGCTGGACACGGGCGCGCCGTCCAAGGACACGGACGAGGCGGTGCGCACGGGGCTGGCGGCCCTGGGGGCAAAAGAGGGCAAGAGCCTGCTCACGGTGTGGGCCACCGACCTGCCCAAGCTGCGGCGCGAGGTGGACGCGCTCGCCAAGCAGCTCAACGAGGCGGACCTGCGCACGCTGGCGAGCGTGCACCAGGCCGACGCGCGCCTGGCCGACGCGCAGCACGCCGCCGACGACGCCAACCGCGCGTTCTACGACGCGCTGCGCGGGGCGTCCGGAACCGCAAAACACTAAAAAAAAATCGTATGGTTTGTTTAAATGCATGGTGGGCCTCGATTACACGGAATTGATCAAACTCCTCCTCGGCTACGAATTCATAAACTTAAACGAAATGCAAATAAAATTTAACGTTGTCCTTGACGTCCACCTCACACAGCGACTTTCCGACAACGTTAAAATCATGCAACAAGATAAAGACTGTTTTTTTTCTATTTCATCCTATTTAGAAGCTTTCCAAACCTTTATCAAGGATCCCATCAACGAGATCGTTCTATCAAACCGAGGGTTTGATCCAGACTGGTTTATATTGCACGAAAAAACACATTTTGAATTAACCAAATTATTAATTCAAAACATACACGATCCAAATATATTCGTCATCAACAACCATGACGACGTCACCGAGAATGAAAACATCGTAACTCACACCTTTTTAAAAACAATTGACATCGGACAATACGACGTCTCACAAAAAATGTCACAGTCCGAATTTGACAATCTTTTCAACTCCCCTTTCTTCCGATACACGAACAACATACTCGCTTACTCCCCACATACATGGCGTCCACCGCCCCCTCCACGTGTGCGATTTAACCTTACTGGAGGCCGCATGAATATATCTTCTGAGAAATACGCAACTCTTCTCTCTGCTCGCGTCAAATTTTTGAAAAACGTATGCGCCCACGTACGACGTACTCTAGAGTATAAGTCTCTCGCTCTCGACTCGGAGCCTATTCAACTCGATCCGCCTCTGTCGGAGAATGCCGTGCCAGTGGACGATCCCGAGTTTCTCGCGATACTTAAAGATCAACACACCACCGTTGAAATGGAAGACGACCCCGATCTAAATAATGCAGACATTGAGTACGATTCCAACCGCCCGCCGGCGCACAACAAGCCTTCCGTGCCATTAGAATACGAGGACGATGTAGAAAAAGACCTGGTAATCGACGGATTCCCTCTTATCCCGACCTTGCCCACGAATCCCACGCTCAAAGATTACGTCGAATTTGTGTTACGTACATTGGTGTTTCGATGTATTGTGCGACTTCGACAACCTCGGCAATACGAACACTTTTCGGTGAACACCATCCGTTTCGGACAGTTGGAACACATCCAAACCACGTTGAACATGAACGCCCCCGCATCCAGTGTTCCCGACATCGACACTAAAACAAAAGCAATCATTCACACCACCCTGAAGATGGCGCCCTTCGTATCCGAAGTAAAAATGCACGCACTCCGTCTAAACCCCGAGTTTTCACGTTTTACCGACCAATATCACGTCCATCGCTTCATCCCCCTCGTATATTTCGCAAATCTTTATTTTCGCATAAATACGCGCATCCCGTTCAAGCCCACCATACCGTACACTGCCGACGACATGCTTTACGACTTCATCCTATTCTTGGACCCCTCTACCTCACGCGAAGATATTGACTTCTACAAACCCCATTTTGAAAGCGCGTTTTTTGGTTACGATCACGACAAGGCCTATGATTGCATGCACGACTTGAGAATTTTGTGCGTGGTGCATGAGTTCTTCTCAACACACGTTCATGTCGACGATTTTCCCACCACCATGACGGACTTCATAAAACGCTTCTTTAGCACCCCCTTCGTAAATGGTTCGATCTCCATTTCAACCAAGCGTCAAATCCCAATCACCAATGTCCTCATATGCAGAATTATCGAGACGTACGCGGCCTCCAAACCCTACCCAGATGCCATCATCCATGCGATGGACACCATGTACCCAAATAACAACCGACCGTTCGACCTCACATTTAAGCGTATTTTAACCACCGTCGTCCCCCCGTTAAACGAAATGAAAGGGGGTTCACGGTCGCCCTCTCTCACGCTGTACGGATTAATCCTACGCACGCTGCGCGCGTTTAACTTAAGGTCTTCTCCGTGACCCTGCCCCACCATGTACCAGTCCATCCTGCGCAGCAGGAAACACGCGCGCAAGCACGGCGGCGACGCCGACCTCCCCTTCGCGGAGGGCGACGACCAGACGTACGCGTTCGTGCGCACGCTGCTGGGCAACGGGCGCATCACGGTGCTGTGCAACGACGGCACCGACCACCTGGGGCGCATCGCCGGGTCCATGCGCCGCACCCGGCGCGCGGTCATCGAAAAGGGAGACGTCGTGCTGTGCTGCCGCCGCAGCTTCGACGCCGTCGTCGACGTCGTGCACAAGTACAGGGGCGACGACGTGCGCGTGCTCGTGCGCAACGCGGTGCTGTCCGACGCCATCCTCAAGGAGCTGGGGCTCGGGAAGGCGGGCGAGGACGACGGCGTCCACTTCGAGGCGTCCACGGTCGACGACGACCTGGCCGCGATTTAAATAATAATAAATACGTTTTCGTCGAGGGCATCCGCACGTACTACCGGTCGCGCGGCGCGGCGGCCAGGTAGCCAAGCGCGGCCACGGCCGCCGCCTTCTCCGCCGCGCGCCGCGACGCCTCCTTGCCCGTGCCCAGCAGGCGCCCGTCCGCGGCCTTGGCCGCGATGGTGTACGTCGCGCCCTTGCCGCCCTTGCGCTCGACGTTCACCTCGAGGTAGCGCACGCCCGGGGAGGCGCGCGCCAGGCGCTCCTTGGGGTGCGGCTTCTGGCTCACCAGCTCGGCCCAGTCGACCCAGGTCTCCATCACGCGCACCAGGAACGTGCGCGCGGCGTCGTAGCCGCCGCGCGTGAACACGGCGCCCACGAACGCCTCGAACGCGTCCTCCAGCACCGCCGGGCACTCGCGGCCGCCCGTCTCCTCCAGCTGCTTGGACAGGATCACGAAGCGCTCCAGGCCCAGCTCCGACGCGAGGTCCGCGAGCGCGGCGCCGTTGACGATGCCGGTCCGCAGGCGCGTGAGGAAGCCCTCGTTCTCGCCCGGGAAGCGGTTGTACAGGTACTCGGCCACCACGCACCCGAGCACCGCGTCGCCGAGATACTCGAGGCGCTCGTAGGCCATCTCCTGCAGGGGGAGGCAGCCCGGCGGCATGCGCGCGTTCCCCTCCTCGAAGCCCTGGTTCTTCCGCAGCACGTACGAGCTGTGCACGAAGGCGCAGCGGTAGGCGCCCAGCGCGTCCTCGGTCGCGGGCGGCAGCCCGTTCTCCTCCAGCAGCGCATTCACATCCTCCAACGCGAGCAGCGTGTTGGCGGGGTTAAAAGGGAGGTCGTCGCCCGCGACGGGCGCGGTCTTGTGATGCAAGGAGGCATGACGAGATTTCGGCGCCGTCATCCCGAATCGGATTTCGGGGTAAGCCGCGCCGAACGCCTTAAGCCGCGCCGAACCCAACCCCCTTATGTCCGCGCCCAACTTCGTCGCGCTGCGCTGCGCGCTCGGCGCCCAGCGCCCGTCACGCCCGTCGCGCTTTAATCATCCTGCAACACGACGGCCACCGCGCGCCAAAAAACGACCATGCGCTTCTTAAATTCGATGGGCGATACCCCCTTCTCGAACGCCGGGAGTATCTCCTCCACGAGCGCGCCGAGCGCGCGAAGCATTTCTCTCTTTTAGCGCGTCGACGATAGCTTTTTTTCGCCGCACGCGAGAGGGAGCGGGGGTCGGTCGGGAGTGCCGTGCCATTGGTCTAAATTATTTTGCAATCGTAACCGTGACAGTCGGAGAAAAACTTGAAAAAAAAATTACATCATGGCGTCCGACATCCCTTCCCTCCTCGAGCGCCAAGCTCCTTTGCGGAACCGCCAACATGGTCATGTGCCCGAGCGGTCGTGGTCGCGGTCGCTGTCGCGGTCGCGGACGAGCACCGCCGACAATTGGTCGACGTAGGCATGCATCCGCAACTTGAACTCGGCGGGCGAACACTCGCACGCGTGAAGACACATCACGGCCGCTTCAAACGCGACGCCCTTCACCGCCGCTTTCGACTCGGGCAATCGCGCGGCCTGCATTGGAAGAATCCGTCGCGATTGATAAGAGATACGCACGACATTCTTCGACGCACGCCTGAGTATGCGCATTCTGTTCGCATTATCGTTACTATTGCGCACCGTGGTAAAAGAGGTGGGACGGCTGGGCGTTTTCGGCGGCGGCGGCGGCGGTTGTTGCTGCTGCTGCTGCGGCCTCGGGTCCGAAATCTGCAGCAACGGCGGCGGCCGCGAGTTCACGCTCACCGTGACCGTCGTCATTTTTTACGAATGACAAGCGTAACGTGCAAGCCGCCGCGCGCTTAAACAATAGATGTACCACGGGCGGCGACGGAGGGAGCTCTCGCCGACTGAAATCCATCGACGGTTTAATTATTTTTCTGAACTTTTCCGAAGTGGACCAAAATATCTTCCACCATCTTTCGCCGTTCGAACGCGTCCTTGTACTCGCGATTCTCTTTCGATTTTCCCTCGTCCTGCGCCACCCGAGGCCTCCACACGTCCAAATTCGCTTCAATCTCCTTCCACGACCACGTGCAGTCTTGCTTGGACGCGCATTTCACGTTCTCTTTCGAAAACCGCCCGCACAAGACCAACGCGCTCGCCATGATCAAATTAAAATCGCGCCACTCCTCGCGTTGAAGCAGCGTCTTCTCGAACGGCGAGTCGGGCGTGAATATCGAGCGATTGGCGTCCACGGCGTGACGCAAAAACTCCAGCGCTCGCGCGTCGGGTTCCGACGGCAAATATCTCTTTAAATTGTCCTCGTCCTTCGGGTCCAGCGTCTCGGACACTGGCGACTTGATCTGCGCGGCTTGAACCGGTGCGGACGCGGACGGCGGCACCGCCGTCGATCCGTTCGCTCCCATCTGCTCACTAAAACACATTTTTATTTTTGCCAATGAAGGCGTTTACTTCTGCTTGGGCGGCGCCTTCTTGCACGCGGATTTACGCCCGTGGGACCGCACACCTCCCCCCTCTGCCACCTGGCCCGGGAGTTTACCCAACGATGCAAACCCTGCCTGTGCCGAACCCGGACCGTTGGGGGCAAAGGGGCCGGCGGGTGACGCCGGCGACAGGACCGAAGGAGGCGATACCAAAGGCGAAGGCGAAGGCGCCGGCGCAGCAGGCGAAGGCGCCGCAGGCGCCGAAGGCACCGTCGGCTGCGCGATCAGGAAATCGATCAACGACGTCAGCAAGCCCGCGACGGCCGGCGTGAGCCCCTTCGACTTCGCAAACGCTTCCACGTTGCTCTTCAGCACCTCCGGCGTCACCGGTGCGCTCATCTATTATTCAAGGCCCCACAAAAAATATCCCCTACGTGCGCAGCCGGACGGCGACGTTCACGGAGGCGAGCTCCTGCGCCAGCAGGTTGAACGCGAACGGGACGCGCACGGGGCACGGCTCGCCCGGGCACTTGTCGTTCAGGCAGCGCGCCAGCCCCGTGCGGATGTTGTTGAGCGCGGGCATGCCGCACTTCTTGCACACGTAGAGCTGGAAGTTGTCCGAGTTGTCCAGCAGGCGCTCCTTGATGAAGGCGCTCACGCCCTGCGACAGCAGCCCGTCGCGCTCCATCTCGCCCAGGCGCAGGCCGCCGCCGCGCGCGCGCCCCTCGTTGGGCTGGCGCGTCAGCACCTGCACCTTGCCGTGCGTGGCGCGGCTGTGGATCTTGTCGGCCGCGCAGTGCTTCAGGCGCTGGTAGTAGGCGACGCCCACGAAGAGCTCGGTGCCGAGCTTCTGGCCCGTGGCGCCGTCGTAAAACGTCTCGTTGCCGTGGCGCTGGAAGCCGCGCGCGCTCAGGAGGTCGCCCGCCTCGGACAGCACGTCGCGCTCGGAGAAGGGCGTGCCGTCGCCGTGGCGGCCGTCGAGCGCGACCCCCTTGCCGAGCAGCATCTCCATCAGCTGCGCGATGGTCATGCGCGACGGGATGGCGTGCGGGTTGATGACGACGTCGGGGCGCACGCCGCTCGCCGACACGGGCATGTCCCACGCGTTGCGCAGCTCGCCGAGCGTGCCCTTCTGCCCGTGTCTAGAGTTGCCGCACCAGACGGGGCATCCGCCCCGTCGCACGTAGATGACGCCGCGGCCGGGCACGGTGCAGCAGTGGACCTTGCCGGTGTAGGGCTCCCAATGGTCCTGCATGTTGGCCGCCGTGGCGCCGCTGCCGGTCTTGTTCTTGTTGACCTTGGGCTCGTTATGGCTCGCGATGACGGACAGACGGAACGCGTCCACGGTGGTGGCCTTGATGGGCTGGCTCGAGCTGCCGGCCTCGGAGCGCAGGGTCTTGTTGGACGAGAAGCCCGCGTGCAGGCAGAGGCGCTGGAAGCCGTCCGCCAGGCGCGTGGAGGACGTGTCCAGGCGGCGGGTCGCGTTTTGGGCGTGGGCCCCCTTGATGCTGTGCCCATCTCCGAGGAAGATGCCGTCGATGAGGACGCGGCACTGGGCGCGCGACAGGTACCAGACCCACTCCGGCCAGTCCTTGTTGATGGCACCCACGTTGAAACGCTGCAGGTAGCTCACGAGTTGCTTGTTGGGCATGCACCACCGATGCGGTTCAGTGTGGTGGGGCTTTTCCATGTGCTTGTGGATTGGAAAGTTGAGCTTGGCTTCCGCGCAAACGTCGGTGAGCGCGTCTTTTACGCGCGGCTTGTGTGCGGCGATGGCGATGCCCCACGATGACTGGATCCACCCTTCCGCCATCCAGATCCCGAAGAAGGTGAGCCACGGCTCGATGGGCACGACGGGGTCGGGCAGCCCGTCGCCGTCGCCCGGCAGGCGGAAGCCGGTGACGCGGTCGCCCTCGAGCACAAGCTCGCGCGGGAGGTCGGGGCCCGATAGGTCGGGCGCCCACGCGTCCACGTCCTTCTTGTAGAAGCGCAGGTTGCCGTAGGCCTCCTCGGCGGTCTCGGCGCCGAACGCGGCGCCGTTGCTCATCTTCTTCACCCACATGCGGTGGTTGGGTGTGACGAGGAGGTCCACGTGGTTGCTCTCGACGCGGTACATGTTGCCCGCGAAGTCGTAGCTCTGCACCTCGGTCGGATGGCGGTACACGAGGCCGCCGTCGTCGCCGAGGGTCGCCACGCGGTGCTCCAGGGTGACGTCGGCGACGGGCACCCAGCCCGCGGTCGTGAGCACGTCGTGGTCGGGGGCGTAGCACGAGAACTTGTCGCCGATCTCGGGCTCGCGCACGTTGAGCAGCTCGACCTTGATGAACTTGTAGCCCTCGTAGTCGACCTCGCGCGGGTTGTAGTGCACGTGCGACACCACGCCGCCGTCGTTCTTCTGCAGCACGTACGAGTTGTCCTCGGCGGGGCGGCCCGCCTTGTTGCGCATGACCTTGCCGATGAGGACGTCGCCCTGGCCCACGGCGGCGCCGAGCGCGGGCAGGCCCGACTCGGTGAGCATGCCGTAGTTGTTCTTGAGCGCGTTGCGCGCGTCGGGCTTGTCCGCGGTGAGCGTCTCCTCCTCGCCCGTCGCGAAGTTCTTGAGGACGCGGTCCTTGTGCGTCTTCCAGTAGCTCGACGCGAACAGGCCGCGCTGCATGGACGCCTTGTTGATGATGACGGCGTCCTCCTGGTTGTGCGTCATGGAGGCGATGAGCACCGTCACGTTGATGCCGTTGGTCATGACGTCCACGCCCAGCAGGCTCGACATCTTGGTGCCGACGAGCGGGCGCTGCGTCGTGTGCAGCATGTGCGCCATGCCGTCGAGGCGGTGCAGGAAGGAGGTCGCGTAGGTGCCCATGGCCTGTTTGCCCATGGCCGAGTTGTGCACGCCGAAGCCGCCGGCGCCCGACACCGCGCCGCGGCCGGCCACGAAGCACGGGTTCTTCGCGTCGCCCCCCTCGATGGTGAGGTCGTACACGGCGTCCGGCTGGACGGGCAGGGCGACCACCTCCTCGACGGCGACGAAGACGGCGTCGCCCGCGCCGCCCCGGGCGGCGGGGACCACGACCACGTCCTCGCCGCGCAGGAGGTCCACCTCGAGGCGCAGCGCGGCGTGGCGCGCGCGATCGAAGGGCACGCCGCCGTAGCGCAGCAGGCGCTCCTTGGCGCCGCACGTGTGCGGCACGTGCAGCTCGCCGGTCACGGCGTCGACGGCACCGAGGTGCGCGGCCTCGAGCGCCTCGGCGCGCTCGTGGTCCGTGGCGCGCGCGCCCGACGCGGCGTAGCCCACGAAAAAGCCCTTGGCGTCGGGCTCGGCGGGCTTGGGCGCGGCCGCGGCGCGCGCGAAATCGTCGGCGTCGGGGCCGGCCCCCGCGGGAACGGGCGCGCCGCCGTCGCGCGCGCCCGCCGCGCGGCCGAGGTACGCCGCGTGCGTCGCCGGCGCCGGCTCGAACGTCGCGACGCCGACGCGGCCGCCCGCGGCCAGCACCGCGGCCACCTCGGCCGCCGTCGCCCAGCCCACCTCGCCCTTGGGGCTCGCGCACAGCAGGCGGTGGTCGTCGGTGACCCGGAGGGCCAGGCCGCACCGCGTGCGCACCTCCACGACGGGGCGGCGCGGCGGCGCGGCCATCGTCGCCGTCACGCGCGCGCGCCCGAGGACGCGCGTCGCGGGGTCGAACGTCGCCACCACGTCGCCCACGCGCACGTGCTGGACGGCGCGCATGCCGCCGCCCCCCTCCGGGCCGGCCAGCAGCACCGGCTCGTCGGGCGCGAGGCACTGGTACACGTTGCGCGGCGACTGGTTGCAGTTGGAGAAGGGGATGTTGTTGGCGAGCACGCCGAGGGCCATGCACGGGTGGATCTCGGCGTGCGTGTAGCGCGGCTTGAGGTGGCAGCCCTGCGTCGCCGGGCGGCGCAGGTCGGCGGGCGTCATGGCGATCATGGCCGACGCCGTCTCCTCGGGGTCCATCATCTCGATCTCGCCCGCGCGCATCGCCGCGTTGAAGTCGTCGCCGCCGCGCCACGCGCACCGGCCGTCGTCGCCCACCACGAAGAGCGGGCGGCAGGGGCGCCCGGCCTCGAGCGACATCTTGATGGTGCGCTCGCGCGGGCGCCACACGACGGACGTCACGTGCGGCACGTCGCCGACGCGCTTGGCCGCGCGCATCGACCGGCACAGCGCCACCGGGTCGGTCGCGTAGCCCAGGATCGCGCCGTTGAAGAAGACCGCCGTGCCGGCGCCCAGCTCCGCCAGGAACGCGCGCACGGCCTCGCGCCCGGCGCCAGGGTCGGGGTGACGCACCACGAAGGGCGCCAGCACCGCGAGCGCCGGCGCCGGGTTGTGCGCCAGCGTCACGTAGCACGACACGCTCATGTTCTTGACGATGCCGACGGGCGCGCCCTCGGGCGTCTCGGACATGCAGATGATGCCGTAATGGCTGACGTCCAGCTTCCTCGGCGCCACCATCTTGCCGTTGCGCTCGATGTGCGACATGAAGCGGCGCAGGTGGGACATGGCCGCCATGTAGTTCATGCGGTTGAAGAGCTGCGACATGCCCATCATCGAGCGCGCCAGGATCTGCATCTTGTTGGAGCCGAAGTTGCCGGTGGCGAGCGCGCGCTCCAGCGCCTTCTCGATGAGCGACGGCTTGAACAGCAGGTTGATGTTCTTCTGGTCGATGCCCTCGAGGAACTTGTCGGGCGGCGCCTCCTCCATCATCTTCTTGATCTTGGGCACGCTGTCGCCGATGACCTTGTTGACCTGCGTGCGGAAGAGCGTGGTGAACTCGGCGCCCGGCGTCTCCACGCGCTTGTTGAGGTACGTGTCGCGGTTGTCGGGCGGCTCGAGGCCCTGCGTGACGCGCAGCAGGCGCAGCGTCATGTGGCCCAAGAAGAGCGCCTTGGTGTGCGCGTCGGGACCGCAGTGCGGCAGCAGCTCCTCGTCCATCGTCAGGTCCAGCAGGTACGCCGAGATGACGGGGTGCGCCACCCACTCGCGGCCGAAGCGCTTGGAGTGGTGCTTGGTGTTGAGGTTGGTGCGCAGCCACTCGCGCGCGGCGAGGCGGTCGAACACCCCCGTCTCGTCCGCGGCGTGCTTGGCGCTCGCCTGGAGCAGGCCCTCGAGCTCCGGGGTGGCCTCGGCACCGCACAGGATATAGCGCTGGATGTCGGCGTCCTTCTCGACGCCCAGCGCGCGGAACAGGACGTAGAGCGGGATCTCCTTGCCGCCGCGCACCGCGCGCATGAGCGCGACGATGGGCTTGCCGTACTTGATGGCCTTGGTGTGGTCCATCTTGAGCGTCAGCTTCTGCGGCACCAGGCAGTCGTAGGCGACGGAGCGGATGTCCGCCTCGTAGCCCGACGTCGCCGAGCGCGAGTTTTGGAAGATGAGCACCTTGTTGTCGGCGATGCGGTCGGTGGAGACGACGACGCGCTCCATGCCGTTGACGATGAAGTAGCCCTGCAGGTCGTAGCGGCACTCCTCCTTGGGGCACGCGCCGCCGGCCAGCGGCTGCGCCACGAGGCGGCACGCGATGGAGCCGACCATGACGGGGACGCGGCCGATGAGCACGTTCTTGATGGTCTTGCGGTGCGAGGCGTCGAGCAGTCCCTCGTCGTTGACGTGCTCGTACAGGAGGTGGATGTCGACGTGCAGCGGCGCCGAGTACGTCAGGTTCCGAATGCGCGCGTGGTGCGGCGTCATGTCGGTCTTGTGGCCCGTCGTCTCCTCGATGCTCGCCAGGCCCAACGCGTGGTTGTCCATGCGTATCGACAGCTTGCGCCGGAAGCCGCGCATGCCCGGGTGCGTCTTCATCATGTCCCGCACCTCCTTGCCCACCACCATCGTCGGCTCGAAGCGCATGCCGATCTCAATCTGCTGGCGGCTGTAGTGCGCCAGCACCTGCCCGATCTTGTTGCGCAAGAAGTCGTTGTACGACTCGAGCTGGTGGTGCACCAGGTACCGCCGGTCCGCCAACATGTCGTGGATGAGCCCCCATGGCGGAGGGTCGTCCGCGGTCGAGGTCGAGGTCGAGGACGACGCCATGGAAAAATGGGACGCGAGGACGCCGGCTCCTAAAAAGGCAGGCGGCGTCCTGGACTTAAATACTTTTCAAAAATTAATTTAATTTATTCTAGCCGTATCGCCACACGTATCCCTGGCGCGGCGTCGCGTCCGCGATGGCGGCGAACAGGGTCGTCCGCGCCATGGGGTTCGCCAGGACGGCCGCGTTCACGGTGTCGTACCGCGTCACCTCGCCGCTCTCGACGCACTCGCGCTCCACCGCGACGCTGCGGGGACGCGGCTTGCGCGGGGGCAGGCCGTGGCGGGCCAAGTACGCGCGACGGAGGGGCTTGGGAACGTCCGCCCACCACGCCCACCGCTGGCCCGACGCGCGCGTCCCGTTCTTGATGGCGCGCGACAGCGAGGAGACGTGGCCCAGCATGCGCGCGTCCCGCGCCGTCGACAGGTCCGCGTACACGTGCTTCACGCGCGTCCCGCCCGGGTCCAGCATGGCGACGCGCGCGTTCAGGACGGCGGAGCGGTGCGCGCAGGAGGGGCGCGGGACGTCGGGAAACTCCGGAAGGTCCTGCACGAAGTCGTCGGGGATGCCGCGGTCCAGAAACGCCCACCGGGAGCCGCGAAACAGCGTGTGCCACCGCGCCGCCTGACGGATGCCGCCGTCCGACGCGATCGAAAGCGCGCGCAGCGCGTCCCGCATGCCCGCGAACGTGCGAATCAGCGTGTACCCGTCGGGGGCGTACTGCTGCACCTTCCGGCCGCGCGAGGCGCTCATCGTCGTCGCACCCCATGGCCCCCGTGGGAAGCCCTCTCCTTTTTTTTACACCTGCTCGATCGCCACGTCGGCGTCAAAGGCCGCGCGGCACGCGGCCGGCAGGCACGACAGGTCGATGAGGCGCCGGTTGCGCTCGTAACCGGCGCGCGCGTCCGGGTTCTTGGCGAAGTGGGCCTCCCGCGCGTCCGGGTCGCCGGCCAGGCGCTCGGCCGTCGCCCGGCCGCACCGCGCGAAGGCGGGCGGGATGTTGTCGCCCGGGTCGCCGCACAGGCACTTGGCGGCGAGCGAGCCGCAGCGGATGCCGACGTCCGCGCCGTCCTTGTTGACGACGCGCACGCGCGGGCCGGCGAGCTGCCCCCAGTCGTTGTCGTTGGTGAACATCACGACGTCCGCGACGTCCAGCGCTCGAAGGCGCTCGCCCACCAGGTACGCCAGGTCGTCGGCCTCGAGGCCGGGCACGTCCACGCCCTGGACGCCCAGCTCCGCGCGCAGGCCGAGCGCGACGTCGAAGGCACCGCCCTCGATGGACGACGCGCGCTGGCCCTTGTACTCGGGGTACTCGAGCGTGCGCCACAGGGTGGCGTGCGGCGCGTCCATGAGCGCGATCACGTTCCCCGGAGGCACGCCGTACGTCTTGCACAGCTTGGCCACCGCGCCCGCGAAGGTGCGCTTGTAGGTGTCGACGAAGTCGGCCTTCGCCATCCACGGGCCCGCGTCCGCGTCCGGGTGCGCCCGCGCGTACCACGCCTTGGTCGCGAAGAAGCGCCAAAACACGAAGAAGCTCCAGTCGAGCACGAGCACGGGCGCGCCCCCGGCCACGCGGACGGTCAGGCGCGGCGCCATCTGGGAAATGTTTTTTAAAAAAATGATTGATTGACGAGGGAACCCATTCCCCATGGCGTCCCCGGACCCGCCGTCGTATTTGTGCGTGAACGACCGCGCGTACGTCTTCAACCTGAACAGCGGGCGCTTCGAAAGTAAGCCTTCGACCGCGTCGCGGCCATCGCCACCCGCCCACCGCCCAGGCTGAGGCTCACCTTCAGAAACGTGAGAAAAGGCGAGGACGTTGGCCCCCCTGCACTTGGCGGCGTGTCCACGGACCTCACATCTCAACGCGCACGCAACACATGAGGCAGCCATGATGCACAACGCCGATGCGCCGCTGCGAACCCTTCCGGATGCCCTCTGGTTCGAGGTCCTGCGGCACCTCGACGAGGAAAGCCTCGGACGACTCGCGTGCGTGGAACGCTGGTTCGCGGCGCTGGTCGCCGACGAACGCAAGCATGTGCAGCCGCCTCTATGCAAGACCATGTGCAAGAGCTTACATCCGCTCATGTGCTGCGCGCAATGTCTTCGCCTCGTGACGGAAACCAGCTACCTACACGCGCTCGACTGCGGTCACCTGGCGTGCAAAACGTGTATATGTGCTGAATCTGGCAAGACACAGTCGAACGTCGCATGCGCAGCATGCGCAGCATGCGCAGCATGCGACATCGAAACGAAAATCACAAACAATGTTCAAGTCCGCGGTGTCGCAGTTTTCCCGTACATCTTCCGCACAATATGGGACAAAACACAGCTGACCGCCTGACGGTGGAGTGCCGCGCGATACGCATGCTGCAGTGCGCGCACAACCTCCCAAAACATTCTAGCGCGCGCATGCGCTTACGTACTCGAGTGGCCGCGCTGTTCGAGTCCGTCGTCACACTCTCGTGCGATAGATGCGACCAACCATGCACGCCCGACGGCATGTACGGCGGACACGACTCCTACCCCCTGACGTGTGCCTCCTGCCGATGCATGGATAATGCATTCAAAATCAAGTGCGCGTGGCATTAAAATTTCTCTCGCCGCCCAAGTATGGGCGCCGTATTCGTAAAGGCCATCGCGGTAGGGTCATGCGTCGGCGCCGCGCTCGCACATCGGATCCAGGCCACTCGGGGGGTACCCGGGCCTCGGCCTCGGCGCAACACCATCCACATCATCTTCCGCCGCCAGGGCCAGGGCCAGGGCCAGGGCCAGGGCCAGGGCCAGGGCCAGGGCCAGAGCCCTGGCCCTACTTTTTGCTCCACGTGCTCCAGCCCGGCTTGTACGGGCTGAAGCCGAGCGCCTCGTAGGTCACGGGGTGGCCGCTGTTGTTGCCGGGACGAATGTCGTACGCGTACTGGCGCTCCACGACGTCGGGCGGCGGCTCGGCCGAACGCAACGTGTCGCGCTGCAGGAGCACGGCGTCCGGGACGGTGGGCACGTTGGCCCACGGCGCGCCAACGCGAAACGACTCGCCGGTGTACAGGCCGGCGTTGGGCTTGGGCGGCGGGATGCCGACGGGGTCGTTGGGGTCGATCGCGCTGAACGCCAGCGCCATTTACATCAAGGTCGGAAAATATTGAACGACGTCGCTCACGGTCTCCGACGGGAGCGCGATCGACCGTTCCAGGCGCCGCATCGCCGCCGCGATCGTCACCAACGTCGTGAGGGCGGAGCGCGCCTGCCACGCCTCGGTGTACGCCGTCGTCGAGGACGTCGTCACGAAGTTGGCGAAGAGCTTGAGGCCGGCGACCTTCATCGTCTCGCCCGGCGGCGTCATGCGCGCGTTCATCCACCACTGCAGCACATGCAGGACGGCGTCCACGTTGAAGCGATCGTACGTCTGGAAGCAGTTCTTGTCCACGAAGTCGACGGTGATGACGTCGCCCGCCTTGAAGCGCACGAGCACGATGTCGCCGGCGATCTCCAGCTTAATCACGGGCTCCGAGAGCACGGTGCGCTGCACCGAAGGCGAAGGCGTGCTGCAGGCGGCGCCCATGGTGCGCGGTCGGGTGGAAATGCCAGCGATCTTTTTGATTTTTCGCACTTCCCGTGGGACCCCCGTGGACCCATGGACTCCCTCCCGACCGAGGTGCTCCGCCTCGCGCTCAACGGCGACGCGCTCACGAACGAGGACCGCGCGCAAGCCGCGCGCACCTGCCGCGCGCTGCATCGCGCGGTCGAGTTCCGCCACATCGTGCTGCGCTCCGGCGGCGGCGGCCACGACGCGCTGGAGCGCGCGCTCGCCAGCGCGCGCGGAAACGCTCGTTTTCGAACCACGTGACGACGACGCTGGCGGCGGTGGGGCGCGCGCGCCCGGAGCTCGTCGCCCACCTGCGCCACGCGTGCGCGTGGTGGATCTTCGACGTCCAGCCGCCCTTCCCGCCGGCCACCTTCCCCGCGCTCGAAACCCTCGAAATCGCGGACTCCTCCTCCCTCGCCGACCGCCCACCATCCGAACTCGAACGGCCCGACCCGCGCCTCCTGTTCCGCACCTTCCACCTCTCGGGCGAAAATCCAGACACCTATGCGCGCGCGGCGGGATGCCGATTTCGGCACCTCATCCTGGGCTCGTCGCTGTCGATGTCCCACTTGGCCGCCGCCAACCTTCGCGCCGACACCGTCGAAAACTACTACATTCACTTCGACGGCAAGAACGCGCATGTGTTGGCCTCCATCGCCCGGTTCGCCTTCCGATCCGACATGTTCCACCCCGCGTTCTTCCGCGCGCTCTCCGCCACCGTGCGCACCATTCATACCGCCCTGTATCCCATGCTGTTCGCCGACCTCGAGGCGTTTTTCCCCGACGGACGGCGGCTCTCTCTCGTCCTCGGCCCGTCATACTCCGGACCGCCGACCTGGGGTGTCCCGTTCCATGAGGCCAACATCGCCGCGCTCGAACGCCTCGTCCGACGAAACGCCATCGCCGCGCTCAACATGTCGGTGAGTGCGGCGGAGTGGAAGTGCACATTCGTCGTCGCCGCGTCCGCGTCGGTCGTGCTCGACGAGGTCATCATGCGGTCCATCAACCTCGACGCCGCGGTGGCCATCTTCGCCGAAATCGCGCCCCCCGTGACCACGCTCATGCTGGATTGCGAAGTCGTCGCGATCCTCGGCGCGCACCTCGCGAAGGCGACGTCCTTGCGCCACGTGCACCTTCGCCGATACGTCCGAAAAAAACGCGTTTCGCGCGTTCGTCGCCGAACTCAACGGCGGCCCTGGACGCGTGGAATGCGTCACCGTGTGCGGCGGCGGGTCGTGGACGCGACGCGACGTCTACCGCCCTCTTTAAAAGTGCGCGCCCCGGGTAGATGGGCTCGCTCTTTTCGTCCCCGGCCCCTGCGGAGGCCGAGCCCGAGGCTACGCCTGCTCCGCCTGCTACGCAGGCGGACGAATCGCCCGCTTCGCCCGCTTCGCCCGCCTCGTCGACGGTTCCGCTCCTGCCCGCGGACTCCCCGCAGGAGGGAGGCGCGGAAAAGACGGCGTTCAAGGGGCGCCAGTACATCGTTCGCAAGGACGGGCGCGCGAGGTACATCCTGGTCAAGGGCACCAAGGTCTCCCTCGCCCGAGTGCACGCGTGGCAAAAAAAACACCCGCAACTGTAATGCAGCTCTCGTACACCACCCTCGGCGCGCTCCTCCTCGCCTTCGGCGCGTTCAAGCTGCTCAGCACCGCCGTGTGGGCGCTGCGCGGCGGCGCGGTATGGGTGACCATCGCGTTCACCATCGTCGCGTTCATCACCCTCCTGCAGGGGCTCGCCATGTTCAACTTCCTCACCAACCCCTTCATCGAGACGTACGTGTTCGCGCTCATCGGCGTGTTCCTGATCGTCTACTACGTGCCGCAGTTCAAGCGCACCGCCACCGCGTGGGAGCGCGCAATCGTCGTCGGAAACGTCGCGGCCGGGGCGGGGTTCCTGACGTGGGCCGCCCACGCGTTCAGCAAAGAGGCTTAAAATTGTACGTAGTACTGTACTTGAAATTTAAAACCGCCCATGGGTAGGCCCGCCCATGCTGCTGCTGCGGCCGATCGCCCGTTCCGGGTCCAATTTCAACCACAGCCCCCAAAAACACGTGTACCGCCTGCTCAAACTGTGCGACACCGCACACGATTTTTTTAAAGGCGCCGCGGACCTCGACCGCGTGCAAGCGCCGCGCTACCTCCCCGCCGAGCTCTCCTACGACCACGTGCTCAACGGCGTGGCGCTCGTGGAGACGCTGGCCGCCGCGAAAACGCTGACGTTCGCGGAGGAGCGCGTCGCGAACCCGCTCTTCGGCGCCACGCTCACGGCGGACGCGCGCAGCGACGCGCTCCACCCCGTCAAGGCGCGCGACCCGCGCGCGCCCCACGTCCTCGCCGACGCGTTCGGCCACGACGCCGTGTTCCAGGTCGACACCACCGTCAACGCGATGCTGCGCTCCCTGCTGGGGGGGTCGGGCGCCACCGTGAGCGACGCCAACGTGTTCGACGCCGCGTCCGTCTCCTTCGCGTCCGCGCGCGCCGTGGACGCGCGGCCCACCGGGCCGGTGTACCTCGACGACGCGCCGTACCAGATCACGCTGCTGGGCCTCGACGCCGCGGGGTCGGTGTCCGTCGTGCTCCACGACCGGCGCACGGCCGGGGCCGAGGCCGCGGCCCCGCTCACGCTCGTCTTCTCCGACCGCGACGCCACCGCGTGGTGCTCCAAGCGCATGGTCCACTCCGCCAAGCCGTCGTCGCCCTTCGCGACGTGCCGGCCCGCGCTCCGGTACGCCGTCAAGCGCGCGGGCGACTGGGGGCAGGTCGAGCACGCGCGGCGCTACGGCAAGGTGTTCGTCACGGGCGACCGGCTCGCCGCGCTCTACGCGTGGTACCGCGACGTGCCGTTCGTCTACACGCGCGACGCGACGCTCGTCGTACGGCCCCGGCCCCCGGTCATAGTGCCCCCGGTCACCACGTGAGCGGCGGCGGGATCGCCAGGTGCGCCAGCGAGGGCAGGGCCCGCAGCAGCACCTCCTCCTCCTCCAGGTCGCTCTCGCTCACCAGCGCCGGCATGTCGGCGTCCTCCCGCTCCGGCGGCGCGGGCGTGGGCGCCACGTCGAAGCCATCGGTCCGGGGGCGCAGGATCGTGGCGTCCACGAACAGGCGCATCGCGTCCACCGCGCGGCTGCACATGACGCACCGCCCCTTGGCGCACATGCTCCGCGCCGCGTCCGCCATGCACCCGGGGTGGTAGCGCGCGTCGCAGCACGCGAGCTTCAGGTGCGTCTCGGGCACCGCCTCGTGGCACAGGATGCAGTGCCCGTCGTACGCCTCGCGCGCCTCGCGCACCAGGCACATCGGCACCGTCCACCCCTTGCGCAGCATCTTGAGCAGGCGCTGGTTGGAGGCGTCGTCCCACCCCGTGTAGCGCGCCCGGCGCGCGCGCACCCCCTCCAGGATCTCCTGCATGCGCACGTGGCGCGCCATGGCCGTCGCCCCCGGGGGCACCATGGACGGGGACAGCCACACGCCGCGCCCGTCCATGAACAGGCCGTTCACGTCAAAGTCAGGGCGCACCAGGAACGGGTTCTCCATCTCCTCGCGCTTCACCACGAGCAGGTCCATCGACAGCTCGCGCCGGCACCCCGCGGTGCGCGTGCCCATCTCCGTCGCGAATGTCGCCACCGCGTCGCGCACGAAGGGGCGCAGGTCGGGATGCACGCCGGCGAGCATCCGGTCGGCGTGGAGCATGTCCGCGCGCACGGTCTCGAACGTGTAGCGAAAGTGCGTCGTCGTGTTGCTGGCGTGCACGTACTCGCTGCCCACTGACACGCGCCGCGTGAAGGCGAGGTTCATCCGATGCCACACGCGCTCCACCTCGTCGAAGTCGTCCTCGCACACGAACGCGTCCACGTCCTCCGGGAGCAGCGCGCGGAACCGGGTCTCCGGAAGCACCGCGGGGTCGAAAAAACCGGCGACCGTCCCGCCGGCCGCGTAATACGCCGCCTCGTGATGCTGCGCCAGCAGCATGTCCCGCACCGCGCCCCCGAACAGCACCGCGCCCGCGGCGATGAGCTCGTCGATGAAGCGCTGCACCAGCTTGGTCTCGACGACCTTGGCATTGGCCGCTTGCTCCTCCTGCGCCTCTTGCACCATTCACGCCCATCGCGCGTGCTCCTTTATGCCGTTATCCCTTCGGTGAGCGCCAAGACGCCCGCGTCGGCCATCAGGTGATGCATGGCCGTCAGGGCGCACACCGTGTCCACGACCGTTTTCAGCACGGACGTCGCACACGTGTACACGACCTCCGGGCCCGGGCCCATGCCCAGGTCCGCCCGTTTCTTCCAATGGTGCAGCATCCGCAAGGCGGCCGTCCGCGCCGTCCGCACTCGAACCGACTGGTCCGGGAGCGCATACAGCATCACCTCGGCGTAGGACAAGTCCAACATCCGCACCGCCTGGACGAGCTTCGCGCACACGCCGTCCACGCGGGTCGCGTCAAAGGCCATCGGGAGGAGGAGGGGAGGGGCACAAAGAATGAGAAGCTACCGACTTACCGACTTATTTCATTCAAGATCTCCACACGTGCAGCCACGACAGCTTCTTTTCCTCGGGCTTTCTCTCCCGCATCGTCCTCGGGCTCGCTCTCGCTCTCGCTCTCTTTGCCGGACGCCGGCATTGCGAAACGAATGTATGTTTTACATTTTTAGTCGTCCCACGTGTCGACGACTAGCACGTCGCCGAAGAAGTACACCCCGTCCTCGATGGCGGGGCGCACGAGGACGTTGGCGAACGCATCCTTGTCGTTGCGCGTCACCGTGGCCAGCCGCTCGACGTTCGTCGATGCGTGGCGCATCGGGTTCGGATTCGTTACGTGCAGCGTCGACGTGGAGCGAAGGATGGACGCCAGCGGGGGGACCGAGGGCGACGTCCCGAACGGCGTCCCGTCGACCAGGGCGCGCGCCGCCGCGGCGGCGCCGTCGACCATCGGCACGGCGGACGTGACGGTGATGACGTCGCTGCCGACGCCTTCGCGGATGCGGACGCAGAGCACGTACCGCGCGACGTCGGCGGCCTCCCGGGTGGCGAGCTCGAACATGCGCGCGCCGTACTGGCGGCCGCGGTACTTTGCGACCGGCGTGACGTCGACGAGCCCGTCGGAGGCCTCGAGCTCGTCGAGCGCCGCGCGGACCTGCTCGGCGTAGGGCTCGCCAGCGGCGTCCGCGCGGTCGCCCGGGAGGGCGCGGAAGTGGCCGAGAACGTCGCGCCCCGCGACCGACGCGGGAACGTGGTCGACGAGGAACACGCGTTGGCCGCTCCGCCGCTCGTGAACGAGGACGGTCTTCTGCAGGCCAAGGGGAAGCGGCGGCGCGCTGCGTCGGGTGACGAGTTTTTGGCCGAGGCGGATGCACCGCGGCCGCTGGCCGCCGCCGCCCTCGTGGCGACGGAGCTGCTCCCGCATGTCGGCGACGCCGGCCTGCGTCAGCAGGCCGAGCTCGAACGCGCGCCCCGCGAAGAGGTACGCGGCCCCGAGCGCGTTGCGCACGAGGAAGCGCGATTCGTCCTCGGCGGCGCCGGCGAGCCGGCGCATCTGACCCATGCACGCGTCGAGGACGACATCGTCCTCGCTCTTGCCCATGCCCGCGGCGCCGACCTGCTCCGCGAGGTCGTCGGGCAGGCGCGCCGCGACGCGTCGCAGTTCGGCGCGCTTGGCGGCCGGAAGACGGTGCGCCAGGTAGCGCACGAACAGCTCGGCGAGGAGGGGCGCGTCCAACACGAGCAGGCGGTGGCTCATGCGGTCGAGCATCTCGTTGGCCGCGCGCAGGCGCGCGTGCATGTCCGCGGCCAAGCTCGAGGCCTCGGCCACCAGGCGCTGCGCGACGGGATCCTCCCCGCAGCCGGCGGGGAGGAACACGCCGGCGGCATCAAAGAGGGAGCGTGCACGCTTCCCGGGCGAGGACGAGGCCGCGATGTGGCGAAACACCACGCGCAGCTGCTGCACCGCCTCCAGGATCTGGGCGGGTGTGCCCAACGCTTCGCCGCGGCTCAGGATGGTGAGCGCGAAGGCCGCCCGCGCGCTCTCCCGCATCTCCTCACCCTCCGCGAAGAGGGCCCGCAGGGTGTCCATGGTCGCCGCCTCCTCCTCCTCGTCTTCTTCTTCTTCCTCTTCCTCCTCGTCCGTGCTCTCATCCTCGTCTTTTTCCTCCTCGTCCGTGCTCTCGTCCTCGTCCGTGCCCTCGTCCTCGTCCTCGTCCTCGTCCGTGCCCTCGTCCTCGTCCTCGTCCTCGTCCTCGTCCTCGTCCGTGCCCGTGCCCTCGTCCGTGCCCTCGTCCTCGCCGCTGCTCATGCTTGTCTCTCTGTCGCGGCCGGAAGAAGGCACGCTGTTTCTCCCTCCTGAAGATGGCGCAGACTCCGAGTCATCGACGCTGCCGCCGGTGGAAGAGTTGTCGGAATACGACGGAGCGTAATCTGAATCCGAACGCGATTTCGTGAGACGGGCGCGCTTTCGAGGAGTCATGTCAACGGCGGAATGGTGGAAGATTAGTTTCGACATACTTTTACATATACACGAAGTCCTCGTAAAACACATTTAAAAAGGGGTCGTCCACCAGGGCGCGGGTGGCCGCCAGGGCGAACGACGTGTCCTTCACCAGCCGCGTCGCCAGCGCGACCTTTTCCGGCGCCGGGTTCTCCGACCGCACCACGAGGAGCGCGGCCGCGATCACCTTGCGCGCGCGCACCAACTGATGCGGCAACGCGCACAGCGTGGCGCGCGCGTAATTCACCTCGAGGTCGACGATCGCGGCACGGAGGTCCATCGTCCCGTCATTCATCGATGGCTCCGCTGCCAGCTTAAGCCATTTTTTTAATATGCGTGTCCTTGGGTAGAAGGGATGTTGCGCACGTGGACGGCCGACCCGGCGGTGCCGCACGACGCGATCGCGGCCGCCGTCGATCTGCGGAACACCCCCGGCTCCATGCTGCCCGTCGACGGCGCGCGCGGGCTGCCCATGTTCGACCAGACCAACGGGTTCATCCCCGTGGGCGTGTGGGGCGTCGACGCGGCGGGAAACGCGCCCACCGGGTACGACGGCCTGCTGGCCGACGCCACCGTGGACTTCAACCACTCGCTGCAGTACTCGGCGTTCGGGGGCGGAGGCGGAGGCAAAAGCAAAAAGACGGCCACCGACGCGTCGTGGCTCAAACGCAACGGCTTCGCCACGCCCGCCGAGGTCAGTCCGAGCGCGATGCGCGCCTACATCGAGGCCGCGGAGCGCCAGCTCAGCCGCCGGCCCGACACGACGCTCGCCATCGTGCTCGCGTCCGACTGGCGCGACGTCGGCGACCACCTCCAGAAGCACCCCGAAAAACGCGCGCTCGTGGCCGCCGCCGTGGCCGAGGGGCTCCCCGCCCTGCGCTACGCCGAGGAGACGGCCCCGGGGGAGACGCTAGAGGACGCCATCCTCGCAGAGGTACGCGAGGCCATCCAGCGCGCGCCCGGCGTGCAGGCGGTGTTCAACCAGGGGGAGTCGACGGCGGCGTTCGAGGTGGGCAAGAACCGCACCGTCGTGCGCCTCGCGACGCTGGACCTGCGCCTGCACCCCACCGTGCGCTTCGTCGCCAAGCTCGCGCGCGACCTCGACCTGAAGGTGACCAAGGCCACGCAGGTGTTCGTGGGCGAGGAGGAGCCCATGGAGGCAGCCGAGGCCAAGGCGCTCATCGAGTTCGTCGACGACGTCGTCAAACGGGCGACACCCAAGGCCAAAGTGTCTCGAAAAGCACCAAAATATAATTATCTAACGAAAAAACAATGACGACACCTCCGCCTGAACCCCGTTGCCAAGATGTGTTCACCAATCAATTCAATTGCGTGAACACCACTGTGCGAACCCTTTTCGACAATTCTAGACCAATGCTGTCCCTTACTCGATCGAACTTAGTATTTTCCGTTCAAGACCTCATTGATGCGCTACCAGAAAATGGAAAAAAATGCACAAGCACTATCGCAGCCGTCGGAACAACGCGCACTGCACAGCGACAGCAACAGGTTGCATTTTTAAATACAAACGCTTCGCTGTTTGTGGATGTTGACACTACTTCCATGCCACCGTGCCGAATATTTTACCAATGTGGAAAAAATAACAACCCAGTACCCGGAACCACCAAATGCGTGCGTTACCTATACACGGACATGACAACCGACATTATAAATTTGTACACGCAACTATCACGACGACAACAACAAAGAATCACCGATACCTTGGATTTAAATCGCCAAGGGGCCGGATTAATCTCAATGGACCACATTAACTTTTCCAGAAATCCTTACGATGTCATTTCCGTCGGAGATCATTACACTTTATGCTGGACACAAACCGCGAATGAAATCACTCGAAACGCGCATTTTAAACACCTTATTCCAACATTATACGATCAGTATAAACATCCAACCGAAGACATTTACATCGATACTATTCAATTCACGTGGAAATACCTCCCTAAAAATAATAATGGGAGTGCAAACCTCGCGGGATTTGACGTCGAACAAACATTGGCCGACCTTTTGACTCACAAGGATGCGACAGACGTGTTTGACCTTTGTTTAGAACATGTCATGCTTCAAAAATTGACCAAAACCACTCCGAGTCAGAGTCCAGGGCCACCATTCACTGTATCCGCCCAAACCATTGATGTGGATATGTTGGATGCAGAAATGGACGGAGGAGCTCGGCGAAAAAAGAAAAAACAGCGCGCGCAGCGCGCAGGTGAGCAAACATTAAGTTACAAATATAGTTCTATCATAAATGACGCCATCACACTGGCAATGAAGTCCAGCGAGTCACTCAACACCAATACCGCTGCTGAAATATTAATTCGTATTGTTGACCGTAACGAAGGAAGAAACTTGAACGTGCAAGACATCCTTCACGATTTAGTAAATTCTGAAAATGCCATTGTTGCCTACGCTCGCTTTATTCCTTTAAATTTATCCGAGTCACCACATGACTCGTCTAGCGCTGTAATTCTTGTTAAACTATCCACCGTTCAAGCCCAAAAAAGCCTGAGCACTGGCACACGATCCTCCGATGTCACGGTAATCCGTCTAACTGATGAGTTGTCTCAAGCTGGTGGGGCAAAACGAAGCTCTCGACGAACCTCTAAAAAAATGAGTGTGAATACTCGTTCTTGTACCAGCCTGAGGAATGGACCAACAACAACTGTCTCGCCTTGCCAAAATAAATGCTCTACGCAACAGCCTAGGAAACAACATTAGTCAAGACGATCGTGACGCGTTGGATTGGGTAATCCAATGGATTCACAATCGATATCCTCGGTCGCCTTGCAATTCATACCAACAATTTCATCAACGCACACACATGTTTCAAAGCAGGGTGATTATGGGGGTGATCGAAATTTTCAACGAAAATCCTGACAGCACGCTTTACGGCATTAAGCTTATCAGCTCCATGATTTGCGACACTCAAGGTGTAGATCTAACAAATCCACACAACCTTCTCGAATTCACGCGAACCATTCAACGCAACCTCCTTCACCCATGCCCCGTTCTTGACGCGGCCATCGCCTTTCACGAAGCGCGCATTCAAAATCGGTTCCATGGGATGACCTTTCCAACTCACATTTCCCCCGTGAGTATGAATCCGAACGACTATTTGACATAAACATTAAAGTTTTTATTAACTTTGAAGTAAACTTGAAAAAGGAGTTGTCTCTCAACATGCCAATGCATACATTAAAGCCTACTTATTTTTGGGACACCTGCACGTTTGGCATAACCAACGTGTTTTATCTGAGTGCGCCTCGAATCATCTCCGCCCTCCGGACGCAAGCCGCACATGAAAACACACGTTCAATCGGATTACACCACGGGGAATATGGTGGTGTAAATAGTTGAGTCCAATTGCGCTGCATGAATACTTCTTTAACTGCGTTTGAATGATGAAAACGCACATTGTCCATAACAAATACAGTGTTTGGTGGAAAATTTAATTGTAACAAAAAATGTTACGAATAACGCAGTTGTATAATGACCTTGAATTAATTGTGTTGTAACTATTCCGGTTTGAGCATCTGCAACTGCAACAACTGATGTATGTTTCTTTTCATTGGCAGTTGGCATAAAACGAATATGTAACCGTGATCCACGTTTAGAGTAACCATATGTTGGTCGAACGTTTGAACTAAACCCCGTTTCATCAATATATACAAAATGTCTACCAATTAATTCAGCCTTTTTTGCATTAAATGTCGCAGTCGCTTGTTGTAAATGTTGAGGGTTGGGATAAAATCTAGGGCGTTTTCGAGTAAAACCGTTTTTTTTAATTGCAAGTCTGGCTAATTCGTACGATATTCGATGCCGAAGAATTGTTTGAATAACTTCACGTACGTCATTACATGTTGTAAATGGGTGACTTTGCACATGTGTTTTTACCGCATCTAACACAGTTGAATTTGTTACACTGGTTCCTAAATAAAATGGGACAGTAAATATAACATTTTATGTGGTTTTATTTTATTACACATATATAAGAGCGCATACTTAAAATGTATGGAATTGACGTTAAATACAAGGCAATTGT
>Ga0316224_1000649_pt1 | contig 45929 bp, 70 predicted proteins | sample TBH18013metaG_FD_206254 | JGI IMG/M metagenome (GOLD analysis project Ga0316224, IMG submission 206254) | Freshwater microbial communities from Trout Bog Lake, Wisconsin, USA - TBH18013 | ecosystem: Environmental > Aquatic > Freshwater > Lake > Hypolimnion/Profundal zone | place: USA: Wisconsin... | reverse complement strand
GTTTGTATGGTGGTGGGCCTACAACAACATTTGCAATGTATCAAAAGCCAACTGATGAACAAATTAAAAACACAACTGAGTTGTTGGGATGGATTTGGAAGGATGCGAAATGACTAAAGATGAAGCATTACAACTTGCCTTGGATTCAATGAAAGAAATCATACATTGGTATGCTGTTCGTGATAGAAATGATGTTTTTTTAAATTTTGTTGACCAGAATCCTGAAATACAAAAAATAATGAAATCCATCACCGCCATTAAAGAAACACTAGAAACAAAAGAAGGACTATTAGACAGAAAATCTTATTTGCTTGGTTTATACGATCAAAAATCTAGGTTAGAACTAGAAACAAAAGATGAGCCTGTGTCGGATAAATTAGAACGTTTGCTATGGGAGTTTATTGACTTAAAAGCCATGCATCCAAATCACAATCCTGATCCAAGAACATGGCCTCATGTTTTTGCATATGCTCCAAAGCCAAACCATCTTGTTGCATGGGGCATGGAAAAGGACGGTGTTATCCTTGATGTAATCTGCCCTGCCGAACATGAGCGTGAAGAAGGTAGTTATACAGTACCTCTTTACACCTCACCACAAATAAAAACAAAAGATGAGCCTGTGGCATTGGTAGCAGAAGTTCACATAAGTCGCTATACCATTGAATGGACAAATGGACCACTGCCACAAGGTACAAAGCTCTACACCACACCACAACGCACATTTGTAGGATTGACAGATGAAGACATGAATAAGGCTTTAGATTATTGGTCTGACGATTCTCGAAGTGCATATGGTGGTGCTCATAGTGCATCAGGTGAATATGTAGACATGATTGAAACATGGCGTTACATCGAAGCCATGCTGAAAGAAAAAAATAATTATGCGTAAGGTCTTGTGCCTGTCTTATCAATGATAAGAGCTTGTCTTCTAGGTTTACCATTAGGATCATTAGGAACGCTGATATGTGTCCAACGATCAAATTCACGAATTACTTGGTCAAATGGTAAATCACTTTTAATGATTGTTTGAACAACTTGATCCGGTGTCATTCCGGGAATTCTTAGGTCAGCCGCACACCCTACACGATGTTGAGATGTGTCTTTTGAACCAACAGCATCATTCACGGCCTTACTGCGAAATGCAGAATTAACCATTACTGGTTTGTTATCCAACAGTTTTTTAACGTCTTCAAGAAATGTAGCCAAACGCAAAAGATTGGCTTTTTCTGATTCATTGGGAGTATTGTCAAATTCACGATGTTCTGTGATTGTCAATTCTTCAATTGTAAAGTGTTCTGTGAGATTCATTATTTTGCGGGTGTTGATTGGTGAAGAAGAATGTCTTTGTTTTGGCTTGATGCAGAGCTACCAAAATAAAAAGCGATGATACCTGTCCAAGCTGTTCCAAGAGATCCAAGCATAATCATTAGAGCTTGACTTGATGAATCAACTTTTCCGGTCATAAGACCACCAAGTATTCCAAAAAATCCAACTGTGATAAGAATAGCAAGCAAAGGCGGTATAAAACTTTTAGTGTTTGATTGCATATCCCTAGCTGATTTGCGATCTTGTACGGCTAGTTGCTCAAAGTCTAATCCCAATTCTTGAGCTTTTGCTTTCAATGCAAGTTCAGCAGATTGAATGCCAGCTATTTGGTCGGCGGTGAGCTTTCCAGAGTTAATGGTGTCTTGAACAGCACTAGGATCAACGCCTATTGCTTTGGATACGGCTTCTACTGCCATGCCCGCCAATGGGCCTCCTAATGCGCTTGCGATGGTAGGGGCGATTGATTCGATCCAACTCATTTTGTATCCTCCAAATGATATTTGCTCTTTTGATAATCTTGATGTACCCAATACATTAAACCGGCTATTTCCAATGTTATCAAAAACACGGCAATAATGACGATTGCTCTAACTTGATACTTTTCAATAATTGCTCTACGTTTCCTAAGAGCTTCTTGTGCGGCTTTTTTGCCTCTCGCTCAGCGGCCTCCTGCTCCTTTCTGAGCTTTGCCCTTTCTTGTTCAAACTCTGTCCAAATCGCTCCCCAACCGGGCGTTTGGTAGATCAAAAAGTCTTTTAATTCTCTTTCCGATTCCTGCAATTGACGCAATTTCATAATATTGTCAAATGCACGTTTGTTCAGGCTTTCCCCTCTAGCAGGAGGTTTTTTCTTTGATTCTTCAACAGCTACAGCCATTGCCTCGCTGTGTTCCATAAAAGCACCAATGTGCCCTGTAACTTCAGCAGTAATTTCAGCTACATCACCGCCAACTTCTTTGGCTTCTTTGTACAGTTCTACGCATCTTTTGACCCCTGCTATTGCTCCTTGAGCCAACGAAAATGCGGCTGAAATGGAGATAGGATCAAGCATTTTATTTTCTCAAAACTAACTCTAGCAGAAGTAAAATAATTGCGCCTGTTCCACCAATAAAGATGGTTTCCAAGCGTTTTAATCGAGCATTCACACCACGCATTTGCTGATCTATACCCTCATACCGAACAGCACATACATCAACGTGAGAGTCGATTTTCTTATCCACGTCTGCTAGAGTAGTCATTTTAAGCGGCAGGTGTTGCTTCGGCAGGAGCTTCAGCAGGTTGAGATGCGTTGGCGGCATCTTCCAAAGCCTTCATTTGTGCGCCTACAGCTTGTTGAAACATAATAACAAGCATAGCAGTCTCTGCCGATGGTTTTGAAGCAATATAGCCCCAAACTTGGTTAACCAAACTGGCGGGGATTGTAATGGGTTGATTTTGAAAAATTTGTTCAGGTGTTAGCATCATAGTTCCTTAAAATGGCGAAATTGCCATAACTATTATATCAAGCAATGTTTGCGGCTTTCAAGCGTGCTCTGAGAGATTTAAGCTCTGCAATGATATTAGCCATCATTTCGGGAGTAGACAAATCAACCATTTGATAAACTGGATCACCTTTTGAATCAACTGCATTGGCTTCACCAACTACAGCATTAGAAACTACAGCTTGAACTTCATCTGCGATAAATCCTGTATCAGCTTGACCAGAGTTAGTCCATGTAAATGACCTTGGTTGCAAAGCGTCAATAACTGCACCACTATTGGTATAGTCTGTAATATTGGTTTTTAATCTGCGATCAGAAGTTGTTCCATAAAGTACACTTGATGATGTTGGTGAAGAAATTGCACCTGCAAGTGTAAAAGATGTTGGAGTTCCTGTATAAAAAATTGCATGATTAGATGACAAAGAATTTAGACAAGTAACTAAACCATTACCAACTGATGTTACATAAGCGCCATAACAATTTTCGGCTTGAACAAATACGGTTGTTGGACTTGAAAAAGTAGTTGCAGTACCAGAGCTTGTTATAGTCAAACTTTCAAATGGATAGCTTGAAGAACCCAAATTAACTGGAGCAGTTCCGCCAGAAGCACTTTGTGGAATAAAGTAAGTGTTTCCACCAGTTGTATATACATAGACGTTGGCTGAACTGTTACCAATACCAATAATATTGTTGGAAGTACCAATTCCATATACAGTACCAGTTGGGCCAGAAGTTCCCGATCCAATGGTTACGCTTGAAAAAGTTGCATCATTTGTAGAAGAACCACCGGCTGTAACAACTTGTTGTAATGTAGGCGTTGTACTAGTAGGAGTTGCCCAAGAACCATCATTTCTTAGGAAAGTTGATGTTGAACCTGTTGGAGCTGGAATTGCATAATTGTTCCAATCAAACGTGCTTTGCAAATAAAAATTTGCCCATTGATAAGTTGAATTACCTAAAGTATAACTATTTGTTGTTGCAGGTATAAAAGCACCTCCATACAAATAAACTTGAGAAGTTGAATTGCCGATACCAATAACGCTACTTGATGCAGTCGCAATTCCATAAGCAGTTCCTGTTGGGCCAGTTGATCCTGAGCCAATAGTAACCGTAGAAAATGTTGCATCGTTTGTTGAAGAACCGCCAGCAATTACCACTTGTTGTAATGTAGGAACACCATTTAAAGGCGTATAGCCTAAAGCTGTTGTTACATCACTACTTGTTAAAGTTATTGCGCCTGTTCTTGTATTAAAGCTAGATACACCGCTACTACCAGATGCAGAAACCCAAGCTCCTTGTTGATTCAAAAATAATGATGCAGAGCCTGATGAAGAAGGAGGAGTTATCCCGCCAGAAACATTACCCCAATAAAAATTACTGCTAAGGTATAAATTATTCCATTGGTAGGAAGATGTTCCTAAAGTAAACGATGAGGTTGTACTTGGAATGAAAGCACTTCCGTAAAGGTAAACTTGACCGCTTGAGTTGCCAATACCAATTACAGAGCTGGATGCCGTTGCAATTCCATAAGCTGTACCTGTTGGTCCTGCTGAACCAGAGCCGATTGTGACTGTTGAGAATGTAGCATCATTTGTAGATGATCCACCTGCAACTACAACTTGCTGTAGCGTAGGAGTAGTAGCACTTGGAGGTAATGCCCACGTTCCATCATTTCTTAAAAATGTTGTTGTACTTCCTGTTGGCGCAGAAATAGAATAAGAACCCCAATTTAATGTTGTAGCCAAATATAAAGATGACCAATAAAAATTTGATGATCCTAAAGATATGTTTTGATTGGTTGTCGATGTAGTTGTAAAAGGCAAAAATGATGCGCCTGATAAAACAACTGTATTTGGCGAACCACCACCTAAATTATTTTGCATCCCTATATATGGTGTTTGCGTTGCCATTCCATATACAGTTACACCAGTTTGAAAATTAACTTGATCTCCTAAACTTAATGATGTTGTTGGTGATGTTGAATTATTGCAAGCAACAGAAATTCCTAATGTTGTAAATGCTCCAGTATTTGTAACTGTTTGAAGCGTAGGAGTTCCAGTACCGGCAGGAATAACCCAATTGCCATTGGCATTTAAAAAATATGTTGCACCACCCGAAGGTACAGACATTGTTGTTCCCGACCATGTAAATGTACTTGTAATTGTCGGTGTAGTTAATGATGCTCCTGTAGCAAGGGCTAAAACTGTTCCTGTGCCGGTTGTTGTATAAGATGTGCCCCAAGCTGAACCTGTAGAATTTGCAATTCCTGCGGCTGGGTATGAACCTCCGCCACCGCCAGTTGCGCTAAGTGTTCCACCAGAAAATGTTAAATTTGAACCGATTGTTACACTACTAAAACCACCCGATCCATTGGCATAAAGAATGCTTGAACCTGTTGTTGGAGGAGCATACGAAGTACCAGAACCACTATAAACAAAAGCGTTTACAGCATTAAGCCAACTTGCGGGAATAACGGTTGAATAGTCTACAAATGTAATTGATGCCATTTTTAATCCTTAGAATGTTATCGAACCTGATGAGGTGAATGTATATATGATATATCCATTGGCTGTAGTTTGCGTTGGGCTTCCAGTAGTTGATGCTGTTAGTTTATAGATGTTAGGGTAACGGATTATGACAATACCTGAACCGCCATTGTATCCAGTACCAGAACCACCTTCGCCGCCAGTTGTGTCAGAACGACCTCCTCCACCACCAGAACCCCCAGAAGCACCAGCGGTTTGGTATCCAGAACCACCACCACCACCACTTGCAGTAAAGTTTCCAAATACTGAATTACCGCCAGAAGAACCTGCGGCGGCTGTTGTTGATCCGTTTCCACCGCTTTCAACTGTAACTGTAATTGATGATCCTTGTGGAACGCCAGTCAATCCTGCAAGCAATCCTCCACCGCCTCCGCCTCCGCCATTACCCCCACCTCCCCCACATTCTTTAGCCAAAGCAACAGTATTGTCAGTAAATCCTGTGTCACCAATAATGATTAAATCGGCATCTTTGGCAGAATCACAAAACCTTTTGACAAACTGTTCTTCGTTCTTAGATATAGCGTATACAGCTATTTTCATTCTAAAGATGTAGGAGGTGTTTGTTGGTTTGCTGCCTCTTTTTGAATAGCCTCAATCAATTGAAAGACTTCTTGAAAGGGTTTAGTTCCCAAGTACGCCATGATGTTGTTCACGAGTGTGGTTGATAAAGTTACTTTGTCCATTTTTATCCTTTAGAAATTAAAATTCCCATTGCGTAACCAATTATAAAAGCCACCATTGGATGACAAATAAACTTGATTACTTTTGTCATGCCGTCTGCCAAGGAAGTGGGGGCTGAATCACTACGGGATTGATTTGTGATGCTAAATTTGCATTAATTGCAGTCTCTGTGGCTGTCTGGTTCACACCTGATGCCCAAACCCAATTGTTGACTTCTGCTTGCGTTAAACTTGCAAAAGGTATGAAATTAGGGTCTCCAGCAGGAGGCTCTGTGAACGAGCAAGTTCCATAAATAGAATTGCTATATTCTTTCCCATTGGCTGTTTCAGTACCTGTACACCTCCAACCTGCTGTGACTACAACAGATGTAAATCCATTGATTGTCTGCGTTGAAGTTGATAGCCAATCTGTTGTCCAAGTTATTGTTGCTGACATGATATTTCCTTTAGGTTATTTGGCTTCAAGTGCTGCCAAGCGTTTGCGAAGGTCTTGGATTTCCTTGACCAGCATGGGGACGAGTTTGGAATAATCCACCGCCATCATTTCTTCTGGGTCGGCGGGTTGGTGTACAGCCTCTGGAGCCACGGTCACAAGCTCTTGGGCAATGAAACCGTAACGCTGGTGCGAGCCGTCCGATTTCCAGTCATATTGGCGTACTTGCAAAGCATCCACCAAAGACGAAGCCGAGTCAGCGTCAGCGATATTTTCTTTCAAGCGCTGGTCTGATGATGTGTTGTATGAAACGGCAGATGTTGTACCAACTCTTGCAATAGAACCAATTGTTGAACCAGAACCATTTGCAAAAGCAATGTAACCAAAACCACTAGAACCATTGTCTTGAATTGAGATTCCGTTTGTGGTTGAACCATTAGCAACTTGAACACAAAGTTTACCAGAACTAAATTGACTTGTAGTACCTACTAATAAATTACCACTAGAGTCTATACGGGCATATTCTGCCGCACTGTATGCGCTATTAAAAATATGAGCGCCAGAGGCTGTAGTGCCAGCCGCATACTTTAAATCGTTTGTGGTGTTAGAGTAAATGTAACCCGCGGGAACCGCCAAAGTTCCGCTTCCACCTGACGGGCCAGCCACAATTGTTGACCCAAAAATAGCACCGGGGGATGTATTACCAACACCAAGGTTGCCATTTGTATCGAGGGTTGCCTTAATTGTTCCAGCAGTACCAAACTGCAACGATACCGCTGAGTTTGTGTATAGCACTGCGGCATAAGCGCTACTGCCAGTAGCAAGTGTCCCTCCAGCAGACGATTCAATACCCCAAATCAAATCAGACCCCGTATTGCTCCAGCGTCCGTAAGTCGCGCCCGTTGTGGCCCCAAGGTTGTTTAAAACTCTAGTAGTAGTAGTCGCTGCACTTGCAAGTGATAATTTTGAATCAGGCGAACTTGTCCCAATACCCAGACCTGTGCTGGTTAGGCGCATTTGTTCGAAGCCGTTTGTAACAAACACCAAAGGAATTGTGGAAATGCCTGCAAGCGTAATAGCTGTTGATTCAGAGCTAATATATCCATATCGTGTTGATCCAGCGTTATTCCAAAACTCCATTTGTCCAATAGAGTCAGCAGAACGTCCACGCAAACGCAAATTTAAAGCAGATGAGTTTGCATAAACATCAAGAGGAACTGCACCAGTTCCACCAATACCTAAATTCGTCCCATCAAACGTCAGCGCAGACCCAGTAGCCAAAGCACTTGTACTAGACGCATACACCACACCATTTGCTGTAAATGATGTTAGTCCTGTGCCACCGTTTGTGGTTGCTAATGTTCCTGCAAGAGTAACAGCACCACTTGTTGCAGTAGAAGGCGTAAATCCAGTAGTTCCTGCACTAAAACTAGTTACGCCAGAATTGTTAATGGTGATAGCAGTAGAACCGTTGTAAGTTGTTCCTGAACTAAATGTAATGTTAGTTCCGGCAGTTAAACTAGCTAAATTGCCACCAAGTGAAATTCCTGAAATTGTTGAATTAGCTAACTGTGCATTGGTAATTGTTCCACTCAATGCAGTAGTAGGAATGGTGTTTGAAGCACTCATTGCTCCAGTACCGTTACCATATACATAACCAGTTAATGTGGTTGCACCAGTACCGCCGGATGCTACACCCAATGTACCAGCAAGAGTAATTGCGCCGGTTGAGCTAGTGTTAGGTGTTAGACCAGACAATGAAGTTTGGAAAGATGTAACTCCACCAGTCGATGCGGCCCATGTTGGAACACCACCCGATAAAGTCAATACATAACCATTAGTACCTGCTGAAAGTTTGCTAAGTGTATTTGTAGCTGATGCGTACAAAATATCACCAGTCACATAAGATGTTTGACCTGTACCGCCATAAGTAGCGCCTACTGCGTTACCGTTCCATGTGCCATTGGTATATGATCCCGCCCAACTTAATGTGTTGGTTGACCAACTAACATTTGATGGTGCATCAAAATGATAATCCCATGTACCTGCTGAAGATCCATTGGTTAAAAGAATGAGAGTTGTAAAACCACCGGAAGGAATAGAAACAACTAAAGTTGACGAGCTGTTATTAACAGTTATTGCACCACTTGTTTGATTGTTATTAAATGTGTATGTTGCACCAATTGGCAAAGTAGTTGCATTGGGTAACTGATATGTTTGTCCACCCGATCCAGTTACTACCCAGTTGTAATTTGAGCTTGCTGTTAATGTTGTTGTTGTTCCTGCCGCCGCAACATTGCTAAATGTGTTAAAAAATACATTTGCTGAAGCATTAACATTGGCATCACGCAAAACAACACTATTAGCTCCTGAACTGGCGGTAACGCCTGTTCCACCCGAAGCTACAGGTAAAGTTCCAGTAGTCAACGCTGATGTTGAAGTTGCGTAAACAGCACCACCAGATGTAAACGAAGATAAATTAGTTCCACCATTTGCAGTAGGCAAAATTCCTGATACTTGCGTTGTTAAACTTATAGTACCAAATAACGCTGAAGTAGGAATTGTTGTACTTGCGGTTACATTTCCAGATCCGTTGGCATACATATAACCAGTCAAACCAGTTACAGCAAGATTTGTAGTAGTTAAATTGGTAAAAGATTCTGAATTAGAGCCGGGAATTTTCTCCCAAACACCACCACTAAAAATAGCCCAATCGCCTACTGACCAGTCAGCAACACCATTTAAAGATGTTGTACCAGCAACAGAAACAACGTAATAATAACCCTGTGTTCCCACACTAGAAGTCAATGTCGGACTATTTGTTGATGCGTTCCAAGTGCCTTGATAAGAAGGTGCATTGGTTGATGCAGTTGAAATTGAAGTAACTTGACCTTGAGCATTAATTGTAACAACTGGAATTACTGAAGCTGATCCATAAGTACCGGCTGATACACCTGTGTTTGAAATTGCAATCGTAACTGGAGATGCGCCTGTATAGCTTGTGCCACTTAAACCAGTTCCAATAGTTAAGGCATTTGGGGCGGCGGCAGTAATTGTTCCAGATCCACCTAGCGCAATGTTTGTTCCATTAACAGTTAATGAACTATTGATAAGACCTGCATTTGGCAATCCTGTTGCATTGGTTAAAGTCAAAGCAGATGGAGTGCCAAGATTAGGTGTTACCAATGTTGCGTTAGTAGACAAAACAACATTACCTGATCCTGTTGTACTGTAGCTAGTTCCCCAAGCAGAGCCGGTTGATAAAGGTATACCTGCGGATGGATAGACCATTCCACTACCACTAGCATTTAATGTACCGCCAGAAAAAGTTAAATTTGTTCCAATTGTTACATTGCTAAAACCGCCTGAGCCGTTTCCATAAAGAATGGAAGTGCCAGAAGTTGCAGGAGCATAATCAGTTCCTGATACTGCGGCAGAAACTCCAGTACCATTTCCTTTTAGCAATCCTGTTACGCTTGTGGTAAGAGTAATTGCTGGTGTTGTAGTTGAATTAGCAACTGAACCACCAAATCCATTTGCGGAAACTACTGAAACACTTGTAACAGTTCCACCGCCAGAAGCGGAAATAGAAATGCTACCTGCTCCATTGGTAATTGAAATTCCTGATCCTGCAGTTAATGTTGACAGCGCATAACCAGATCCATTGCCAATTAACAATTGACCATTTGAAGGAGTAGTGGTTATACCAGTACCACCATGATTGCTTGCAATAGTCGTTGCGTTCCATGTACCAGTTGAAACCGTACCCAAGTTAGATGTGGTTGCAGTTAATGTGGTAAATGTTCCTGCGGCGGCTGTTGTTCCACCAATTGCAGGAGGACTTGCAAGATAAGTTGTAAAGCCTGTTCCGCTAACTGTAGAAGATGCAGACAAAGTAGTGAATGCACCTGTGTTGGCGGTTGTATTACCTATAGAAGGAGGTGAAGCTAAATATGTACTAAATCCAGTACCGCTTACAGTTGACGATGCAGACAAAGTTGTAAACGCACCGGTGCTTGCTGTTGTATTGCCAACAGGCGTATTGTTTAAACTATCAAGAGTTAATGCAACTCCAGAAATTGAACCGCCTGTAATATTTACATTATTTGCATTTTGCGTTGACATTGTTCCCAATCCAGTAATTGATGTATTGGGAATTGTTGTGCTAAATGTAGCGACACCACTACCATTTGCGTACAAATATCCTGTGTAATTACTTAATGTAAATGTTCCACTTGCAGATAATGTAGTAAATGCACCTGTACTTGCCGTTGTGTTACCAACTGGTGTGTTATTTAAACTATCTAATGTTAAAGATACGCCAGTAATTGTTCCACCAGTAATAGATACATTATTGGAATTTTGAGTTGCAATTGTTCCCAATCCACTAACTTGTGAAGTTGTGATTGAAATTAACGTATTGGTAACTGAAGTTACTTGACCTTGAGCATTAGTGGTAAATACAGGAACAGTTGAAGCAGTACCATATGTTCCTGCTGTGCCTGTTGGTGTAATGCTAAATTGATACCCAGTTAAAGTTAATCCAGTTCCTGCGGTATATGTATTGTGAGAATCTGCATAAGCCTTGTTAACAATGTCAGTAGGATTTACAGGAGCAGTTGTAATTTGACCGGTAGGAGCTGTGACGTTTGTAAATGATCCTGAATACAAGCCATTTTCTAAACCATAGGTTTGAGTAAATGCGGCGGCAGTACCGGCAGTCATAAAGTTAACTACAAAATCACCAATGTTCCATTGATTAGCAACTGTTCCTTCTTGACCACGGATAACAGTTAAAACGTCACCGGTAATATTTGTACATTGAACAACTTCAGTAATTAAACTGTTAGTTGAATTGACCAAAGTCAAGTTAATTGCTTGACCTGATTGAGGAGCTGTGAAATACGATCCTGTACCTGCCGCAACTTGAATAGTTGTTTGGGTGTTATTTACAGGTGCGGCTAAAGCTGTTTGAGCTTGGTTATCAAATAAAAGGATCGTCATACATACCCCAAGCGATTAAAGGATTGAATAAGTATCTGCAACAGCTCCGGTAAACTTTACCGTTGTTACAGGGAAGTTCAAAACATAATAGATTTGACTAGTCTCTGTTCCTGTGGGTGTGACTGCGGCATAATAAGTTGTACCGCCATCTAATGACAATTGAATTGCCCTACCACCTGCGGCTGAATTTAAAACAAGAGTTGCAGGATAAACAAGATTTGGCAAATTAACTACTGCTGTTGTTGCAGATAAAGTGCCGGTAATTGGTGAACCATAGTTGTATGACATGATGTTTCCTTTTTAAAAACCAATAGCAGTCCAATAAACACCATGAACAGTTGATGTTGTACCCGCTGTGTCTTGTATTTGAATTTGAGTTAATGGACTTCCTGAATATGAACTAATACCCAAAGCTCCTCCAGTAGGAACTCCTCCTGCTCCATAAGTTGCACTACCAGATAAAAACCCATTAGGCCATGCAACTGGCAAAGTTATGTATGTTTCATTTCCACCGCCGGTAACAGATGCACCACCCCATTGCATAATCAAACCATTTGAAAATTTTATATATCCATTGCCTGAAATACTTGAAGGTGTTGAAGGATTATTTAATAACCAAACATTAAGTGCGGAAACATAAGTTAAATTTATTGGATAACCAGCAACAGGGATTTCACCTCCAGTTAATGCTTGGTCATTGCCTTTTACAATGCTAACTGCTGTTAATGTAGTTGTCCCAAGAGTTACCAATAAAGTACAAGCTCCAGTATTTGCGGCACTTGCATTAACAGTAATATTCATTCCATTAGGAATTGAAGTCAAATTAGATGGCAATGTAATGGTTAAAGCATTAGCTGTTCCACCGGCTGTTGCTATGTTATATGTGCCACTTTGAAGCTGTTCGGATTGAACCAAATCCGTCATCACGGCGGCAGTATCAAAATGACCAACAATATCATTTAAAGCAAAAGGTTGAGCTGTTGTTCCTTCTTGACCACGAATAATAGTCAATGTGTCGGTTGATCTTGCTGTGCAATTACAAATTTCATAGACGGAAGAAGACGTTGCACTAATTAGGGTGAGTTTAAATTGTTGACCGGAAGTGGGATTTGGAAACAATGCACCTGTTCCGGGCGCAACAGAAATAGTCGTTTGAGTGCTAGTAATGGCAGAAGCCAACGTACTTTTTGCATTGTTAGAAAAGACTTGGACTGTCATAAAAATCCTTAATAAACGACTGTGTAAGTATACTGGAACGGCAAGAATAAAACAGCAGATTCAATGGCTGATTGCAAAATTGGCGATGCCGGAAGACTTGGAACTGTAATTGTTATAGCCGATCCAGATGTGTAGGTAACGCTGATAGTATATGTTTGGTCAATATCTGGACTTATGCCATTGACACCATATAAAAACCGATAAACTCTGCGTTTTAACCAAGCTGTTGAATATTGAAATCCATCACCTTTATAAAAATTCCAAGTTATGATTCTTTTGTAATAGTCATCATTGACAATATAAATTGTCGATCCCGATGAAAAAGAAGTTGAGGTATAAGGAGTTGTATCGTAAGCAACAGTATTATAAACACCCAAGGCATTTGCAGTTGTTCCTGCACCAAGACTAGGACGAGGAATTCCATATAAACTTGCTCCTACCCAGTCCAGCAGAGGTGCGCTTAAAACGGTGTAAACAGGCAAATTGAGATTATTTAAATTGTCTAAATAGCTTTGAGCCGTTGTATTGTAAGCAGTAAAAAAAGACTGAATGTAAGAAGTTCCCTGAGTTATATAGGGTTGACCCGTAATAGCTTCACCGGCAACACCATAGCCCGCCACACCTGATTGAGCAGGGTTTTGAATGACATTTTCAGCAGTAGCTTCGTATTGCTGATAAAGATAAGCGGGTAATATGGTTTCAATCATTTTTAACCCTGTGCAATAGTTATCAATGCTGATGATGTAGAAAAATAACTTTCAGGATCGCCAACATATAAACCGGTTCCTGAAGTTGGAGTAACATCAATTCCATTGATTGCAACAACAAAAATCATTCTTGATAAGGTTTGAGGTGGAACAATGCTTGCTATGGATTCTTGAAAAACCGTTTGCATTTCAAATAAATTAATAGGTTGACCAACATAAATACCATTTATATAAGCGGCTAATGCGGGCTGACCTAATTGTGCAACTGCTATTGGAGATACATAATTTAATGAATTAGTATTCCAAGTTAAGTTAATTGTCACGGTTTGAACCGGCGGTATTACATAAGTAATGGTATAAGAATCAGGATAATCGTAAACAGTTACGGTTTCATTTCTTAAATTTGGAGTTACGACTCCGCCGCTTACATAAGAGCCAAAAGATGTGGTGTTTACATTTACATTAAAAGTGGTTTCTGAAACAACTGTAATAGTGTATGAGCCATTAAATGTACTGGGTGTTACTCCGGCAATTGTTATAACTTGACCTGTTGAGTAGCCATGATTTAGATTTGTAGTTACCAATCCATTGGTAGCATTTGTAAATGCGGTTATTTTTAACGTAGACCCGACTAATATAGAAATATCAGGTATTGAGTTAAAAATAGCACCTGCGACTTGATAGGGGTCACCGCCACCACAAATGATTTCCCATTGATTAGATCCTAAATTTATTACGGCAACTAAATTGGGTTGAACTCCGCTTACATTTTGAAGTTGAGTTTTTACAAAAGTAGGCATTCCAACAGCAGTAGCCAAACCTGCTTGTATCACTTGCGCTTGATAAGATTGAACAGTTTGAGCAACAGCTCCGGGCAAACCTGCGGTAGGATTTGTGCAAGTCAATGTATACCCTGTAGGTACAGATGTAACCAAATGCGTTACTGTACCGGCTGGAACCGCCCAAGAACCTGACGTAGTAGCCAAACAATAAAGACTAAGACTTTGACCTGATGTGCCAATAATTCCGCCGTCTTGGACTGTATATTGATATGTTCCATCAGAAACAGTAAAACCAACTGGAATAACAAAACCGGCTAAACCTGTAAATTGAACATAAACAGAAGTATTAGAGCCAACCCCTTGCTGAACACCATAAATTGCGCCAAGCTGATAAAGGATAAAAGGATTAGCAGTATATGGACTAATACTATTGACCAAATCAACAAAAGTTTGATCTTGTATAACGACAGCTCCGGCGGCTGTGGAGGCCATATCTTCAACCAAAGAGCCGGGTAAATTGGCTGTTAATCCGGGCGCTAAAGCAGATGCGGCGGCAATCTCTTGTGCTAGTAAATCAGTTGGGCTTGTTGCGACTGCCCCTGCTGTGGTTAATGTTGGCATTGGAATTCCTTATGTTGCAACTACTGTTTGAATTGTAGTGCCATTTTGAAAAACTGCACTAATTGCGTAGGTGGGTTGAGGCGTATTTGTTTGGCTTGTAATGGTCAAACTTGCAAAATATGGAGCGTATTGATTTTGAGTATTGTTAACGGCTAGATTAGGAGCAATTTGATTGATTACAGATTGTTGAGCCGGTATTCCATAATTACCATAGAAAGGACTTTCCCCTAAATTAAGGCGCAAAGTTTGAGCAACGGTTGCCAAGTAAATATAACTTGGATCTGTAATAGTTGTCCAATTTCCTGTTTTTGGATCAATTCCATAACTTCTCATACAACACCTCCGGTATCACTACCTCCTATTACAACGCCTGAATGCTCATGCGTTAAGAAGTTTCTTCCGTTAATAATAACTGTTCCAGAAATGGTTACAGTACCACCAGTTAAAGTTATGCTTGCCGTACCTTGAACTAAAGATATTTCTGTTGGTGTGATAGTCACAACCGCACCACTAGCGGTATCTCTTAAAACAACTCCATTTGGTCCATAAATTGTGACTGCGTTTGCATCAACGCTAGACCAGTTTTTGTTGCCTATAGGTACAAATACTAATCCACCCAAATTGCTAGGTTCTTCAAGCGGCGCTAAACCTGACCCTAAACCAGACACTCCTCCAAGTACGGTATCTGCTGAAATGCAAAATCCTTTATCTCCAACTTGAATGGGTAATCTAATATATTCGCTTCCAATGACCGGACAAGTCACTTGAGGAATTGTAAAAACACCACCTGTATCAACATCAAATGAAACAGTCACAATTGCACCAGATACGGCAACAACGTGACATGGATATTTTTGTCCTTGCCTTTGTTGGTTATCCGCAATCTTGCCTTCAGCAAAATTGTTAATGGATATTGCAAATGGTAGTTTTTGTGAAATCATGGTGTTACCGGTATTGTGCAATCAACAATAGTACACCAACTGTTTGCATCAGCTTGTCTACTATTGCCAACGTGACGTATTTTCAATATTTGAAAAATACCTTGGAAAGCAATATTGTTTTTATTTTGACCAAAATTTGCAGGACTATTCGTTATTGGAGATCCTTTTGGAAAAACAATTTTATTCATGATATTTAAATCTCCACGCATGACCAATTTAGCTTGAACCGTTGCAATATCAATCCACGTTAAATTACCAATAATGTCCGTAAACGCAATATTGATTGTATTTGTTTGAGCTGTTCCGTCTGTCAAAAAAAAGCCTTGATTATTAATACCAATAGATGCGCCCAAGTAATCTACTGTTTTAATAATTTGTTTGCTTTTTTTATTTATGTATTTTGAAAACGATGTAATATTGTCATACTGCCACGATTGATCTTGGTTGTAAACCAAATTAGAGCTTAACGATCCATAAACAGGAACACTAGGATAGGCAATATTTAAAGACTGTCGAATAGCATTTTCTAAAGTTGTTCCTGCTTTCCAAGTAAATCCAAAATTAATTTGATCTTGTGGAGAAACATACGTTAAACCAGTAATTACAAAATTTAAATTAACTTCTGTTCCTTGCCAATTTCCAAAACATTGCAATATTGTTCCATCAATGATTTCTCCGGCTTGCTGTGGGTTTGCAAAGGGTAATCCCTTAGACATACCAACAGAAATTTGTATGCGAGCGTTGTTGTAGTTGGCTGATTGATTCAAATCTTCAAATGAAACGCCATGAATGGTTAGCAATCCATTTTGAGCCGGCTGATGAAATAAGGTTTGAAATATATCTAAATCAACCCTAAGAGCAGAACCATTGTCTATTCTGTTTTGATAATTTTGACTGTTATTGGATAAAGAAGTAAAAGTAACCGGTACAAATTGAATTGCGCTTTGACTTGATGGACTGATCGTTATGCTGTAGTAACGCATTATGGTGTAATGATAAAACTGCTACTACTGACTCGATAAACCATTGTTGACTTTGTAAAGTATCCAAACAACAAATTAATATCATAATTATCGGGTGATCCAATGATAGGACGGCTGACAATTAAATTGCCAAAAGTATCATAGATAGAAAAAAAATATCTTGGCCCTGCGGCATTCCATGTGCAAATACAAACATAAGTAACCCCATCCAAAGTTGGATTAAATTGAAAATTTGCTAATGGCGATGGATTAAAAAGAATGGTTGTCATTATTCATACCATCCTAATTTGTAATTTGGTGCGGTACTATTCCAGCTCAATGCTGTTGGTGTAGGTAATCCATTTTGAAATTTATTCATTAAATTACCCAAAACTTGTTGAGCACCTTGTTGCGTTATCAATGGCTGAGTGAAATCCCATTGATACAAAAATTGAACCTGTTTATCGCTTGATGTACTTACATCACGAATACCTGTTAGTAAGCAATTTGTGTAAGTGTAAGCAGGTGTTAAAACTGTAAATGTTCCACCTGTCAAAATGTGCGTGTCCAATTGGCTTTTTAAAGCTGTAAAAATTGAATTTTTAGTAACATAACCACCATTGTTTTGTGCGGGAGCTATCATTACCAAACTAATTTTTAAAGGCATTTGAATGACCGCATTAGCCGCCATTGTTAGGCTTGCAAAAGGATATTCAGCAATTTGCCATTCTTCAAGACTACCGCCAGACATAACTCTATATTCGGCAAAGTATTGCCCTGTACTGCTAAACGAATTGCTCAGTTGTTCAGTTAAATTGACAATAGGCAAAATATTATTTGGATAATTTGCGGCTATTCCATTATTCAAAATAATGGGAGAAATTTCATAATTGTATGAAAAATTAACTTGAGCTGAACTTAACATTACGACCCTTTACTGGCATTGGGTAGACTTGCGGCAGTCGCAACAGCATTTCCACCGGTGTTATTGTTAATCATAACTTTAATTTCATTGGCTGAATATTTGGATTTTCCGCTTTCAACCTTAGAAATTACCGCCAACAATGAAGACAAAACATTTGGATCTTGTAAATTTAAATGCTCAGTTGCTTTACGTCCGGTTTGTTGCTCAACAGCTCTAATGTAGGCTTTGGTGTCGTTTTCATTTTTAGGCGCATAAAGACTAATAATGTCTTGAATGGTATCTAATTTTTTGTACCCTGCGGCCTTTGATTTTCCAGTTGCATATAAAGTCAACTGTTCCGCCAAGGCTTTAAAACCTTCTCTGTCAGATGCAAATTTTGCAAAACCACCCTCACCTTGGGTTGCTCCTGCTTGTCCAACATAGCGAAGATTTCCGGGGTTAAAGTTTCTTTCAGCTAAAGATTCACCACCAAAAAACTGTCGAACAGCTCCTTTGGTACGTTCCCATTTTTGAGTACCTTCTTTTTCTTCTTTTGTTTGCGTTAGACCAAAAAATCCGGTAATGTTTTCAACAATGGTAGCCATGCCTTTTAGGGCATCTAAAAAATAACTAATATCTTCTTTTAATTCATCGACTTTTAAATTAGTCAAAAAATCCTTGACCATTTCACCAACGGCTGATGAAAATTCAATTAATTTAGGAATTAATGGCTCTAAATTTTTTATTAACGATGTTTCTAATACTTGACCAACTTTTTTCAATTGAACTAAAAAATCTTGCCATTCACGATTAACAGCATCAGTAGTTTCTAATTCTTTTGCATCTTTTTGATTTTTAGCAATTGCTTGATCTAATTCTTCTGCTTTTAAAGACGATAGCCGTCTTAAATCTTCAAGGCTAAATATTTGAGTTAACCCTGTGGCTTCAGCATATTGTTGAGTTTGTCCACCGGCTTTAAATTGAGCAACAGCACCTTTAATGATGCTTGGCAACATATCAATTGGGTTTTGACCTGCTTGGCCACCCAATCTGCCTAAAATTGATTGTCGGCTTAAATCGCTTCTAACATCAGCAATATTTGACAATACTTGTGTTGGATCAAAATAACGACCAAAGTTTGTTTCTGTAGCTCTTAGTTGACCAGTAGAAACGCCCAAACCCTGCGCTTGCCTTCTGTAATCACTAGCACTACCTGCAACTCCTGCCAAGCCAAAACCGCCACCAATAGCGCCCAATGTAGCCCATTTAGCGATGGATACTGCGCCACTAGCAAGATTGCGAGCAATGTTGGCTGTTGTATAACTTAATTCTTTAAAAACAACTAAATTGTCCTTTGATATTTTTTCAAAGTTTTTTAGTTGAGTGACTAGATCTTTAACGCCCTTGATTTGAGCGTCTACCTGTTTGGTCATTTTTTGTGACCAAGGCAAAGGGTCTATTTTCTTTAAGCCTTCAACGGACGATCTAAATTTGGCAAAGTCTTTCGCAAACGCTTGAAACTTTTCATCTAATACATCTATTTCAATAACTGATTTGGTTGCCATTATTTACTCTTAGAAGATTGATTTTTTTTCAATTGCTTGGATTAAATGCCTTTGACGATAATGTTGTGCATCTATCCACTTACCGCCATTTTCTTTTATAAACTCATAAAAACCCTCATTGCTTAAATAGTCTAGGAGATAAGCGATGATTCCGTTACTTTCTTTCCAGTAACATCTGTTTTGGTCAATGTCGGCAAACCAGTTTGATACGCCATACAGTCCAAGGATGTAACTACCCAATGCCGTAAATTCCCCGCCATTTCTAAAAAAGAAACTCTGAAGTCCCTTGGAGCGACCTTGGATATTGCAGTAAAAAAAACGAGAGAACTCATTACCTCCGCTTCTTCATCTTCGTCAATGATTCCACGTTTAATTGCCAAATCAAATGGCAATGTCTCCCACCCTTTTTCACCACAATAAATGACGTTAGTCAATCTAATGATTTCATTGATTAAACCAAACTTAACTCCACTTGGGCCGTCCCATGTGCCAGACTGAGTTGCAATTGATTTCAATGAAGGATAAGCAAGCCTTGGTGCGGATAAGGCAACATGGCTTGGATTATCACTTTCAAAACATTGACTAAAGACTTTTCCAAGCTCTAGATAAAATTGTTCAAAAATCTCACGACTAACAGCGGTTGAGTGAATGTGTACTGTTCCGTAGTCTGTCGTTTGAATTTGCACCACTAAATTCAAATTTTTGTTAATTTTCAAATCTATGCTCCTGCGGCAAATAACTCAGCATTAATAGAGTAAACACCACGCAAGCGAACAACTAAACCGGCTTGTGTTCCATCAAAAGCAACTTCTTGAATGCTTTGTAAAACACAATTGTTCAGTTGGAATGGAGATAAAGTAACTGTATCGGGATAAATCGTAACTGATCCCAATGTAGTGTTTAGCTCAATTTGTTGCTTGTATGCGTTAGCCAATGCTTGTGTTCTGACCAAATGCATTGTGACTGTTCCATAAATATATGGTTCAGGGCTTGTGACCGCACCAGTTAAGGTGTTAATCAGCAATGCAGTATCGCCATCAAATGCCAAGCTAATCGCTTCTTTAGAAAGATATGATGCTGTAACATTTAAGTTTTGATAGTCAGCATAAAACACACTAGCAAGTAGTCTGTTTAACGTGCCTTGTACAACTTGTGGATTTGCCATTCTTTACTCCTTATGTTGGGATATTACTTGCTGTCAAGTAAATAGTGATTGAGGAGAATCCACGTTGGGGGACAAACGTCAAACTCAATCCCTTGTAAATACCTGCGGCATAATCGCTAGGATTCTGTGTCACATAAGTATTGAATGGAATTGCACCAACAGACGCAGGACTTAAAATCAATCCAAAAGCAATACCATTGTTTGTAGTCGCTTGAGCAACTTTTTGCAATGCATTGATACCGGCTTGATTGTAATAAAGCGGATTAGTGGATGAATTGCTTCCATTAATGATTGCGGCGGCTAAACTAATTGCCACATTGATTGCAAGCCAATCAACTGCATACCAATAATTGAATGTGTTCAAATCCATGAACGTACCACCCTCAATCAAAGTTTGACTGATTTGGCCTTGAGCACCTGTGTAAATGTAATTTACACCTGCGGCAAGCAATGAGGTTTGTTGTGAATTTGTTAATGTGCTGTATGGAGTAACACCATAAACAAAACTATATTCAAGAGGACTTGCCAAGTTACTTGCGTTGGGATCGTAACTTAATGTAGTCCAGAAAATAGCGGCGGCATCAAATTCAGTAACTGGTGCAGTTGGCGTTTGAAGCGTTGCAAAAACTGATTTAAGACCTGCCCATGTTGTATAGGTTGCAAGCGTTGTTGTAACATAGAAATATGTTTGAGCTGTAGTGCTTGTGTACTGATTAGCCATTGTGACGGCTGTTGGTTCAGTATTCCAAGTTTGAGGCAACAAATAACTATAGAACTTAAATGTCGATGTTGTAATAAACGATTCAAGAGCTGTTACACCTGCGGCTGGCGTTCCAACACCTAATTCCAATACATAAACTGGAGTAGTAGCGCCTTGAGCAAAGAATGTTGTTCCCATTGCCAAAAGTTCTTGAGAGTCTTCCAAAGAAAACAAACTCGTTGAAACAATTGTTGCACTTCCGGGATTGCTTGCAAGAGCGTAAGTTAAAGTATATGTACCAGTTGAAGTTACGCTAAAAGTTCCGTTGTAAGCATTATTTGTGCTACCTGAAACTAAAACGCCTGAGACAATACCTTCAATTACGTTTCCAGTTGGGATTCCGTGAGCTGTAGAGGTGGTAACGGTTACAACAGAGGATGCCCAAGAAACACTACTAATTGCATTACCTGATTTTAAAATTGTGGTCAAATCAGATAATTGAGTTAGCAGTTGATATGTACCTGTCGATAAGGTTGTTGCACCTTGAGATACAAAAGCACCTGTTTGTTGCAACTTTGATGGCGCACTCGCCACCTGTTGCTTAACGATGACATTTACAATATTAGGCATGATGCCTCCTTAAGCGAAACTGATAGACGCAACCATTGAAGTGCCGGGAACAAACACAATTCCAGTCAAGCATGGGAAATTGATAAAGTATGTTCCTACTGCTTCGGGAACAACTGCGACTAATTTTGTTGCGCCAATTGTTCCAGATGCTGATGAATCATAAATTGCGCCATTAGTGCTACCTGCTGTAGTCACGTTAACTTGGCAAACATAACCTCTTGATCCTTTGACCAAAGTGGTTGCTGAAAGATTGAGTGCATTTTTGATACCGCCAGTTGTTGTTGATACTTGTGCATTGATAACTGCTGGTTGATTTGCTCCGACTGCCATGATAAAGCTCCTTAAAATTCAAAAAAAGAAAAAAAAATTACACAGGGGTCAACGAAATAAATGCTTCTTCAATTAGCTTTCGGGCAATATTATTAACAGTTGTCTGGTAATAACTTACTTCAAAAGTAATCATTTTCTTCATTGCAATAATACCAAATTCAGGCTGAGTGACCTTTTCATCTTGAATGATTGGCATATTCATCATACCGATATTATCAGTATTCATGCTATATTGGAACACATAATTGACAAAATTTAAAGCGTCATGGTTTCGTAAACCAAAGATGCTGATTTTGACTGTATCTTTGGTTAATTGATATGGATTTGATTCGTAATCCAACAATGGAAATTGCTGTAATGCAGTTGTTGATGAAGGAGATATATCGACAGAAGCATAAGGAGGAGCTACGTTTTGTCCAACCAAATAACTTGGATACATTGGAAAAAATTGATTCAATGTCAGCCAAATTGGTAAACTATTAGAAACAACAGGTGTAATAGTATCAAAATCAGTCATTGAGTTGATGAGTTGTGTATTCATAATCGAATACAAAGAGTCACCACGATAATGATAAAGATCTGCTTGCTTGTAATAGTTCTCTCTGCGACTAAATGCAAATTTTAATTCTTGATATGAAGCTACATATATTAAATTTGGACTTACGAGGTTGAAATCTTGAATTAGTTGAGGAGAAGTAAAAATAACATGGTTGTAAGCAGTTGTTCTTTCTTCCAACTGATGCATCACAGTATTAAAGTGAAAACTTCCATTTACTCTTACTTGTTTTGCAGGAATAGGGTTTGCGCCTTTGTTATTAAATTCTGAATAGTTATATTGAGCGGCATTGTAAATAGCTGTGTCGTTTAAAAGACTAGCATTGACCCAATATACATAACCATCGATTGGAAGTATTAGTTTTACATAAAGAGTAAACGTAACTGTTTCATTGCCTGAAATCGTGTGTAGACCATCAGCTAAACCAGAGCCTAATTGGGTCTTTGCGCCTATTGTTTCTTCTACTGATGCCATTAGTCAACCCATGACTTAAAAGAGGCTTGCAACACACCAGAATCAATGAATGAAGGTCTTCTTGGCCCTACTTTTCTTTTGAATCTAATACTTTTACCCATTAAGGCGGCTTTAGTAGGTACACCTTCAACACCTAATTTAGCCATTTCTTCAATGTCGAGAAAATGTCTAAAGTCTTTATCGATAGCACTTTCAGCAGATGCAAAAGGATTTTTAACTTTACCGCCTTGCAATACAGTTTCTAAAGCTCCTGCTACGCTATCAGTCAAATGTGATGAAATGTTTTTAATATTGCTCTCAGCAAATTTTGAAAACAAACCATACTTTTCTTCTAGAATCATTGCCACGCCATAGGTAGTATTACCTTCGGGTTCTGGAACGTCAATGACACCCAAATGCAATTTCATGTAAGACCCCAAAGCGTACCAATAGATTGCATAAATCCCAATGCAGTTCTGCCGTATGGGTCTTTTATTCTTTGTAAATCCATCATGGATAAGTTTTGCAATCCATGACCAATGGTAAGAGATTCGCTTGTTGAAACATCAGATGCACTATTAATTACACCTGCTGTGAAATTGTTGATGCCGTAGGCGTTTCGAGCTGTAGCAAAGAAATTTTGACCTGGCTGATCTTGTTGAAATTGCAACAATTGAGAACCTGCCCAGTTATAAACAGTCAACGTATAAATGTCAGGTACTGTTGATGCAAAATCTTGCGGTACAACATCTAAGGCAATGTTGAAAGCATAGTTATATCCAACATCAGTTGGCGGTATAACAATTGAAGTTAACCCCATCACCGCTTGCGCCCAAGCAATGAAACCTGCTAATGTGGGAGGATTAGTAATGGGGTCACTCATAATTTCATTCTATCAAGATTTTCTTGGTCTGCCACGACTTTTCATTGGAGATAAACCTTCTTTGACAACTTCAATAGTTTGTTCAAATTTAGGCTCTGTATCTGCCAAATTTTTCTTTTCTTCAACCACTTCAACTTCTAAACCTGATTTGGTTTTTAAACCCAATTCTTGTGCTTTTTCTGAAATGATCTTGTCAGACACCACAGCAGTTATTTTTCTAGCCTCTAAAGCCTGTTCAATGGCTTCTTGATCCTTTTGTGAAAGACCTTGTTCGATGGCATTGACATTGATTGGCTTGTCAATTCGATAAGTCAAACCACCAAAACCTTTTTTTATGCTTTCAACAGGTTGCATTCCATAAATGCTATGCTGTTTGACGATTGCATCAACTTCATCTTTGGAATGATTAAGTTCGATTTGAGCGCCTGAACGAATATGATGAGAAAACGCTTTTACGTTCTCTGGAAGCATATAAGTAAACAGGAACTCTTGTTTTGTACAGTTAGCGACATAAAGTTTCATCATTAAACCTTTTCGGGATGCAAGGACGGATGATGCGGCTTCCTTTTGAGAAACCCCGCCCTTGCAAAATCAAAAGACTCGGCATCACACGAGTTTTTTTAATTATTGTCCTGTTGTTGCTGGGTCAGCGGCAGGTACAGGTGCAGGTGTAGCATCAGGAGTTACAACAGGTGCATCAGGAGTAGTTGTCACTACAGGTGCATCAGCAGGTGCTGTAATGGTGGCATCTACTACAGGAGCAGGTGTTGCATCAACAGGAGCAGGATCAACAGCAGGAGTTGCTACAGGAGCAGGTTCTGCGGCAGGAGCTTCATCAGCAACAGTTGTAGAGCCAAAACCGGAAACATTGGACATAAAATCACGCACTTCTTGCATAAATGATTTTAAATCGTCTTCAAGTGTCTTCAATCCAAACATTTTTTTCTCCAAAGAAAGAAACCCCAAGCCTTGTGAGCGAGGGGTTTAAATTGCAAAGAAACTTCTAACCTTAATATGCGGCTGACAAAATAGTTAGAGCTTCAGGACGAATACCCCAACCAGAAGTAGTACGCATTGTATACAGAGTAGTAATACCGCCATCAGGAATGGGAGTAGGAATCTCTGTAGGTGCTGATACATCGGTCAACATTAAGCTAGTAGCTGTGATATTGGGTGTCAATGTAGCAAACACGTTGGTATTGATGCGATTGTTGGCTTTAGGAATTTTAAGTTCAGGAGCAATCAAAAGAATTGCGTCTGTACCACCAGTACCTTGACCGATCAATGTATCATCAGCGGCAAAGCTAACGTCATCACCACCTGCCCATTTAGCAACAGTTTCAATCAAACCTGCGGCTGTTTCAACACCAGCACCAATACGTTGGAATTGAGTCAAAGACACAACACCAGAGTAAGAGATTTGGCTAATGAAACGCTGAGGTGCAAGAAACACTAAGCGCAAAGGTTGACCAATTTGGAGCGTACGAACTTTCAAAGCGCCAATCAGGTTCAACATATATTGAGCCAATTGACCTGAATCCCATGTCGAGTATCCAGTATTACCGTTTGTATCTGCACCTAAGGACACAGCAGTTGCGCCAGATGTATTAATCAAACCTTCGCCATTGGCAGGGTTAAATCCATACAACAAAGCATTACGCATTTGTTGAGCGATACCTTGTCTAGCGGCTAAACGCATTGCTTCAGGCAACGCATAACCCCAAACGCCAGTAGCGGCTTCATCAAAATTGTCGTACTGAGCACGAGTTTGCATACGATAAGTAGCTGTGCTAATCATTGAAGGAATAACCGATGCGCTAGGCAGTTGGTTAAACTGTGATTGATTAGCTTGTACTTGAGAAGTAAGCTGAATTTTCTTAGCATAAACGTACAAGTCTGCTTCACCCAAGCGAGGCATGGGATTTTCAGTAGCAAGTGTTGTAAATGCTCCAGAAGCCAACGAATACTGCATGATGAGTTCAGGCATCATGAAGTGGGGGTTGACTGTTACAAATGACGGTGCAAATCCTGACATAATTTATTCTCCTTAGTTTAGATTAGGCACAACGCCACGTTTTGCGTATAAATCCAATTAGCAAAACCTGTACCGCTTGAATAGCTAACAGTTTTATTGCCAGTTGTGCTTACTGCAAGAACTTTAACAGGAAGTGCGGGCTGAGTACCGGGCTGTGTTGTTGTTACCCAATTGTTTGTGTAATCAAAATACACAGTTGTACTGACCAATGTTCCTTCAATTGTCAAAGAATTAGGATCAATGATTAAAGGAATTCTTGCGCCAGAACCAAAACGGTAGTAATTGACTGACATTCCGGGCGTAAACAACGGAGCAGTTGACTGAGGTGTTGTAATACCTGCGTATGCTTGGTTGTAAACAGAAATACCAGTTGGAGCGGCAGAACCTGTTGCAAGAGCAATTGTACTACCCAAAGTATTAGTTCCGGGCTGACCAGTAGCGGCAGGACTAAATTCTTGAATAGGCAAACCACCCCACATTGGACTAGTTGCGGCTGATGAATAAACACCACCTGCCAAGTAAAACTTGACTGCGGGATCGTCTTGTGCGTCACCTTGGGTGTAACCTTGGGAATTGACGTTAAACAAACCTGCCGCATTGGTAGTCAGCATTGGGCTGATTGATACTGAATTAGACATAATCTTTTACCTCTTAGCGTTGATTGTTAGCGGTGTGAAACTGAGTAGCTCTCATTGGAGGTACTTTGAAGTCATCAAGCCAAGCACTCATAGAACCACGGTATTTAGTGATTGTACGACCGCTAGAGTCTCTTGATTGAATAGCAATCAACTGATCGCCAGAAACATGACTAGATGTTTTTGCGGCAGTCATTGCGTCGTTGATAATTTGTTTTTCAGCTAAGTCAAGCAATTTAGCATCTTTGATTGATGCCAAATTAATGTCTTTGAAGCTGTCGGAATAGGCTTGAAGACCACGCAACAGACGTTTACGATAAGCCATCAAACTTTCACCTTGTAATGGGCGTGAAGCTGATTTACCAAAAGCGGCTAAAACTGAATCACACTTAGCTTGCATATCTGCATACTCAGCGGCTTCTTCGTCTTTTTTCATAGCCATTTCGTCATCATCGTCCATTTTGGCATCGTCATCATCAGGTTTTATTTCGCCTGCTGGTCCATGCTCAACAGGATTTGAACCCATGTAATCTTTACGTTTCATGGAATCGTCATTATCTTTACGATGTCTTTTCATATCATCGTCGTCATCTTTCATTTCCATTTCATCGTCATCTTTGCGCTTTTTATCAGCTTTTTTCATGACGTGCTTGGGAGATTCCATATTTTTTTCTTCCAAGTCTTCATCATCCATGCGCATATCGTCATCGTCTTTGCGCTTTTTGTCAGCGGCAGTAACGAGTGGAGGTGCGGGAAGGTTTTTTTCCATCTCATCAACTCTCACGCTAATGCTATTGAGAGCCGAAAGAATGGCATCTAGTTTATCGCCTTGAGCATCTGCTTTCGGCTCTACTTTATTTTCTGACATATCAGATACCTCATTGTTAGTTAATAAAACGCCTTTGGGTTCGCCACCCTTGTCCCATACTCCTTTAGAACCTCTAGCTTCAGTAACGATAGCTATATGATCTAAAAGAAATGGTACACCTTCGATTAAGAGTGGCTCTCCATTCTCAGTCGTAAGTGTAGTGTTGCCTGCCGTTTGGTCAAAAACGACAGATGGGCTAGTGCTAACTTCTTGCGATAAGATCGTATTGACTGCGTCTTGATCGTAAATTTTAGCAATACCCCAAACCTCATCACCTTTGATATAAGGCAGAATAATACTTCCAACTGCCCTATCTTTAAATTCTTTAGAGGTTAAAACTGCTGACTCAGGATGATCCATCACAACAATTAAACCGTTACATCTTTTTAAAAACTCATCGTTTAAGTAAATACTAGAATCACGCCAAACGTGTTCTCCTATACTTGAACGATATGCTAAACCTGTTCCAGTTATTCTAATCGCCAATAACATGACGTTAGCATACATTTGAGGACTTGGCAATAAATCACATTTAACTAATTCAGCATAGTCAAATTCTGTTTTAGCCAAAGCAATTTTAAATGCTATATCAAGACCTGGGTGTAATGGCAATGGAGGACGATCAGGACTGCACCAATCGTAGCCAGTAGATTCGTAATTAAGAACAACATTTTCTTTTTTAACGTTTTTTGCAACATAAGTGCAAAATTGACCATCGTCATGAAGTACTTCTAATGGACCTGTGTAATCAATTCCAGTTTCTTCTTTACATTCACGTCGTGCGGTTTCTTCAAGTGTTTCTCCATTTGGCAATTGATGTCCGCCCGGAACACACCAAGTATTTGGAAAATCCCCACCACCTGATCCTCTACGAATCAATAATGTTTCGCCTTCAGGTGTAAGAAACATAATTCCTGAAGCTCTACCAAATGGACCGCCTTGATTGTCTATTGGCATTGCATCAGATTTAACTTCACCAAATCTAGGTACTACTTCGTCGGCTTTTAAACCAACAATTGATCTACTTAATTCTGCTAATTTAGCAGACAATCCTTGAAGTTTTTTTTGAACAGAAGCAGTATCCCAATCAGGTTCACTACTATCAGTTTTTTCAGTAGGTAAAGCTAATAATGAAGGTGCTTCTAATGTATCTTGAGTAAATTCTTTGCCAACAGATTGCGGTATTCCTACTTTTTTAGCGAAAGCAGGATTGTGAGCAACAGCTCGCATTAGCTTCTCTTGTTTTTCAGATACTGCTGGCATAAATTAATTTAAAGTAATTTTGGAAGATTGTAATGCCAATTCACCTTTTGGTGTCAACAAATCTTTTATGTTTCTTAAATTATAAATGTATTGGTAATTACAACGACAAAAAACTTCTTCGCCCGGTTGAGTAATTTGATCTGTATATCCATTGACAGCTTTTACCAAACCTTTTTTATGTGCCCAAGAATCACGAATAATATATGTTTTTTCGTCTCGCTCTTTGTGATCTTTTCTGTAATGATAGTTTGGTTGTCTCCAATGAGAATGCCATTTAGCGGCTATTGCTCCATTGTCGATAGCAACTATGTCATTTATGTTTGCTACGAGTTTATGAGTTTGATCTACTACAACTCTACGTTGGTCAAATCTAATACCTGTCAAAGACTTTTTAATATTTTTTTTAGTTTTGTTTTTGTCTTGAGCTTTAGTTCCACCAACAGGAATAGATGTAGCCCAACCTTGAAATCTTCTTAATGTATTATTAATAGCTTCTTCACGATTCATTTTTATTAAACTTGCAGAAGTCATTATTCTTCTATCAAGCTCTGATCGTAATTTTGGTTTTAATCTTTCAATATCATACTTAGATACATTTTTATTTATTAAACCGCCTTTAACAGTTAGCCGATTAAAAGCATTTGTCATTGATCTAATCATTTCCTGTTCAATAACTGAATCAGGAATCATGTTGTTTATTGCGGCAATCCTAATTGTCTCCATCCATTGCTGAACTCGCTTTTCTGAATCAAAGCCATGCTCCATCATATCGTTGATGGCTTCGGTAATAACTTCAAAAAAAGTCATTTTATGCTTCTAATTTTTTCTTCTAATTCTGAAATTTCGTTTTTTAGAGTTCTACTGTAACTAAAAAAACTAACAGCACTAAGATTTGGATTTGATTGAATTTCTTTTAATTGATTTTTAAAATGTTGTAATTGCTTTTCTAATTTTTGTTTTCTTTGTTTGTCTTCTGATGAAGCATCATTAGTTGTTGCTAATTCAGAATCATTTTTAAATTTAGATAACTTTTCTTTAATAATAGAAATATCAGCTTTTAACAATCTAGTTCTCGCAAAAGCAAATGCTTTATCTTTAGGAGGATTTGTTTCTAAACTTTTCAATTCGCTTTGATATTCTTTTAATTTTTTTTCCAAAAATTCTTTTGAATCTGCATCATCTTTAGGCTCAATATCAGAATCACGAGCAACTCTGTAGTTACGATCTTTAAGATATTCTTTAGCTAAATCATCATTAGCAAGAATAAGTTCGTTCGTGTCAAGTTTTTTAAATAACATAATCAATCCCTTGGTGATGGTTCTTTCAATTCTTCCATTGGAGTTGGAGGTTCGTAATCTTTAAGATCATCGATATCCATATCCAAATGACTTTGGAACATATTTGGCATTTCATTTAAATTGTCTTGTGCCCATTCAATTAACCTAGCTCTGTTCATTGGATCAACAGCAGGTAACATTGTACGAAGCATTTCTGTAATGCCTTTTAATTTAATGTCTTCAACTTTTACTTTTTCTGATTCGGGTTCTTCCATCAAACTTTCCCAATTGGCTTCAAATTTATTTTGCCAATGGTAAAAGGCTTCTTCATAGGTTTTATTACCATACGCTTCAGGATATTTGTTTTTAATTGCTTCGTAAAATTCTTTATTCCAAGCTCTGTGTTGAACAATCTTATCAAAGAATTTATACAAGCTGTGCATTTCTTCTCTAATGCCATCAATATATTGAACGATGGCTTTTGCATCTTCACTACCTTCACCAAATCCTTGAGTAAACGCTTCGTCTTTCAATAACAATGCCGGAACATCACTAGCCGCTGCTACGTTAGCAATGATGTTGTCTCTTGCTGTAGTCATTGCAGTTGAAGTATTATTTAAATCAATCGCTTCAATTTCTTCATCGATGTCAATTGATAATACATTACCTGTTGCACCTTCTTGGAGGTAAGTACGTTTAATACCTGCCGCAGTTTGCATTAAACGATTGACAATCGATCCTGCTGGTTTTTGTTTTGCAATTAACAAACCTGCTTTAAATGTAACCAAATCATCTGTAATCATAGATTGAACAAACGACTTTAATGGATACAAAGCTCTTTGGAATACTGATCTTCCTGTAAATCCAAATGCAGATTGTTGAAACGATAAGTAAATAGGTGTTCCATTAAACAATACTACTGCACGACTTGGATGGTATGGTTGACCTGCCGCAGTTGTGTAAGCTAAAGGCTTTTGGAAATCTGGCGCATTTGGGTTTTGATTCGTAACAATAGAACCTGCCAAATTTAAAGGATCAAGCTGATTAAAATAAAGATTGAGATCAGGTAGCTTCCAAGGATCGATAGGTTGGTCAGTTGGAATGTTATCTGCACCATATACAATAGCAGAAGCACCATAGACACGTTTTAAATACATTGTGTCTCTAATGTGTGCAGTTGCTCCTAAGTTTTCCCATTCCTTATTGAATGCGTCCACAAGCATATCTTTTGGTTCAGCATCAACTGTGATTACTCTAGGTTTAGATAATGCTAATTTAATTGGCTTTTCAACCAACTTACCACCTAAAGGATGAAATTCCCAAATGAGTTTACAAAGTTGATAACCTACATCAGAGCCTGGTACGATTTGTTCCGCTGAAAGCAAATCCATTAACTGAGAACCTATCGCAGTACTTGTGATCGATGTATAACTCATTTTTATCCTTTAGAAACCATACTTATCACCAACACCAATAGCTATTCCATAAGTAAAGCAGTCTAACAAATCATCAGCTCTTTTGTAAGCATCTTTGTCACCAATTTTAAAATTAGTTACTTGAACAAGTAAATGATTTCTTGTTGTGTTTTTGAATGTTACTACTTTGTCAAAAGCATATTGACTGATTTTAACCTTTTCCTGATGAAAATGACCAGACACACTAATTGCTCTTTCATCTTTTCCAACTGAAGTTAATTTTGAATCAATAGGATGAGTATTCCAACCTCTTGTTCGTCCTTGTTGTAATAGTATAGCTCCTGTACTTGCATCTTCAATAAACAATCCAACATCACCATGTCTAGCTTGAGTCAACTTTGCAAGTTCTTCTAACCGCATAAACACATTTGGAATATAGGCTTCAAGTAAAGCACCATCTATTTGTAATACATCGTAATCTAATATTACTAAAGGATGTCCATAATACTTATTAAGACCAAAATAAACTACAGCAGTACCATCGTGGTCTTGACCACCTTTAATAGCTGTGTCCATAACTGCAAACACCCCTGTAACTTTTTCAGGATAAGGTACTGGCAATCCATTTACCAATAGTTTATCAATAGAGAAAAATGCTTGGCCTGCCCAATCTACAAATTCAGCTAAATACTCTTGTTTGTAAACTAATGGATGGTTTTCTTTTTCAAGTTTTGCTAATTCTTCTTGAGGAAGATAAGGGTTTGCATGGGTTGGAGCATGATGGTCAATAAACCCTAATGAAGAATCTTCACCAATACGATAAAAAAAGTTTTCTTCATCTATTCCATTTGGTGTACTTAAAACCCAACAATCTCCACCGTAATCAAGCAAAGTAGGCTTAATACTTGTATTCCAAATGTGAAGCATATTGGATTTTGTAAATGCCGCTTCGTCAATGATAACTCTATGATATTTTCTACTTCGACCTGCTCTATCGTTTTCTAACGTCCAAAAGTCTACTCTACCACCACCTTCAACATTAAAAATGCCATCGATCTTACTAGCTGATGTTTTTACTTCGTGAAGCATATCAGCAATTTCGTTATAGGCTTCAGCAAGAATCTTGTATTGAGGAACAAACCAACCTACTCGTTTACCTTCTACAGCATACTCACAAGCAAGCATTTCAGCCATTAATGTTTTGCCGTATCTTCGTCCACAACGTACTCTATTGAACCTACCAGCGTTGTTAAATATCCTCCATTGATCTGCATGAGGTATTGGCAAATCAACCATTGTGGATGTTTCTATATCATGCATCTTTGTTAAACCCACCTCTGATTACAATTACTTTCTTACCATCTATGTTTGATTCATCATGGTTTTCTCTCCAACGACCTTGAGTCTTTAAAAAGAAAAACATTGAAGCATTGTCACCATTTCGAGCTTTGTTGAATAAACTTTGAGCAATCGTAGCAATAGCATCAGCCTTACCCAAGTCTTGTTCTCGTCTGTAATATTCATTAAGAGTAGGCACACTTATGTCTAGCTTGTCAGCTATTTGCTTTTGTGTAAGACCTACTCCTGATAATGCTTTGACAAGTTTTCTACTTGCTTCAGATGGTACATGAGCTGGTCTACCTCGAGTTTCGACTTTTTCTTCTTCCATCTTTTATAACTTAAAAATAATACTTATAGAATCATCGAATACTCATGTATTTGTGTGTTTGCAAAGAAATTTTCCATCCATTTGAAATTGCTTGGTCTATACACAATTTCGTAGCTGATTTACTTTGACTGATTGGTTGTAACCAAATAGTTTGATTAGCAGAAGTATTAGGGATTATTTTTAATTTTAGTTTATTAATGTCTGCTAACTTTCCTACTGGGAATTTGATCTCATTCACTCGTTTGAAGTTATCCAAATATACTTCAGTTCCTCCAGCCATGTCTAGTTTAGGGCTTAATGTAATAAATGAATCTTTGTGTGCTTTGATTTCTTTAATTCCAGCAGTTTCGATTTGTACTGTTCTATTAGAATTGATAATTGCAGTAGTAAGTTCAGTTAGATCATAGATAGATGGTTCTCCTCCAGTAATCACAATATGTTTTGCTTTGTAGTTTTTCAACAACAACATTATTTCTTCAGCAGACATTTTTGAATACGTATCTTCATCTTCTGTCTTTTTGACCATATTAATGATAGGGATTAATTTATTGGTCATGTGCCAAGTATGTTTTGTATCACACCAATGACAACCTACAGGACAACCTTGCAGTCTAATAAATACTGATGGTGTTCCAGTAAAACTTGCTTCACCTTGAATTGTTTCAAATATTTCGTTAATTGGATATTCGTTCATTTAGATGGTCCTGTATAGATAGCTGAATTAGCTCCATGTTCAAATACTTCAACTGAAACCAATCTAACTCTTGGTTTATAAAAGTTTTCTTTTAACCATTGATTAGTCATGTCATAAGCTATCTCAGCAAACTTTTCACAACCATTGTCAGGAACAATCACCAAATCTAATACTCCAAGCTCTTGACCTTGTTTAAAGTAATCTAAATGCGGATCGTCTACTGCTACAACTACTTTATGATCGAACATATTTTCAATTTGAGCTTTTAGAGTTTTAAGACCTCCAAAGTCAACTACCCAATTACGTTCGTCTAATACATCTGACTCAAATGTTAATTTAAAGCCTAAAGCATATCCATGAATTTTTTGGCAATGAGAATGTGCTTTCCATTGTCTAAAGGCGGCAGAGATACCTATATGGTTTCCATAAGTCTTAGTTGATTGATAACTCATTTGACTAACCTCAAGAATTCATTTTTTAAATCTCTATTGTTTTCAAATTGACCTCTCATAACTGATGTAGTCATCTTTGTTTCTGTTTCTTTAACTCCACGCCATGTCATACATTGGTGAGTAGCTTCCATTAAGATTGCCAATCCTTTAGGTTCAATCATAGATTCAATAATGTCTGCAAGTTGAACAGTTGATTCTTCTTGTATTTGTGGTCTAGCCAAAACCCATTCAGCTAACCTTACGAATTTACTAATACCAATTACTTTATCGCTTGGCAATATACCAATCCAAAGTTTTCCAGTAATAGGTACAAAGTGATGACTACAAGCAGAACGAACAGTTATAGGTCCTAATGTATATATTTCGTTGAGACTTTTAGCATTTGGAAAGTCTGTAATGGTAGGCATTTGTTCATATCTTCCTTTAAACACTTCACGAACATACATCTTTGCAATACGTTGTGGAGTTTCATAAGTATTATGATCGTTTTCAGAATCAATTACTAATATATCTAATATTTCTCTAAACTTAACTTCTAATGCTTCTTGAATTGAATCAATATCATTTTTAGACAAGTATTGTGAAATGTTATCGTTGGCGAAGTAAGTTCCACCAGCTTTAGTAATTTTGTCAATGATTTTAGTAGACATTGTATTCCTTAGTAATAGTTGCTCCACATTCGTTGTCTTCACTAACACTTGCTGTGAATGTTCTATAATACTTAGAAGATAAATCTTCAGAAAGTTTTCGAGCCATCATTTCACAACTCATATTGTTCATTTCGCCATCTTTGAAAAATTGTTTTCCTTCATCAATTAGATCATGAAATTCAATTTCTCGATCATCGTGATCTACAGGACAACGAAGCTCAACATAAAAGTTATGACGATGACGATTTTTTAAATAGTCTCTATGTTCGGTTGCATCTTTCCAATGATGAAATCCTTCAAACGAAAAACGAACAAAAATTTCTGCTTTCATAATGGCATCCTATGGTCAGTTTCTAATACTTTCTCAACTTCTAATATCGACTGTCTCCAGTTAATCAAATCTATTTTGCAATTGTTTGCACTGATTTGAATAGTTTTTTTATGACTTTTTTCTGGATCGTTTAGATCATAACGGAATACTCTTTCCTCTACAGAATCCCATGCTTTTAAACAAGCTCTTGTTGGCATATCCATCCATCTAACTGTTGAAACCCAACTAGAAGAATCACAACTGTTTAATGGAAAAGCATTTGAATGTTCATTAGGCGTCATTCCCAAACAATGTATCCACAAATTAGGATACTTTCTTTTTCTTTCCCACATTGTTGCTAGTAATCGTTTTCTAGTTTCATTTTGAGCTTGTACAACATTACCTAAACAAATGCGATCATATCGTTCAGCCAAGTAATCAAAGTAGTCCCATCCATCTACCAATGGGTGATAAACAGGAATTGGATTAAAGCCTAACTTATGAAGCCGATCTCTAGTCTTGATTTTGTTATCTTTACCACCTTGATCGATTTCAATATATCCCCAAGCTCTATCTCCAATTTCTTTTACGATTCGAGTGTATTTGTCAAACAAATTATCAAAGCCATCGATTTCAGTTGGAGACAATGCTAATACTTTGTCCATTGATATGTTATTAGCTCTTGAATGTTGCATTGTTAAATTAAACACTCCTGAGTCAATAAATACTTTTTTACCTCGACTTACTGCATCAAGAAGAAACTGCTCATCGTCAGCATTATGAATTTCATTGACCGCAGTTAATATATAATCGTAGTAATCACATACATCTTGTTTGTTAAAAGCAGATGGAGAACCTGCTAAAAAATAAACATTTTGTTCTTTGTAATCCCATACGCCACCAGTATTAATCATTTGCTTTCCTTACCGAATGTGTACCGTTAATATCTTGGTAACGATCTATGATAAGTGAAGCAATGTATGTATCTGGCTGAACAATAACCAACTTAAAATCTTTTGCTTTTTTAGCTAAAGCAGAATAAATACCAGCATAAGGCAATAACAAACAATCTTCTTGATTTAATTCTTTGATCCACAAAGGCCATTCTCTTAAAACGTCAGCACAAATTAAAACGTGCTTGTCGCCAAGAATCCATTTATCATGTTTTTCAATTTGATTTCTTGGTTCGTCAATTGAAACATCTAACTTGTCTAATACACTTTCTTTTTCTACTTGTATTTCACCATCTTCTTCATTCAATATATTATTTATTTCTTCTTCAGTAAAGCCTAAGAGGTCAATATCAAAATCTTCGTTTTGTAAATTTATAAGTTCCAATCCTAATAGTTCTATATCCCAATCGGCGTTCATAGCTAATTTGTTGTCAGCGATGATATAAGCCCTTCGTTGTGTATCTGTTAAATGTTCTAGTCTAATACATGGAACAGTTTTTAAGTCTAGCTTTCTCGCCGCCATCAAACGTCCATGTCCAGCAATAACAGATAGTTCTTTGTCTACAAGTATTGGGTTATTAAAACCAAATTCTCTAATACTTGATGCAATTTGAACTACTTGTTCTTCTGAATGTGTTCTTGCATTGTTGACATATGGAATTAATTTGTTGATGTCGATGTTTTCAACTTGCATCAGTAACCTCTTTTTTTAATTTTTCATTGAAATAAGTATATTGATAAACAGTTTTTCTTTTACGAGGTATTTTGTTTGGAATTTTTTCTCTTTTGACATATCTTTGTTTGAAAAAATAACAAAGAGCCATTGAAATATCATTAGAGTTAAGATCAGGTAACAATTCTTTGATTTCAGCTAATGTCAAAGGACGAGAATTCTCCTCAAAACATTTTCTGATTCTTGATACCGCACGAATTTCAGCCATAAAAAAACCCCCATACACATATATGGGGGTCAGTTTAACATATATTGTTTTTTATGCAAGCAATAATTGTAAAGCTCGATCTTTCATTTTATCACCAGATCCAAACCAGGCACTATCAAGTCTCATATCATCTGACCGGGAAGGATTGTGATGGTCTACATACTCAGTAACTGCATTCAGCATTGACCACTTAGTGTGACCTACCAATTCAATTCCTTTAGCATCTGAATCGAATAAAGATAATATCTTTTGAAAAGATCTATTTTTTTCAATTCCTTCTTTTTTAACTTGAATATTAGAACTAATTAATTCTTTTACAAACAAAGATGCTTGTTGTGCACCTAACTGTTGTGATTGAAGAAACTTAGCTGCTTCAAGAAATGTACCAAAAGATTCGACAGCAGATCCAAGTTTAGCTTTAACTCCAGCATGATCGAATTCTGAAATATGAGAAAACGAAACCATATTGGAATTATTTCGGTTTGCCATTGATAACGTATTATTGCAAACAACACGAACAGTAGTAAACCGAGCCGTAGTAGCTAAAGTACGATCACACGATGTAGAAAGCAGTAAAAACCCGCCTACACCATCGTCTTTACATACTTCTCCAAACTTTCCTGTTTCTGCTAAAGCCCAAAGACGTTTACCACCTCTAAGTGTTCCAGCAGTATGAATTTTGAAACCATTTTCTTCTACCAAATCTCTAAAAAATTCTAATACTTCTAATGGTTGAACAGGTTTATAACGATCAGAAACAACTGACAAAGGCATCTTGTTGTCTGAACGATATAAAACATTTTGTCCTTTGAATGGAACAGGAAAGCCTTCTGGAGCATATAACACAGGAGCTTTGTTGATTGTCCAATTCATTCCTGCCGCCACCTGCCATTCTTCAATTGTTGATTCTTGATTCAATTGTTGACCAAGACCATGCCAAGGTGTTTGGCCAACAAAAGCCATTTCTGTAAAACCATCTTCTCTAATTGTTAATTCGTGAGCCATTTTTCTATCTCCTTAAAAGTTTAAAATTTGATCAAAGCTAACCAATGGACCATAAGCCCACAAAGAATACTCAATTTGCTTCAAAGTAGGTTTCATAAGTAATGAATAATCTATCCCTTGAATACTTTGACGCTCGCCTTCCATCCATTGAATTTCAACACGAGTTGAATTTGGAAATATATGAGAAACTGTATAAACTTGACCGTTATCGGCATTAGTTGTAACAACAAGCATTCCTATATATAAATCTTTTAGTTTAAGTTTCATTTGTAATCCTTTCAATTTGTAACTGCTTGAAAATATTCGTTCTCAACATAAAAATCAGTTGTCGGATCGTAATACTTACCTTCTTTTGGATCGTAATAAAATACAACGCCAGATTCGTAAAAAAATGGACCTTCTAACCCTTCACGAGCTTGAAACATCGATTTTTTTGAATCCTCTACGTAAAATTTTTTGTAAGCCATAATTATCCTTTTTGAGTTGTGTAAGACCCCTCTCGGGGTTTCGGCTAATCAAGCCTCTTCAGTTACACTTTGTTCTTTTAAAAAATCTTTCAAATCGTTTTTAAAAGTCATAATTCTTTTAATTTCTGCAATATATGCATCGTAAAGATTGATTGCTTGTCCTTTGTCACCATTAGCATTATTTGATTCTTTTGCAAGTGATATAGCACGTTTAAGTTCAAATCTGCTTGCTTTATCAAGATGACACACTTCAGCTTTTAAAACTGATTTACCATTAAATGTGTAAGCTAAAGGCAAATCGTAAATAGTCACAATAAACTTTGAAAGTTCACTAGCATCTGTGCTTTCCAATGAAGCCAAATGTCTTTGCATTCTTGCGTCTGCGTTGTCAATCATTTCTTGAATGTCTTTGTTGCTCATGTTATTCCCAATCAAAATGTGTTTCGGTTTTGCCTGTTTTCAAATTCACTACAAATACTCCGTTTTCATATTCGTAATAAACTAAAAAATCTTCTGTTGTTGTACTTTCGATTGATCCGAGATCTTCTGATGCATCTCTAGCCAAATCGTCTGCTTGTTCAATTGTTAATTTGTTAGCCATTTTTAAATCCTTTCTAATGTATGAACTGCTTTTCTGCTGTCCATATAAGTATTATCGCGATATTTGTAATGTATTAAACGGCTTTTTTAGCTTTTTTCGCATTTTTAAGGTGTGAAAACCCCCATATAAACTTAAAAAAGTAACTATTTATATGTAATATTGGCTATTTTATGTTCAAAAAAAAGAGAGACCGAAGTCTCTCTAAATGGCTAATCTAATACTTATTCAAACTTTATTTTTTTGATCGTGTCATTCAATACTGACATTTCATCTTTTTTATAAACAGACCAAATTCTAGCTTGTCCATGTATACCGTTAAACGATCCTTGGTGGCAATCTTTACAAAGAGGAATACATAAGTAATGTAATCCTTGCTTAATATGGTGAGCATCACTTGGACCACTTTGATCGCATACACCACAAGGTAATTGTTTCACATGAAACAAATAATCCTTTTCTGCTTTATTTAATTTTGAATTCATTCAGTCGCACGACCTTCCATTCGAGCATTTGCTTGTTCAGTTCGCCATACATCTACTCTCATACTTGCCGCCATCATTTGCCATTTCAAAGTTTCTTCGATCAATATAGCTTCAGCTATGCCTTTTAAAAGTTCGACATACTCAGGATTACTATATGCTTCTCTTTCCTGCGCATTCACGGCTTCTATACCGTTTAACATAGCATCTTTCATCAACAATGCTTTTTTACTTTTCCTGAATTCCTCAGTATAAACTCTATCTGCCTTTGCTTGTGCATATCTTTCAGCATTGTCACGAATAAAGTCTACTGCTTTGTGATGCGATTTTGTAATGTCGTTCATTTTTTTTCTTTCATCATTTGTTCCAATAAATCTTTAGCCAATATAAACCTGTAAAGTGGTTTACAAGTTTCATCAAAACCATGTCTATCTTTTTTTTCGTGATGAAAATTATCACATTCGAGAATAATACTATCCATTGCTTTGTAAATTTCTTCTAAATCAGTCATGGAATCTCCTTTAAAAATTTAATTGCTTCATCTACAGAATTAACTACAAAAAACAAACCACCTCTCCAATCGTTCAAAAAATCAATTTGGTTTTGATTTAATCCTCGTTTACCATAACTATTATTTTTATTTTTAATTTCAATCAATATAGTTTCCCCTTTGTAACCAACTAAAAGATCAACCGGTAAGCCAATCATACAAACAGTCGCACCAATAGCTCTTAAAGCCTCTACGATAGCTTGTTCGTTTTCATCTCTCCTTGCGGCTCTTCTCATTTTGAATTTCTCTTATTCTTTGTCTTACTTCGTTTTCGATACCTTGAAACATTGGATTTGCTTCCATTTGTTTTACTTGATGCCTTACGTAATCAAGCCATCCTTTTTGTAAAGCCAAGTTCGCATAATGTTCAACATACCGATCAAAGTTCATCCTTTGCCCACCAAGCATCTTTTGGCACTTCAGAAATTTTCTCAGGTAACAAAGTTATTGGACTTTTGTCTCCCCATTGGTGAAAAGAACAATAGGGTCTACTGCCTTCCATACGAACTGTCCAAATCTTTGTACATGACGGTTCACTACATAACAAAGGTGTAATGTCTGTCTCAAGTTCTTCTTTTTGAATCAATTGTTTTTTAAAACTCATTTTCATTTCCTTCCGTTATCGTATTGACCTTCACACACTTTCAAAAAATTTGTCGGCAACATAAGCCAATCAAAACTTGCTTTCCAAACCCTGCCGTTCTTATTGTTTGTCCTGCCACTCAAAAAATCAGATTTGTTAACTTGCCTAAAAAAATTTCTAAAAATCTCAAGCCCTTCGTCTTTTGACTGTAAATTGTCTTCAGCATCAACTTCTCGCCATCGAGAGACAAGATGTTTCTTTCGAGTGGTATTCATCATCATTACTCGAGCTAAACTTTTACATTCTTCGTGATAAATATCAACGATTTCATTAACTGGACAATTGATTCTCGGGCTTGTCAAGTCAAAATCCGATGAGGATTTGACAAGTACCGTAGGTACTGTATTTATAATTGGTTCTTGGTTATTGGTTAATGGTTTATGGTTATTGGTTAGTTGAACGTCCGTTGAACGAGCGTTTAACCTCTTTTCAGCAGATGCTTTGCCTGCCTTGGAAGCATTGTCAATCTTTGACTTGTAATTGCTGATTTCTTTCTCAGCTCTATGATGAATCCATCCATCACCAATAAGCTCAAAAAACTCATTTAATACTTGTTCGACTTCTTGTTCGTATTCCTTTAAACCTATCTGTCGTGCAACGGTTGTTACATTGCTGTTGAACGGACGTTCACTTAAATAATAGTTATCAAGTAATCGCCTGTAAGCAATATCTTCAATAGGGGAAAGATGTCGGGTGTGACTGGCGTAGTCGCCAATGTTGAACTGGTAATAGTGCATTCGTACCTACGTTTTTGTACATCGTTACAAGAAGAATCGGCGGCAGGACGGTAACGAATCGTCTTTTCGGGAGCTACCCTAGCCGAGATTCAAAGCATTATAAACTGAGAAATAAATTCGACAACTAAATTATTTTCAAATATATTAGAAAAACCTGTTGTCTTTAATATATTACGGAATTTATAATTGCTTCAGCCCTTGAACTTCTCGAGGTCTTAACTAAGGAAAAATCATGCTTTATGACGAAGAAATCCATCCCATCAAACATTCCCTATTTGAAAAAGTCTCACGTATTGTTTATTTATTAGCAATAGTTGTGATTTGCTTAGATGTATTATATTGGAGACCATAATGAACAAATTTGACATACTTGAAAAGCAATGCAAAGAAGCAATGGCTAAATATCAATTAGGTGATAGCTATGCTTTTGAAAGTGGATATTACAAAAGCCAATGTGCTTTGTTAATGCAGGAAGTTGAATTCTTAAAACAAGAACTTGAATCGACTATTGAACAACTTAAAGAAATTACAAAGGAAATGTTATGAAAGTTTACAAAGCAATTAATTCCGTTCAAACGGCATTGTCAAAAATTGGCATTAGTAAAGATAGAACTAATAGTCAAGGATCAGGTTACAAATTTCGAGGTATTGACGATGTTTACAACGCATTGTCACCTTTGCTTGCTGAACATGGTCTTTGTATTTTGCCAAGAATGTTAAGCCGTGAAATTGTAGAACGTATGTCTAAATCAGGTTCAGCATTGTTTTATGTAACAGTCGAAGCAGAATTCGATTTTGTATCCGCTGAGGACGGCTCAAAACACACCGTAAAGACGTTTGGCGAAGCAATGGATAGTGGAGATAAGGCAACTAACAAAGCAATGTCAGCCGCCTATAAATATGCCGCATTTCAAGCCTTTGCTATTCCAACAGAAGGCGACAACGATGCCGATTCACATACTCACGAAGTTTCTATACCTTTAGACAATACTATGATTGACCTGTTGTCAGAAATCGGTGCTTGTTCTGATATGGAAACATTGGCTAAAGTTTATGAAGAAGCCAAACTGTATGCTAAACATTATCCACAATGGTTGAAATTATTAGTAATTGCTAAAGACACTATGAAAGCGAAACTAAAATGATTCATAATGTATTACAAGGTTCGCCAGAATGGTTTGCAGTTAAATGTGGAAAGCTATCTGCTTCTCGAATTCCTGACATTATTGCTACGACCAAAAGCGGTTACTCAGCAAGTCGAAAAAATATGTTAGCAACTCTTGTATGTGAACGCATGACCAAATCTGTTGCTGAATCGTATTCAAATGCCGCTATGTTAAGAGGTGTTGAAAAAGAACCTTTAGCTAGAGCTGAATACGAAACAAAACAAAGAGTAATGGTCGATCAAATTGGATTTGTCGATCACCCTGATATTGCTATGTCTGGTGCTAGTCCAGATGGTATTGTTTCTAAATATCTTTTGATTGAAATTAAATGCCCTAATACTTCAACACATATTGAAACTTTAACAACTGGAGAAATTGATAAACGATACATTATTCAAATGCAATGGCAAATGGCTTGCACAGGTGCAACTGCTTGCGATTTTATTAGTTTTGATGATCGTTTGCCTGAAGGATTGCAGTTATTTATTAAACGAGAACATCGTGATGATGAAATGATTGCAATGTTAGAAAAAGAAGCTAAGAAGTTTCTTGAAGAAGTAAATGAAACCGTAGAAAAACTTGAATCAATTAGGAATAAAAATGTCGAAAATTAAAAAAGAAATCATGGTAGCAGTTGACAAATATACCAATGCTCAAGGCGAAGAAAAAAATCGCTTTAAAAGAATTGGTGTAATTATTGATACTAAATATGGTGAAAAAATTAAAATTGAAAATTATCCAATCGTTGTAGGTGGCTGGGATGGTTGGGCAAGTTTATTTGATCCAAAACCTGTTGATAGCAAGTTTTTAAATTTGCCCGAAACAAACAATGATGACATTGATTTTTAAGGACTAAAAATGATTGAAAAAATACTTGATTGGAATGATGCACAAATCAAAGTACTTTTTGAATATACCCCTCCTTATCGGGGGTTCAGAGATGCAATGGGTTTGCCAACTGAACCTCCCGAACCTGCTGAAATAGACATTTGGGCTATATTTTTTAATGGTATAGATGTAATTGATTTGTTCAGTCACGGTGATTTAATTGAAGTTGAAGACAGACTTTTGGAGGAATAAAAATGGAAAATCATAAAACATATTTAAGTTATAGCGAAAGAGGCTGGATTTTAATTCACATGGGTTCACCGCTTTGTGATTATAAAAAAACAAAAACAGAAATAATGAAAGCAGTTGAATTTTTTAAATGCAAGTTGCCCGAGGTAACTTGGTTTGGTGAAACTGGCGAATGGATTTTAACAACTTCAATTTTGGAGAAATAACCATGAAATCTCAAAACGAAGAAATTTTGAAATATTTAAAAAAAGGCAATAAATTAACAGCTCTTGAAGCATTGCATAAGTTTAGTTGTTTTAGATTGGCTAGTCGAATTAGTGATTTAAGAAATGCTGGTGTAAAAGTTATTTCCAAATCAGTTAAAGTTAAAAATTCACAAGGAAAAGATGTTTATGTATCAGAATATTTCCTTTGAAAAAAAAGAAGATTCAATAATGACTTTATCTGAAGCTAATTTAATTTTAGATTTGGTCAAACAAGGTATGGAATTTAACACTTATAAAATTAATCAAGCATTGGTTTTAACTGGTGATTTATCAACTCAGGAGGCGAAATGAAAAAGAAAGATGAATACGTTTGGACACCAAGCGGTACAAGCATTATGGAGAGATGGAGAGCTTTGGGTTGGGTACCTCCATCTGAGCTTAAAGAATATCAAGACAAATGGAGATATTATCAAAACTTACCATTGAGAAAACTTGACGATGCAGGTAAAGAGCAATATGAACTAGCTTTAAGAAAAGCAAAAGTAGCGAGGATAAGATGAGTGAAATGATTGTACTTGCATCTTTTTGTGCATGGTTAACTCACGTTATCTATTGCGTTGGTCATGCCGCATGGGGATTTTTATTGGCAGGAGCTATATTCTTTCCCATCGGTATTGTTCATGGTTTTTATCTTTGGTTTAGCTAGGAGCAAACATGGATGACTTAATCAACATAACATTATGGTTTTTAGCATTATCTTTTTTGACTGTAATAATTAGTGGAATATTTTTTATTTTCTGGCTCACGATTGAGAATTTACAAAATGACAAACAATAAACTTAAACCATTGACCGATGAAGAATTTGAAAATTTTGCAAATCTCGTTCGTAATCAAGTGTTAGAAGAAGTCGCTCAAGAATTTGACAAAATGCCATTTGGCAATACTTCAGCTTCATTTGCGGCTTTTGTTAGAAATATGAAAAATGAAAAAAAGATCTAAATACCGTCCTAAAGGAATAATTTTAGACACGATTAGTTATGTTGTTTCTGGTTTTCAACCATTGGCAAAACATAAAGATGTATTGATAAACCTTCAATTGAAAAATCATTTGGCATTAGAAGCATTAAGACTTGGACAAGCCACAAAAGAAGATATTGATACTTTAATTAGTGCTTTCAATATTACAGAAGCATTAGCTATTCAAAAAATTGGTGATGATTATGCAAAAGAAATAAGAAAAGCCCAAGATGCTTTGTACGAATGTGCAAAACGAGGAGCTGGTACTTATAGATTTGTTGCTAAAGGAGTTGAATTAAAAGCAATTAATTTTTTAATGGAATTGCATGACGCACAACTAGAAGCATCAACAGTTAAAGATGTTGAATCAGCAATAAATTTAGTAAACAAAACAATCATGCAAAAAAAAGCGAGGCCAATTGTGGAAAAAATATGACTAAACAAGAAATCATAGAAATGGGTCATAAAGCAAAGTTACCGTACGACTATGTAACTGGTGAGTTAATGTGGCTAGATAGTTTAGTACAGTTTGCCAAGCTAGTAACAGAAAAAGAACGTGAGGAATGTGCCACTATGTCTGATTGGATTTTGAAAGAAGGTGGTGGAACATGGGGAGACGCTATCCGAGCAAGGGGACAAGAATGACTAAAGAAGAAATTATAGAGATGGCTAAAGAAGCTGGATTGGCTATTGGCGTTGCTTTGGATGGCTCAAAGTCCGTTGGAAAGCATGAAGACAAATCGTTTGCTATTGGTCGTTTGCCACTAGAAGACTTTGTGGCTTTTGCCAAACTGGTAGCAGAAAAAGAACGTGAAAAGTGTGCAGAATTAATACCTCCGCAATATTTTCATTTTCGTGATTGGATACGAGCAAGGGGAAAAGAATGAAAACAAAACATCCATCTTATTGTTGCCAAAAATGTGGTGAAATGA
>Ga0316224_1000648_pt1 | contig 45982 bp, 45 predicted proteins | sample TBH18013metaG_FD_206254 | JGI IMG/M metagenome (GOLD analysis project Ga0316224, IMG submission 206254) | Freshwater microbial communities from Trout Bog Lake, Wisconsin, USA - TBH18013 | ecosystem: Environmental > Aquatic > Freshwater > Lake > Hypolimnion/Profundal zone | place: USA: Wisconsin... | reverse complement strand
TATGCCCAACTTGTTTTTGATGATCTTTGCTTGTGTTGTCATAATACTAATCTCAGTTACGTGTTTTAATTTTTCGTAACTGTCAGATTAAGTTTTGACTATTTCAACTCATCTGATTTATAACCTATTCTTTTTCTTGGTTTAGGATCGTTCTTTTTGTCAATTAACTCATCAAGGTAACGAAAAACAACTTCTAAATTTTTATCGTTGTTATCCAACTTTGTTTTAATTTTTTCAACCTCCAGCCTAAGCTCGGTATTGTTTATAAAAATTTGGCGAATGCGGGTAAATATGCGTATAATTTGAATATTTACTTTGATTGCTCTTTTGCTGTTTAAAACACTCGATAGCATGGCGACACCCTGTTCAGTGAATGCCATCGGAACATACTTTGCATGTTCCCCTCGCTTTAAGGTGCCAAATTGACTCCTTAAAGATTGATTTTCTTTAGGTGTAAGCTCAAACATAAAATCTTCAGGAAATCGTTCTGCATTTCTTCTCACTTGGCGTTTAAGCTGTTTAGTTTCTACCTCATAAAGTGCGGCTAAATCAGTATCCAACATTACATTCTGATCGCGCAAGTAATAGATCTGATTTAGTATGAGTTCATCGGGAATTGTTAGGTCTTCGGTCGTCTAAAGCTTCTTTATATTTTTTTAATTTAATTATATTATTTAAAATCGGAAATCATCCATTACGATCTTAAGAATATGCTGGGTCAATCACTATCTTCTTCCCGATCCTTACACTAATTTCCGATCCCTTCGCGAAACAGGCCGAATAAGGTTTAACCTGTAAAAACGGCGCAAATGCAGCACCATACAATTCAGTAATATCAGCATCAAAAACAGCTTCTTTAACATTTGCCGTCTGCCATGATACATGCTCCACCTGGTATTCCATGGTTTTAACCGTACTCAGGCTGTTATAGCCCCAGTAATGCTCTAAAATAAATTCTTCAGGGCTTCCGGGCTTAATATCCTCAAAATCATTGCTTACTGTAGCGCCCAGTTTATTCCACCTGCCATTTAATCTCCATTCGTATAAAAACCTGGTATGGTTATCCGCGTTTGGTATTGTGGAATGCCGCATAGGCATGGCGCGGTAATGCTCTTTATACAAATTATTGGCTATAAGTACGATAAGCCTTTTAGGAACTATCTCGCTTATAAATACGGTGCCGCGTTTCCATTCCCTGCCATCAAAATGTTTTACGTAAAAACGGAGGTTTACTTCTTCAAAGTTGGTGTAAAAGGGCCATTTGATACCGAGTACTTTGGTATCGATAAACATGAAGCCAACCATACTTACCAGGGCTTTTCCCTGCCAGAGATCAAGCATGGTTGCAGCAGGCAGGAAAGGTTTTAATATTTCAGGATCAACTTCGTAGTTAAGCATCAGCAGGTTTTCCCATCTGGCTTTTAGGAATTGCATTTTAGACATTTGCTGATATATTTTTGATGGAGATGCGTGACAAAAACAGGAATTAACCTTCTTACCCGGACCTCAGGACTCTTTTCGCTTAAAAAGATTCACTTTGGATTCTTTGCCTTTGAGTAATCTTTCAATGTTTTTTTGATGGGTAACTAAAATGAGTGCACAGATACACATCCCAAAAATAACTACAAGGTTGTTGGTGTATTTATTATAAACAAATGTTACACCGATCAGATAGGTAAATCCGCCGAAAATGGAGCTGAGCGATACATAACGCGTTGTCAGGAGGACAATAACAAATACGATTACGCAAAGCAAGGCGGCCGATAAATTAACAGCAAGTACCATTCCGAACAGTGTGGCAATACCCTTGCCGCCTCTGAACCCCGCAAATACCGGAAACAAATGGCCCATAACCGCAGCTATGCCCAACGCCAGCTGGTAACTGATATAATTTGAATGTGGACCCCCGGTAGTTGAAACACCAATAAAATAGGCAAGGTTGGTCGCTGTAAAGCCTTTCAGGATATCCATAAGCATTACAGGGATGCCAGCCTTTTTGCCTAAAACCCTGAATGTATTGGTGGCTCCGGCATTACCGCTGCCGTATTCCCTTACATCAATTCCGTAAAATGCTTGTCCTATCCATACTGCTGTTGGTATAGAACCAAATAAATAGGCAACTATTAATACTGAAATCGAATTGATATTTATCATTTCTGCACAATATTAATAAAATGATAGTGTACTAAAACTATACTCATTACTCTTTAATTGCTTTAAGACTAATATCCAGACTAATTACAGAATGCGTTAAAGCGCCTACAGAAATATAATCAACACCGCAGGCCGCATATTCGCTAATATTATCAATAGTTATCCCGCCTGATGCTTCCGTAGTATATTTGCCCCCGATGATCCTAACTGCTTCCCGCAAATCTGCAAAGTTAAAGTTATCAAGCAATATACGGTTTATGCCACCCGTTTGCAAAACCTGCTGCAATTCGTCAAGGTTGCGCACTTCAATTTCTATTTCGAGTTTTTTATTTTGACTTGTAATGTACTGCCTTGCCTTTTCAATAGCCGGACGGATACCTCCCGCATAGTCAACATGATTGTCTTTTATGAGTATCATGTCGTATAAACCGAAACGATGATTTACACCGCCGCCAATTTTTACGGCCCATTTTTCAAGATATCTAAGTCCTGGTGTGGTTTTCCGCGTGTCCAAAACTTTAGTATTGGTGCCTTTTAGTAGATCTACTATCCTGCGGGTCTTAGTTGCTATGCCGCTCATGCGCTGCATGCAGTTAAGTACAAGGCGTTCGGCTTTTAATATACTTTGGGCATCGCCCTCAACCTCTAAAACAATATCCCCGTATTTTATTTGCGCCCCGTCATTTAAAAAAACTGTTAAAATAAGATCAGGATCTACGACATGAAAAATCTCGCTGGCAAGCTCAACGCCAGCCAAAATGCCTTCATCTTTAATTAAGAGTTTTGCTTTGCCCCGGGTGCCTGCGGGTATAGTTGCCAGTGAGGTATGGTCACCATCGCCAACATCTTCAATAAGGGAATTTAATATAAACTGATCAATAAGTGCTTTGTCCAAATCAGATAACTTTTGAAGCCCAAAAGTAAGAACAATTTGGGATTAAGTCCATAGTCAATAGACGATAGTCCATGGTTTATGAATTTTTTGGCCATTGACTATGGTCCATTGTCCATGGACTACAATCTATTTTACCTTTTCAGTTTCTATGCGAACTTCAATCAACTTCAAACTGCCATCTGTTTCTTTGAGGGTAAAAGCAACACGGAATGTATCTTTACCGGTATTTACTATCAATACGCCAAATTTGTAATTCGGGTTTGAATTTATCTTATGAAGTATTTTAACTGCTTTCGGTTTGTTTTGATTGAAAAATTTATCAAGTATTAGCTCTGTCTGGGCTTTTGAATAAACATTGTCATTCTCCATTAGCGTTACCTCAACATTCGGCGCAAATAATTTAGAAAGCTCATGGATATTGCCTTGCTTTATCAGGTCAGCCACGCTGTTTATAGGGTCCGCAGTTTGTACGCCTGGAAGCAGATATAAAAGAATAAGCACTGGAGTATAAAACAACTTCATAATGATTATATGACAGCGATAATAATAGAGTGTTACAGCTTTAAGTTAACAGAAGGAAGCAGTAGAATGATTTGTAAGTGCTAAAAATTGAATGGTTTGCAAACGGCATTTCAAATTGATAATTTTCTTCCTGCATAATAAACCAACAATAAAAAAATTATAATGTTTCATATTACAACGTTGCCTTTATATTTGCATTGTGGAAAATAAAAAAAAAGTCGCATTAATTATCCTTGATGGCTGGGGTTACGGCCGTAACGATAAGTCGAACGCAATACTTGCAGCAAATACGCCATTCTTCGACTCCATGATAGCCAATTACCCGAACTCGAAACTCGAAGCATCGGGTACAGCCGTGGGTTTGCCGGCGGGGCAAATGGGCAATTCAGAAGTCGGGCACATGAATTTGGGCGCAGGCCGTGTCGTTTACCAGGAACTGGGCCGTATTCATAAAGCTGTTGATGACAATGAATTTCCTCAAATCGCTGTATTGAAAGAGGCTTTTGAATATGCTAAGCAGAACGATAAAAAAGTTCACTTTATAGGGCTGGTATCTGATGGCGGTGTACACTCGCATATCAGGCATATAAAAGGTTTGTGCGATGCCGCTGTTGCCTTTAATCTCGACAAAGTATTTATCCATGCATTTTTAGATGGCCGCGATACGGACCCCAAATCGGGTGCGGGTTTTATAACCGACCTTGAAGATCATATCAAAGGCACATCCGTTAAACTTGCCTCGGCAATTGGCAGGTATTACGCGATGGACAGGGATAACCGCTGGGAAAGGGTTAAACTTGCCTATGACCTTATGGTTAACGGTACCGGAGAGCCATCCCATAATATTGTTCAATCTATTACCGAATCCTATTCAAAAGATATCACTGATGAGTTTATTAAGCCCATTATTGGCGTTGATGACAGTGGCAAGCCCCTGGCAGTGATAGAGGACGGTGATGTTGTATTATGCTTTAATTTCAGGACGGACCGTGGTCGCGAGATAACTATCGCGCTTACGCAAAAAGCATTCCCTGAATACAATATGCACCCGCTTGAACTGAACTATATCACGATGACGCCTTATGATGAAACATTTAAAAATGTAAAGGTATTGTTTGATAAAGATGATCTGACTGAAACCTTAGGCGAAGTTTTACAATATGCAGGCAAGAACCAGATCAGGATTGCCGAAACAGAGAAATATCCCCATGTGACTTTTTTCTTTTCAGGAGGACGCGAAAAAGAATACATTAACGAAAAACGTTTATTGGTACCATCGCCAAAAGTGGCAACGTATGACCTGCAGCCGGAAATGAGTGCCGAAGGGATTCGTGATGCTATTATTCCCGAATTAAAAAGCGGCTGGGCTGATGTGATCATCCTTAATTTTGCCAATACTGATATGGTTGGCCATACCGGTGTGTTCAGCGCCGTTATTAAGGCCGCAGAAACTGCCGACAGGTGTACGAAGGCTGTTGTGGAAACCGGGATAGAAAATGGTTACTCGTTTATTATAATTGCCGACCATGGCAATGCCGATTATATGGTAAATGATGACGGAACGCCAAACACCGCCCATACAACAAACCTTGTTCCCTGTATAATTATTGACAAGGATGTTAAACATGTAAAAGATGGCAAACTCGGCGACATTGCACCAACAATATTGAAGATTATTGGCGTCCCAATTCCAGAAAAAATGACCGGTAATGTATTGGTGTAGATCGGGGAAAAGGTTAAAGTTTGTGTTGGCGGGAGGCTGTATGCTTGTATTTTGTTTACAGGCATGCAAACCCGGGATCACGGAAAAGCCGAGATTTTTTGATATAAAGGCATATTTTACTTCAGATACTGCAAAACTAAACAGGTTAAACCCTTTTGTTCAAAAAACTGTAATCCACAACGGTATCTCAGAAAACCAAAAAGTAAAAATTGGCGATTGGGGCCGCGAACTTGGCCTTTTTATCGGTGCCGATATTAATAAACCTGCTTTAGCTAACAGTTATACAGTTGTCGACAATGGTGACTTCCTGATCTATAAAGCAAAATACCCTGAACTGAAAATGCGTGAAATGCTTATCAAAAGGGAGAATGGAAAAGTGAAATGGATATTGATCTATAACAAAACCAAAACCTTCCTGTATCAAACCACTGAAAAGCTTAGCTATTTTCCAGATTCGCTATATTTAATTGAGAAAGATCAAAAGGTGAAGTTAATGGGTAATAACCATTACAGTATTGAAGGGGTGATTGTTAAATAATTTTTCTGAATCAGGCAAACTATCGATGCGCCATAGCTTCGTCAAGCTTTTGTTTGGAAAGTTCGATGAGGGAGGAAATATCAACGCGGTCAGGATTATCGGCCAGCACCTTTTCAAGGTCGCCAATAGATGCTTTTAAGGAGTTAACACCACGGTTTTTGTCATAAAAATGACCTGTAGCCTGCAGTTTAAACAAACCATACTCGCGGTAGGCAATACCCCTTGTTTGAAGGAACTTATTTTGGGTGTCATTCGGGTCAATGGAGATTGCTTTGGTAAGGTCGATGATCGCTCCTAATAAATATTTCTCCTTATCCGCAGCCGAAAGTTGGACATCCTTACCCAGGTAACTTTTTGCCCTTGCTCTGTAATAGTAAGCATTTGCATCGGTAGGATTTATTAAAAGCTCCTTGGAATAGGCAGCAATTGACTTTTTGTAATTTTCGCTGTGATAATAGGAATAGCCCAGCATCCATAAAGCATTTGCATTGGTTGAATCAATAAGGCATGCTTTTTCCAGTTGCGATACTGCAGCTTTAAAATCCCCATTCATCAAAGCCTGCTGGCCCAACTTAAAATAAGAATTTTGAGCCGATGCGTTTTCAAGCGAGGTAATAACCAGAAAGGAAATGATAAGCGATAACTTCATCAAAAGCTTTTGTATATCAAATTAGTATATTAGTAACTGAAATTGTAAGAAATTATTATGCCAGTTGAGCCGTTTTTGAAAATATATTTTTAATATCCTGAATAAAAGAAGGCTATTATATGACTTTTTTTCATCTTTACCAATAATTATCGAACAAATATAAAAAAGGGACTGAATTTATAATAAGCAAATAATCAATCCATTATAATTGAAAATCAATTGTTAACGATTATTCGCTTAAATTGGCACATGTCTTGAACCATAGGAGTGGAGCGGAGTATCCGCTATTTAATCTGTATTTATTATCCCTGCATTTTTGCAGGCTGACAATATGACGTTTTTTATCTTATATAATAGCTTTTGATGAGTTTTGATCCATTTAATTTTAATAGTGCGCTACCAGTAATAAACGAAGATTCTGAATTTTTTCCCCTGATGTCATCTGAGGATGAAGAGGAAATGAACAATGAAGCTTTGCCCGAATTTTTGTCTATTTTACCCTTACGAAATACCGTTTTATTTCCTGGTGTAGTTATACCTATTACCGTGGGAAGAGATAAATCAATTAAGCTGATCCGCGATGCAAACAAGGGCAACCGCATGATCGGGGTGGTTTCTCAACAGGATGTGGGTATTGAAGACCCGTCATTTACCCAGTTAAATAAAGTTGGCACCATTGCACTCATTATAAAAATGCTGCAAATGCCTGATGGCAACACAACGGTGATATTGCAAGGTAAAAAACGCTTCATTTTAAAAGATGAGGTTCAAAGTGTTCCCTATATTAAGGCGACTATTGAACCTTTTAAAGAAGTAAAGCATAAGGCAGATAAAGAATTTAAGGCTATGGTGTCGTCCATCAAAGACATGGCCATGAGCATTATCCATCTTTCGCCAAATATTCCAAGCGAAGCCGGCATTGCAATTCGTAACATCGAAAGTACTTCATTTTTGATAAATTTTATTTCGTCGAATATGAATGCGGATATGGCCGCAAAACAACGCCTGCTGGAGGAGCCTAATCTGCGTACCAGGGCAAACCTGGTGCTGGAACATTTAACCTTAGACCTTCAAATGCTGGAGTTAAAAAACCAGATTCAAAGCAAGGTAAGGGTGGACCTTGACAAACAACAGCGTGATTACTTTTTAAATCAGCAGTTAAAAACCATACAGGAAGAACTTGGCGGTAATTCACCTGACCTTGAAATTGAAAGCCTGAAATTACGTGGTTCAAAAAAGAAATGGGCAAAAGAAGTTAACGACCATTTTGTTAAAGAACTTGAAAAATTGGCACGCACAAATCCTGCCGCAGCCGATTATTCAGTGCAGATCAATTATCTCGAATTGTTACTTGATTTGCCGTGGAGCGAATTTACCAAAGATAACTTTGACCTTAAGCGCGCCCAAAAGGTTTTGGATAAAGACCATTTTGGATTGGAGAAGGTAAAACAGCGGATTATTGAATACCTGGCGGTGCTTAAGTTAAAACATAACATGAAAGCGCCAATTCTTTGTTTGGTAGGCCCTCCGGGGGTTGGTAAAACCTCGCTGGGGAAATCAATAGCAAAAGCCCTTGGACGTAAATATGTTCGGATGGCTTTAGGCGGCATCCGTGATGAGGCAGAAATAAGAGGACACCGCAAAACTTATATAGGCGCTATGCCGGGCCGTATAATTCAATCGGTAAAGAAAGCGGGAGCTGCAAACCCTGTTTTTATCCTGGACGAGATTGATAAAGTGGGTAATGATTTCAGGGGAGACCCATCATCAGCACTTCTTGAAGTACTTGACCCCGAACAAAATAGTACTTTTTACGATCATTATGTTGAGGTGGATTTTGATCTCTCAAACGTAATGTTCATCGCAACAGCAAATTCATTAAGCAGTATACAGCCTGCTTTGCTCGACCGTATGGAGATCATTGAGGTAAGCGGTTACACCATTGAAGAGAAAATTGAAATTGCAAAACAACACCTCGTACCAAAACAGCGTGAAGCGCACGGACTAAAAACGAAAGATGTTGTTATCAAACCGGAGATCCTCGAAAAGCTGGTAGTTGATTACACCCGGGAATCGGGAGTACGTGCATTGGAGAAAAAAATAGGCGCGTTGGTTCGTGGGGTGGCAAAAAGTATTGCCATGGAAGAACCATATAACCCAACCGTGAGCAAAGCTGATGTGGAACGGATATTGGGTTCACCCATTTACGATAAGGATCAGTACGAAGGCAATGAAGTTGCCGGTGTAGTAACCGGGCTGGCCTGGACACAGGTAGGTGGTGATATTTTATTTATTGAAGCCAGTTTAAGTCCCGGTAAAGGGCGCTTAACCTTAACGGGAAGCCTTGGCGATGTGATGAAAGAATCAGTAACCATTGCGCTGGCTTATTTGCGGGCACATGCTTCGGCATTTAATATTGATCCGCGGCTGTTTGACCAATGGGATATTCATGTGCATGTACCGGCGGGTGCTACACCGAAGGATGGCCCTTCGGCAGGGATAACCATGCTTACTGCTTTAACCTCAGCCTTTACCCAGCGTAAAATAAAACCGCACCTGGCGATGACAGGTGAAATTACTTTACGGGGCCGTGTATTACCGGTTGGGGGGTTAAAGGAGAAAATACTGGCCGCTAAACGTGCCAACATCAAAGAGATCATTTTATGCGCCTCAAATAAAAAAGACATATTGGAAATTAAGGAAGATTATATAAAAGACCTTCAATTTCATTATGTTACCGATATGCACCAGGTAATTGAACTTGCTCTGTTAAACGAGAAAGTGAAAAATGCGATCGATCTTTCGGTTAAAGACGAACCTGTGCTACCCAATAAGTTAATAAGTTAATAACATTATTTTAGTAAGAATGGGTTTTAGCCCTACATTTACGATTAAGGATCGTATGGCTTAAATAATTTACGAAATGAGACACTTTACTCAGTGTTGAAACTTTTTGTTTAACGTAAGCGTAATACGCAGGTACATAATTGTAAATTAATTATGGCATTATTAATAAACACGAAACTCAAAATCTAAAAAATGAATCGAGCCTTTTTACTAAAAGCTGTTTTTTTCTTACTACTTGTTACCTCTCATTTCTGTTTAAAAGCTCAAAACCTTGAGGAAGATACCGTTAAAAGAGACTCTACAATCAGGTCCGCCGACAGGGCCCGCTCAGTGTTCATTGAAGTCGGGGGTGCCGGCCTGGCACTTACGCTGAACTATGATTCCCGATTTGGTCAAACCCGCGATAAATGGGGCTACCGTTTTGGCGCAGGCTACTATAATACTGGTGCTAACTCTGTATTTTCAGTTCCCTTTCAAGTCAATTATTTATACAATATAGGTAATAGTACCAGCAGTTATTTGGAGGGGGGAGCAGGCACAACATTTATGATCTCAAGAGGAAGCACTAACGGGACGTTTTTTCAATTTGATAACATTACAGGTTTTTGCGGAACGGTTTCACTTGGTTATCGTTATCAGCAGGAAAATGGCGGCATAAACTTTAGGATCGTATTTGACCCAATCATATATGACCAGGGGCTTTTATACGAAGGTGGTTTAAGTATCGGCTATACTTTTTAAGACAGTAAGTTAAATAAATATTAATAAAAGCCTCCCGATTATCGCGAGGCTTTTATTATTTTCGGCATTTAATCCATATCCCAAATGAGATTCAAACTACTTGCAGTACTTTGCTTACTTTTTTCTTCGGTGAATTTATTTGCCCAAACACATAGTACCGAAATTGGCGCAGAAACAGATAATGATTCCTATCTTCTGCAGGGATCTGACAGGTATTATACTGATGGTATATTTTTTTATTACCGTCATGCCTTAAAAGTTAAAAGTACAGACAGCGCTAAATTACGCAACAAGGTATTCGGTCTTGAAATGGGCCAAAAGATATTCAACCCCCGAAGCGGAAGCATCGCCGATGCTAATGGTGTTGATCATCCGGAACTCATTGATCGCCCATTTGCCGGTTATCTGTATGTTGGTTCAACTTTAAACTTTTTGTACAATAACGAAAGTAATTTAAAAATAAGCGCTCAACTGGGTGTGGTTGGGCCCAATTCTAATGCTAAGCAGATACAGACTTTTGTGCATGACAATTTTGGCTTTTACCATCCAAGCGGCTGGGAATACCAGATAAATAACGATTATGAACTGAACCTGTCGGCAGAATATAACAAGTTACTTGCACGAGCCTCGTGGATTGATGTTTCATTGGCCAGCTACCTCAATTTGGGCAATGGATTTTCAGGCGCTGGTGCTGGCGCTTTGGTTAGATTAGGGTCATTTAACCAGTTGTTTAATTCGGTAAGCACACAAAGCACCGTAAGCCGGGGTGAGGTGAAAGGGCTGCTGCATAAGCACGAACTCTTTTTTTATTACAAGCCCCAGGCCAATTATGTAGCTTATGATGCCACCATACAAGGCGGTTTATCCGATAACCATAACGGCCTTGAGATAACAAAGGACAAAGAACCATTTATTTTCAGCCAGCAATTTGGTGTTGCCTTCACCACTAATCGCTTTGTTTTTGATGTTGCGGCTATATTTCATACCCTGGATGATAAAGAAATGATCCAATCCCATCAATGGGCAACGGTGACGGGGCTGTATAGGTTTAAATAGATTTGGTCGATAGTCGATGGACCATAGTCCATAGCTATTATCGGTCAACGTGATTTAGTTTTTTCTACCATGGACCATGGACTATCGACCATGGACTAACTAACTACTCCTCAAAACTCTTCTTCCTGCCTTCTTTTTTAAGGGCATTCATCCGTTTGCTATCAAGCCGTGCAGCTTTTGCTGCTTTGCTTACTTTACTGGCTTTGCGGATTTTTGGTACATGCAAGGCTTTGGTTAATAATACAATCAGCCGTTCAATTGCTTTTTCTTTATTTAAATACTGACTGCGTTCTTCATCACAGATAACTTGCACCAGGCCATCTTTATTGAAACGCGTCTGTAATTTATCGTTTAGTAATGTCTTTTCTTCCTCAGTGAAAAGAGCTGAATCATTCACCGAAAAAAGTAGCTCAACTTTACTGGATACCTTGTTTACATTCTGACCGCCTTTGCCGCCGCTGCGCGAGGTTTTATAAAAGATTTCTTTTTGCAGGTCGGTTTTTGAAAAGTTCATGAGGCGAATTTAGTTGATTTAGTTGAATAAGTTGATTAAGTGAGCGGTTAGGTATTGTGAAAATGACGTGTTCCAACTTAATCAACCATTCACTTAATCAACAAATCAACTTAAATTTGTATTTTCGTTGCCAGATGAGTAACCATATTGTTGTTGCCATTGATGGCTATTCTTCCTGTGGAAAAAGTACTTTAGCTAAAGCCTTAGCCAAAGAACTTAATTTTATTTATGTTGACAGTGGCGCCATGTACCGTGCCGTAGCTCTATACTTTTTGCGTAACAAAACCGACCTTAAGAATCATGAAGAGGTGGTTAAAGCATTGCAAAATATTCATTTGAACTTTCATTCCCGCGATTATCAAACGCATATTACTTTAAACGAAGAAGAAGTTTCTTATGAGATCAGGCAGATGCCGGTTTCTGAAACGGTAAGTTCCGTTGCTGCCATTCATGAGGTGCGGAAGGATATGGTAAGACAACAGCAGCGAATGGGGCGTTCAAAAAATATAGTAATGGATGGACGTGATATAGGCACGGCGGTTTTCCCGGATGCACCGGTGAAATTTTTTATGACCGCTGATCCAATAGTGCGTGCCGAACGACGTCACAAGGAACTTTTACCCCAAAACCCGGGTATTACGCTGGAAGAAGTTTTTGAAAACCTTGCGCACCGTGATTACCAGGATACTACACGTACCGAGAGCCCGCTTGTACGGGCCGAAGATGCCATTATTTTAGATAATACTGACCTGACACCGGAAGAGCAGTTAATGTTTGCGATTAGCAAGGTGGAGCCATTTCTGAACACGATTTAGTGATTTGAAAGATTGACAGGATTTATCCGGGTTAATTCTATCATTGATTTTGAAAGCAAATCATGACAATCCTGAAATCCTATAAATCATGGTTCAGACAAAAATCGGTGAAATCAAACCCCAATCGGTGTAATCAAACGCTAAACACTAAACCTCACCGCCTTAACGCCGAACTTATTTAAAAAATCGACACCTTCATCGCTCAGCAGGCCTTTGTATGCTGCGTATGATTTATCATAAAATACTTTTTTTACCCCAGCCGAATAAATGAGGCGTGCACAGGGCAAACAAGGCGAAAGCGTAGTATATAAAGTAGCACCTTCAAGGTTAGCACCATTTTTTACAGCGTATAAGATGGCGTTTTCTTCGGCGTGCAATGCAAGGGAGCAACTTCCTTTTGAGTCGCGCGGGCAGCCTACGCCGGGGAACTCTTCATCGCAGTTATGGGTATGTGCAGGAGGCCCGTTATAACCTATAGAGATTATACGGGTGTCTTTGGTTAAAACGGCACCGACCTGGGCCTTAACGCAATGTGAGCGTTTGGCCAGGTCGGTTGCCAGATTCATGAAAATATGGTCGAAACTTAGTTTTGTCATTGGTTCATTCGTTCATTAGTTCATTTGTGGATATTGGTTAGTGCACTGGTTCGTTAGTATAAAAGCGACATGACCAATGAACTAATGAACCAGTGAACCAATCAACCAATTTAATGTCCGCCTGATGCTTCCATGTTGTCAACATCAATGCCTTGTTTCTTAAGCACAGATCCTGCTTTCCACGCAAAGAATGCCAGGTATGCAAAGCCAAATACAGGCACTATATAAGAAAGGTGTATGCCGCTTAGCCCGGCGATTGAAGGAGCCGAGTCGGCAAGTATACCCTGAACCGGTGGAATAATTGAACCGCCTAATATCATCATGATCAAAAATGCTGATCCCTGGCTGGTATATTTTCCTAAACCTGCCACGGCAAGTGAAAAGATTGAAGGCCACATAATAGAGCAGCATAAACCACCGCTGATGAAAGCGAAACGGCCAACGGCGCCGGTGGTTACCAGACCAACGATCATAGCCAATACGCCCAATAAACCAAAAATGGTTAATGTGCGTACCGGTTTTTGCTGACCAATATAAAAGCCCACAATTAATATCAACACACACAAAGCATAAATGTATAAATTACCTACATCAACACCGCTCAGGTAATTAACTGCCAATATTACGCCAAATGCAAAGAAAGGCACTACAACTGTTAATATGTTTTTAGTTGTATTGGATAGTTTAAAAACAGCGATGGCTCCCGTCCAGCGGCCTATCATTAAACTTCCCCAGTACAACGATATATAAGGAGCGATTTGTGCTGCGCTAAAGCCCCCAAACTCAGCAGTTTTAAGTAAGGAGCCCATATTACTTTGAATGGTAACTTCGACACCCACATAGGTGAATATGGCTATCATACCATAAATTAATTGCGGGTATTGCATTGCCCCCCAGCCCTGGCCGTTTTTGCCTGCAATGGTAAGCGATATAATAAGTGTGATCAGTATAATAGCTAATGCCGCATAAACATAATAGGCTTTTGCGATACCGGTGTAATCAGCTAAAGGGCCTGCTGCCAATACCAAACAAAAAGCTACGAAAATAATAAACAGCGGGAAATTGGTTTTGTGACTTGCCTCGATCTTTTCATCGCTGGTTACCTTTGGCAAATTGGATATCCAAAAGAAAATAGCCACAGCTATGTAAAGTCCTGCCAGTATGAAATAAAGGTTGTTTATGGCTGTGATTTTTACATCAGCTGCCGGGATAAGTTTGCTGGCGCCGCCAAATAATACAATACTAACAATAACAGGGCCTAATAAAGTCCCGAAATTGTTTACACCACCTGCCAGGTTTAAACGGTTTGAACCTGTTTCAGGTGTTCCGAGGGCAATAACAAATGGGTTGGCTGCAGTTTGCTGTAATGAAAAACCTAATGCGATAACGAAGAACGCACCTAAAATAAAGCCGAACGAGCCCGAATTAACTGCCGGAACCATTAAAAGGGCTCCGATAGCGGATAACACTAAACCATAAATGATACCATTTTTGTAGCCCAGTTTATTCAGTATATCCACTTTAGTAATTTGCGAGGCAAAATACAAGCCAAGTGAGCCAATAAAATAGCCGCCATAAAAGGTGAAATCTATTAGTTGCGATTCAAATTGGGTTAAATTAAAATGCGCTTTACAAAAGGGTATAAAAATACCATTGGAGGCGGCTAAAAAGCCCCAGAAGAAAAATACGGTAATGATCGTATACAACGCCGATCCGTAACTTTTTGTGTTTTTTTGTTCCATTGTTTAATTAGGTTTATACAAGAAATGCATATGAATCACTAAACATAACTAAATTTTACAATTCTGCTATAATTTTTAATTAATTAATCACAATTTTAAGTTTGGTTGTTTAAAATATAAAATCGCATATTCGTGCTGCTTTTTAAAATCAAAGTGAACATAAGCTTAAGTTAATGATAGAAGCTGTTATTTCGGGTATTGGGTTTGGATTAGTGCTGACGTTTTTGACCGGTCCTGTATTTTTTGCATTGATAAAAACCAGCATCGAAAAAGGCTTTCATGCGGGCGTTGCTTTGGCTTTGGGTGTGGTTTCCAGCGATATGGTATTCGTAGGCGCCATATTATTTGGTTCACAATACTTTGATATTTCAGCTCACGATAAAATTCATGCAGGGATTGTTGGCAGCGCCATCTTATTTATAATAGGTGTTTACTACATATTTAAAAAGGCTGAAACCAACTATACACCAAAAACGGTACCTGTTCCTACGAGGCTCCACCGGCTGGGATATTTTTTGAAAGGCTTTTTCATGTGCATTTTTAATCCCACTGTACTGTTTCACTGGACCATCGTTATCGGTGCCGCAAGTACAGTATACCATCAGGGTGTGCCAAACCGGGCATTGAAAATAGCGATCATGTTTTTAACTATCCTTGTTGTTCAGTTTGGGCTTGATACAACCAAAGCATTTTATGCTGATAAACTACGCGCCCGGATCTCTGTAAAATTTGTACACCGCCTCAACGAGGTGGCAGGTATTGCGCTGATTATTGCTTCCCTGGTATTGCTGGATAAACTGGTAACCCATTTTGTTTTTTCGGCACCGGCAGGCTCTTAGAAATCCGTTGGCTGTATTTAGTTTGCTATGACATTAAGATAATTCAACTTTCTTGAACACATACTCCGCAATTTGATAAATCATGAAAAGCATCTTCAACCCAATTGACAATACTGAATTTATTGACCGGATAAATAAACTCAGTCCAGCATCGCAGGCTTTATGGGGCAAAATGAATGTGGGTCAAATGCTGGCCCACTGCCAGGTACCAATAAAAGTAGCATTAGGAGACTTGCAGCTTAAGCGAGGTTTAATGGGTGTTTTATTTGGAAAAATCGCCAAAAAGAAATTGTTGGAAGAAAAACCGTTTAAACCAAATCTGCCAACATTTAGGGATGCAATAATTAAAGACGATCAGGATTTTGATAAGGAGAAGCAGGGATTAATTGATCTTGTAAAAAAATTCACCGCTGGTCCGGGTGTTATTACTAAAATCCCGCATCCGTTTTTTGGTGCAATGACAGTAGATGAATGGAACGCACTCCAGGTAAAACACCTTGATCATCATTTAAGGCAGTTCGGTGTATGAGAATTGAGTCGAAAGTCTTAAGTCCGGAGTCTCAAGTCAAAACTTAGTTAAGCTTAGCTTTCTGACTCCTGACTTTGGACTAAAGACTTCAGACTTACATATACCCGCGCTGATTCTTCCCTTCCATCCAGTTCACAAAGGCGCGGTTTACAACTTTGTTGCCGCCTGGAGTAGGGTAGTTGCCGCTAAAATACCAATCGCCGGTATGGCCGGGGCATGCTTTGTGCAAGTTATCAAGAGTTTGGTAAATCACTTCAACTTTACATTGTATTTCAGACGGTGTAATGATTTGTGCAATCCGGTCAGATATTTCCTGGTCTGTAAAGGGCTTATATATCGCCTGCACATAATTGATTACTTCCTCTTTTGGCAGCAATTCGCTTGCTTTACACTGATTGTAAGTGTTCACGATCACATCTTCCTTACCTGATTCTTTCAACAGGCTGATGGCTGCCTCAAAAGCTACAAACTCACCCATACGCGACATGTCGATACCATAACAATCGGGATAGCGGATCTGTGGAGCTGATGATACCACAACTATTTTTTTTGGACCCAGCCGGTCTAATATTTTAAGGATACTTTGTTTAAGCGTAGTTCCGCGAACGATGGAATCATCGAGCACAACTAATGTATCCGCGTCTTTCTTTATCAGGCCGTAGGTGGTATCATATACGTGCGCTACCATTTCACTGCGATCTGCATCCTGGGTAATAAAGGTACGCAGCTTAACGTCTTTAATGGCTATCTTCTCCACGCGGGGCGCCATGCAAAGCACTTCAGTCAGTTCTTCTTCACTTATCTTATCTTCCCGGTTCAGCAGCTTGTCGCGCTGGTATTTTTTAATATATTTATGCACCCCCTCAACCATGCCATAAAAAGCAACCTCGGCTGTATTGGGGATATAGGAGAAAACGGTGTTTTTAACATCGTGATCAACTGCATTTAATATTTGATCACAAAGTAGTCTCCCTAATTGCTTGCGTTCACGGTAGATAGAAGCATCGCTGCCGCGCGAAAAATAAATACGTTCAAACGAACATGCTTTCTTTTCCAGTGGTTCACTGAACATATCCTCGCTTATTTTGCCATTCTTTTTAACAATAAGCGCATGACCCGGCCTGATCTCCCGGATATCTTCGATAGGAATGTTAAATGCAGTTTGTATGGCAGGGCGCTCAGAAGCGGCTACAACTATTTCATCATTATAATAGTAAAAGGCTGGCCTGATACCAACCGGATCACGCATTACAAAGGCATCACCATGACCCAATATGCCGGCGATTGTATAGCCGCCATCCCAGTTCTTTGCCGATTTACGAAGGATTTTAGCGACATCCATATCATTGGCTATCAGTTTGCTGATCTCTATGTTGTCATCCAGTCCCTCACGTTTATACTGATCAAACAGGCCCTGGTTTTCGGTATCAATAAAATGGCCTATTTTTTCAAGCACGGTCACCGTATCGGCTTTTTCTTTTGGATGCTGGCCCAGATCGTAAAGCTGCTGTAGTAGCTCATCCACATTGGTCATGTTAAAGTTACCTGCTATCACCAGGTTACGGGTCATCCAATTGTTTTGCCTTAAAAAGGGGTGACAATTTTCGATGCTGTTTTTGCCATGAGTGCCATAGCGTAAATGCCCCAATAATACTTCACCAACAAAACTCACATTTGCTTTCAGCCATTCGGCATCTTTCATTTTTTCGGGAGTTTCCTTTTCAATGTCAGCAAACTTCTTTTGGATATACTCAAAAATATCTGCAACAGCATTGGACGCCATTGAACGGTGCCGGCTAATGTAGCGTTTGCCCGGTTCAATATCCAGTTTAATGGTAGCCACGCCCGCGCCATCCTGGCCGCGGTTATGCTGTTTTTCCATTAAAAGGTAAAGCTTGTTAAGTCCGTACAGCGCTGTTCCGTACTTTTGCTGATAAAAAGAAAGTGGCTTTAAGAGACGGATAAATGCCACACCGCATTCATGTTTAATCTGATCACTCATGCTTTGTAATGAGCCCGCAAAGGTATAATATAAATGTTAAAACTCTAAATTAACAGTGTCATAAAATTGCATTAATATGTGGTGGTAAATTATTGAATTAGTGAATTATTGAATTAGTGATTGATGAATCAATGTCGTTTACTTAAGGATTCCCTGACAATTTTGCCTCACCTAAATCCTCTCCAAAGGAGAGGACTTTAACTTCGCTCTTTGTTAAACCCTCTCCTTTGGAGAGGGCAGGGTGAGGCGAGAGCGTTTATAGGAAGAGAGCTAATTATTCGTTTCCCTTAAGTAAACGACATTGATTGATGAATAATTATTGAATTATTTAATTAATAAATGGCAGATATATTAAATTTACCAGTCCAACAGCTAAATAATCAATAAATCAATCAAATAAATCCATGAAAAAACTAACCATAGTTCTTTGCACACTATTTTCCATGTGTTTTTATAACTCATTTGCTCAAAGCGGTAGCCCGTTATTTACCGGTGCAATTGGCGTGCAGGCTTATACGTATCGCAACAGCTTTCCAAGTGGGATAATCCCTGTATTGGATTCCGTTAAAGCGCTTGGTATAACTGAAATGGAAGGCCCTAATCCTAAAAATATAAGCGCTGAAGAATTTAAAAAGCTATTAAACGAGCGTGGAATTGCAATGCCGTCTATCGGGGTCGAATATGGGCTTATCAGCAAGGATCCTTACAGTGTAGTTTCTTTAGCCAAAACTTTTGGTGCAACCTTTGTAATGGTAGCCTGGATCCCTCATGGCAACACTTTTACCATTGATGACGCCAAAAAAGCGGTTGACGAATTTAACCGGGAGGGCAAAATATTGAAAGATAATGGCATTACCCTATGCTATCACGACCATGGTTACGAATTTGGCCCTTACGGGGATGGTACGCTGCTGGATTACATTATCCAAAACACCAACCCCGACTATGTTTCTTTTGAAATGGATATCATGTGGACCTTCCATGGCGGTGGCGACCCGGCTAAGCTGCTTTACAAATACCCAACCCGCTGGAAAATGCTGCATTTGAAAGATATCCGCAAAGGCATAGCCAATGACCTTACTGGCGGCACAAGTACCAATAATGATGTTGCATTAGGCACCGGCCAGCTGGATATTCCCGGAATACTGAAAGCAGCTAAATCAATAGGTATACAGCATTATTTTATTGAAGATGAAAGCCCGAACCATGCAGCACAGATCCCGGTTACGATTGCTTATATAAAGGGGTTGACGGAGTAAACAAATTTGCTTTGTTATTATTGATAGCCAGCTATTTCCTCCATATTTGAATCAAAGGCATCTATTATCAATCTTTTTAAAGGATTGTCCTTTTTGATTATCAGAGAGGCATAAATTTTATTGTTAAGATATGGAACAACCTTATGGTGATTTTCTATTGATGAGTCTAAATTATGACACCATTTTTTGAAAGCAATATTTCTGTGTCTTGAAAATCCATCTTCACCGTAGCAAAAATAAACCAGGGTACGGTGATCACTTTTTTTCAAAAAATCACTTATCACCGAGATTATTGTGTCTCTTATTTTCTCATCATACTTATAAGTAAACAAATCGGATGAGTAATGGTCATTCCTGGTAAAACCAAAATTGTAGACGGTGTGTTTATTACTATCTGCATCAATAAGAATCGACTCGAAAAAATAAAGCAAATACTTATACCCATCTACTGAGATAAAAGAATAAGAACAGTCTTGATTTAAAGTTAAATTATAAAGGAGAGACAATTTTGATGCCTTTTAGTGTTGAAAGGCTTTTGCCATTTTTTATGGCATCGACAATTTTTTCCTTATCCTCAATCATTTGGATAATAGGGTTCTTCGATTGTCTGATTTTAGAACTCTTAGTCTTTTTATCAACCTGTTCCATTATTTTTGGTTTGATGTTAATACAAATATACAAAAAAATGATAAATTGGTTTGCACCCTAAGTAAAGAAGGGTGCAATTCAAATTGTCGCCTGTCACCAAGCGTTCCTATGGAACGCAAACATCCGAATTTATTTTTTTCTACCAACCATACGTTCCTATGGAACGTATTTGTATGTTAGGAAATGTTCCATAGGAACATTTGGTTGGTAGAGATATACAAAATCAACCTTTACGTTCCATAGGAACGTTTCGTGCCGGAGCGACAAATTGAATTGCACCCAGTAAAGAATTACTAAAATACCAAATGGCCCATGCCCCAATGTTGGTGTCCGCCAAAAAAATTTGATGAGTGCAAAGCGAGCCTAAAATGGCTGGTTGGAGGTGATTTGCGATGTACCTTGAATCCATTATTCTTTTGCCATCATTTCATAGCATTACACATGCCTGTATTTATTGGATTGACGAGCTGGGTAAAGTGGAGGTTTTTCAATCATGAGTAATTCAAAGAGAGTTTTGAAGTTTTAGAAACCAGAAATGCATCCCCCAATTATTTTATTATCAGTATGTTTTGGAAATATGAAACTTGTTGCTAACTTTACATACCGAACGGTCGGTTTTATTTATACGAAATAATTTATATGGCTAAGATAGCCACAGATACACGTTCCAACATTTTGAGGTCAGCCTTACAACTGTTCCTTCAAAAAGGCTATAAAAATGTTTCGTACCAGGAACTGGTAAAAAAGACCGGTATGTCAAAAGGCGCTATTTATCATTATTTCGCGTCGAAAGAAGAGCTTTTGCTTGCTGTTTTTGATATGTTTTCCGAGAGTAGCAAGCAACCTTCCGCCATAGAGCCAGGGGACCAGGTAAAAGATTACGAGTCTTTCAGAAAATTATATGTTGATATCAAGATAGGACAACTTAATGATTTCAAGGCATTTTTTGAAGCTGAGTTGGTGAATTTCAATTGGGTTTTATTTTGTCTGGAGGCAATAGAGGCCAATGAACAGCTAAGGGTTACTATTGGTGAGATGTCAAAGCTGGAAATAAAGTTCCTTGAAAAATGTTTCCTCGGCCTTCAAAAACATGGAAAGCTTCCAAAAGGCAAAGATCCGGTAATGCTGGCGGAATGTCTTTACTTCATGCTCGAAGGCGCCGGATTAGTTATGTTTTTGATAGAAGATAAAGGAGATGAGGATTTCATACAGTTGTACGATAAAACAATCAACGATTTTTTTAAAATAATTTAAGCTTTCATATCCATGAAAATGACACGAAATATTTTATTAACTGCGATTGCCCTGATGGCTCTTTCAACAGCGGCGAATGCGCAAACTGCAAAAGAAATAGTAACCAAAGCCGAGGATAATATCCGGGGACTGTCTTCTGTAACCGAAATAACCATACAGGTAAAGCGACCCACATGGTCGCGGTCAATGAGTGTAAAGGCCTGGTCAAAGGGGGAACAGTATTCCTTAATGGTAGTTACCGCCCCGGCAAAAGATGCGGGTACTGTTTTTTTAAAGCGGGTTAAAGAAATATGGAACTGGCTTCCGAATATCGAAAGAGTGGTGAAACTGCCACCGTCCATGATGGCCCAAAGCTGGATGGGCACCGATTTTACAAATGATGACCTGGTAAAAGCATCTTCGCGTATTGATGATTACACCCATAAAATTGTTGGAGACAGCGTAATTGAAGGCCGTAAATGCTGGAAGATAGAAATGATCCCCCTGGCCCAGGCTGCCGTGGTTTGGAGTAAAGTTAATATGTGGATTGACCGGAAAGATTATCTTGAGCTGCGCCTCGAATTTTTTGATGAAGACAATAAACTTGTTAATGTGATGCAGGGCTCCGACATCAGGACAATAGGCGGCCGGGTGATGCCTGTAAAACTGGAAATGATCCCGGTACAGAAAAAAGGGCAGGAAACCATCATCACCTACAATAGTGCCACCTTTAATCAGCCCATTAACGTTGATTTTTTCACAACCCAAAATATGAGAAAAGCTAAATGATGTACCTTAAACTGGCATGGCGGAACATGTGGCGTAGCAGGCGGAGAACGCTTATTACGGTTTCATCTATCTTTTTTGCTGTGATTTTTGCAATACTAATGCGTGTAGCAATCGTCGGCATGTTCGATAAGCTGATAGCTGATACCGTAAGCTTATCGAGCGGCTATATCCAGGTTCATCATAGTGGCTACTGGGAGAACAGGTCGGTTGACAGTACGTTTGAAAAAAGTCCGAAACTTGAAGCAATCCTTAATCACGAACGGGAAATTACCGCCTGGACCCCTCGTTTGGAATCCTTTGGGCTGGCATCTTCAGGCGACCGCACGAAAGGCATTGTAGTTGTTGGTATCGATCCAAAAAAAGAAAATTCGGTATCCGGGCTTTCTAAAAAGATAATTTCAGGCAGGTACCTTGCTGAAAATGACAAGGGCATAATACTGGCTGAGGGTCTTGCAGCTTATTTAAAATTGAAAGTAAATGATACCGTTGTATTGATAGGGCAAGGTTACGAGGGTAATATGGCCTCGGGGAAGTATGCTATCAGCGGAATCGCCAAAATCGGTATTCCTGAAATGAATAAAGGAATGGCCTGGTTGCCAATAACCGCAGCGGGGGATTTTTTGAGTACAGGTGCAAGATACACCTCCATAGCAATATTGATAAACAACCAAAACAACCTGGAGGATCTTAAACAAAGCCTCATTAAACAAACTAAAGGCGATGGTTATGAAATATTGAGCTGGAAGGAAATGATCCCTGAACTTGATCAGCTTTTCCAGGCCAAATTGGTACAGAATGAAATAATGTCGGGAGTGCTTTACCTCGTTATTGCTTTTGGGATATTCGGCACTATACTCATGATGCTGAATGAACGCCTGCACGAATTTGGTATTTTGATTGCGATCGGCATGAAAAAGGGCCTTCTTGCTGGCGTGGTAGTTATAGAGATGGTATTGATGTCAGTTGTGGGTGTTGTATTGGGCATGGTTTGCGTATATCCCCTTGTACTTTATTACCACATCCACCCTATAAAACTAACCGGTGACATGGGGAAATCCACTGAACTTTATAATATCGAGCCGGTGATCCAAATGTCTGTCAATATTTCAAATTTCATCCTCCAGGGGTATGTGGTGTTAATGATTGCCGTTGTATTATCACTTTATGCAATATTCAAAATACATAAAATTAAAGCTATTGAAGCCATAAACAGTTAAATAACAAATAATATGCTTTTTAAAATAGCCTGGAGAAATATCTGGAGAAACCACATCCGCAGTGTAGTTGTCATCGCTTCCGTCGCGGTTGGCTTATTTGCAGGCATGTTCATGATGGCTTTTTTTCAGGGTGCTATAAACCAGGAAGTCCAAAGCACCGTTGAAACGCAATTATCGCACATACAGTTTCATAACCCCGCTTTTATCGACGATAAGGATGCAAACTTTACCATTGACAATGGCCAGGCAATAATAAGTGGACTAAAAAGTGATAAAAACGTAAAAGCGGTATCGGGTCGGATAATTACTACAGGGATGATATCATCGTCGTCAACAGCCTCTGGGGTCGAAATACACGGGGTAAATCCCGGAGATGAAAAAAACGTCAGCAGTCTGTCTCATGACATTATTGAAGGTGATTATTTTACAGGGGTAAAGAAAAATGAAATAGTGATAGGGAAAAAGCTTGCCGAAAAACTTGGGGTAAAGTTGCATAATAAATTGGTACTTACTTTTCAGTCAAAAAGTGGCGATCTTACTGCCGGGTCTTTTCGGATAGCAGGTATCTTCCGGTCACCCAATTCTGCCTTCGACGAGGCAATGGTATTTACCCGGTTGGGAGATCTTGCCGATTTATTGGGCACCGGGAATGAACTGCATGAAATTGCCGTTTTATTAAAAGATGGCCAAAAGGTTGAACAGGTTACAAAAACGTATAAAAAGACATATCCTTTATTGCTTGTGCAAACCTGGAAAGAGCTTTCGCCGCAAATGGCCCTGCTCACCGGAATTATGGATCAGATGATGTATATCATTATCGGTATCATATTGCTCGCACTGATGTTTGGCATCATTAATACCATGCTGATGGCAGTGCTTGAGCGGCAACGGGAGTTTGGGATGCTGATGGCCATTGGGATGAATAAGCCGCGGGTGTTTTTAATGATTTTGCTCGAATCTGTCATGCTTACCTGTGCCGGCATTCCAGCCGGAATGCTGCTCGTAATCGGCACGGTTGGTTACCTGGGCAGGCATGGCATCGATTTGTCTTCTATTTCGCAGGCATTGTCACAATATGGTTTCAGCAGTATTATTTATCCGGATCTGCAGCGGTCCATGTTCCTGCCTGTAACATTAATGACAGCATTTACAGCCGTTTTATCGGCCATTTACCCGGCAATAAAAGCCCTCAGATTTAAACCCGCAGAAGCAATACATAAAATTTAACCGCCATGAGTAATATCATCGAATCACACAATCTTTCAAAAGTTTACAACCCGGATACCATCCCTGTTAACGCGGTTAGCGGGGTTAACCTGCAGGTGGAAGAAGGTGAATTTACCGCCCTGGTAGGTCCATCGGGTTCTGGTAAAACTACCTTGCTAAACCTCATCGGCGGTCTGGATTACCCCACAGGTGGCAGTGTGAATATAGAAGGTGTTGATATTACCAAAATGAGCGAAAACAAACTGATCGACTTCCGGCTGAAAAATATCGGCTTTGTTTTTCAGGCTTATAACCTTATACCGGTACTTACTGCAAGCGAGAATGTTGAGTTTGTGATGCTTCTCCAAAAAACTTCCAAACGGGAAAGGGAAAAACGTGCTGTCGAATTGTTAACCGAGGTGGGGTTGAAAGACAAACTCGACAAGCGTCCGTCCGAACTTTCGGGCGGGCAGCAGCAGCGGGTTGCGGTTGCGCGTGCACTGGCATCGAAGCCAAGATTTATCCTGGCTGATGAACCTACTGCTAATCTCGATTCAAAATCAACCGAAAACCTATTGGAGATCATGGCAAAATTAAACATCGAAGATAAAATGACTTTTATCTTTTCCACCCATGATCAGCGCGTAATTGACAAAGCCCGGCGGGTGGTTACCCTGGTTGATGGCAAAATTGTATCCGACGTAAAGCAATGAGTAAAGTTAAAGGAATATTGACTTTACTGGTTTGCCTGCTTTGTTTTCAGCAGGCACATGCACAAAATGATACCACAAAACAGGCAACTGCTGATACGGAAAAGGTTCATAAAGTCACTGTTAACGGCTATGTCAAATACCTTGAACAGGGAAGCTTTGTAGACAATCTTTCCGATTTGAAATTACTTGGCCTTATCCATAACCGGCTTAATTTTAAATACCAGCCGGATGCCCATTTTACTTATCGGCTGGAGGTGCGCAACCGCATTTATTACGGACAGGAAGTGAAAGACTATCCTGGTTTTGCCGGATTGGTAGCCGGACAGGACGGGGTTTTGAACCTGTCACATAACTGGGTTAACCATGGGGGCGTATTATTCAACAGCACCATTGACCGGGCCAGCGCTGAATACATGAGCGGTAAATGGGATATTACATTGGGCAGGCAGCGGATCAACTGGGGTATAAGTACAGTTTGGACGCCTAACGACATTTTTAACACATTCAATTATTTTGATTTTGATTATGAAGAACGACCCGGCAGCGATGCAGCACGCGTACAGTATAATATAAACCCTTCATCGTCTATTGACATCGCAGTAAGCCCCGGCAGAACCAACATGCAAAATATTGGTGCGGTAATGTATCATTTCAATAAATGGGATTATGATTTCCAGTTATTTTCCGGGGTATATCAAAAAAACTTTACTGCCGGTGCCGGATGGGCTGGTAACATTAAGGATGCAGGATTTAAAGGAGAAGTATCTTACTTCGCCTCAAATAAACCCGACAGCGCTTCAGTTGCAGCTTCCCTGTCTGTAGACTATGCTTTTAAAAATGGCATTTATGTAATGGTATCGGGTTTGTACAATAGCCTTGGTAAAGACAGCCTGGTTAATATTACGCAGTTAACAGCATCAACGCTTTCGGCTAAAAATATGTTTCCTTTCAGATATACTTTATTTGCCGAGGCATCTTACTCCTTTTCGCCAATATTCAAAGCCTCGCTTGGCGGCATGTATTCCCTTTCGGGTAACTCCATTATTATATTACCAACCCTTACTTATTCTATTGCCAACAACTGGATGCTTGACCTGATCGGGCAATCTTTTTATTCCCAGCAAAACGGCAACTATCACGCGCTGGGCAACAGTATTTATTTGCGGGTTAAATGGGGCTTTTAACCAATTATTATTCTGATTTTATGCGCTTTTGTCTTGAAAAACAAGGGATTATCGTCATGTAAATGATTTTATGCGCTAAGAAAATTGGCGTTTTTTAGGGCTAAATGCACTTAGCTAATAAGGAAAATTGATATGGAAAGCAAGTAACTGTTCGCTTATCAATTTAATAAATTAAAGAGCTGAAAAAGCGATGTGCTTTTTGCTTAAAATTAGCTTTTAAATATTATAGAAGTGGCGGTAATTGCGGATAGTCCAGGTTTTGAACAAATGAGGTTCGGCTACTTACAAATTTACGAATTTTTACACTGGACAGCAGCCCGAAATCAGCCCCCCCCCCGGCAATTCCATCTCCCGGGCGCTATCTTTTTGCAGAAACCAATCTGACCCTGCTATAAATAAGATCTCTCCGGACGCCTTTTTTCTTTCCTTATTTACGCACCCAATTTACAGTATTATTACGCATATTATTGCGTACTAATACGCTTGTTTGCAGTGTCTTATCACAATAATTTTACTGTCATAATTCCTGGCATTTCCAACATCAGCCTAAACTATTTAAACTGTTCAAAAGCATAATCATTTTCCACTGCATAAAAAGGGGATACTCCGAAAACCTTTAACAGAGTACGACGCGGGAGCCGAAAAGCGGACGAGTAGGCAAAACCAATTAATAATTTACATCATGGATAGCTCAAAAAACGACAAAACACTTCCGGATGGTTATGTGCCTGTTTCAGGCAGCGAAAGGCGGCCATCAAAAACAGCAAAACTATTAGGGCCGGCAGACGATGCGGAAACCTTTAAGGTGACTATTGTGCTGCGCCGCCGCCCCGATGGCGAACCTGTTCCAAACTTTGACTATTATGCCAAAACCCCGCCTGCCCAACGCAAACGCTTACAGTTGGATGAGTTTGCAAAAAAATACGGCGCCGACCCTGATGAAATAAGCAAGGTAACTAAGTTTGCCGAAGCAGCAGGACTGAAAGTTGTTGAAACCCATGCAGCCCGGCGCACGGTTGTAGTTTCGGGTACCGTTGCACAAATGAATAAAGCATTCGCGCTGAAATTAAGCCGTTACGAGCACACCGTTTCACGCAACCCGCAAAGGAACCCGAAACCCCAAACAGAAACATACAGGGGCCGGGATGGTTTTGTATATGTTCCAAAAAGCATTGCGGGATATATTGTTGGGATTTTTGGCTTGGATAACCGCCGAATAACGAAACATGCCGGCCCCGATCCCGTAAACACTGTGCCATTAAGCGTTCAGCAGGTTACTCAGCTCTATAATTTCCCGCTAAATTCAGCTGCCGGGCAAACCATAGCCATCTTATCCGAAGCCGGTTATCTTCCTTCTGATATTAGCAGCACTTTCGGTGGTTCCCCGCCTTCAGTAGTTGATATTACGGTTGACGCGGGCAACAATGGCTCCGCCGATGGTGAAACTACGCAAGATATTTGCATAGCCGCTGCAGCAGCACCCGGTGCCAATATCGCTGTTTATTTTACCACTTATGACCAGGTGGGCTGGGTCGACCTTCTCCATCGTGTAGTCCACCCCAATGTGGGCGACCCGCAGTGTTCTGTTTTATCAACCAGTTTCTATGTTTCAAATGGTGACGAACTAACTGAGCTGATGAATGAAGGGGTAAGCGTTAGCTGGCTCAATGCTGTTACCATGCAGCTTGAGGACGCGGCAGTACAGGGTGTAACATTTTGTACTGTTTCCGGCGATTACGGGGTCGACACAACTTCGTATGGAGGTGCACCATCTGATGGTCACCAGCACGTAACCTACCCGGGCAGCGACCCATGGGCGCTTTGCTGCGGCGGGACAACTATCGGTAATCTTGGCGCTACAGCCCAGGAATGGGTGTGGAACGATAGCTTTACATTTAGCTGTTTCGGAAGCCCTTTTTCCGGATCGGGCGGTACAGGGGGCGGTGTAAGCAGTTATTTCCCAAAACCAAGCTATCAAAATGGCACCGTGATACCGCTTTCATTAAATGGAGGCGGCTCGGGGCGCGGCGTTCCGGATGTTTCTGCAAATTCAAGTCCAAACAGTGGTTACCCCATTACTGTTGGCGGTAATCCATGCGTAGGTAACGGAACCAGTGCCGCGGCACCGCTTTGGGCCGGGCTTATAGCGGTGATAAATGCCGCGCTGGGCCAAAATGTAGGCTTTATAAATCCGTATATTTATCAGTTCGGGTCGGCTATATTCAGGGATATTTTAGGTGCCCCCGGGCCGGTGGATAACGGTCTGAACGGTGTGCCCGGTTATCCGGCAGGACCCGGATGGGATGCCTGTACTGGCCTGGGAAGCCCTGATGGTATGGCGCTGTTAACAGCTTTTCAAACCCCGCTTGCGCCGGCGGTCTATATATCAGGTGGTTATCAAAGTCCGGATATTATCCTTACCAACCTGGTAACCAGCACGCCTGTACCTATAGGCGGCGCACCGGGCGGCCCCTGGGATACCTTATTAAGGCCGAACACAAATTACGGCTTCTCTGCTGTTGTACATAATGACTCTAACGTCCCCGCAAATGATATTGTGGTTACTTTTTGGGCTATCCCAGGCGGTGTAGGTACCAGCGGCTCCATGGTAGGCTCCCCTCAAATGGTGGCAACAATACCTCCTTATAGTTCCGTAAGGGTTGATTCGCCAACGCCGTTTACAAGTGCGCCGCTTGGCGACCACTTGTGCGCAGTGGTCAGCATTTACAGCGCTGCCACCAGGTGTTTGGTTGATGCGGCAACAGCGCTTGAGATCCCAGATCCCGGCCTTCCGGGAACACATGCCTGTTCTGCCTGGAGGAATACGGATTCAGCAATGGTAGCCCCTGGCGCCGGGTTCTCATTTATCCTCGGTTTGGGGGAAGTGCTGACAAGATTGCCGGAACCCGTTCAACTTCAATTTACAAATATTCACGTTCCAGCCAGATGGACCGAAATTGCAAAGGTGAGGGAAATTGAACATATCCTGAATTTTACTGGTGCGATGAATGATTACCCGCTTTACCTCTTACCCGAAATAAAAAGCTATTTCAGACCCGTAAACCTTAAAACCAAAATAGCAGGGATAAAGGGTGGGAAAATTGAAGAACGGGAAGGATGCAGGTGGCATGTTTTGCCAAATGGCAATAAAGAAGCGGTCTCTTTCGAGGTCAAAGGCGAAATACCGTCAAGCGCTAAAAAAGGAGATATCATCCTGGTGAACGCAACAGCCAAATACCCGAAAAACGGTAAACGAGCTGCAAGGACTATCGATTTCCTTGAAGTGATACACATTAAGTGATACCCTGAAATTTGTATCACAAGTTAATATCCGGAAGCTGCCCCGCAAGGGGCAGCTTTTTTTATTTTAAGGTTAACAACAGTCGTTCTTCTATGGCATCGTATTTAGAGCCAGGGTCCACCGCATAATTCCCTCCTCAAGGAGCGAATAGCACGGGCTATCGCTTTTTGATAATATTTCTATCCAACACATTCAAATCAAAATCCTTTGGTGGCCTGATTTTTTTATCCGATTTCATCGGTTCAATAATCTTTCGCTCAGTTAGAAATATTCTATAAATTACTTTTTACTTTCCTGCAAAAGGGACTTTTACAATAACCGTTTCACCCTTTCCTTTGGTATTGGTTATGCTTTGTATTGTCCATAAATCCAACAGATTGTCGCCATCAATAATAGTCCCGCTGTAATCTCCCCACGATGCTCCGTCAGTAGCCCCTTTACCCTCACCAGCGCTTACGATTCCCCTAACAGTTCCCTTAGCGTCTTTTGCCATTCTATAAGCAAATCGCGGGCTGATAAACGAATTTCCGTTTACCTCTTGAAAACCAATTAACACGTCATTATTCTTATTTACCCCGATGGTTGTTTGTATGTAATTGCTTGTGTCGCTTTTAATCAACCCCGTTTGAACTATTGCTCCCGTTTTAGCATTTATTTGATGCCATTGCACAGCAGAACGTCCTTTGCAATTTACCGCTTGTGAAAACCAAATATATCCATTTTGAAGAACCAGGTTTTTAGGGTTTCTATCCCCGCTGGATACTTTTTGAGTTGTTCCTTTTTGTGGAGATTGGGGAGGATAATCAATGTATTTTAAATGATGTGCCTTTCTGGCTACAACCTGGGCAAACGGATTTCCATTTGCGTCTTCCGATACTTTACGAATTACGAATTGGCCCTTTTCAATGTCAAAAAAATACAAATCGTCAATGTCGTCCTGCACAAAAATGGGTTGGCCTAAGCTTCCCTTAAAATGGTAAATAGTGGCTGGTTTGCCTGCTTTAGCATCAGCCGTACGCAAAACAAATGTGTTTTCCTCTCCGCCCGGATAAGAATAAGCAAGCCATTTTTTACTGTAGCCGATACCGCCGCCGTCTACTTCTTCGGTTCTCGAAACAGGGTAAATATTCCATGCACCTGTTGGGTTACCGGTTTCAGAGACTGAAATGTTTACCGGCTTTGTTTTGGCTTTATCATAATACCACCACATATCAAATACAAACACCTTATTGTGAATATCAAAAAGTAACTTTGGGTCAATGCCATTGTTAAAGCACTTTTGGGAAACGCCCTGAACAAATTCACCCTGCTTATTGTAAATCAGTAATCCCCCGTTACTCCCTTCCATAACATAATCACCACCCACAGCAACTTGTGGATCCACCTGTCTGTTTCCATCCATAGAACCATTAAAAACATGGTATCCATTTATTATTGTCGGGTTACCACCTTGTTTGCGTAAAGGGCATTGATTTCCGTTGTTAAAATCTGCTTTGTGAATTGGAGTCACTACTTCGGTTGTTGATGGATACACTGGTCTGTCTTTCATTTGAGCAGAGGTATCTCGTCGCAATAACTTGCCATTTCCGGCATCTCCGATAACGTCCCTAATATGTGGCTTTGAAAAACCTATTAATGAGATCGTTAATAGTAAGCAGGTTAAAAACGCTTGTTTTCTGTAAAATTCCATCTGTGTTTTATTTAAATAAATAATTGGTTTACTTTTTACCTGGTATAGCAAAAGCTTTAACTATCAAAAAAATGATTATTTAAGCTGGTTAAAAGTATATAAATAAATTACAGGGAACCGGGAAAGAGCTGACCGGAGTTCGCGCAAACGTTTGTGCATTTGCAGTTTTTTGGTGTTGTATGAATGTGAAACTTTATTTCTTATACGCTACTCCACAACCACCTTATTTCCACTCTTTCTTCTCACCCATAAAACACCGCCGCCCTTTTCGAGGGCAGCCCAGGTGTAGCCTTCACCGTCAGTGGTTTCTTTTAAAGGTTTATCATTCAGCAGTACAGCGGTTGGCCGGGTTTTTAGTTTGAGTTCTTCGGTGCCGGTATTGTCAAAGGTGCGGTAGTACAGGCGCATCTTATTCGAATCAATTTCTGTAAAATCAACACTGTAGTATTTATGAAAGTGGCCTTTATAGTCCGCTTGCTGAATAACAGAAGTACTGGATAGAATATGATCTTCAACCGGTGCCAGGTCAGGGTAGGTAGCCATGGCACGTAAATAATGCCTTACATAATCACCGTAGCCGTCAGTAAGCCATGGTTCATCAAAGGGGAAACAATTTTTCCCGTCAACATCTACGGTATAGGTGGCCCAGTTAAGTTCGTGGATTGCATTGTCGTAATAGGAGGTGTCGCCGGTTAAACTTCCGTATAATAACTCATCGGCAGCCTGTCTCGAACAATGGCTCTCTCCCGGAACCGGGTACACCGACTGTTCGTTGGTTACAATCACCCCATACTTCTTCCATTTATCATTATTAAAATTAGCATGAACCCAATTGATGATGCTTTTTACCTGCGTTTTCCATTCGGGAAAATACTGCGGATGTTCCATCATATAACGGGCGCAGGTCATGGCGTTGATCTGCGTTTCGCTCCACCAGTCAACATCCTCAAAAAATGGCCCCCATTTATTATTTTTTATAGGATACTTTTTCAGCCAGGCCAGTATTTTATCTGCAGCAGTTTTGTAAGCGGCTGTATGCCCCTTATTAAGCTCAATCAAATCAAAAAACAGTTGAAGGGTGGGTGTCAGGTTAGAGGTATAACAAGCCGTATCTATTGACTTTCCATCGCGGTCATGTAGTTTTAAGTAGGCGGTTTTACCTGTAAATACGTTTACTTTAAATGGCAGCGGCGAGTCATCATAATTCCCGGTTTTTGTGTGAACCGCAAGTGTATTTGCAATTTTTACTGCGGCTTCTAAAAAAAGAGGATCATTTTTTATTTTATAAGCATGTACCAGTTCCAGGCCAAATGATCCTGCCTTATCGGCCTGTGCCACATCTTTGCCATTGCGCATATCTCCATCGTATACTCCCGAATAGATAAAGGTATTGTATGGAAAGGGAATATCGGGCCATTTGCAATTCGCAGGCGACATGCCATGGCTTAAATAATATTCGGCAAGGAAATAAATGTTGTTTTTTACATTTTCATTTCCGGTATAGGCATAATATAGCCGCCAGGAGGACATGGCCATCATAAACTGATCGCCGCCAATACCGCGCGGGTCATCCATTGTCTTGTTCCAAACCTGGTGGTCCATATAATAGGGCAAACCATTAGGGTCCCTGCGCATGTTGATCCAAAAATCCCATACTATTTGCAGGTCATGGTCGTAGGCTATTGCAGGGTCGGCATTAAACCAGGGTATAATATTCCCGCTCTTATCAGTTTGAATAGGGTGGTATATCAGCATTTCAGCTTGCTGGGCCAATAAATTGGAGGTGCTAATGGCGAAAAATAAGAGACCCAAAAATATTTTTTTGATCATAAGTATAATCAGTAAGGTGTTCAATAATTGGTGTCCGGCTACGGATAGCTGGTTAATTTAGCAATAAATTTATAAAATATAATAGTATAAAAGGAAAAGGGTGCAATTCAAATTGTCGCTCGTATAGTTTACTCACCCCGACTACTCCGCCTATTGGCGGATGGTCGACCCTCTATGCAAACCATAAAGAGGGTAAAAAGGAAAAAAGATTCTTCCCAAACCCTCTTTGCCGATTTCGGCAGAGAGGGTCGAACAGCGAAGCGCATTCGGGGTGAGTAAACTCGCCGACATACAATGGCTGTAATATCCACCTTCTCCTTCCTCTTTTACGCGCCGAATTTACAGTACATCTACCCGCCTGATCGCGTAGTAATACGCTTGTCGTCTGATAGATAAGGATCTAATTTTACGCTCATAAAAATCATTGATCTACCAATTACAGATCTTAAATCTTAAACAAAATGAAAAACGAAAAACCAAACGAGGTAGTTGTGAAACTATCAAAAAGTGCGGGCATCACCGATGCCGGCAACCTCCACGTTTATGTTGTAAACTCTGGAGGTAAAATTGTAGAAACAGCACCTTTTAAAGGCGATGAAGCTGTTTTGTCAACGTCAAAAGCATCGCTTGACGGGAAAAGTAAAGTGTATGTTGCGCAGGCTCTGCCGGCCGGGATGCGGGGCAGCAAGAAAAATGAACGCACCCTGCTAAAAATGAAGGCCTATGAAGTGGTAAAAAACTTTAACGGAAACAATCTTAGCATAAGCCGTTTACCTTCTGTAGTAACTAACCCGTATCAATTTTACAACTGCCTTATCACCGGCCACGTAAACAAGAATTTCATTATCGACGGGCAGTCCGTAAATCTGCCATTATGTGATTTACGGGTTTATATTTGCGAAGTGGAAACCGAATTGCGGTGGCCATACATCCCCATCTATTACCGTCAGATCCCGGATTGGGTGATCTCGGAAATTGCACAGAAAATTGTGAACCTGCCGCCTGATCCTATAGGTCCGGTAAGTGGTACTAAAATAAATTTACCGTTAAGGTCATTAACTGCGAAACGTTCCCTGCAAACTGCATCAAAATCACAGACTGTTAATTTACCGCAGAATGTGATGAGTAATTTGATGTCAGGTTCGGTTGATGTGATCAGGCAGACGATGGTTGACTATCATGACCTGTTGTATCCGTATTTCTGCTACTGGCCTATTTACTGGCCTTATATTTACACCTATGACGAGCAAACCATGGTAACTACGGATTGCAACGGGCATTTTGAAATGTGGGAAAATACCTTCAGCGAAGACGGGCCATTAAACATTTATATTTATATAGAAGCCAAAATCAACGGACAGTGGGTTACTGTTTATAGCCCGCCATTGCCATGCAACACCTGGTGGAACTATGCCTGCAATACGGACATAAATATTACATTAACGGATTCGCGCTTAGAGCCATGTAATTGCGGTGTTGACGGACCCGCTGACGCAGTTTGGTTCCGTTCAATTGGCTGGTATGCCTCGGCTTTGCATATTGAACAAAATATCGCCAATACAGTGAATATACAAGGTGTAAATATGCTTAACGTGGGTTGTTCCGATATTTTGGGTACGCCTATCAGCCCATTTGGCAGCGGGCTCGATTTTAAACTGTTTTGTGGTGCAGACATTTTCAATGCCGGGGTTACACACTACCGCTGGAAACATACCATGATAGCGGATGCAAATCTTAACCCGATTCCGGTTGGTTTCCAGGTAACTACCATTATACCAGGATCCGTGAGCAGGCCTTACCTCGTAAAACTATCAGCCACTCATTACGAAACCCACTATGCACCATTGGGGGCGGTTGGTATAGCGCCGGATATAGCCTACCATATCCCGCATCAAAATATTGCAAGCGAAACACTTATACCTGCTGTAGATCAGGCTTTAAGCCCAACCTGGGAAGATATATTTTTCGACAGCGCATATATTGACAGTCATTCGTTAACCGACGGGTTATACCGTTTTGACCTCGAATTGTTAAGCCAGGATGCTGCGGGACATTTCCATGTAGTGTCTGTAGCCAGACCTACTTTCCAGGTTTCAGAGGCAAATGCTATTTTGAATAGCCAGGATGCACCAAACAATTACCTGATTCCTCAAAACCCTCTTTTGAACGCGAGCAGCTTAAGCTTTAATGTGCGGGTTGATAATGCGCCTTGTGTAGCCAATATTCATGACGCTATGCTGGTTGAAACAAACGCCTTATCCGGCCCATGCGGATTTATCAAATACGATAATACCGGGCAGCATGTTGATATTAGTTTTGAGGCATCGCATCCGCGCAATTTTGCCACATTTAGTTTTGCCGTTATAAAAGGTAATAACACCCAGCCAACGGGTATTAATCCAAATGGTTATGTAGTATCGGGTGTCGGAGGTTTTGCCGAGGCCGGCGGTATATTCAGCGCCGACTTCACAGTGGAGAGTTTACTGAATGGCTGTCCGGGTCAGGCGGCGTTTTCCGAAAACCTGCATGTAGCCGCATTGGCAACGGATGGTTCAAACAGGTTATATGCATTTGATTATTTTGATACGGCTACCAGTACCAGTTACAATTATGATGCTTATGACGTAAATGCTTTTGCATTGAGTAATACCTAAAGCCAATTTAAAAAATCACTTTTTGGCCGAGGCCAAAAAGTGATTTGATATCTATGTATGAGCAGGGTTTGCGTTCCCGGTTAAAATCCGGGGCGCATTTTTTATGAATTCAATTTACGAGTTCAATAGACGATACTCTGCAAGAAACTAATCTTTTAACTCTAACCTCTTCTATTTAAAACTTAAGTTCTTTTTTGCCGAAACGTCAGTTGCAGCTTCTTTCCGACTTCCGGACTTTACTGACTTTCGGACTAACCTCTAACCTCAATCCAAATCAAGGTTAAACTTATTCTTCAGCTCAACCAGCGCGGGGTTTCTTGCCGCCATGTGCTGAAATTTTTCGGTAGCAGTATAGGGTTTTTTAACGACAGCTTTTTCGTCAACACGGACGCTTACTTCAATATCAAAATTCCTCAAAGCGAGCCTTAAATGATTGAGCAGGTTCGGACGCTCCTCCCTGAAATAATTTTCCTGCACCTTATTTTCAACAATAACCTCATAGGTGTCAGGGGCGATCAATTTTGGGGGGCTGGTTATAAAAATCGTAAGAGCATTTTTTTTACCGTCTGATTTTAATCTTGCCGCAAAATCGCTCCAGCATTGTAAAAACTGGTCGTTTGTATAGGCGTCTCTGGCGTCCCCTTTCATATAAGGGTCCTCTTCCACCAGTATTTCCTCCTTGGTTTTGCTTACATCTTTTAAAGAAGGGATCTTTACGGATGTTGACGATGCATGCAGATTGGGGATAAATACCCTTGGTTTTTCGGCAACAACCTCTGGTTTAACAGCCACTGATTGCCGATCATTTGCCTGGGTTTTTGCGGTTTGATATGGCACCTGCGGATCACTGACCACAGACATTTCGCTTGTTTTTTGCGCTTTTTCAGTGGCTATCCCTGGGGTATCAGGTTTTTTTTTTAGTTCCCCGCCATTGGCGGGAATTGAAGCGAGGTTAAAAACCGACTGCAAGTGGCACATCTTGAGCAATGCCAGCTCTACCTGGAGCCGCTGGTTTTTACTCTGCTTATAACTCAAATCGCATTGATTGGCGATATTCAACGCCGAAAGCAAAAAAGAAACACTGGAAGCCTGTGACTGCTGTAAATATTTGGCTTTTATGCCTTCGCTAACTTCGAGTAATTTTAAGGTTGCCTGGTCCTTACTTACCAGCAGATTGCGGAAATGCTCCGAAAGGCCGCTTATAAAATGCGCGCCGTCAAAGCCCCGGGTTAATATTTCATCAAACAGCAATAAAGTTTTGGCGCTGTCTTCAGTCAGCAAACTGCCCGTTATATTAAAATAATAATCGTAATCCAGTATGTTCAGGTTATCAATTACCGAACTATAGGTAACGTTGCCCCCCGAAAAACTAACGATCTGGTCGAACATTGACAGCGCATCACGCAGGCCGCCGTCGGCTTTCTGGGCAATGATATGCAGTCCGTCCGGTTCAAAGCTGATGCTTTCCTTTTGTGCGATGGATGCCAGGTGCGAGGCCATATCATCCACCCTGATGCGGTTAAAATCAAAAATCTGGCAGCGTGAAAGTATGGTTGGCAGTATTTTATGTTTTTCGGTAGTGGCTAATATAAAAATGGCGTAATGCGGCGGTTCTTCCAGCGTTTTTAAAAACGCATTGAATGCTGCCTGCGACAGCATGTGAACTTCGTCGATGATATAGATCTTATAACGAACGGCCTGGGGCGGGATACGCACCTGTTCGATCAGGCTGCGGATATCGTCGACCGAGTTATTGGAAGCCGCATCCAGTTCATGTACGTTAAATGAGTTACCGGTTTGGAACGACTGGCAGGAGGCGCAAACCCCGCAGGCCTCGCCGTTTGGCAGTAAGTTTTCGCAGTTAATGGTTTTGGCAAGGATCCGTGCACAGGTAGTTTTGCCCACGCCGCGCGGACCGCAGAATAAAAATGCCTGCGCCAGCTGATTATTTTTAATGGCGTTTTTTAGCGTATTGGTGATATGCTGCTGACCTACAACACTTTCAAAAGTAGCCGGGCGGTATTTGCGTGCCGAAACAATAAAATTATCCACAGCCACTAAGGTAATAACAAAATGGCTTAGTTAAAAGTGATGTTTATAATTAGGTTGAACTGCTATCGTGGTTTGGGTTTAAATATTTAGATTTGTATGAAAAGAATTTTGAATTATGCAATTATCGGACCTGGATTTAACAAAGACATATACTTACGCCGATTATTTAAAATGGACGTTTGATGAACGGCTGGAATTGATTAAAGGGAAGATCTTTAAAATGAGCCCCGCCCCAAGTTCAGGACATCAATCAATTTCCGCGGCGGTATTTTCTGAGTTATACAATCACCTGAAAGGTAAGCCATGCAAAGTCTTTTTCGCGCCGTTTGATGTACGCCTGACAAGGCGCTCAATTGATGATAAAGATATTATAACAGTAGTACAGCCTGATATTTGTGTAATTTGCGATTTAAAAAAAATTGATACTAAGGGCTGTATTGGCTCGCCCGATATTGTAGTTGAAATATTGTCGCCCGGCAATAATAAAAAAGAACTGCAAAATAAATTTGAGGTTTATCAGGAAGCAGGAGTCAAAGAATACTGGATTATTCATCCGGTGGAAAATACCTTTTTACAATACACCCTTATTGACGGTTATTTTCGGCCATCCATTTTGTTAACCTTTGGCGATGAGGTCACCACTCCGATACTTCCGGGTTTTGTTATGAATTTGGACGAATTGTTTGCTGAAGGGAACGTTTAATCACAAATTAAAGTAAATATAAAAAAAGGATCAGTCATCATCATCCGGTAAATGGTCATCATCATCCGGGTCAAAAATATCATTATCCAATTCCATTTCATGAAGATCATTCCGGTCTTCGGCCATATCTTCAAAATCCTCGTCATCTATATCCGACCAATCACCATCGCCGTCTTCTGCATCGTCGTCATCGCCCGGCATTGACATGGTTATGGTTGCCAAATCGACATTTTCTGAAGTACTGGATGTCTTAAACATATGCGTATATAGATATTCGAATTTAGTTGAAAAAATTGAACTAAAAATCAGACTTACGAAGTAATTAAACGGCAAAGCCCTCAATGAGACCTTTGAAAACAAACAACTCCGAATTAAACTTCGTAACTCTCGGAGGATTCTGCTCTGGGACTTCCGTTGCTACCCCAAAAACGCCATATCTTCCTCGGTTAAAGAAACATCTGCTGCTTTCATGTTTTCTTCAAAATGCTTTAGCGACGATGTTCCCGGAATCGGCAAGATCCATGGCGAGCGGTGCAGCAGCCAGGCAATATTTGCCTGAACTTCGCTTATGCCATATTTCTTTGCGATCTCAGCTATGCGGATGTCTTTTTTGGGCATGGACATGAATAACGAAAAATACGGTACCAGAGGTATGCCATTTGCTTCGCAAATACCCAGCACTTCAGCACCGCCATTGGTATCGCCATAATGGCTTTTCATTGAATTGCGCTGGGCATGGCCATACATGTTTTCTACCGTGGCTATAGGCCCCATCTTTATGGCGGTTTCCAGTTGGTCACGGCTAACATTGCTGACGCCCACATGCAGTATCTTTCCTTCCTGCTGCATTTGAAACATAGCCTCCATTGATTCTTCGAAATCCCCAACACCCGGCATTACCCTGAAGTGCACCAATGTTATCTGCTCCAACTTAAGTGTACGCAGGTTGTTTTCAATGCTGCTTCGCAAATTTTCGGGCGTGTTGTACGGGATCCAGCTTTTATCCGGTTTACGGGCGGCACCTACTTTGGTGCAGATTACCAAGTCGGCAGGGTAGGGGTGCAAGGCTTCCGCAATCAGTCGGTTGGTTACATCTTCGCCGTAATAATCAGCAGTATCTAAAAAATTAACGCCGCTTTTAATAGCCTGCTTCAAAATTTGCAAAGCTTCGGGCCTGTTTGGCGGTTCGCCGTATATGCCTTCGCCGGTAAGGCGCATGGTGCCGTAGCCCAGGCGGTTAACAGTTAAGGGGTGGCTGCTTTTGGCAGCGATGGTGATTGTTTTTGGGGTATTCATTATTTGTTTATAGTTAGACAAAGCGAAATTAGACATTGTTTTGTCAATTAAGTGCCAGTTTTATACGGATTTTCCTTTTTCGCGCCAGGGATAGCAGCGGATACCGGCCTTGTGGCTAAGGCCTGCAGGCGTATGAGCGGATAGCCCGCCCGGGCGCCCAAATTATCTTAAAACCAATTAACACACCTATACAAAAAACAATAAACAACGTAAATACAGATAATAATATCCTTACAAAAACCGTCGCATAAACACGTTACTTATTGTTGATAACACCAACAAGGGCGAAAGTTCTATATAAGTTCTTTATTTGAAAGAGATTTTCTACAAAAGATATACACTTTTTCACAAAAATTTCTATCTTTGCAGCCCCGTAATAGCGGGTAATTTATTAAAAATCAAAGTATAACAATGCAACAGTACGAAATCGTGATCGTTCTAACCCCGTTGTTGTCAGTTGAAGTTGCTGCCGAGGCTAATGCCAAATTCAGCAAAATCCTTACTGATAACGGAGCCGAAATTGTCCAGGAGGATAATTGGGGTTTGAGAAAACTTGCGTACCCTATTCAAAAAAAGACTACAGGGTACTATCACTTAACTGAATTCAGAGCTCCGGGTGATTTAATTAACAAACTGGAAGTGGAATTAAGGCGCGATGAGCGTGTTTTACGTTTCCTCACTATCGCTTTGGATAAACATGCCATCGCTTACAATGAGAAAAAACGTAGCGGCGCATTCAACCAAAAGAAACCAGTTAAAACAGAGGAGGCTGCAAACTAATGGCAAACGACCAAATTAAATACGTTACAGCCCCCAAAGTGGAGGATACACGTAAAAAATACTGCCGTTTTAAAAAGAACGGAATTAAGTATATCGATTATAAAGACGCAAACTTTTTATTGAAGTTTATTAACGACCAGGGTAAAGTATTACCACGCCGTTTAACAGGTACTTCCTTAAAATTTCAGCGTAAAGTGGCTCAGGCTGTTAAGCGTGCACGTCACATCGGTTTATTACCTTATGTTACAGACTCATTAAAATAATCAGGAGGTAAAGAAAATGGAAGTTATTTTAAAACAAGACGTTAAACACCTCGGCGATAAAGACGATGTAGTAAAGGTAAAGCCAGGTTATGGCCGTAACTACCTTATCCCTAAGGGTTACGCTATCCAGGCTACAGAATCAGCACGTAAAGTACTGGCTGAAAACCTGAAACAAGCGCAATTTAAACAAGAAAAGATCCGCAAGGACGCTGATGCTATTGCTGCCCGTTTGGAAGGTGTAAAACTGACCATTGGCGCTAAAGCCGGCGAAACCGGTAAAATATTCGGTGCTATCAACACAATTCAGATTGCTGACGCTTTGAAAAAAGAAGGCTTTGAAGTTGACCGCCGCCGTATTACTTTTGATCAGGAACCAAAATTTGTTGGTGATTACATCGCAAATGTAAATCTGCACAAAGAAGTAAAGGTTCAGGTTCCTTTCTCGGTAGTAGCTGAGTAATTTCGGATTTCGGACTTTCAATTTCGGAGGTCAGAAGACCCAAAAAGGAATAATAAATATAAATACAAAAGGTGTTTTGCATTGCAAAACACCTTTTGTATTTTTGGACGATTACCAGGGATATTGGATAAATTATTGAACTTGAATTATTAAAAATTTTACTTTAAACTTTATCATTATGAAAAAAACGCTACTGTCACTCGTATTTTTAATTAGTGCAACATTTTGTGTTTATGCTCAAAGCGATGACTCAGCGCCAAAAGTAAGCGTTGGTTTTAGCGTTGGTGCAACAACCGGTGCCCATCAGGGTGCATTCCCCATTGCAAGCGGGCTCCATGTTAAGCTTGAATACCCTATCAGCGATAATCAGCTAAGCCTTATGCTAACTGCTGGCTATACAGGTTATGTATCAAGCAATGGTTATTCTACAGGTTATAGCACCAATGGCGGCAGTTATACCAACGGGGATATTGCTTCTTTTGCACCAGTTGAAGCAGGGGTAAGGTTTTATGTTTTAAATAAGTTATTTGTACAGGCCGATGCCGGTGCATCATTTAATCTCAACTCCACTTCAACGGATTATACCAATCAAAAGGTAGCATTAATTGTTTCTCCAAGCGCAGGTTATGCAATTCCTTTCGGTAGTTCAAAATTTGGCCTCGATTTAAGTTTAGGCTATGAGGCCCGGATTGAACCCGCCGCAGGTGTCAACCTAAATAGCGGTTATGCAATGGGAAGCTACAACCAGGTGGTTTTCCGGTTGGCGTTTAAAGTTGGCTTATAAAATATTTACAATTTATAAAATGGCCCGGTATGTTTATGCCGGGCTATTTTTTTTAGAAGTTTTTAAACCGCCGATGAATTTTATACCTTTAAAAAAATGAAAACTACCCGGAATAAAAAGCAAGCCATTGACAGAAAAGCAGAAAAGTGAATAGTCGGTTTTGAGAATCAATTTAGTTTTTAAAATCATCGAATTTTAAAATCGCAATTTCGATGTTGAAAAAGCGTTTATCAAGCTTAACTAATACTATTACTTTTTCAAAAAATAAAACTTAATTACCATGAAGAAAATATTAATACTGATTTCAATTTTATCGGGGGCAATTTACAGCGCTTCTGCTCAGTATTATTATAACAATAATGCCCCGGCTCCAAAAATTGGGCTTGTCTTAAGCTCCGGCGTGGCAGTGGGGGCTGCTTCCGGCGCTTACCCTGATGGGAATGGAATCGGTCTCAGGATGGAATTACCTTTTAAACGCTCTCCGGTAAGTGTAGTGCTATCAGCTGGTTATACTTTTTATTTATCCCAGGGAAGCTACTCGTCTGATTATTATTCCAATTCCGATTATGGCTATTCAAACTATTATAGTTCTGTTGCATCCTTTATACCTGTTGAAGCCGGTATAAAAATATATGTTATCCATAAATTTTTTATTGAAGGGGATGCAGGTGTTTCGTTTAATGTCAATTCCCCCTCTTCTGATTATACCGGTCAGGCGACAGCATTTGTGTACTCGCCTGGCGCAGGTTATTCATTTCCTTTAGACAATAACAACAAATCTAATATAGATATAAGCTTAATTTATGAGAACAGGCTTGAACCAGGCGGTGGTTACAGCCAGGTTGCATTACGGGGTGTATGGAATTTTAATTTATAGATCAACTTTTTCAATTGAAAACTTTCAGGGTAAAAAAAACTGCGCCAAAGCGGGAATCGGGTGCGCGAAATTCAAAAGGCATTTTTAAAGGGGGCATTTTCAGACTTATATTTCGTGTGTTGAAGCTCGTCTTTATTGTTTTTGTGGCTGGCAGCCTAATACTTGTTCTGCTTTTCCGTTTTGTCAATCCGCCGATAACTTTCCTGATGATCCAGCGTGGTTTTGAACGAAGGGCCGATGGCAAAGAATGGAAGATTGACAAACAATGGAAAAGTTTTGATGAAATAGCCGATCCGATGAAACGGGCAGCCGTTGCCGCGGAGGACCAAACCTTTTTAGAAAATCACGGTTTCGACTTCAACGCTATGGAAAAGGCGTACAAAAAGAACGAGAGAAGCAAAAAACTCATTGGCGGCAGCACGATATCACAGCAAACGGCTAAAAATGTATTTCTTTGGCCCGGAAGGTCATTTGTCAGGAAAGGATTTGAAGCCTGGTTTACCCTGCTGATGGAAGTTTTTTGGGGTAAAAAACGGATTATGGAAGTGTATTTGAACGTGATAGAAATGGGCGATGGTATTTACGGAGTCGAAGCAGCGTCGCAGGCTTACTTTCATAAATCGGCACATGATCTTAACAACTACCAGGCTGCGGCAATTGCTTCAGTATGGCCCAGCCCTTTAAAGTATTCAGTAACAGATCCAAGCGACTATGTGCGGCACCGGCAATACCTTATAAGGAAAAATATGAGAAGATTGGGGCCGCTGGATTTTTAGCCCCCCGGCCCCCTGAAGGGGGGAGTATGATTACGGATTAAAAAAAGTTGTTAAATTTTTCAACGTTTAAAAAAAAAGAATTTGGGATCGATAAATGAAATGTGGGTTTTTCATGGTGAAGGCGGCCGATTTAGCAGTGGGGTTTTTACTGATTTGGCATTGGGTGAAGAATGGATAAAAAACAATAAGTTAACGGGTATTTTAAGCAAGTACCCAATTAATATTGGCGTTTATGATTGGGCAGTTGAGAATGGTCTTTTCGAGGTAAAAAAAGATAGTGAAACGAGTTCTCAATTTATTCAAAAATTCACAAGTGCATCTCAGGAACATTACCACTTCGAATCTGGAGAAAGAGATCATCAGGATTAAAACAGCCCGTTGTTTATGTCTCCAGATAGCTTCATAGTTGACGGTTCATGAGAATATTACTTCACTTACCCCCGTTGTCTGTGTCCCCACAGACAACTTACTGAACGATATGTCGGCTATATCTGCATTGTAGGTGACTTGTCGCTTGACTACCTGTCTCGTGAGGTCCCGATCCGCAATTGGGCGGACGGGATGACAGAGGTGGTGAAATTATTTATATTTCCAATGTCTCGATTTCTTTTCGGCTATCTGCTCAATAGCAGCCTGCATGCGTTTCTGGCGGGTGGCATCGGTTTTAGCATCTACTATCCATTCCAGGTATTCCCGTTTATGGGAAGGGCTGAATTTTTCGTAAACTTCAAGTGCTTTTGGATTTGCAGCTAACAGGTCAGCAAAATCAACGGGCATTTCAATGGGAGCTTTGGGCGTTGTTTCTTTTTTTATCGCAGGCGTTTTATTTTCGGCTTTGTTTAATTCAATTGCCTGCTTTATGAAATCAATTAATATTTCATCGGGAGGGAGATCACTCAAGCTGGAGATCTTTCCAAAACTTCCAGCGGTACCATCTTCCTCCTTTATTAATTTACCAGGATCATTCAATTGTTTTTGCTTCCAGAACCCAAAACCCATATGCTCCTTAAAAGAGGCCATCTGACAAACCGACCCGTTATAATCAAAAAATGGAAAACCCCATTTAATGGTTTCGGTCAACAAAGGGGATACTGAGTGTACCAGTTGCCGTAAATGTTTTAAAATTGGTTGTGCAAACGGGGCGGCTTTTTCAATATAAGCATCCACCCGGGGATCGTATTGTTCCATAGCCTAAAAATAAAAAAAATCTTTAAGTTATTTTTTTGCACTTTTTATAGACCAGCCGCCAACCAATGACTAATGACCAGTGACCAATGAACCGAAAAGCTGCATATGCCAGCTATCCTTAAAAGGTACTTCCCATTTTGTTTCCAGCTCCTTTAAGGTTTGCACCATGTTATTAAATACAATGGTATCGGTGTTGATGCTGCCTTGTTTCAGCATGGCTTCAAAATCATGGCGGGGGGCCGAAAGTACTTCTTCACCTTCGCGGTAAGCAAGGTTAAAGCGGTCGAGCAGCCTGATATTAAACTGCTCCTCAATCTGTTTTATAAAGTTAACCGACTTATCAATAGAGCAGCCGCTGGCGCCTGCCTGGCTTTCGTCTACAGTTAAAATTAAAAAACGGTGATACCTTATTTCGCCTTTTGCATTTAGCTCGTTGGCGTGGGCTGTCCAACCAGCTGTAAAATAATCCAGCTGAATTTGTATCTGCTGTACCTCCCTGTCAGTCAGCTTTCTGTCCGACTGATAAACCCAAACCCGTGAATTTTCTGAAAATTGCATACGCAAAGCTATGCATTTTATTAACTTCGGGTTTAATTTTGTTGTCATGTTTAGATCGGTTCGTTCGGGGATAAAACAAACGCTTCTTTTTGCAGCTATTTTTTTGGCAGTATCAGTTAGCTATTGCTTTAAATATAGTTTTAACGAACAGGATTGGCTCATATGGACAAACAAGTGCCTATTGGAAACCTACGATCCATCGGGCGATGCAAAATTAAAAAAATGGGAGCTTACAGTCACCAGCGATAATTTCATTCGCTTTCGAAAAACATACGCGAAAGGGAAACAGGAATATTACTCGTTCAATTTGCGCCAGCTTAATGACATGGATTATCTCGGGAACACCAACACAGGCACTC
>Ga0316224_1000634_pt1 | contig 46610 bp, 44 predicted proteins | sample TBH18013metaG_FD_206254 | JGI IMG/M metagenome (GOLD analysis project Ga0316224, IMG submission 206254) | Freshwater microbial communities from Trout Bog Lake, Wisconsin, USA - TBH18013 | ecosystem: Environmental > Aquatic > Freshwater > Lake > Hypolimnion/Profundal zone | place: USA: Wisconsin... | reverse complement strand
TGATGATGCGGTGACCGCCGCCCATGCCGGATGGCTGCATATTTGGCGCTTGGCAGAGCGCAACCGCCTGGCCAGCCCCCGCGCCACGATCACCGACGACATAACACTGGCGCGCAAATACTTCTCCGAGGCCGCCGCCCTTGATCCTGCTGATGCGCGCTTTGCCGGTTTCCTTGCCAGCGCGGAGATGGCCGAGGGAGAGGTGCATGGCCAACAAGCCGATAGCCGCCGTGGCTATTACCGGATGAAGGATGCCGTGACCGCCTGGCCGCAGTTCAACCTGTTCACCGCTGGCTATGTGATGAGCGACAAGCCAGCCTCAACACCCCTGTTCCGCGCGGCACTGAACATGCAATGGCAAGATGCCGATCTATGCGCCGGCGCCCAGATCGACCGCGCAACCGGCAGCTTTGCGCCCTATATGCAGCGTGAAACCACCCAAGGGCCGGATCGCGCATGCTGGAATTCGGCAATCGCCCCGCATAATTTCGAGGGCTTTTTCCTCAACATGGGCGACATGCTGGTGAAAGCGGGCGACTGGCAGATGGCGCAAAAGATTTACGCAAACGCGAAATTGTCTCGCAGTTACGCCCAATGGCCATATCGCGATGTGCTGGAACGGCGTATTCGTGATGCCGGCGCCAATGTCGCGGCCTTCAATGCCGCTGCGCCCGGCCACAGCGATGACAGGCGCGTCCTATTCGATACCAGCTATGCCTGCATGGCCTGCCATCAAGAATAGGCGCATTTCCAATGAATAACCGGATCAAGCAGGACGACCGGCGTATCACGCTTCGCCGCAGCCCGATGTTGGGCTTTTAATCTCAGCTATTGACTAAAGATTCATAGGCCCTGGCCCTCAACAATAGCTACAGCCGGATGTAGAATCGTTTGATGTCAAGCCACCATCCTATCAGCCAGCACAGCGCCACCAACACCAAGCCAAACGCCAACGAGCCCAACCGCTCAGTCACCTGGCCAGCGAACGGTCCGTTGAAGATCGCCATGAATACGCTTTGGCGCCCCAGTGGCAAGGTCCATGCCAGTGACATAAGCACCTCGGCCAGCACATAAAGCGCCAGAGAATTCCGCCCAAATGCGGTCAACCAGCCGGTGCCCATCGTCATGCCCTTCAGGTCCACCAGCCAGACCAAAGAGGCCAGTAACGCAGTATCGAGCCCGATATTCAGCAAGGCATAGGACCCGGTCCATAGTTTTTTGTTAATCGGCAACAGGCCCTCCCACAGCAGAGCCACCATCGCCAAGCCCATCCCCATCAGCATCGCAATCCGCAAGGCCTTCGCCAGATTGCCCGTGTGGCGGATATAATGCAGCGCCAGATAGCCCGCCAGCAGATTGGCCGTCGCCGGCAGCGTGCCCAGCAATCCTTCGGGGTCAAAGGGGCGCCCCTCGCCGCGATAGAGATGGCTGAGGCCGAACACCGCGCTGTCCATTTTCAACACCGCGCTGCCGCCCAGCGTGAGGTCACCGAACTGGAGCGCCAGCCACCAACTGAGCGGCAGCGTCACAACAATCCATGCCACAGCCCCGCGCGGCCCTCCCAAGCGCAGCACTGTCGCGCCCAGAAAATAGGCTAGGCCAATGCGCTGCAACACGCCTGGCAGCCGGACATCACTCGCCGCCTGCCAGACCCAAACTCCCTCGGTGGCAAACCGGCCAAAGGGGAAGTTGGAGACAAAGATGCCACAGGCGATCAGCAAATCGCTGCGCCGCAAAATACGTCCGAACCGGGGGCGCAGGGCAGCTTCACGGCCGAAGCTCAGCGCCATCGCACAGCCGACCACAAACAAAAAGCAGGGGTAGATGGCGTCGGCCAGCGTAAAGCCGTTCCATGTTGAATGCAGCAATTGGGCGTATGACAACTCTGGGCTGATCGCCATGTTCACCACGATCATCAACACCAGCGTCAACCCGCGCATGACATCGAGCGCCAAATAGCGTCGCGGTTGGCCAATTGCCAGCGGGGGCGCCATCAGCGCTGCCCCCCCATCAGCACCGGCTCCAGCACTTTGGCGATCACCGCATAGCCAGCCGGGTTGGGATGCACACCATCATCGCCCAAATCGCCGAGCAAGGCTCCCTCGGGCGTCGCCATAGCCGGAAAAACATCGGCGAGGCCCAGATGCTCACGCGCGGCCTCGGCCCTTATCCAGGTGTTAAGCGCGGCAATACGCGGCACTGGCTGCACCTTGTCAGCCCAAGGATAATGGGCGGCGGGTACCAAAGTCAGCAGCACCACGCGAATATGATGATGCTGGGCCAGTTCGATCATCGAGAGCAGATTTGCCTCGATCTCCTCGTCGCTGGCGGGGCCATTATTGCCAGCGACGTCGTTGGTGCCCGCTAAAATGACCACGGTACTTGGGTGCAATGCGATGACGTCCTGCTGAAACCGCAGCAACATCTGCCCGGTGGTCTGGCCAGAGATGCCTCTATTGATCCGGTGCCCATCGGCGAAAAAGGCAGGCGCGTTGCGGGTCCAGAATTCGGTGATCGAATCGCCCATGAACACGATGCGATTCGGGTCCGCATCCCCCACCGTCAGCGCGACATCCGCCTGCCGGTAGGCTGCAAGGTTCGCCCAATCATCGCCGATGGCACCCCACGCAGGGCATGCCCCCAAGAGCATCGCAGTGGTCAGCGCTCTGGCAAACAGGCGGCGGGTAAGGGTCATGGTCCGGGCTCCAGAATGACAGAAGGGCTGCTGCGCCCATCGGGGGCAAAGGCGGCAATGGTGATCCGGCTGCGCGGCGGCGGCACAAATTCCTTGGGCAGAATGCGGCTGACGGGGCGCGGCAAACTGCCATCCATGGTATAACGCAAGGTGACGCCCGGCCAAGCATAGTTGGCCTCAATCCGCTCACCGTGACGCACAGCGCCCGGCGGCGGCAAACGATAGCGCAGACCGGGTAGCCGCGCGTCCGCAAAGGGCAGCACGCTTTCCCCCAATTGGCGCAGAAAGGCGGCGTAAGCGGCTTGCGCCATTCCCGCCTGCTCTGGCCCCCACGCGCGTTCGGCCAGTGCCTGCATCCGGGGCATCAGCATATGATCGATCCGCCACGGTGCGCGGACCGTTTCGCTGAACAGCGTGCCCTCCAGGCCAACAACATTTGCAAGGCCTTCCTTGGTGAAGGGCTCGGCGCCGGGCGGTATATGCAAAGGGTCGTAATCATAGACGTCCTCCAGCGTGGTGACACCTGCCCAGTTATGGCCAGGTTCGCTGGGGTCTGGGGCCTGGGCCATGTCAAAATAGAGGCTGCGCGCGGGTGATAAAATGACCGGATAACCCGCATTGGCCAAACGGCTGGGCAGGTTTTCCGAACCCGGGAAATCGTTCCATATCTGCACCATTACGCTGCCGGCTGCGAAATGCGGATTGACTGCTGGTTGGGATTGGTTGCGCGATTGAGGTTGCCCCGGAGCAGGGGGCGCGGGCGCCAGCATACCCAATTCCTCCCAGCCGATTGGCTGAATACCCTCGGCGCGCAAGATGGCGAGCTTGCGGTCGAAGAAATCGTCCCACAAAGCCTGCCTGCCTCCTCCTCCCAACTGGGCGGTCCGGGCCTGCGCCGCAGCAGAACCCTCCCAGACGCCCGCCGGCAATTCGTCGCCGCCGATATGCACATGGCGCAAGGGGGTTCCCGCCGCCCGGTGCAGTCGCGCCAGTTCAGCCACTACCGCCGCCAAAAAACGATCGGTCGCGGGCAGCCCGGCGTCCATGGCATTGTCGCTATAGCCTTGCGCGGAATGGTATACCGAGTGGTCATCGGGATCGGTGAGGCGGTAGGCGCCGGCTTCCTGCGGGCGATGCGCCGCGCGAGATGCCATGGCGCGAATGGCGGCGCGGGCGTGCCCGGGCATATCGATCTCGGGCACGACCTCGATATGGAGGCGGCGGGCAGCGAGCAGCAGGCGCAGATAATCCGCGCTGGTGAAATAGCCACCGCTTATCTTTGGCCCTGATCCCAGTGCGGGTGGCAGGCTATCTTGTGCGTCCAAGGCATGGCCGCGGTTTGCGCCCACCTCGGTCAGTTCTGGAAGGGCTGGAATGGCTATTCGCCAGCCCTCGTCGTCGGAGAGGTGCAAGTGTAGCCGGTTGAGCTTGAACAGCGCCATCAGCCGCATCAGCCGCAGGATTTGGGCAGGTTTGATATAATTACGCACCGGGTCGATCAGCAGCCCGCGCCAACCAAAGCGCGGGGCATCAGTGATCGTGGTTTCGCGGAGGCGCAAGCGGCCATCGCGCTGCCGACCAGCAAACAGGATATGATCGAGCGATTGCAGCCCATAAAACAACCCCGCCGCAGAGGCCCCCGTCACCGATACGCCCTCACGGCTGATCGTGAGGCGATAGGCCTCGCCGCTGGTCTCGCCGGCAATGGCGCCCAGCGCGATGTGGAACGGCAGGCCCCCGTGCCCGCCCCCTGCTAGCTGCGCGATATGCCGCGCCAAGGTCGTTTCGCCCGCGGCCCCAGCCAAGCCATTGGGCCGCCCCAGCCGAGCGGTAAAGGCGCTTGCCTCGATCACATGCCACGCCTTGGGGGTAGGAAGCACTGGCGGGATCGCCTCGAGCGAAACGCTTTGCCATGCGCGGTTCGCGGCCCATACCGCCGCCGGGTCGGTAAACATGGCAGGCTTTGCCCCCGGTGTCGCTGGCGTGATGCCTGACGTCTGAAAGCTCACCACCGGAATACCGCGACCCGGCGCCTGTGGCAGCACGATATAGGCGCCGGTAGGGCCCTTGTCGTCACGGACAAATTCACCGAAGTGGAGGATGGGGATGCTGATCACGCCGCCGCTCGGCAGGCGATCAGGCAAAGCTATGGCATAGAGCGAGCCCGCCACCCGGCGCACAGCGTAACGCGGGTCCGCCGTCGCCGGGTCGGCCATGGCGGTGAACCACAAGCTGCATCCGGCAGGCAACGCCGCGCCCCGGTTGGTGAGGCGCAATATGGCGTGAGTACGCGGCTTATGTGTGACGGGGTCGGTATCAAGCCCGATTACCTCCCAACGGAGCGCCACTTGCCAACGGAGCGCCGCCGATGCTGGGCCATGCGCGGGCGCGCGGTCCGATACAGCCGTATGGGCCACAGTGGGGGCATGCCAGCCGGCTCCGGCCACGCCCACCGCCAATAATACCGCCAGACAATGGCTGCGCATGCCCCCGCCCTTCGGATCAGAACTTGTAGTTCATACCAATCAGATATTGCCGCCCATAGCGATAGAACTCCTGCGGCACGGTCTGGCCATTGACAGTTTGGCTGACCGAATAGGGCCGATCAAACACGTTGTTGGCTTCCAACTGCATCCCCAAGCCCTTCAGCGGCCCGCTTTGCAGTGTATAGCCCGCCTGCATATCGGTGATCGCCTCGGGCCGGATGGTGTCTACCACCAGCTTGAAGGCATTGTGCCGCAGCGCCGAGAAGCCTGATCGGTAGCGCTCGCCAATACGGAACTGCCAGCCATTCTTTTCGTAGAACACCGTTGCGTTCGCCACATGGGCGGAAAGCCCGTCCAGCGTGGTACTGGGGTTGAGTTGGCCAGAGGCATCGGTCCCTGGCAAGCTGCTGCCTGAATAGGCATAGTTCGCCGATAAACCAAAGCCAGCCAGCGCATGGGTCAGCGACGCCCCGTCGATGGAGGCGCTGAGCTCGATCCCGCGCACATAGCCGCCGCTGACGTTGGTGGGCGTGGTCAGTGTGCCAATGGTACTGGAGGGGATGAGTCCAGTAGGATTAACGTAACCAGCGAAATTATAAGCGACGCTTTCTGTCAAGATCGCACGGGTCACGGCCTTGTCAAACAAAGCCACCGCGACATAGGTGCCATGGTTCAGGTATTTCTCTAAACTGACGTCGAAATCGGTCGATTCCCATGGTTTAAGCCCAGGGTTGCCGCCGCTTCCAGACCACGAGGCCCCAGCCGTCGCCCCGGTGGTAGATGGGCTGACGCTGGCGGTGATATTCGCGGCCATATCCGACATGCTGGGCCGCGCGACATTGCGCGACACGCCAAAACGCAATTGTGTCCGATTACCCAGATCACCATCGAGCATCAGGCTGGGCAGCAGGTTGGTATAGGTGGATCTGCCGCTGCCCGGCAAAGAATTGCCATTGGCATCAAGACGCGTTCCCGTGGAAGCCTGGTCAACATGCACAATTTGCGTTCCAAGCGTCGCCTTCCAATCGATCAGTGCATGGGAAAAGAAGCTAAACTTGAGAAATCCGGTAAGAACTTTTTCGGTCACCTGCCAGTTATAGGCTTGGTTCATCGAACTGCCCGGGGTGGCCGCATATTGGCCCGAATGGGCGATATCGGCGATGATGTCGGTCGACATGACATTGCCTGCACCCGTAAAGCCCAGCGATGACATGCCATTGAGCATACTCACCGGAACTGGCGCGCAACTGCCCAATATGCAGGGCGTGCCATTGGTTAGGGCGTAATTGGTGCCGATGTCCGCAAGGCTTTTGCTGCGCTGGGCATAGATAACACCAAGATCTAGCCCGGTCAGGAATTTACCAAAGGAACCATGGTGCAAGGTGGCACGGCCCGATTTGGTTTCGTCGGTTACTGCCACAACCGATTCATAACCGCCGCCGCCGCCCCAATAAGTGCTGAGCGAAAACAGCGCCGGATTGTCGAAATTCAGCGGGCTACTGAACTGGCCGAACGAGCCAAAGCCGCTGGCGAAAGTGGCGGTGATCGTGGTGGGAGCATTGGGCGAGGCATAAGCCTCGGCGATGGTTTCGTTGCGCTTGGCGCGTGACCATGCGCCATCGACGGTCAACTGCCACTCGCCGAATTTGACCTCATTGTTCCAATCGATCGAATCAATACTGTCTTTGCGATCGTCGCCGCGAAAGGTGATGTCCGGGGTGACATTGGCCGCCGTTTCAGAGATCGGATTGCTGCTGTTCATCGTCACAACAGGCGTGGTGCCCACCGCCCAATTGGCCAGCGTGGCGTTGATCTCATTACCGCGCATATGTTCGGTGAAGGTGGTGTGCAACAGGTTCAGCACCGAATGGTAACTGCCATCTGAACGGTATTCCAGCACGCCGAGGAAGCTGTCGCGCGCGGTTTTCGTATTCTGCACGCCCAGTTCAAGGCCATCGAGCGCGTAGGGGTTGCCCGGTATCGCCGCGCCGCCAGCCCCCGTCACACCCAGATCGCCCGCAAGACCGTAATCCCATGGGTTGAAATATTTGTTCTGTTCGGGCGCGCCAAGGTGCGCATAGCCCAGCGCCAGCCCCAAATGCCCATCAAGGAATTGGTCGATATAGGTGGCATTCAGCCGCTCGCCATGTGGCGAGGTTCCGGGGACGATCGTGCCATAGGAATTGGCCTCGAACCGCGCGTTGATGGCGAGTTTGCGCCCCTTTACATCCAGCGGATGCACGGTGCGAATATCGATGGTGCCGGCCAGCCCCTGCGTGCCCAGCGATACGTCGCTGGTTTTATAGACAGTCATGGTGTTGACCAGTTCGGCGGGCAATTGGTCATATTGGAACGAGCGGTCATCGCCGGTCGAGACGATTTCGTTGCCGTTGAGCAGGGTGACGGCGAATTTCGGCCCCATCCCGCGCAGGGATAGCTCCTGCGCACGTCCATCGACGCGCTGGGCGGCGACACCGGGAAGCCGGGCGAGCGATTCCGCGACACTGAGGTCTGGCAGCTTGCCGATGTCTTCGGCCACCACGCTTTCGGTGACGCCCAGATTGATCTGCTTCAGATTGGCGGCACTGGCCATCGATCCACGGATGCCGGTGACAATGATGGTGTCCGTGTTTTGCGCGTTTGCCGACTGATCGGCCGAGGATTGGGGGGTGTTGCCGGCCTGCGCAAACGCAGGCGCTGTCAGCAAGATGCCCAGCAGGCTGGTGGTGGCCAACAACGCCCGGCGCGCATCACCGGCTTTGTGGCGAAGAATGCAAGATCCCATGTGAATAACCCCCTCGATTGTTTGGGCCTCCAGCCGGCTATCGGCAGGCGGGGGACCGCTTCCATCTTGGGGTGAATTGCTGACATGGCGCCCGTCGCCTGTCAATAGGCGATAACCATTGTAATACCAATTAAGGACACGCCTAAGGGATTGTATCAAAAACGCAGGCACCATCAATCCAGGTTGTGCGCACTTGCAAGGCATCGTTGACGCGCACCAGGCTGGCGCGAAAACCCTGTGCGATATGGCCCAATTCGCTTTCCAGGCCCAGAAAACTTGCCGGATTGGCGCTGGCCAACTGGGCCGCCTCGGGCAAGCTCAAACCCAAGAGGCTGATCGCATTGCGCACCGCCGCCGCCATATCCAAGGCAGAGCCCGCCAGCGTGCCTTGAGCATCGGTGCATCGACAGCCCTCGACATTTATGGTGACGCCGTTCAGTTGAAACTGCCGCATGGCCGTACCCACGGGCGGCATGGCGTCGGTGACCAGCATGAAACGGTCCGCTGGGCGGCAGCGTAACGCCAGCCGCAACAAGAGCGGATCCACATGCGCGCCATCGACGATCAACCCGCACCAGGCGTTTGTATCCTCCAGCGCCGCGCCCACTATGCCGGGCGCCCTGTTGACCAGCGGTGGCATGGCGTTGAACAGATGCGTAAAGCCGCGCATACCCTCGGCCAAAGCGGCGCGGGTACAATCAAGGCTGGCCTCACTGTGGCCGGCGCAAACCAGCACACCTTGCCCGGTCAGCCAGTCGATATCGCCGGCGCTGACCTGTTCGGGCGCCAGAGTGATCACGGTGCGCCCCCCAGTAGGCCTGCTCAGCCGAGCCAGATCCGCGCGGCTGGGAACCCGCATATGCGTGGAATCATGGATACCTTTGCGCTTGGGGTTGAGGAACGGCCCCTCCAGATGGATACCCAGCACGCCCGGCACCTTGGCAGCCATCGCCTGCCCCACACCATCGATGGCTGCCTCGCACAGATCTAGCCGATCGCTGATCAGGGTGGGCAGAAACCCGGTCGTGCCATATTGGTAATGGGCGCGGCCAATGGTGGCAATGGTTTCGCTGGTGGGCGCATCGTTGAACAGCGCTCCGCCGCCGCCGTTCACCTGCACATCAATAAAGCCCGGCAGCAGCATATCGCCACCCAGCGGCACGATGTGACGCGCCAGCGGCGCCTCCGCCTCTGCCCCCAGCCAGGCGATCCGCTGGCCAGAGACGCCAAGCGCCAGCCCCTCGTGCAGCGCGCCATCGGCAAGAATGCGCCCCCCGGTAAGCAACAGATCGAGCGGCAGCGTCATAGGGTGCAGGTTACCTTGGTCAGCCAGCGTGGATTGTCGGGGTTCAGCCCACGGGCGCGCGCCACCTCGTCCACCAGCGTATAAAGCCCCAGCGCCACCGCTGGCAAGCCAGTCAGTGCCGGGGCCGCAATGGAGGGCAAAGCCACGGCGCCCTCTACCTCGACCCCGCAGGTGAACACCTCGGCCCCCTGCGCCACCATGGCCTCGGCCAGCGCGATCTGCGTCGGCAGCGTGACATCGTTTTGCCCGATCAGGATCACCGGAAAGCCCGGCCCCACCAGCGCCATCGGCCCATGCCGCGCCTCTGCGCCCGAGAAGGCCTCGGCGTGGATACCGGCAGCCTCCTTGAATTTCAGCACAATTTCCTGCGCGATCGCCAAGCCTGCCCCGCGACCAATCACATAAAGGCTGCGCCCCTTGGCCAGTGCTGGTACTGCCGCGCTCCAACTGGCACCGGCGCCTTGGCGCAAGGCCGCAGGCAGAGCTGCCAGATTATCCTCGGCCTGGCCTGCCCATAAGGTTGCCAGTTGAAGAAGCGCCGACAGGGTTGCGATATAGCTTTTGGTGGCAGCCACGCTGCGTTCTTCGCCCGCATGCAGCGGCACCACCACATCGGCAGCCCCCGCCAGCGGCGAGGCGACCACATTGAGCATCGCCACAACCAACGCGCCTTGGCTGTGCGCCAGCTTGGCGGCGGCCAGTATATCCGGGCTCCCCCCCGATTGCGAGATGGCCAGAAACAGCACATCGCTGCCGCCAAACCCCCTGCCATGCAAGGATGCCAGCGAGGGCGTAAACGACAGCACGGGAATCCCCAGCTTTTGCTCGATGATATATTTGGCGAAAGTGGCGGCGTGGTCCGAACTGCCGCGCGCACAGGTCACCACCAGCCGGGGCGGATTATCACGGAGGCGCTGCGCCAAACCACGCAACAACTCGGCGTTGGCCGCCAGTTGCGCGGCCACCAACTGCGGTGCGGCGGCAGTTTCGCGTGCCATGTGGCTGGTCACGACGTGGTTTTTTGGGGGCATAAGACGGGGGTCCTACCGGCTAGTCCAGACGCAGCTCTGCGACGAAATCATAGGCGTCGCCTCGATAATAGGATCGCGTGGCTTCCACCAGCAGGCCGCCAGCCGTAAACCCGCGCCGTTCGATAAACAGCCCGGGATCGCCGGCCCGCGTTACCAAAATTTCAGCCTGTTCAGGCGAAAACAGAGTGGCGCGCAGGCGTTGCAACACGCGGGTGGGCGCATGGCCAGCGGCGGCCAACGCCTCATAAAGCGACCCCTTAACAACATCAATTGAAGGCAGCAGGCCCGCAGGAACCAGGGCATATTCCAGCGCCATCGGCGTGTCGTCGGCGAAACGCACACGGTTAAAGCGATAAACCCGCTCACCAGGCCCCAGCCCCAGCGTGATGGCTTCCTCGGGCGACACCGCGCTTTCTTGACGGCTGAGCCATCGGCTATGCGGTTTCAGCCCGCGCTCCAGCATATCTTGCGTGAAGGAGGTGAGGCGCGAGAAGTTTTTTTCCACCCGCTGGCTGACAAAAGTGCCCGCCCCTTGGCGGCGCGACAGAAAACCTTCGGCGACCAACGCATCCAGTGCCTTGCGAATGGTTATGCGCGAAACGCCCAGTTGAATGGCCGCGTCACGCTCGGCAGGCAGCGCTTCGCCCGGCGCGATATGCCGCGCCTCGATCGACCGACGCAATGCCAGCTGCAATTGCCGATATAACGGCATGGGGCTGTCAGCATTGAGGGGGCCGGTGAGGGCAAGCAAGGACATCGCAATCGAACTTTCGTAAGGTTTGGGGTTGTTCGCCTGTACTGACTCATCGAACAGTTTCTACCTGCCGGGCGCGGGGCTGTAAATGGTATTAAATTGGTATTTTCTTTTGTGCAATTATCGTCATAACAGGCTAGACGCTGTGCAGGAGAGGTCTGGGCGATGAATGTGGGGCGGACAATGGGCGAAGGTTTCATCGTGGCATCGCCGATGCAGGGTTGGCATTGGCCACTGTCCATGGCGCCGGATGAGGCCTTCGCACAGGGGCTGCTGGGACCGGGCATCGCGCTAGACCCGCTTGACGGGCTTGTACGCGCGCCAATCGATGGCACAGTGGTCACGCTGAACGCCTCTGGCCATGCCGTAGTGATAAGGCACGCAAGCGGGGTAGAGCTGCTGGTGCATGTTGGCATCGATACCGTCAGCATGGGGGGACGCGGGTTTGAGCCCCTCGTGCAGGTGGGCGAGCGCGTATCCGTGGGCACGCCATTGCTGCGTTGCGATCTGGACGCGGTGGTGGACGCGGGGCTGTCTCTGGTGAGCCCCTTGGTGGTGGTCTCGCCTGCCGGTGCGCAAATAGAACCTTTGTGCGATACCGGGCCGGTGCAAGCCGGTGCGCCGCTTTTTACCATATTGCTGCCGGGAATGGTCCGTAACGAGGCTGTTTCAAGCTCTATGGTGGAGCATGAGATCACCGTAGGGCTGGCGCATGGCGTACATGCGCGGCCCGCCTCGGCGCTGGCTCGGATTTTGCGCGAGGCTGGCGTGCAAGGGCAATTGCGCAAGGCTGGCACCCCGGCTGAGGCAGACGCCACAAGCGTGGTGGCGCTGATGGCGCTGGGCCTCGTGCAGGGGGATAAGGCGGTGCTCGCGCTGACCGGTGTCGGCGCCGAGCGCGCCATGGAACAGGCGCAAGTTTTGTTGGCGGGCAACTTTGCCGAGGCAGCGCCGTCCCCCGCCCCCGCTTCCGCTCTCAAAGCCAAGGCGCAGGCCGGACAATTGGCTGGGCTGGCAGGCTCTGCGGGCATCGCGATCGGCTTTGCGTTTCGTTATCGCGCGCCGTCATGGCGTTTTTTTGAGGCTGGCGATGGCGTAGATCTCGAACGCGCCCGTCTGGCCGAGGCATTGGCGGCGGTAGACAAAGACATGGCGCATGCCAAACCCCATGGCGCGATGGCCGAAGTGCTCGCCGCCCACCGCGCGTTGCTGGCAGATCCCGTACTGCTGGGGGCCGCCGAGCGCCACATTGTCGCGGGCCATTCGGCGGGCTTTGCCTGGCAGCAATCTTTGGCCGAAACGGCGCGGATCTTCGCGCAGGGCGATGCGCGATTGAACGAACGGCAGGCTGATCTTCTGGATATCGAACGACGTGTGTCGGCAAGGCTGGGTGCCTCGGGATATGGTGTTGCAGCAGGCGCATCGCATGCTGCCTTGCCGCCATATGGTGCGATCTTGATTGCCGACGATCTTCTGCCGTCCGAACTGTCCATCATGGCGGAGGCGGGGGTGGCGGGGGTGGCTCTGGCAGGCAGCGGGCCGACTGCGCATGTGGCGATCATTGCGGCAGGCATGGGCTTGCCCGTGATTACCGCGTTGGGCGCAGAGCTGGGCACGATTGATGATGGCGAGCGATTGATATGCGACGTCAGCTCTGGCCTATTGACCCGCGATCCGGATGCGACGGCGTGGCGTGCGGCAGAAGCCGCCATCGCCAGACAGGGTGAGGTCGAATCCGCAGGGCGTGCCGCTGCGGCAAGCCCCGCGCAAACGCGCGATGGAGTAGCCGTAGATGTGCTCGCCAATCTGGGAGGAGTAGGCGAGGTTGATGGCGCGGTTCAAAATGGCGCCGAGGGTTGCGGGTTGCTCCGCAGCGAATTCCTGTTCCTTGATCGCGATACTGCTCCGGGGGAAGAAGAACAGCTGGCGCCCTATCGCCAGATTATCGCGGGGCTCGATGGCAGACCGCTGACCATCCGCACGCTGGACGTGGGTGGGGACAAGCCGGTGCGTTTTCTCGATTTGCCGCAGGAAGCCAACCCGGCACTGGGTTTGCGCGGCATTCGCATCGGGCTACAATGGCCAGAATTGCTGGACATCCAGCTACGTGCCGTATGCCGGGCTGCGCAAGAGGCGTCTGGCAAGGTTGCGCTTATGGTGCCGATGATCGCCGGACTGGATGAATGGCGTGCCGTGCGTCTGGCGGTGGTGCGCGCGCGTCAAGCTGCCGGCGGGCCTGACTTGCCGCTGGGGCTGATGATCGAGACGCCGGCGGCGGTGTTTTTGGCCGATCGCCTTGCTGCCGAGGCCGATTTCCTGTCGATCGGCAGCAATGATCTGGCGCAGTATATCCTCGCGATGGACCGTACCTCTGACACCATGGCCGCCAAGGCGGACGCGCTGCACCCCGCCGTTCTGCGCGCCATTGCGCAGGTTACGGCGGCGGGGCGTGCGGCGGGCTGCCCGGTGTCGCTGTGCGGCGGGTTGGCGGGGGATCCGCTGGCTATCCCGCTGCTGTTGGGGCTGGGGCTGACGCGGCTGTCGCTGGCGCCCGCGCTGATCCCCGCCGCCAAGCAGCAGATTCGTTCGCTGACTCACTCCAAATGCGAAGAACTGGCCGCCAAAGCCTTGGACGCTGACACAGCTGCCGATGTCCGCAATCTTGTTCGCGCGGCCTGCGCGGGCCAAGGGGAGATTTGACGATGGTTGCACTTCGGCCAGTCGCCTTGCGCAATTTGGGGCAAAATTTAGGACGATCCTTGATGCTGCCGATCGCGGTGCTGCCCGTGGCGGGCTTGCTGCTGCGGCTGGGGCAGGACGATATCGCGGGGCCGGTGGCGGCGATGATCCCCTTTTTGCACCTTGGGTTCCTCGCCACAGCCGGCAATGCCATTTTCGACAATCTGGGGCTGTTGTTTGCCATCGGCGTCGCCATCGGCTTTGCGCGTGAGAACCACGGCGCTGCGGGTTTGGCGGGGGTGATCGGCTATCTGGTCGCAACTGAGGGCGCCGCTGCGATGGTCACGGTACCCGCCAATGAAACCGCAGGCTTGCCCGCCGCCGCGGCCAAGCTGATGGCCGCTCATGTCCAATCCCATGCCATTCACGACTTGTCGGTTCCTATCGGCATTATCTGCGGCGTTGCGGCGGGGGCTGCTTACAACCGCTTCCACGCGATCCGCCTGCCCGAGTATTTGGCATTCTTCGGCGGGCGGCGGTTCGTGCCGATTGTGATGGGGCTGTTCGGTGTAGGCTTGGCGCTGACGGTGGGGGCCAGCTACGGCGCGCTGCACGCTGGCATCACCGGGCTCAGCGAGGTCGTGGTTCAGGGCGGCGGTTGGGGCTTGTTCGCTTATGGTGTGCTAAACCGGTTGCTGATTGTCACCGGTCTGCACCACATATTGAACAATATCGCCTGGTTCATCATCGGTGATTACCATGGCACCACCGGCGACTTGCGGCGCTTTTTCGCGGGCGATCCGGCGGCGGGGGGCTTTATGGCAGGGTTTTTCCCGGTCATGATGTTTGGCCTTCCGGCGGCTTGTTTGGCGATGTATCACACCGCAAGCCCCCACCGCCGCAAAGAAGTCGGCGGAATGCTACTCAGCCAGGGGCTGACATCGTTCCTGACCGGCGTCACCGAGCCGGTTGAGTTCAGCTTCATGTTTCTGGCCCCGGCGCTGTACGGGCTGCACATGGTGCTGACGGGGCTGGCCTTTGTGATCCTGCGGGCGCTGGATGTGAAGTTGGGTTTTTCCTTTTCGGCCGGTTTGGTGGACTATCTGATCAACTTTCATCTTGCCACACACCCTTTGCGAATGTTGCCAGTGGGGTTGGGGTTTGCGGGCGTATATTATGGCGTGTTCCGCTTTGCCATCCTGCGCTTCGATCTAAAAACCCCGGGCCGTGAGGCCGACGAAGCCCTTGTCCCGGATGCCGCATTGGCCGAAACCGGGGACACCCCTTACCGCTGGTTGGCGGCACTGGGCGGCGCTGAGAATATCATCGATCTGGGCGCCTGCACCACGCGGTTGCGGATGTTGCTGGCAGACGCAGGCTCGGTGGATGAGGCGGCGCTGCGCCGTCTGGGGGCGATGGGCATTGTCCGCGGGCGTGAAGGCGCCATGCAAGTGATCATCGGCCCCGCAGCCGACCGGCTTTCGGGCGAATTGCGCAAAGCCATGAAACTGCGCGGCGAGGCAAGTTCATGCGCCACAGCCAGCCCACATGGGCTTCAGCCCCTCACCGACATCGCCCAGCTCATAGGCGCGTTGGGTGGCAAGGCGAATATATCGCACAGCATTGCACAATCAACGCGCTTGGTTGTCGCCATTGTAGATGTTGACGCGGTGGATTGCCTAGCAGTGGAGCAGCAGGCCGGGATTTATGCCTGTGCACTGACGAAGAAATCTCGAGTTCATATGTTGGTTAGCGCGTGCGCAGCAGATCTGTGCCAGTCTTTGAACGACTTTGGTGGGTGATCGAAAGGTTTTGTCGCAATTTTTGGAGACGAGCATAGTGCTTTGGCCAGGGAAAATGTCTGCAAGAAGCATCCACGCTAGCTGCTCCGCGATGGCCTGCTCGTAATAGGTTTCACATTCGAGTGTCGGTGCGGAAACAAGGCATTGCCTGCTCCCCTCATTCAGAGCGGACTTACCAAATTTTTGGGAAAGTAACCGAGGAGACAAAGGACAGCTGAATGCGCGGCAGGTTACGCTTTGCGGGAGACGGCCGTTAACTTTCGGCACTGCACCTGCGACCATAAAATCCCGCGTCGATATTTTCACTGCCATGACGCCTGATCTTTCGGTAATCGATGGCTGGTGTGCGTACTTTGGCGCGCGAAGCGGAAGCGAAGGGATATCTGGAAGCGCGGAGCCTGGCGCCGCACTTCCCCTAAGGCTTCCTCCCCGCATCTTGAGCCATCGGCGGGCGGCCCAGATCTGGAGGGGATGCAGCATTTCCGGGCAAGACAGTGCTCCACGGGAGTCTGCGCGCGGGTCATTTCTTACCGGGGTCACAGAGGGGGCGTCATGCCAGCTTACGAACTCGAGGCACCCAAGCGTTAGGGTATAGGAGTAGAGCGCCGATTAATTTAGACTTCGAAAGATGGTCGAGGCCTTTCGCGGCCGGAAAACAGATCAAACGCTTCGAAATGAGTTTGTGCCCAGCTAGAATGGCCCGCGCTCACGGGAATTTGCTGCTGCAATTGCAGCGTTACGAGCAGCGCGATTTGTCGTGTCGATATTGGTAGGATTTACCGGTGCAGCTGACTTCAGCTCCGCCACAGGCGATCTGGCTAGCCCATCGTGTCCCTGCTGAGACGCGGCTTGCAGCGCCTCAGAAAACCGCCGTACAACCTCCGGATGTTTCCTCCATTTAGCCTTTAAACTACGCAAATAGGGTGTATCCGAGCGATTGCTGAGGGCAAATTGCCGATCTGCGAGCTTGTAAACGATCGCCAATTCTGTGCGCTGCTGTACGTGCAGAGCGCGCAATCGTCGCTGCACGGCGAGATCAACCAAATCACTCGCTTCGATTCCATATTTTGCAAGAATCTCGGCATCATAGCCAAAAATCGATTTAACCAAGGTCACTTCTACTGGCTGTTTAGCTATCTGGTCGAGAGCGCGATGTATAGGCGCCCTTGGAATTTCTTGAATATCGGGATCAGATTGCTGGCGTTGCTGTAACGCACTTTTGCCCGCTTGCAAAGTTCGAACGACCAGCCCCAGTTCCCGTCTTAGTTGATCCCGATATTGCGCTTTCGCCAGAGCCTCGCGCGCCGAGCGTGCCTGACAAGCGATCTCGAACACCAACGCCTTCTCCTGCTCAGCAAGTGCGGCTTGGGCCTCACGATGACGGCGCAACCATTGGGCCCGCTCAAATGAGTCCTGTCCATAGGTTTCAGCAATAGATGAGGCCTTGGCAAGGACATGTCGCGCACGGCTGGTTGCCATGTCTATGGCATCTGCTGCCTCCTCAGCCAGTAATCGTGCTTGCTCAGCCGCATGAGCTGCTTTGTACCATTGCTCTGCCAAGCCCGCTTGGGCTTCGGCCGAATGGTGGCCGTAGATGGCTTCGATCTTAGCTTTCTTGCGAAGGTGATTGGCGTGCCTGCGCTGGTCAACGCGCTTCCAATCGATCAACGCGTTGCGAACAACGACAATTGCAATGCCCCCAAGCGTGCCCCCAAGACACCCAGGCTTTACCCGCACGCCTCCGGATCTTATTGGACGCAAAATAATATCATTTATTTGATTTTTATAGCTATCCTGGATCCATTTGGACACCTCAAGACAACTAGATGGCGGAGACGGAGAGATTCGAACTCTCGGTACAGATGTATCCGTACGACGGTTTAGCAAACCCGGACCTGCCAATTTCCAAACGCCTGAATTCCCGTAATTCTCTCCATTTTCATGCCCTTACGCCTCGCGCAGAACGCGCAACAGACGCATTGGCGCGCAACCCGCACAGGCACAAAAGTCGGCACACCTCTCTTTGGGGCGAAAACGACCTTCAGAACCGTCGGTTACGCGCAGAACGCGCAAGAAGCGCCAAACGCGCAACAAGCGAATCTGCGGTCACCGAAAGACCGTTGGGAGGGGTGCAACCCTCCGCAACGGTCCATAGCATAGCTGGGCATCTACAAGATCAGATTACCTTGCCGCGGAATCGCGGGCAAGCATTGAATGGAAGGGAGGGCTCCCATGAGCACTACCCTTGCCCATAGCGGCTTGCCAGCGGGCACGACCCGATTCGACATGTTGCGCTTGTTCGAGCAGGTTGCACGACCGGGCTTCGGCCTTTCCTCGACGGCAGTCGCGCTGGTGCGCCATTATGTCCTCAAGACGATGGATGGCGACTACTTGTCCGGGCGCATCTGCGCGGTCTGGACGCAGGCCTGTCGCTTCGCCGAGGCCCTGGGCCTGACGCCACGCTCGATCAATTCTGCCGAGCGCGAACTGGAGCATGCCGGCTTCATCATCCGCAATGCCGGAATCAACGGCGAGCGCGCCGGTGACCGGCAGTGTGGCGCCATCATCTGGGCGGCGGGGATCAATCTTTCGCCATTGGTAGATCGCTTCACTGAACTGCAGGCCAAGGCGGCGGCGCTGGAGCTTCAGGCCCGCGCCATCCAGCAATGCCGCGCCGAGATCCGCCAGTTGGGGCAGCGCATCCGCGAGGCGGGCGACGAGGCCTTGCGCGAGCGGGCGGAGACGATTCTGCCCAATGGCCGCACGGCGAGGATCACCAGCATCGAGCGACTGATCGCTATCCGCGAGGCGCTTTCCGCCATGCTCGCAGCCATCGAAACTGTGCCGGATTCTGGGGCCGATTCAAAACGCCGTGCACTGAAACCTTCCGGCGCGCCGGAAGAAAACTGCGCACCCAATATACAGAACAAAAACACATCACGAAAACGTACGGCGCATGCCCGTGATCCGCTCGATCAGGTCCGGCCAGCAACCGCGCTTATGGTGGCTACCGAAGGCTATCGTGGGCTGGTTGAGGCGCTTGGCGGGCCGACTTGGCCTAATCTCATCGAGGCCTCGTGGCGAAGTTGCGGGCGGCTTGGCATTGCGCAGAGCACCTGGGGGAGAGCCTGCCAGCAGTTCGGGCGCGAACGGGCGGCACTCAGCGTCCTGCTGATCGACCGGAATGCCGAACTGCCATTGGGTGATCGCTTTCGAGTATTGTCGCCGGGGCGGTGCCTTGCCGGGATGGTCAGACGTTCAGGGATGGCAGGTGTAAACCTCGCCGGCCTGTTTCGGGCGACCGAGCGGCAAGTCCAGCAATCGCCGCCGGATACAACTAGCTCACCGCGACCAATCGAGCCACCTCCCGGCCCTATGGCCGACCTGACCGAACGACTGATGGCGGGCATGGTGCGGCACGTCAGTGATGCCGAAAGCCAGGCCCATCCCGACGAATAAGCCCGTCCACAATCCCACACATCCACATGTGAACATGTGAAGGAACAACTCCATGACCATCATCGCCATCGTGAGCCAAAAGGGCGGCTCAGGAAAAACCACGCTATCAGTGAATCTGGCCGCCGCTGCCGAAGCGGCCGGTGCGGTTGCCCTCATCATCGATACTGACCCTCAGGCGACAGCCAGTCAGTGGGGCGAATGGCGCTCTGACAAAGCACCCGAGGTGATCGACAGCGCCCCACCCCGGATTCAGGCCAAGGTCGATGCAGCCAAGGCGCAGGGGGCCACATTCATCGTAATCGACACGCCGCCCCATGCTGATAGTGCGGCGAGCAGGGCCGTGGAGGCTGCTGATATGGTGCTAATCCCTTGCCGTCCCAGCGCCTTCGATCTGGCGGCCATCAAGACGACCGTCAGCCTGGTGCGACTATTCGACAAACCGGCCTACGTTGTTTTCACCGCCGGGCCGCCGCAGGCACCAAGGATGTATGAGGAGGCGGTCGAACTGGTGCAGAGCTTCGGCATTGATGCCTGCCCACACATTCTGCCGGGTCGGGCGGTCTATCGTCATGCCAGCGCGGCGGGGGCGTCGGTCATCGAATTCGAGCCGGGGGGTAAGGCGGCTATTGAAATTTCCACGCTTCACATGTGGACAATCGCACATGTGAACATGCTCACCGCCCCACATAAGGGAGTGTAAGTCGATGAGCCGATTTGCCAATCTTGCCGACAAGTCCAAGGTCAAGCAGGCGCGCGAGGACATGACACCAAAGCCGTTTGCTGCTCCCGCAGCACAGCTAGCGGGGCCAACAAAGGGTCAGCCCACATCCAACGGGCGCGCCGGTCGCAAGGCGATCGCGGCCTATTTTTCTCCGGAGATGTCACTCGCGATGCATGTGTGTGCCCGCAAGCATGGGCTAAGCCTTCAGGAGCTAATGGGCGAAGCTTTCGATGATGTTTTGCGCAAATACGGCCAGAGCCCGGTCGGGGGACGAGCATGAGATTTGGAACGCCCCTTCTCGATTGCTTGTCTCGCTTTGGCAGGTGTGGCACTCGCTCAACACATGAAGCCGATGTTCGAAAATCGCGACATTGCCGAGATGGCTGCGGAAAAGCTTAAGGGCTTTGCAAATTCGCGACGGTTGATGATCCTCTCATGCCTGTTGCAAGGCGAACATAATGTCGGCGGGATCGCTCAAGCAACGAGCATAAGCCAGCCAACATTGAGCCAGCAACTTAAAGAACTTCGTCGGGCCGGCTTAGTCCAGACGCGCAAGGAAGCAAAACTGGTGTGGTACTCCCTTGCAAATGATGGCGTGGTACTGGCGGTTCACAGTTTGGAAGCGATTTTCGGCGGCAACGTCACGCCGTTGGACTTCGCCCATTTGCTAAAGCTGTCTCGAGATAACGTCAGCTGCTGAACGCGTCAGATGGAGCTTTTTTTGTGAGCTACCAGCTTGATGAGTGCGGCAAGCTTGGGGCGGCATAGAGGTTAGGACAGGTCCGCGGGAACCAGTTCCGCTACTACGCTTTGGCGCTCACCAGCCAGGCCTTTGCCGGTATGGCCAGTTGACCATCGACCCTGAAGCCCGAGAAAAAACCGACCAAATCGGCACGCACTTTGCCCCGGATCGCGGGATCGGCGTCATCGAACGGCGGCCCGAAACTGAAGGATTCAAGCGCGAAGTCAGCCGCTTGGTGCGGATCATGGTGACCGCCGGGAGCGATAGGCCCGCGCCATTCTGCAATGTCGATCGAACCAAAGCCGGCATTTGACAGAAGGGTGTGCAACTTATCGTGATCGGCTAGCGAAAACGGCCCTGGCGCATCAGGATCGACCGGTGCCAGATCGATGTGGCGTTCAACTATCGGGCGCACCCCTCCCATCCATGGATTGTCCGCAGGTGGCGCCCAGACGGCCCAATCGAGTTGGCCGCCCGATTTGAGCAATGCGTGGAGTTGCGCAAATGCGGCAGATGGATTGCTGAAAAACATCACGCCCAAGCGCGATATCATGCGATCAAATGGGGCTGCGGGCAGCGGGTCAACACCAGCATCAGCGCAGATAAATGATAGATTGGCGGTCCCGTTCGCGCGCTTTGCGGCCTCATTGATGAGCATCGGGGCGATATCGACGCCGCAGACTTGACCTTGGTCGCCGACGAAAGCTGCGGCCATGCGGCTTGTCCAGCCCCCGCCGCAACCCACGTCAACAACGCTTTGGTTAGGCAATAAATCTGCGCGTTCGAAGAGGGCTTCCCCCAGTGGAAGGAGCATCGCTTCATAGCCGTCCAATGCCTTGAGCCACGCCGAACCACGGTCACCTCGCCAACCTTCAGCACTGGTCGGATTGATTAATTGCAAGGTCATAGTTCGCTCCATTGGCATAGTCAGCTCTATCGAGCCGCGTAGCTAGGCATTTCAGGTCAGACCATGGCTAATGTCGATAGTCCGTGTAAGATATCGGAGTAGCATCCCATGTTTATCCCGATTGGGTTGTCCTCCTGCGCTCAATGCGCCTAAATTTCCATTTAGTCCTCACCAAACAGGTGCGCCTGTTGCTTTTCCAATTCCTGCGAATAGCGGCGACGGACGTAGGCTTCGGTGAGCACGCCTAGAATGATACCGCCGGCACTGACAACAGCGATGTCATCAACCTGCAAGTGTTCAAAGCGCTCGAGAATTGTCGGTAGCGTATCGGTCGGCAGCAGCGTGGATTGAGGCAGGCGAGCAATATCCCTGGCAAGTGAATCTGACGCGAGGGTGGGATCATAGGCTTCCGTGGTAAGCACCATTCCGCGATATTGGCCGTCTGGGGCCACCAGCATGATACGACTGGTGCTTCCCAGCGGCACGCTTTGCCGCAATTGTTCGATTGTGAGGTTATCGGCCAACTCGACAGGCGCGCGGCGCATTAACCTGCGCGCCGTGATTTCCTGCATCCAGCCCTGATCGCGGGCACTGCGGATGCCCGTGCCGCGCAAATGTAGGCGCCATGTGGAGAAGGAATAGCCGAATTGAGCACGGGCGAAACTGCTTGCGCACAGCACCGCCATGATCACGACACCGGTTAGCGCAAAGTCATGCGTGCTCTCCAGCACGAGCAGCGATAGCGTCATGGGGCCGCCAACAACCGTTACGGCCAGTGCTGCCATCCCCACCAGCGCGGCGATGGCGGGAGCGATGAGTTCAAAGCCAACCAATCCGTTCACGATCTGGGCGCAAGCGGGGCCCAGCAGTGATCCAAGCAGCAGCGACGCGAAGAACAGCCCGCCGCGAAAACCAAAGCTGAGTGAAATAACCGAAGCCAATATCTTCAGTGCGAAAACCGTAAGCAGAAACCTGGCATCGGGATGCAACGCGAGTTCAAGCCGCAGGGCACCATGGCCTGAAGAGAGCGCTTGCGGACAAAACCAAGCGATAGGCATCAGCAAAAGCCCGCCTATTACCGGACGCCAAAGCGCAGGCAGCGACCAGGACTGCACCAATCGCTCGAGTGCGGTTTGCAGCCGCATCAGCCCTATACCGGCGACAGACATCGCAATCCCCAATATCGCGAAGCTGACGTAATCATGGGTTGCTATCCGCCCAACGTCTCCGACCGCCACAAGATAACCCTCGCCGCCCAAAAGGCGGGTGACGATCCGGGCAGACAAGGCAGCGGCCATCACTGGCGCAATTGCGGCAGGTGTGTAGGCACCGATAACGATCTCAAAGCCGTAAAACGCTCCAGCCAAAGGTGCGCCAAATGCGGCACCTATGGCCGCTCCTGCGCCAGCGCCCACAAGGATACGCATGTTTTCGCGGCGCAGTCGCAGCCGCTTGCCCAGAGCGCTGGCCAGCGCGCCGCCAGCTTGTGTATATGCCGCCTCGAGGCCAACCGAGGCGCCAAATCCATTGGAAATGAGGGTTTGCAGGCAGACGATCCAACTGTCGGCAGCAGGTACGCGCCCACCATGCAGGGCATTGGCTTCCACGACGTCAATTGATGTGCGGCGTGTCCCGATCACCCGGTTGAACACCATCAGAACCAGTCCCCCGAGCGGAAGCGCCAGCAGTTTCCATGGGTGCTGAATTGAGCTCAGGGCCGACAGCCGATTAATGCCCACACCATACAGCAATTGCTGCATCGCGTGTGCGGCGAGATTTTGAGCACGCGTCAGTAGGCCAGCACCAATGCCGACAATAATCGCGACACCGATCAGGGCTGCTTCACTGCCCGTTAGCCAGCGCCTAATGCGCAGCCAATGTCGAATGAGAAAATGATTGGCCATGCATTGATCCTGATTGCCAGCAGCGGCATAGCTGCCAACGGGTATTACGCCAACTCGCTTGACGCCGTTCGGCGAGGCCAAGGCTGGCTTGATCACTATCAATTCATCACAATCGTTATATGGTAAGGTGACGATGGGGTGTTTCGCCCGCAACAGGAATTCGGTTCGATGCAAACGGGCGATGCCTCCACGGCGACGGTTGGTGCCATGAATATGCCTCTCCGCATCGGGGATGTGGTGCCTGATTTTACGGCGCGCAGCACACAGGGCATGCTACGCCTTTCCGAATTTCGCGGGCGTTGGCTGGTGTTTTTTTCGCACCCCGCCGATTTTACCCCTGTTTGCACAAGCGAATTTATGACTTTGGCCAACCAAGCCTCACGCTTTGAGGCGATGGGCTGTGCGCTGATTGGTCATTCGGTCGACAGCCTGTTTTCGCACCTCGCCTGGATCAGGGCTATCCGTGACGATTTGGGGGTGAGTGTGCCGTTCCCGATCGTCGAGGATACCAGCCTCGAAATCGCACGGGCTTTTGGTATGGTTCCTGCCGATGTGCGCCATGCCAGCACGGTGCGCGCCGTCTATTTCATCGATCCCGACGGCGTATTGGCGGCGAGCACGGCTTATCCTGTGGCGGTCGGACGCAGCGTTGCCGAAATGATGCGCATTTTGGCCGCTTTGCAGCGCACGTATGGTGAGGCGGTGATGACACCCGAGGGTTGGCACCCGGGCGACGCGGTGCTGGCGCCGCCTTGCTTTACGGCAGACGAAGCGCTCGCCGCAGAGCGGCCAACTGGCTGGTTCTATCGCGAGGCGGACGGAGCATGAGCGCGCCCGAAATCCTTTCGCCAGATTTCGACCGCATGGTGGAAGCCTTGCGGCTGATGGGGCATCCTTTACGCCTGTCGATCCTTGGCACCTTGGCAAAGGGTGAGCACGCGGTTGGCGATATCGCCGAACAAACCGGGCAGAGCCTGTCCCTGATCAGTCAGCAACTTGCGTTGCTGCGAAAGGCTGGACTGGTCCAGACCCGGCGCGAGGCCAAGCAGGTATTCTATGCGCTGGCGGGTGAGCGGGTGAGCGCGATCGCGCAATCCCTGAGGGGCTTGGTCGGGCAGGATCTGGCGGGCAATTCTTCAACGACTGCGGCAGTCATGAGCCAAAAATCGGCCAAGGCTGACGATGGGGCTCGGGTTAGCGCTGCCTTGTTTGCCCGCATGGAGCCACGCGTCTAAAGGTCGACCACAAGATCCGCTAGCGCCGCCATTGCAGGGCGATGGCTCACCAGCACAAGACCCTTGCCGGTCTCGGACAGCCATGCACGGAGGCTGGCGACGAGGCGGGCTTCGGTAGCACTGTCCAGCCCCTCGCTCGGTTCATCGAGCACCAGCCAAGGCCGATCCGCCAAGAGTGCCCGCGCCAATGTGATACGCCGCCTCTGCCCTCCAGACAGCCGCGCACCATCGCCGCCCAGCCATTGCTTTAAGCCATCAGGCAGGGCGCGCACGACGTCGTCGGCGCAGGCGACGCGCAGGGCTTGCCACATGGCATCATCATTGAGACCAGAGCGTGCGAGGCCGAGATTGTCGGCCACGCTGCCGGCTATCAGCGCGGCGTCCTGCGGGGCAAGGGCAAAGACCGGGCGCAAAGCGGCCAGCCCCGCCTGGTTGGGATCTACGCTGCCGACACCAAGAGGTTGCGGGGCGTCATCGCGCAGTCCGACCAATGTTTCGATTGCCCGCGTTTTGCCAGCGCCTGAGGACCCGCGCACCAAAACCCGGGCGCCATAGGGAATGGTTGTTCCGCACAGCAGCAGGTCTGGCGTGGAGGAGATGGGAAACCCGTAATCAGGCGATGTCACAGTGGGGGTAGCAAGCGTTGCCAGATGCGCCCGTGCCAAAGCAAGATGATGTCCGCGAATGTCCGTTGCAGCCAGTCCAGCCCAGCCATCCAGTGCTGCCATCGCGCCGAGCAAGCCCAGTGCGAACAGCGCCGCGGATGCATGTCCCACCCCTACGAGCAATGCCAGGCCCACCATGGCGATCAACGTCTGCGATGCTCCTATCAGGCCTTCGGCGCGGGCGACATCCTGCCTGGCAGATTCGTGGCCGCGCGCGAGGAGGGCCAGCGCTTCGGTCATGGCCGGCGCAAGGCTATAGACAGCGATGTCTGCGCATGGGGCGGCCATCTCGGCATAATCGGCCTGTAAAGCGGCATGGGCGGCGCTGGCACGATCGAGTGGTTCGGGCAGCAGCCGCGCCGCCAGCACCCGCGCGGCCCAGCGCATCGCCACCATCGCCGCGAGGAGCGCCAGACAGGCCGGCCAGCCCAGCATCAACGATGCGGCAAGGCCGACCGCGGCGGCCGTCCACGCGCCGGGGCGCGAGACCTTGCGGATGACGGAATCTTCCAGCGCATCAACATCTTTGCCCAGGCGGTTGGCAATTGCTCCGCTGCGGGCCGTTTCATGACCTGCGAGCGCCTTGGCCGCCACGATGCCAAACAACGCGGTGCGCACCTCGGCTAGCGCGAAAAGCGCGGCGCGGTGGCTGAGCATGCGCTCGCCATAACGGGTGCCGGTGCGCAGGATCGCGGCACCGCGTATGGCGGCGCTGGGCAAGAGGTAGTTGAAGGCCTGCACGGCAAGGATGCCACTGATCCCAGCGGTGGCAGCTCCTGCCAGAAACCAGCCTGAAAGCGCCAGCAAGCCGACCGCTGACAGGGCAGCCAGCACCGCGCAGAGAATGCCTAGACGGATGATCCGCGCCTGGCCGCGCACGGCTTGTTGCAAGAGGCGGTTCATGACTGCACCTCGCACACTGTCTGAGCCATGGCGATGAGGTCCGCATCGTGGCTGGCGGCGATAATCATGCGGGTTTGCGCGAGATCGCTCAGCATCGCGCGCACCGCCGTTGCCGTTCCGGCATCAAGATCGGCGGTGGGCTCGTCGAGCAACAGGATGGGGCGGCCGGAGAGGACGGCACGGGCAAGGCCGATCCGACGCCGCTCGCCGCCCGACAGGCCCGATCCGCGATGATCCAGTTGTAGGTTGAGGCCGCCGCGCTTGGCCAACATCGCGCCAAGCCGCAGCCTGTCGAGGCAGGCGAGCATGGCCTCATCATCGGCGTCTTTGTTTGTCTGCCCCCCGAAGTTCAGATTTGCGCGCAGGCTGGCCGGCAACAGTGCCACTTGTTGCCCGGCCCAACCAATCCGTGCGTTGAGCGATCCTGGGGTGAAAGGCTCGCCGTCGATCATGATGGCGCCCGCGCTCACCGGCACCTGTCCGATCAGCGCCAGCAGCACGGAGCTTTTGCCTGCCCCTGTCGGGCCGGTCAGGATGTTGAGGCCCGCGACTTGCCAATCCCAGTTGAGCGGGCCGATAGTGGGGCCGTCTGGATGGGCCAGCGTCACATGTCGACCGGCCCATAGCTGAGGCGCAACGGCAGCGACTGGCGCAGTTGGCGCCTGCGCGATAGCTTGCGCCATAGCCGCCATCGCGGCCTCGCCTTGCTGTTTGTCATGATAGGCGGCGGCGAGACGGCGCAAGCCAAGATAGAATTCTGGTGCCAGCGCCAGCGCGTAAAAGGCGCGGGTCAGCGTCAGGTGCTCGGGCGCAGGAAAAGGCAGCAGTCCCAGCAACGAGAACCCGCAATAGACCGCCACGAGAGCCACCGAGAGCGCGGCGAAGAATTCAAGGATTGCGCTAGAGGCAAAGGCGATGCCCAGCACTGCCATGGTGCGACGCGCGACATCCTGCGCGGCTTGGCCCAGATGACGGACGATGCGATCTTCCGCTGCAAAGCTGAGCACTGTTGGCAGCGCGCGCAGGCGATCGACAAATAGGCCCGACAGGCGGGTCAAGGCCTGATGCTGGGTCTCGGCTTGCCGCGCTGCCGCGCCGCCAGCCAGCACCATCGCCAGAATGAACGGCACCATCGTTGCCAGCAGGATGAGGCTGGTCACCCAACTAGCCGGGGCCACTGCCAGTGCGATCAGTATCGGAGATAGCCCACTGACGGCGCGAAGGGGCAGAAAGCGCGCCACCAGGCCTTCGATGGCAGCGATGGAATCGACAGCAAGGTGCATGTCCTCGCCGATCAACCGTCCACGCTGGAGGCGACTGGGCAACAGCTTTGGATGAAGCTTTTGGCCGAGTTTGAATTTAGCGGCGGTTGCTGCGGCTTGCCCTGCGATTTGCGCGCGCCACACGGCCATGGCCCGAATACTTCCGCCTGTCGCCAGCAGGGCTATTGGCCAGATAATACCTCCATCAGGGCGCATCTTTGATGCGACCGCCAGCGCAATACCGACCGCGATCGGGATCGCGCCCAAGCTGTCTGCCAGCCACCATGTGATGGCGGTGCGTTTGGTTTTGATGCCCGGAAGGGCAGGTGAATGGGACTTGACCATATTGTTATTTACTCATATTAAGCTTTTCTGCAATTGGCAAGTGAGTCTTGATTGGCCTGCGCCCTGTCGACTGCATTTCTCAGCGCCATTGGGCGCGCCCTGAAAGGGAACATGTCCAATGGATATGGCGGTTGTTGAACTATCCCGGCTGCAGTTCGCGCTGACAGCCATGTATCATTTCCTGTTTGTGCCTCTGACGCTTGGCCTCTCCTTCATGCTGGTCATCATGGAGAGTATTTATGTCATCACCAAGCGGCCGATCTGGCGTGTGATTACCCGCTTCTGGGGCAAGCTGTTCGGTATCAATTTCGTGCTTGGGGTCGCCACGGGCCTCACCATGGAATTCGAATTCGGCACCAATTGGGCCTATTACGCCCATTACGTGGGCGATATCTTCGGCGCGCCGCTGGCGATCGAAGGGCTGATGGCCTTCTTCCTTGAGGCAACCTTCGTCGGGCTGATGTTCTTCGGCTGGGACCGATTGAGCCGCGTGCAGCACCTGTTCGTTACTTTCCTCGTGGCGTTGGGCTCGAACCTGTCGGCGTTGTGGATCCTGATCGCCAATGGCTGGATGCAGAACCCGGTGGGCGCAGCCTTCAATCCCGCGACGATGCGCATGGAAGTGACCGACTTCAGCGAAGTTCTGTTCAACCCGGTGGCGCAGGCCAAATTCGTTCATACCGTCAGCGCGGGCTATGTCTGCGCGGCTGCCTTTGTGATGGGCGTTTCGGCGATCTATCTGCTGCAAGGCAAGTTTACCAATGTGGCGCGCCGCTCGATGATGGTCGCCTCGGCGTTCGGGTTGGCCTCGGCGCTGTCGGTGGTCGTGCTAGGCGATGAGAGCGGTTATACCATATCAGACAACCAGAAGATGAAGATGGCCGCGATCGAGGCCATGTGGAAGACCGAGGAAGCGCCTGCAGGCCTGACCTTGTTTGGCCTGCCTGATCTGACAGCGCAGACGACGCGTTATGAAATCAAGGTGCCCTATGTGCTGGGCCTGATTTCCACGCGCAGCCTGTCGGGCAAAGTCACGGGCATCAACGAGTTGGTGCTGCGCGCCGACGAGCGCATTCACAGCGGCATCATCGGCTATGACGCGGTCGAAAAGCTGAAAGTGAACCGCGCTGATTTGACCGCCCGAGGCAACTTTGAAGCCCACAAGCGCGACATCGGCTTTGCCTTGCTGCTCAAGCGCTACATGTCCGATCCGCGTCAGGCAACCGAAGCTCAGATATTAACGGCCGCGCATGACACCATTCCCAATGTGCCGGTGATGTTCTTCCTGTTCCGCTTTATGGCGGGGCTGGGCTTTGCCTTCATCGCCTACTTCGGCATGGCCTTCTATTGCGCCTCGGCGTGCCAGTTCCGGAAACGCTGGTTCCTGCGGCTTGCGGTGGCGGTGATCCCGCTGCCGTGGCTGGCGATCGAGTTTGGCTGGGTACTGGCCGAAATCGGGCGTCAGCCCTGGGCGGTCGATGGCGTGCTGCCGACCTTCCTTGGCGCCTCCTCGCTGACGATTGGCCAGATCTGGACAACCATCATCGGCTTTACGGCGCTCTATGGGACGCTGGCGGTGATCGAAATCCGCCTGATGATCGCTTCGATCCGGAAAGGTCCGATTGAGCACCATGAACCTGCCGCCACCACGCATGGCTTCGCCGCCATACCCGCAGAATAAGGGAGCAGAAACATGCATATCCCTCTCGACTATGAAACCCTGCGCCTGATCTGGTGGCTGCTGCTGGGCGTGTTGCTCATCGGCTTCGCGCTGACCGATGGCTATGATCTGGGCGTCGCTTCGCTCCTGCCATTCGTGGCGCGAAGCGATGAGGAACGCCGGCTCACCATCAACGCTATCGCCGCCCATTGGGAGGGCCACCAAGTGTGGTTCATTCTTGGCGGCGGCGCGATCTTTGCGGCTTGGCCCTTTGTCTATGCGGTCAGCTTTTCAGGGTTCTATCTCGCCATGTTCCTCGTGCTGGCCTCGCTGATCCTGCGGCCGGTGTCGTTCAAATACCGATCGAAGCATACCGATCCTGCGTGGCGTGCGCGCTGGGATTGGGCGCTGTTTGTTGGCGGCTTTGTGCCAGCATTGGTGTTTGGCGTGGCGGTGGGCAATGTGTTGGCTGGTGCGCCCTTTCGCTTCGATAGCGACTTGCGGATGACCTATGAAGGTAGCCTGCTCGGCCTGTTCACGCCCTTTACTCTGCTCACTGGCCTGTTGTCAGTGGCGATGCTGGGCTTGCACGGCGCTGGCTGGTTGGCGCTGAAGATCGAGGAAGGGCCCGTGCTGGTCCGCGCCCGGCGTTTCGGTTTTGTGGCAGCCATTTTGAGCATCGTCCTCTTTGCTATTGGCGGCGTTATGGTTGCCAAGGGCGGCATGGGGATGCGGTTGATCGGTGTGGTCGATGCCTCTGGCCCGTCCAATCCGCTGATGTCGGCGAGCAGTTCTGCGCGGGGAGCATGGCTCGACAATTACGCGGCTCATCCATGGATGCTTTTGGCGCCCACATTGGGCCTGATCGGGCCTATGCTGGCACTGATCGGGATTTCTTCACAGCGGGCCGTAGTCAACTTTGCGGGCAGCGCGCTGGCCATCGTCGGCACCATCGCCACTGTTGGCCTGTCGATGTTCCCCTTCATCCTGCCTAGCTCGATTGATCCCAAGTCCAGCCTGACGGTGTGGAATGCCTCGTCCAGTCATTTGACTTTGTTCGTCATGCTGCTGTGCACCATAGTCTTTCTGCCGATCGTGCTGATCTACACCGCCTGGGTGATGAAGGTTTTGGCGGGACGGATTACGCTCGCAGACGTTCGCTCCAGCCCCGATTTCTACTAGGAGTACAAGGCTATGTGGTACTTTTCCTGGATACTGGGCCTTGGCTTAGCGGTTGGTTTTGGCATCATCAACGGGCTGTGGCACGAGTTCAATTCGCCAATAGACGATGATCCAACTGTCTGACGTAACATCGAAATGTGGGCGGGACTGACCTTCCCGTGGTGCCGCCCCAGGGTCGCTCTGACCCAAAGCGCCGCCAAGGCGTAAAGCAAAACCCCCGCTCTTCCTGACGGATTTGCGGGGGTTTTGTGTTGAAACTGAGATGGAAAGCTGGGGGCGTCCTTGGCGCTTTGGCTTAGCTTCGCACGACCGTCTTCGTGATGGCACGGGCGACCAACCAACTAGCGGGAATGGAGAGGGCAAAGCCAACCGCAGTGGCGATCAGGATAGCGCGACCAGTCGTCAATCCCATGCTCAGTACGGCAGTAATCAGAATGCCGATAATCGTTGTCGCGATCATCGAAAACAGCATAAGCATGAGGCGCGTTGACATGGCGAAACCCTTTCGATCCATCCGTTAAGTAAGGGGGATTTCGGGATATTGCGGCGAAAAATGGGGAAACTCATTGATCGGGCGCAATTGAATTAACAAATTAGACATTTGATAAATTGAAAGCGGCAATCCAGCAGCGTCAGCCGGATTGCCAGGTCCTTTCGCGAAAGGCTTACCTTCGATGAAAACGAATCAACTCTGGGCACAGTTTGGCAAATGCGGTGCAATATTTGCCGCCATGTTATGCACCTTGACGAGCCCTTGTGCTGCTCAGGGGTTGGCTCAGGGGCAGACCCCCAGCCAGGCGCCCAAAAATTATTATACTTTCCAGCGCGTCGTCTATCAGAATGACGGGGGCTGGCCTGACAATCGCGCTTATTTCCTGCGCCTCCTCCACCACATCAGCGCGCATATCGCTGCCACCAACGGTCAGGTGGAAATTCGGGTTGTGAACTTCGCATCGGGCGTCACGCTGTTTCAGATGGCCAAAACGGACAGTGACCTGCGCAGTGAAATTGATGGTCTGCGCGCAAAAGGCGTCAGCTTCCTGATTTGCAGCAATACCCTCAACGGCATGGGGCTTCACGCGGAAGATTTGTATGGGGTCCGCCCGCAGGACGTTGTTCCCAGCGGGGTCGCCGAGATTGCGCGCCTTCAGGGTCAGGGCTTTGTCTATCTTCACCCCTGACAGATTTTATGTTGGTTGCGCCTGACCTGCGTTGATCATGTGTTGGCCCAAGGCTTCGATGCGGGGCATAATTTGGGCGGTCAGGGCCGGATCTGATGTCGTTTCGGCCCAGGCTTGCCGGAAGCAGATCAGCCAGCCCTCGGCCTCGATCGCCGTGATCTTTGCCGGGAAATGACGGCGGCGCAGCATCGGAGGGCCGTATTTATCGGTGAACAGTGGTGGTCCGCCGAGCCAGCCTGACAGATACTCAAACAGCTTCTGGCGCGCTGGCCCCAAATCGGCAGGATGAATGGCGCGGCAGGCCGCAGCCTCGGGCAAGTTATCCATCAATTCATAAAATCGCGAAGTGAGTGCCTGAATCACCGCCTCACCGCCCAGCAGATCATAGGGAGACATTGGGTACTCCCAAAAGGGGCCGCAGAGTTTTTAACAGAGCCCTTACCCTTTTGCCCATTCGGCAATTCGTCGGGCATCCATGGCGCCGGAAATACGCCGCACTTCCTTGCCCCCTGAAAGCAGCATCATCGTCGGGATCGACCGGATGCCGTGCGTCGAGGCCAAAGCCTGCTCCTGCTCGGTATCAACTTTCAGCAAGCGAATGAAAGGTTCGAGCGACAGCGCGGCCTGTGCAAAGGCAGGGGCCATCGCCTTGCATGGCCCACACCACGGCGCCCAAAAATCGACCAGCACCGGCAACGTGCCCTTGCCAACATACGCAGCGAAAGCGGCGGCGTTGGCGTCGAGCGGCTTACCCAGAAACAGCGCCTTGTGGCACTTGCCGCAGTTGGGGGCGTCGCTTAGCCGACTGGTGCCCACGCGATTGGCCGCGAGGCAGTGCGGGCAAACAACGATCTCTTGTCGGTCCATCACGGTCAGCCTTCTGCGGTTGATTTCCCGGCGAACTGGTCAAAGGCTTCCACCGCCTGCGCCGCATACATCAGGCTGGGGCCGGCCCCCATGTAGAGCGCCATCCCCATGGTTTCCATCAGTTCCTCGCGGGTGGCGCCCTGTTCGACGGCCGCCTTGGCGTGAAAGGCGACGCAACCATCGCAGCGGATGGCAACAGCGATGGCCAGCGCGATCAGTTCCTTGGTCTTGGTATCGAGCGTGCCCCCGGCCGTGGCGGCGGCCGCCATGGCGGAAAAGGCCTTCATCACCTCGGGCGCGCCAAGGCGGACTTCACGGATTGCGCCGGACAGGTCCTTTGCCATCTCGGGCCAATTCTTGTTCATAGCATCTGCTCCTTCCAGGATGCAGCATCAGGCGGATAGCGCCATCCAACTGCGATAAAGCATATAAATCGCCACCAGAATGATCCCGCTGGCGAACAGCGTGTTGAGCTGCCCCTTGCGGGCCGAAAGGCGGCGCGAGGCGGCTGTGCCGAGAACGGTGCCGACCACGCCGCCCACAATGAACGTGCCAGCAAGCGGCCAGTCGATCAGGCCCGAGCCTGCATAATTGGCCGCCGTCGTCAGACCAAAGGCGCTGACGGCGATCAGGGACGTACCGATGGCGCGATAGATCGGCATGGCCGTTGCTGCGACCAGTGCTGGCACGATGAGGAAGCCCCCGCCAATCCCGAAGAAGCCCGAAAGGCAGCCCGTGGCAAAGCCAAAGCCCAGCACGCGGGGCAGGTTCTGGCGGTCGCAGGTCACGCCTTCTAGGCCCTCATCGCGGCGAGCGCGATACATGGCGGCGGCCACAACGATCATCAGCAGCGCGAAAAGGAAGAGCAGCCGTTGCCCGTTGACGGCCTTGCCCAAGGTAGATCCCGCCAGCGCGCCGAGTACGCCAGCAAGCGCGAATGCGCCCCCGCAGCGCCAGTTGACGTTGTTTGATCGGGCATGGCCGACCAGACCCGCCAGCGCATTCATCGCCACCGCGAGCGCGCTTGTGCCGATAGCGAGATGGGGGTTTTTGACCCCGACGACATAGACCATCAAGGGCACCGCAAGGACTGATCCGCCGCCACCGACCAGCCCCAGCGTGAAGCCGACCATACCGCCGCAGAGGATCGAAAGAAGGGCGTGGGCTAAGTCCATCGCGTTACAACAGGTCGATCGGCAGCTTGAGGTAGCTGACCCCATTGGCTTCGGGCTCGGGCATATGCCCGGCACGGATGTTCACCTGCACCGAGGGCAATATCAGGCGCGGCATGCCAAGCGTTGCATCGCGGGCCTGCCGCATGGCAACGAAACCTGCTTCCTCGATGCCATCATGCACATGGATGTTGTGCGCGCGCTCGGCGCCTATCGTGGTTTCCCAGACGAACTGCGCGCGGTCGGGGGCCTTGTAGTCGTGGCACAGGAATACGCGCGTGGCGTCGGGCAACCGCATCAGGCGGCGAATAGAGTGGAACAGCATGCCGGCATCGCCACCGGGGAAATCCGCCCTGGCCGTGCCGTAGTCAGGCATGAACAACGTATCGCCGACAAACAGCGCATCGCCGATCAAATACGCCATGCAGGCCGGGGTGTGTCCGGGTACATGCAGCGCAATACCCTCGTTACTGCCCAGCAAAAAACCATCGCCATCGCCGAGCAATCGGTCAAACTGCGAACCATCACGGGCAAAGCTGGCTGGTTCATTGAAGATGCGCGCGAAGGTTTCCTGAACCGTGACGATGTCGCGACCGATCGCGATCTCTCCACCGAGGCGCGCCTTGAGCCAGGGACCAGCCGAGAGGTGATCAGCGTGGGCATGGGTTTCCATCAGCAGGACAACTTGCAGCCCCAAGGCTTCGACATAGGCCGCCACCGCTTGCGCAGAGATCGTGCTGGTGCGTCCAGAGGCCGGATCGAAATCGAGCACCGGATCGATGATCGCCGCTTCAAGGCTGACCGGATCATGGACGATATGCGTAGCCGTGAACGTGGCTTCGTCGAAGAAGCTTTGCACATGCGCCGCGCCGCCTTTGCCAATTGCGCGTGTCGCGATCGTGCAGGCGCGTGCCATCACTTCGTCAGCGGTGGTCACTGCACCAGCGCCCCGGTCAGCGCATTCAATTGCCATGCTGCAAGGAGGCGCTGCCCCTCGGCCTCGATCTCGGCCGCTTGCGCAGCCATGTCCTCGCGCTCCGCATCGAGCACGGCAAGCGTGGGCTTGGCACCGACCTTTGCCTCCAACCGCGTTGAACGCAAAGCCTCGGCGGTGGCTGCGGTGCGGGCTGCGCCCGCAGCCACCATGCGTTGCGCGGTTTTAAGGCCGGTCCATGCGGATATGACGGCGGTGTCGATCACATCGCGGGCATCGCGGGCGCGGGCCTCGCTGCCGTCAAGCGTGGCGTCAGCTTCGTTGATCTTGGCGGCGGTGCGCCCGCCAGCCCATAGCGTCCAGCGGCCGCGCACGCCCACCGCCACCGCATCGGCGCGATAATCGGGGAAGAACTGGTCGCGGGTGCGGGTGGCCTCGGCAAAGGCGCCGATGGTTGGCAGACTTTCGGCCTTGGCACCGCGCACGCCGGCGCGCGCGATGTCGATTGCCTTTTCCGCCTGCGCCAGCGCCGGATTGGCGCGGTGGGCGGCATCCAACGCTTCGTCAAGGGTGGGCGGGGTTTCGGGCAAGGCAGGCAAAGGGGCCAGAGCGCCCGCGTCATGCCCGGTCAGGCGGCGGTACTGCGCCTCAGCTGATATCCGGCGACCCTCGGCGTTGGCGAACCCCGCATCGCCTTCCGCACGGCGCGCCGTGGCGGCGGCCAGATCGGAAGCCGGGATCTCACCCGTCTTGAAGCGCAGGCCTGCCTGACGCTCGACCTCGGTTAATTCGCTGGTCAATTGTGCAAAGCGCGCCTCGATCCTGCGGGCGGTCAGCACTTCGGCATAGACCGCCACTGCGCCGACCATCGTGCGTGAACGTGCATCGGCAAGCCCGAGCCTGGCGATTTCGACCCCACCGCGCGCCTGATCCATGGCGGCAGCGACCCGGCCGCCGGCATAGAGCGGCATTTCGGCGCCAGCTTTCAACGCCAGCGGAGTGACGTTGCGTGCGGTAAAGCCAAAGAAGCCGCCGTTGTCGATTCGGCCTGCACCAATTTCGCCCTCAATAGCAACCAGCGGGTGGCCTTGCGCCCTTGCACCATCAAGCCGCGCCTTTGCCAGCGCCTCGTCCGCCTGCGCTTCGGCAAGCGCAGGCGCATGAGCCAGCGCATCGGCGATAGTTGCGTTGAGGTCCTGCGCATGGGCCGCAGGCGCGAGAAACAGGAGCGGCAAGGCAAAGAGGCGGCGCATGTCAGATATCCTTACTTGCCGAAATTCTTACTTGAATGTGCAGCCGGGCTTGGCGCCCATCGCCTTGAACACGATCGCTGCCGGGCAAAAGCCGGTGAAGCTGGCCTGAAGCATATTGGCGCCGGCAAACATCGTGAGATAAATCCAGGCGGGGTGGACGAAATGGGCCAGGAGCGCACTGGAAAGGACCACAACGCCTGCAAAGCGCATGACAGCGGAATCGAGTGACATCATGCGTCTCCCTTTTGGGTTGCCTTGAGTTTGTTGATGCCCAGCATCTGCAGGGCGAGTTTTTCGTAAAGCGGCTCGCTGGTGCCCATGCGCACCTTGCGCAGGAAGTATTTCTCAAAGCCTACCTTGGCGAGGTGCACCCATTTGCCGTGGCTCGACCAGTTGACGTTGCGTGGCGGGATCTGCGGCTGAGCCACGAAAGCGACCCCGCCGTCACCGAAATCGGCAAGGCAGACGGCATTCCACGAGGGGATCTCGTCGGGCGCGTGACCGTCGAGTTCGGCGGCGATGTTGTGCGCAACCGCTGTCACCATGCTCTCGATCATGAAGCCGGTTTTGGGCACACCCACCGGCACAGGGGTTGGCCCCATGGGCGGGATGGCGACGCAGACACCGAGAGAATAAATGTTCTTGAAGGTCGGATTGCGCTGGTGCTTGTCGGCCAGGATGAACCCGCGCGGGTTGGTCAGGCCTTCGATGCCATAGACGGCCTTGATACCTCGGAACGCGGGCAGAATCATCGAATAGCCGAAGGGCAGATCGTGGGTCTTCTTGACTACGCCGTCTTCGGCTACTTCCTCGACATGCATCATGGCCTCATCGACGCCAGTGATGCGCGCGTTAGTCACCCATTTGATGTGGCGATTGCGCATTTCGCTCTCGAGCAGGCTTTTGGTGTCGCCCACGCCGTCAAGGCCAAGGTGGCCGATATAGGGTTCGGGGGTGACAAAGGTCATCGGCACCTGGTCGCGGATTTTACGGCGGCGCAGTTCGGTGTCGAGGATTAGCGCAAATTCATACGCCGGTCCAAAGCACGAGGCGCCTTGTGCGGCGCCGACGACGATGGACTTCGGGTTCTCGCAGAAGGCATCGAACAGATCGGCGGCATGGGCCGCGTGATCGGTGCGGCAGACGGAAACGGTGTGGCCATCGGGGCCAAGACCCTTGATCTCGTCAAAGGCTAATTCCGGCCCTGTGGCAATAACTAGGTAGTCATAAGTCATGTCGGTGCCGTCGCCCAATACGATCCTGTTCTCGGCAGGGTGAACGCGGGTGCAGCCCACATTAGTAAAGCCGATCCCCCTTTTCTTCATCACCGGGGGAAGGTGCACGCGGATCGCATCGGGTTCGCGCCAGCGCACAGCAACCCAAGGGTTGCTTGGTACGAACCAATAGTCGTCGGTATCCGAGACAACCATCACCTCGGCGCGGCCTTTTGTGGCGTCGCGAAGCTCATAGGCGGCAATGGTTCCGCCGAGGCCTGCGCCCAAAACGATGATGCGGGGCAATGACATGGATAACTCTCCCTTCGATTTTCCTCGGCGCGGCCTTTCAAGGACTCGCACGATCTTATTGAATCGCTATTGACTAATATAGGCTTGTTCCAATATAAGCAATACACGATTTTGCTGACGGTCACGCCGGCGCTGGGAAGGATGAAAATGATGGTCTTTGGTTTTGGGAAATCGGTGAAGCACCATGAGGTTGATCCGGCCGCGCTGCATGCCATGATTCAAGCGGACAAGGCGTTGGTGGTGGATGTGCGCGAGGCCGACGAGTTTGCCGCTGGGCACATTCCCGGAGCCATCAATTTGCCGCTCTCGATTTTCAATGCGAGCATGGTTTCAGATCCGCTGGACCGCTTGGTGGTGCTCTCTTGCCTTGGCGGTAAGCGTTCAGGGGCGGCGCTTGATAAGTGCCGTGCGGCCGGAGTGGCCATCGACACACATCTGGCGGGCGGTTTTGGGGCTTGGAAGTCAGCTGGCCTGCCGATCGAGCGCTGAGCCAACAAAACGATAACGCGGGAGATTTGTGATGCGCAGGGGCTCAAACCTCAGGACTACGCTGGCGGTACTGCTGATGGTGCCGATTGCAGCATGTGGCCAACAAAAGGCGGATGAGGTTGCGGTAAAAGCCGCTTCCGGACCGCGCTTGGTCGTGGGGTTGAGCGATGCGACTGATTGGCAGAGCGTCTCGGCGCAAGTGACCACGCAGGATCAGGCACAAGTGTTGGCGCGCATTCCGGGCATTTTGACATCCCTATCGGTTCGCGCGGGCGACAGCGTACGGCGTGGTCAGGTGATCGGACGCATCACCGATACGCAACTGAGCTATCAGGCCGGTGCCTATGGCGCGCAGGCCGCTGCCGCAGGGGCGCAGGCCGCGCAAGCCCACGCCGAGCTGGACCGGGTGAAATACCTCACCGCCAATGGCGTCTACGCCAAGGCCCGCCTCGAACAGGCCGAAGCCGGCGCGCTTGCCGCCAATGCGCAGACCCAAGCCGCCCGTGCCCAGCAATCCGCCGTGCGCGCGATAGAGGGCAATGGCGTGGTGGTGGCGCCTGCCTCTGGCCGCGTACTGCGCGCCGATGTGCCTGCTGGCTCGCCCGTGGCGCCGGGAATGGTGGTGGCGGTGGTCACCTCCGGCCCTGTGGTGCTGCGGCTCGACCTGCCCGAGGCCCTCGCCGCCAAAGTCATGGCCGGCGCCAAGGTCCGTGTTGATGGCATGGCAGGCCAAGGCGTTGTCACCCGCGTCTATCCGGCGGTTCAAACCGGGCAGGTTACCGCAGATGTGGCGATGGCCGGGCTGGATGCACGGCTGATGGGGCGGCGTTTGCCAGCCCAGGTGGCCGCAGGCACGCATAGCGCCTTCCTTGTTCCGCGCGCCTTTGTCGCCACGCACTATGGCCTCGATTACGTGACGGTGGTGGCCAAGAACGGCGTGGCCGTGCAAGTGCCGGTGCAGACCACGCCTGCTGGCGAGGGCAAGGTTGAAATCCTCTCCGGCGTTTCCGCAGGCGATACGCTTGCAGGTGGTGCGTAATGAAACCCCTCGTGAATTTGGGCATTTCCGGCCGTATCACGCGCGCCACCATCGCCTCACCGCTGACGCCGCTGTTCTTGCTGGCAGCGATTCTTGTAGGGCTGCTGGCTACGATTACGATTCCGCGTGAGGAAGAACCGCAGATCAGCGTGCCGATGGTCGACATCCGCGTCGCAGCGCCCGGCCTGTCGGCGGCGGACAGTGTGGAATTGGTGGCCAAGCCGCTTGAAAGCATCGTCAAGTCGATTGACGGCGTGGAGCACGTTTATACGCAAGCCGACGATCACGGCGTGCTGGTGACGGCCCGCTTCCTGGTGGGGTCGAACCCCGAGGCGGCCGCGACCCGTGTCGATGAAAAGATCAAGGCCAATATCGACAAGATCCCGGCCGGTATCCCCGCGCCTCAGATCACCACGCGTGGTGTTTCCGATGTGCCGATTGTGGTGCTGACGCTGACGCCCAAACCGGGCGCGGCGGGCGAATGGAACGACCGGACGCTCTATAATCTGGCCACGAAATTGCGGACCGAAGTGGCCAAGGTCGATGACGTTGGCATTACATTTATCGCGGGCGGCCAGCGCGAGGCAATCCGGGTAATCCCCGATCCGGCGAAGCTGGCGGCGGCAAGGGTGCCGCTGTCCTCGCTAATGGAGGCCATCGGGCAAGGCGGTCGGTCCTTCCCCGCAGGTTCAATTCGCGAAGGCGGGCAGGCGCTGGCGATTACGGCCGGGCAACCCCTGGGTAGCGCGGAAGAGGTGCGCGGGCTGACTGTGCGTTCGGCCACAGGCGCGCCGGTGTTGCTCGGCGATGTGGCGCGCGTGGAGCAGGGCGCGTCGCAGGATCAGGCGCGAAGCTGGCGCTGGGCAAAAGATGCGCAGGGCTGGAACATGGCGCCTGCCGTCTCCATCGCCATTGCCAAGCGCAACGGGGCCAATGCGGTCAATGTCAGCCAAGGCGTGGTGGCGCGGGTCGAAGCGTTGAAAGGTAGCCTGATCCCAGCCGGTGTCGCAGTCACGGTGACCCGCAATTATGGTCAAAGTGCCGATGACAAGGCCAACGAGCTGATCTTCCACCTAGCGTTGGCGACGGTCTCCATCGTCATTCTTATCGGCTTTGCCATCGGTTGGCGCGAGGCGGGTGTGACCGCGATTGTCATTCCGACCACGATCATGCTGACGATGTTCGCTTCGTGGATCATGGGCTTTTCGATCAACCGGGTCAGCCTGTTCGCGCTGATCTTTTCCATCGGCATTCTGGTCGATGATGCCATTGTGATGATCGAGAATATCGCCCGCCATTGGGGTATGAACGATGGACGATCGCGCCAGCAGGCTGCCATCGAGGCCGTGGCCGAAGTGGGCAACCCGACCATTATCGCCACGCTGACAGTGGTGGCCGCGCTGTTGCCGATGCTGTTCGTCTCGGGGCTGATGGGGCCATACATGGCGCCGATCCCGGTCAATGCCAGCGCGGCGATGGTGTTCAGCTTCTTTGTCGCGGTGATTATCGCGCCCTGGCTGATGATCCGCTTCGCGCGCGAGACGCTGGCGCAGGGCCATGAACATGAAGGCGGCGGCAAATTGGGGGCAATCTATGCCCGCTATGCCACCCGCGTCATCGCCACCCGCCAGAGCGCCAAGCGCTTCCTCATTGGTGTGGGCGTTGCCACGCTGGTCGCGTGCTCAATGTTTTATTTCAAGGCGGTGACGGTCAAGCTCTTGCCCTTCGACAACAAGAGCGAAGTGCAACTGGTGATCGACATGCCCAAAGGCACCAGCCTTGAGGGCACGGGGCGCGTGGCTGAACAAGCCGCTGCCGTGGCGCGTCAGATCCCCGAAGTGACCGCGATGGAGGCCTATGCTGGCACCGCCGCCCCTTTCAATTTCAACGGTCTCGTGCGGCATTATTTCCTGCGTGCCCGGCCAGAGATGGGCGATGTGATGGTCGCACTACTGCCCAAGGGCGACCGCTCGCGTTCCAGCCATGCCATCGCCGTTGATCTGCGCGAGCGACTGAAGGCTGTGGCCTTGCCGGCGGGCGGTGTCATCAAGGTTGTGGAAACGCCACCGGGGCCGCCTGTACTGGCGACGCTGCTGGCCGAGATCTATGGGCCGGACGAGGCAACGCGCCAGAAAACCGCCTTGGCCGTGGAGCAGATCTTCAAATCCGTGCCCTTTATCGTCGATACCGACAACAGCTTTGGCCTGCCGCGCCCGACGCTCCGGCTCGTGCCGGATCGGACGAAGCTTGATCATTACGGTGTTGCCGAAAGCCAAGTGCTGGATTCCATCGGTGCTTTGATGGGTGGACAGACATTGGGTTACGCATCCCGAAACCAGAGTATGGGTGGGGCTGACCGCGATCCGCTGCCCATCGAGATCGGGCTGGATCAATCGCAGCGCCAATGGACAGGCGCGCTGGCGGCAACGCCGGTCGCCATGGCGCAAGGTGGTCAATTGCTGAGCCTTGGCGAATTGGTCGACGCCAAGCCCGAGCAAGGCGGCCAAGCGATCTACCGCCGCGACGGGCGCGGGGCAACGATGGTGATGGCCGATCTGGCAGGGCGTTATGAGGCGCCGATCTATGGCCTATTCGCGGTCGACAAGGCCATCGACGCCTATGACTGGAAAGCCCACGGCCTGACCAAGCCCGACATCCTCATGCACGGCCAGCCACAGGACGAGAGCCACGCCAGCGTTCTATGGGATGGTGAATGGGAGATCACCTGGGTCACCTTCCGCGATATGGGCGGGGCGTTCATGGTGGCGCTGCTGGCGATCTATGTGCTGGTGGTGGGACAATTTGGCTCGTTCAAGCTGCCGCTGGTGATCCTGACGCCCGTACCGCTGACACTGATCGGGATTGTCGCAGGGCATATGCTGTTTGGCGCCGCCTTTACTGCCACGTCCATGATCGGCTTTATCGCGCTGGCAGGCATCATAGTGCGCAATTCGATCCTGCTGGTGGACTTCATCCGCCACACCGCCGCGCCAGGTAAACCCTTGCGCGATGTACTGATCGAGGCGGGGCGCATCCGGGTAAAGCCGATCGCCTTGACCGCTGCTGCTGCCATGATCGGCGCCAGCGTGATCCTCTCCGATCCGATCTTTCAGGGCTTGGCGATTTCGCTGCTGTTTGGCCTAGCATCTTCGACCCTTCTCACCCTGCTCGTGATCCCGGCAATCTATGTGGTCTTGCGGGATGATGAAAACCCGGCCACGAAAGCTGCGCTATGAAACCTACTGACATGACCCAGCTCAAGGCGAATGCCACCCTTATGGCATCGCGCCTTAAAGTAATGAGCCATCCGGAGCGTCTGTTGATGCTGTGCCGGATGGATGAAGGCGAGGTGAGCGTCAATGAATTGGTCGCACTTGCCGGACTGTCACAGTCGTCCGTATCGCAGCATCTAGCGCTTTTGCGGGCCGAGGATGTGGTGGCGGTGCGGATTGATGCGCAGGTGCGATGGTATCGCCTGAAAGATCCCATCGTTTCCGGGATTATTCATGCCATGTGCGACCTGTGCGATCACATATCGGATATGCAAACAAACGGGGCGCCCTGTCCGGCGCCCGCGCTTGGGTCTCGAAAAAAAGACTAAATTATCGGCGAATGCCGCAGGTGCTGATGCCGAAAATCCGATAGGCAGGGCAGAAGCCAACCAGCCCAGTGAGCAATGGCACGACGCCAATCCAGCCCAGCGGGGTTTTTGGCCCAACAAAGACCAATGCGAGCAAGACCAGCCCAACAACAATTCTCAAGAGCCGGTCAAGGCCTCCTTCGTTACGCATGTCAAATCCCTCCTGATGATCAAGTAGGAATATGCCATGAAGACGCAGGTGTCTGTGACATCATCACACGGGGGCAGTTTATTCTTCTCCAGCCAGTGCTTGCAGGCCTGCGGAAGATGTCAGCTTGATCTCGCCGCGGCCTAGCAGGATCAAACCGCCCCGGGCGAAGACGGCAAGCTGGCGGGAGACCACTTCGCGCGCCGAGCCAATTTCGCTGGCAAGTTCTTCATGACGGGCAATCACGCGGCCTTCGCTATCGGCCATGCGCAAGAGGGTACGCGCCAGACGCGCCGGAATGCCGATCAGGGCCACATCTTCGACCAACCGCTCCAGATCGGAAAAGCGGTCGGCAACCGCCCCGAACAGGCGAGCGCGAAAGGGGCCGTCCTGGATGACCCTGGCCTGAAATTCCGCTGGCGGGAGAATTTCGATCTCCAGATTCGTTTCTGCCAATCCTTCGGCGGAATAGGCGGTGCCATGCACCAGCGCGCTGAACGTCTGAAGGCAGACATCGCCCGGTTGGACTCGGTAAAGCACAATTTCCCGGCCATTCTCAGCCGTCAGCATGACGCGCACCGTGCCTTTGTGGACGACCACAAAACCAGGGCACTCCTGCCCCGGCCGGAAGAGAGTGTGGCCGGCAGGGATCTGGATCAACTGGGTCATGGGCAACTCCGGGTAGCGGATGACGTTTGGGTTGGGTCGGCTGATCGGTCAAGCGCAGGACAATCAAGCTCCCTGTGGCAGTTTCCGGTAGAAATTGGAACAAACCCGCCGGTCGCGCGCCATCAGCTGTCAACCCAGTACCCGGATCACACCAAGCGCGCCAAGGACAAGCACGATCAGCGATGCCGCGACGCTGGCCGTGACTCTCGGGCCGGCTGCCACCACCAATCGCAGGTCCACGCCGAGGCCAAGACCAGCCATCGCGAGAACTGTGAGCAGCAGGCTGGCATTGTGAGCAATTGCTGCGGCGCCATCGGGGATCGCGCCCGCCGACCGCAGCACAGCGAGCGCAACGAAGATCAGGATGAAGCCGGGCACAAAGCGCCCAACGCCGCCTTTATCGGGACGGCTCAGTTCATTGCCATAGATGTGGCTGAGGATTGCCACGACAGGCGCGAGCATCAGCACCCGCACCAACTTGACTACGGCGCCGGTCTGAACTGCCACCACGCCCAGCGGGTTGGCCGCAGCCAAGACCTGCGGCACGGCGTAGACTGTCATGCCCGCCAGCATGCCCCCTTGTACGGCGGAAAGCTTCAGCGCCACAGCCAAGGGGGCCACCCCGAGCACAACGCCAATGCCCATCACGGCGGTAAAGCCAATCGCTGCGCTCACGTCCTTACCATCCGCGTCGATAGCCGGAGCCACGGCCGCAATCGCTGAATTGCCGCATATGGCATTGCCACAGGCGACCAGCATCGCCATCCTGTCCGAAAGGCCCAGAGCGCGCCCGATCCTATACCCCACAGCGATCGTCAGGGCGATCGTGCCTGCAATCGCCGCGATCAACGCCACACCCGTATTTGCCAGCACGCCGAGGCTTGTTGAGGCACCCATTAAGGCAACTGCAGCCTCCATGACCGATTTGGCGGCGATGCGAATGCCGGTTTGGGCATGGTCAGGCAAGGGTAGGCTGGTGCGGACCAAGGCGCCAGCCAGAATGGCCAACACTAGAGCTTCAAGCCAGGCGTGGCCCCAGACGGCAATCTCCCATCGCTCAAGCCCGAAGGCCAGCAAGGCGATACCTGCGCACAAGGCTAGGCCGGGCAATGCGCGTTTTGCTGTGAAGAATGCTGTCATGTCGCCTCAATGGTCCTGAGGTTGTGCAACATCCAATCAATTGATTATCTATATTCAATAGGATAAATCTATCGAATGACACTTGAACAGCTTCGCATTTTTGTCGCCGTAGCCGACATTTTGAACATGACCCGCGCGGCGCAGGAGCTGAACCTGACTCAGCCCTCGGTGAGCGCCGCTATCGCTGCGCTGGAGGGCCGCCATCGGCTCCACCTGTTTGACCGGGTTGGCCGGGGGCTGGAATTGTCCGAAGTGGGTCGGGTTTTCTTGCCCGAGGCACGCGCCGTTCTTGCAAGCGCCCAGAATGCAGCCAGTGCGCTAGATGATCTGGCGGGATTGCGGCGTGGCTCCTTGCATATCGCTGCCAGCCAGACCGTCGCCACATATTGGCTGCCCGCGCGCATGGCTCGCTTTGCCGAGTTGTGGCCTGCAATTTCGCTTGTCTTGCAGGTAAGCAATACCAAGGAGGCCGGTGAAGCAGTCTTGGCAGGCGATGCTGATCTCGGCTTTGTCGAGGGCGAGGTGCGTGAGCCATTGCTGGACCAAAAGCTTGTTGGGCAAGACCGGCTTGGATTGTTTTCAAGGCCCGACCATCCGCTGGTGGCTGGAAAGCTGGCAGAATCGGATCTGCGGAATGCGGCTTGGGTTTTGCGCGAAGACGGATCGGGCACCCGCGCCCATTTTGCAGAAGCTCTGGGCAAGGTCGGGCTGACAATTGGCGATCTCAAGGTTCGACTGGAATTACCCTCCAACGGAGCGGTGCTGGAAGCACTTGCGGCGGGCGGCATGATAGGTGCCGTATCGGAGTTGGCCGCAGCGCCGCGTATTGCCGCCGGACAGATCACGAAACTCGATTGGGGTTTTCCGCCGCGCGGATTTACCCAGTTATGGCCGGGAAATTCGTGTTCTCCGGGACCAGCAGCCACACATCCGCTGATTGCCGAAGGCGTTTGACGGTCAGTTCGCCGTGGATTGAGGCGATCACAATGTCGTCGGATTTCGCGGTGATTCCCCTGTCGATGATCAACAGGTCGCCATCAAAGATACCGGCATCCCGCATGGATTCGCCGGAAGCTCGAACGAAGAATGTTGCCGATGGTCGGCGGATCAGATGCTCATTGAGATCGAGCTTACCTTCAATGTGATCGTCTGCCGGCGACGGAAAACCCGCCGGAACGCTCGATGTGAAAGCGTTTAGAGTCCTCTGACAGGGAGGAACCCCTCCGACTTCAGTCGGATACTGGCTTCAGCCTCAGACTCGCGTGGTAGCCTGTAACCTCGGGAAAAGCGGAAGCCGCCGGAGGCGTGAAGCTTCCGCTTTTCCCGAGGTTACAGGCTATGGCGTATCGGTCAGGTTGTCACACAACATTTCATCATCGCTACCATCTCGTCTGGGCGCCGAAGTACCGGTACAAGGTGCTGATTGGCGATGTGCGCCTGCGGGTGCGCGAGATCATCCGACAGGTCTGCGCCGAGATGGGCGTGACGATCATCAATGGCGCGTTGTCGAAGGATCACGTGCATATGTTCGTCGAAATCCCGCCGCACGTTTCGGTCGCTGACTTCGTCCGCCGGGCTAAGGGCCGCTCGTCGCGCAAAATCCAGCAGGAGTTCGAGCACATTCGCAAACGTTATTGGGGCCAACGCTTCTGGCAACGCGGTTACTTCTCGACCACTTCCGGCAACATCACCGATGATATCATCATGCGTTATCTCGACCGACATACCCACAAGGATGGCTTCAGCCCCGCCCCATGATCCTACCGGCGTCAGCCGGTCAGTGATTCAGCAGCAGCTTTGAGGGCGCGACGGGCAATTGCAGGATATGGTTTGGCTGAATTTGCATAATGGAACATACAAAGAACGATCTATCGTGATTCGTCAACCGCCGCGCACGCCAGCAGCTTGCTTGGGACATGCCCTGCATTCGTAAAAGTCGGACATGAGGCGTCTGGTCCGAGGTCGATCTATGCTCTGTCCTTGGCGGAAACGCGCACCAGGGAGAGAGGAGAAGGAGGTGATGGGGGCG